>Ga0265342_10002387_pt1 | contig 16271 bp, 17 predicted proteins | sample 4CB327metaG_FD_203125 | JGI IMG/M metagenome (GOLD analysis project Ga0265342, IMG submission 203125) | Rhizosphere microbial communities from Carex aquatilis grown in University of Washington, Seatle, WA, United States - 4-CB3-27 metaG | ecosystem: Host-associated > Plants > Roots >...
GGTTATCGAATTCGTAACCGATCCTAAGATAAACATCTTGCTTTGAGTTTTTTATCCATTGGCCCAGATGAGTAATATTTTGATCCATATTACCTTTAGCTGTCGCTTTTAGCATTTCCCGCATATAAAGGCCGATTTGGATAATATGGGTCGTAGGGTAAGCGCGGATTAATTCATCGGCATAATTTCTCCCGGCGCCATGGTCCACGAGTTTAGAGAGCCCGCGCGAATCGGGATCGTTAATGGCCATATAGACCATGAATCCGTCAGGGTAACGGGGATCGTTGGCTTTATCCTGCTTTTGTATATAGGAACAATAATCGGTGATCGATTGAGTATCCTGGCCGACGATAAAAATCGGTTTACTCTCTGTCGCCTGGGCATAACTACCAAAAGAAAATATCAGCAACCCGACAATAAGAAGTAATTTATAAAAAATAATATAGCCGTCGTTAAGGAGTTTTTTCACGATCCACCTTGGTGACATTTTGGTTTTCATCATGCTATAAATTCCAGACTTAAAAACCTTATTATTTTTATAGTACACAATCGAGTCCATTTTACCACCCGATCCAACCCTTAAACCTTCCAATTCAATTTAGCCCAATCTGCCTACTAGGCGCTGATGACGTACAGGATTAGGAGCTGGGTGATCGGCAGCCTTTTTTGGTCACCGATCTCTGGGCGCTGCCCGCTCCCCATTAACGAGTTACTAACAATTCTGCCTTACTACCGTGGCTTTTAATTTTTTCATTAACTCGTTAATATTTTCTACATGAGTTAAAGCTTTACCGCAAACGGCGTTGATATCATGGGAGATCAACACTTTTTTAAATGGACGGCGAAAATGGGTCACGAGTGCATGCATACGTTTAAGCCAAGGCGGTAGATTAGCGATACAGCGCACACTTAAATGGATCACCTGAATATCATTACCGATATGATGGCTTAGTATTTTCCAGATACGCGGATCGAGATAAACACCGTCTTGTTGGATTTCTTCGTATTGTTCTTGCTCGTTAGGTATCGGGTTAGCCATAAGTATAAACTTTCCTTTACGATTAAATTATTTGTTGATAGCTTCTGCTTGCGCGTTAACTATGAATCGATCTTGCTCATGAATGCTTTCCAACAACAGATCAAACTCGAACTCGATCCCCCTGTATGCACCTCTTGGCATTGCTGTTTCATATTTGCTCCTTTGTTAATGATATATATGCCCTGAATCCTTTAACCTCAGTCTTACTTATCGTCTTTGAGTCATACACCACGTTGAGCTTTCCCTTCGCCCCTACAGAAGCTTTGTATTCAATGCCCCCCACTTTTTTCCCTTTTCCCTTTTGTGTGAACGCTGGTAAGCCACCGCCAAAAACATTTCCTTGCAGGTCAGCCTGGATAGAGGGATTTTCTACATTGTAAAGATAAGTTCCGTCCTCGCTATGCGCCCATTCATCATTAGCTCCTAACTTGGCGGGGTGAATATCACATTTTGATTTTATCCAATCAATCCCCATACTGTTTGCGGCCTCCATCATCAACTCGTTGACTACGCCTTCCGATAAATATTTCCCCAAGACGTCACTACCGTCGATTACGTATTGCGGCGTGAGTTCCATCATCCCTAAAGTAATGTCAGTTATCGTTGAGCTGTTAACGTACTCACCCCACTCATCAAGGAGGTTTAACACCATCCAGCGGTGATTGTAATCCATACCTAACATAGCTTTTTTCAAAATATTAGCGGTATCGATACGCGCGATATGCGGCGACCAATCCTTTACCGTTTGGAACATACCGATCGGTTTATCTACGGCTTGCTTCATTAATTCAGGTACAGTGGGTAAGCCACTCCCCTTGTCTTCATATTCTTTGCCTTTATCAATATCATCGGCCTGGGCTAGACGCCTGGCCGCCATACCGTGCTGTCCTAAATGCGAATAGGCTGCAGCAGAATTTTTTAAACATAAAATGTTTTTTGGATCAATCGCTAAAACCTTATCGTATTCCAGCAAAGCACCCTTATAGTCCCCTTGCTCTTCTTTAACAAATCCAATGTAATTAAGTAATTTAATATCGCTAGGTGTAATTTTTTGTACTTGTTGCAGATATATTACAGCTTTTGGATAGTCCCCCATCTCTGCATAACACTCGCCGATACTACTTAATATTTGAGCATTGTCTTTATCTACTTTTAAAGCTTCTAAAAAACTGGCAGCTGCTTCTTTATATTGTTTTGCTTTAGCTAAATGATGACCCTTTACGTTGTGATCGAATTGGGAGAAATCCCTCGCCGGAAAATCACCCGCCTCTACCGGTAAGCCGTTCTTTCCGATAAAATATCTTTGCAGTCCTTGTTTAGCCCCTAAGTCCATAGGGTTGCGTTGAAGTATACCGCTGGCAACGGACGCTTGGGCGATGCCTATTACCTTCTTTTTTAAACTATCGTCGGCTACGTTGGCCCATTCGCTTTTATTCCGTAGAATAAAATTAGGATCGTTGTGTGCGGTGCAAGTCAAAGCATAATCCAAAAGTTCATTCCAGTTGGGTATAGCTTTAATATCAGCTCCTCGTGTGATCGCTTGATCTAAGTCACGCACGGCTTGAGCGAAGTTATAAACGCTTAAACGCACTATAGCTAAGTTGTAATAGGCCCGCTCGTTGTTGGTATCCGCCTTCACCGCTAAAAGTAAAAACTGCTCGGCCTTGCGGTAATCTCCCTGCGCAAAAGCATCAATGCCGCATTGCGCTAAACAAGCAGAGGTAAAAGCTCCTTGATACGCTTGCATCTCGGCAGTAAATGTACATTGTGTTACTACTTTAGGTGATATATTAAATGATGGCAAAGAGGCAACTGGTGTTGGCTTTTGACCTCCTATGTTAGTGATCACCACTTCTTTAGGTGATGCTTTCGATAAAATCTCTTGCGTCCAGTCATCTACTTCCAATAAAACTTCTTCTAATTTAGGCATATCTGGTAATACCGCTTTAGATAAATTTTTCGGTAGCGGTGGGGGTGTTGCCCGGCCTTTCCCAGCAGTCGCTGAAGCGCTGATCTTCGATGAAAGTTCTTGCGTCCAGTCATCCACTGCCGCTAAACTTTCTTTCTTCTCATCTATATAATGTTTCTTAGTATCCTTCATAATCCTTATCGTTCGTAAGAGTGAATTCATTTCTCCTTCTTTCTCCCTTATTGCCTTTGAATGAACCGCATATTCGGCAGATGCCGGATTAATTGAATCCTTCTCAACAAGTAATCCTGCCAACTCCCACTCCACTTCGTTCTCGGCTGCCTCTAACTCATCTATCTTCACAGTGTATTTATCCACATCAATTGTTGGTAATGTAGATATTACAGGATCCACATGCCGCGCCACGCGTAAAACTGGCCTTACGTCAACATTTATACCACCGGAATAATATTTCCGTTTATTCTTAATTATATTGTATGTGCCTTTTTTTACGTTGTTTAAATAACGGTCATATACAACTTGCGTAACAACAGCACCGGTGTTCTTGCTAATATCTACTAAATTGCTGTTGCGGATAGCGTCATTAAAAGCGCTGCCCTTAACATATCCCTTAAACCAAGTAGCCAGTATCACCGCATTATAAATCTGGCGAACACGTTGGAATTCATCGCCGAAGTTTACTTTTTCCTTTAAGACCGGTAATATATTCCTTGCAAACGCCAAGGCGGCATTATTGCCTTGTTCTAGCTTTACAGTCATGGAAGATTGGGAAATTGTAACGGTATCACCGTTTAAATAAACCTCCGCCTTTTCCGGCGTGATCCAGACCTTGCGCAAAAGAGCGGTATTTTCTGCCTCTTTCCAAAACGCATTGCCGCAGTCTAGGTTTGGGTTGGTTAACCCGGAGGCTAATTGCTTCAACAAGTAATCGTCATTTAACATTGCCACACCCATACGGCTGTCGCCTAACACAGGAGGTATTGCCTGCTCCTTAGGCGATAAATTAACCCATAAATCGGAACAAGGTATAGCCAGCGCCGAAAGAAAATACCCGATCTGTTTTTCCGCTTCGTGCTGGAGCGCTTTTTCATTATTAATATTTCTACCAGAGAAAACAAAATCGAGCTTGAAGGGGTCATCAGGATGAAGTTTTATCGCGGTCAAAACGATATTGCCCGACGAAGCAAAAGCGTATGACGATAAGGTAAAAATAAACAGACCCACGAAACATAACTTACAAAATACTTTCAACATGTTTCCCTCCCCTCCCTTTTTTTGTGCATCTTACTCCCACATCTTAAGACGGTTGATCCGCCTTACCCTTGCTTTTCATTGCCTTCTCCAAAGTTCAAACGGATGATTCTTTTCTGCTTGTTCGTCTGACCCGGGCGCACTATGATCAGGCCCTTGCCCTTCAATACCATAAGCCCCCGGCTGACGCTCGTACGCGCTATGCCCAGCTTTACCGCAATGTTACCGATATCAAATTCCAGCTCCTCGATGTTTTGGCAAACGGTCTTGGCCATTACGTAGTCGAGCACCTGCCGTGCCTCGCCAGGCAAACGCACCGTGAACATGTATCGGTAAAATTTTGTCCAGTCAAAATTCACCATAGCCTATTCCTCATAAGGTTGCTTAATAAATCGTCTCCGTCTTGCGAAATCCGAATGATTTCGATTCTTTATCTGCGCGTAAGAATGGTAGCGGGCGGCCCCAAGCTTGGATTAAAAGCTGGGTGATCGATAGCCTTTTTTGGTCACCGATCTTCGGGGCCGCCCGCCCCAATTATCAACGATTAACCGACAGACAACTTAATGTGGCCTAAAGCTTTTATCAGTACGTTGATTTTGTTACCAAAGGAGCTTGCCGCCCAAAACCGGAAAGCAATCACCGTAAGGCTCGATGCGATAAGATTTACGCGATAACCGTTGTGCGATCAATTTCCAGATTTTCCCCAGCGTTTTCATATCAGCCACTCCTTTGGTTTATTCTGCCGTTGACACATTAAAAAATACGCTCGGTAGCCGGTTGTCTTAAATCGATTATTTCCACGACTTCGCTGTGCAGGTAAAAGAATGGTAACGGCTCAAATTTAGGCTTGGCCTTGTGGTGCCCAGCCATGCCGGTCAGAAAGATAAAAAGGGCGGTAGCCATAATGAAACGTAAATATTTTCTTCTCATTTCGTTCGGCATCGGGTTAGCCATAAGGATAAACCTCCCCCTTGGGTTGTCCAGGTTACGCCTCTTTCAAGATTGCCGTAATATCTTCAAGCGGTATGGGCTTGGTCAGATATGCTGTCGCGCCCAACTCTTTAGCTTTTTGCCGCATATCGTGATCGTCAAAACCGGTCATGATATAAACTTTTACCGTTGAATCTAATTCTTTGATCTTTTTCAATATCTCTAAACCGGACATATCCGGTAAACCTAAATCTAAAAAAACATATTGAGGCTTATGCTGGATAAAAGCGGCCAAAGCTTCTTTACCATCCTTGGCCGGCGCAACGGCGAAGTCGCTGTGGCGTTCGATGAACCGGGTCAAGTGCTCCCGGATACCGATTTCATCTTCTACCAGTAATAAAGTTTTGGGCGATATCTTCATATTTAATAACCCTTCTTAAAATATGGTATTTCTTTTATAGAACGACAGCCCTGCCGCAATCCGTCCTGGGGAAAGCGTTTCGTCAATAGAATTCCCCATAAATGGGGTATATTGACGCGCAGGGCTGCCGATTTTATCTTAAGCTTATTCATTGCCCGCCTTTGCTTTGAAGCCGATAAGGCTTTCCTGATGAGTTACCTCGTGTAGTTTTGCTAAAAAGCGCCTGATGCAATGGCTGCGGATCAAGACAGAATCACACACAGTAACCAGCTCTTGCAAAGACCCGGCTAAATCGTCGGCGTTGATCGGTTTTTGCGTAGATTGCAGAGCCGTTAGGGTTTGGATCAATTCGATCAGACCATGGCGCAAATCCGCGATGCCGAACATAATAACTTGAGTATCATTGCGTAAATGGTGGTTCAAAATTTCCTGTATTTCCTTGGGTATTTGCAGTCCTTCCTTCTGGATCTTTTCGTAAATCTCTTTTTCGTTTGTTAGTGGGTTTGCCATATTTCCCCCTTTTCTTAGGGACATGATTACCAGTTTTATTTCTTTCGTGTCCCCTCACTTACAGATATAACACACCAAAAGGGACATGTCAAGGGAATTTATAAATTTTGTGTCCCTTAAGTTTATTATTATAACTACTTGCCTTGCAAGTTGTTATACTCTGAATGGTATTTCCTTATATGAAAAAAGGGACATGCTTGCTTTAAAATGTTATCGTATGTCCTTGACAAGGCTCGAATTTCGCGGTATTTTGGAAGTGTTATGGAAATCGGCGAACATATCCGTAAATTACGGGAAGACCGAAAACTTACGCTTTATGATATCTATTGCAAGATTAAGGAGCAATGGGGACCGAAAGCGATAAGCTACCGGACTCTTAAACGGATTCAGTCCGGCCAGACTAAGCCCAAAAGGCTCTCTCTTTACCAGATCGCTTTGGTATTAGGGGTATCGCGCGAAGAGTTGGAAGGCAAAGACCCCAAGGCTATTATTACCTTTATAGATAAAGATGATCCGCCAGGTAAATACGATCACACCCCGGTAAAAGCTTTTGGCGATAAACTCTCCACTTCAAAGCTTAAGGGCGCGCTGGCGCAAAAACTGGTATTACAGGGGCAGGCCAAAACCCGGCCGGAAAAAGATCCCGATCCGACAGAAAATATAACCTATCAAAAATGGGTTTATGGCCTAAAAGGTGAGATCGCCTGTGTGGTGGGCAATGAGCGGTGTGTGCTTACGCCAGGCAACGTATGCTTTTTCGACAGTTGCCACGAACACTACTTCGAAAATCTATCGAAAAGAACTTCGTACTGTCTGGTAATACAGACTCCGCCGCACCTGTAACGCTATCGCTTAAATCAACTCTCTGATTTTCTGTACCACTATCGCTTCAAGGTCTTCGCTCAAAAAAGGCTTGGCGATGAAAGCGTCAGCGCCCAGCTTTAGCGCTTTCTTACGCGTTTCGTCTTCATCGGAAACCGTAACCATGATTACTTTAAGCTTTTTGCCATAAGCATGTTTGATCTTCTCTAACAGCTTTAAACCGTCCATTTTAGGCATAATCCGATCCAGGAGTATAATCTGCGGCGCTTCTTTTTCGATCTTTTCCATGGCCTTAGTGGGATCATTAACCGTTACCACTTCATGGCCACGGCGCTCAAAGAAGTCGCTTAAAAAATCGCAGAAACCCTTTTCGTCATCGATGACCATCAGCTTCATAAATTATTACCTCTATTACGATCCCTTTTCGAAATACTTCTTTTTCCTGGAAAGAATATTTTTAATCTGTTTCTTGAAGTTTTCCAGATATATCGGTTTAGGGATATATCCGATCGCGCCCTCTTTTTTAACCTGCTCGCCGACATCACCGTCAACATAGCCAGTAATAACCAGAATGTCCGGCAAAGGTTTTATAGCTTTTACATTTTTCATCACATCAAATCCGCTAAAACCCGGCATCTTGATATCCAGAAATACCAGATCGTAATCATTCTTCTGTATAAGATCAAAAGCTTTTTTACCATCATTCGCAGTATCGATCGTGCACTCGATAACACGCTTTAAGAAGAATTCGATTTCTTCAACGGTTTCTTTTTCATCATCCACCACCAGAATCGAAGGAATACCTTTTTTGGGCAGCTCTTCTTTACGCTTAAAGCCCAGAACTTCCTGCAGCTTGACCATTACTACGTCGCGCAGGTACTCCCGATCGAAGGGCTTGCGGATAAAATCATCGGCGCCGTTTTTACGCGCTGTATTTTCGTCGGTGTCGCCGGCCACGGTAATCATGATAACCTTAACCGTATTACCGTACTTTTCTTTGATCTGCTTTAAAAGATCAAGACCGTTCATCTCTTTCATGAATACGTCTAGAAGGATCACGTGAGGAGCTTCTTTCTCGATAAAGGGCAGTGCTTCCAGGGGGTTGCTTACGGAAAAGGCCTTATGGCCTAATTGCTCGCTTATGTATTTGACCAGGTGTTTACAAATAGTTTTGTCGTCGTCGATCACCAGAATTTTTACCATTATCTTAACCCCCTATTCTTTTACTATGATATCATCGGGATTAACTTTTTCATAGACCGCTTCCCGGACTGTTTTAAGCAAAGCGTCGGCGGCTTTGCCGCTTTTTTCCACATCGCTTAAATCATCGATCGCGCCGGCAATCGCGGCTTTTACCTTCGCGGAAAATTTTTCCTCTTTGGCTAAGTTACTCAACTTTTCTTTTAAAAGGCTGGAAATTAAAATAACGCCGTTATGTCTATTGCCGATTTCATGTACGGCTTTACGCAGAGTAAATTGCTGTTCGTTCGCGGGCATGGTTTTTTTCTCCTCTTTGACTGGTGGTATCTCTACGCCTATAGGTTCGAGTACGTGCTTTTGAAAGTCCAAAGGCTTTTCAAAATAAAAGTTGGCACCGGCCTCGAGGGCCGCTTTTTGGTAATGGTCGCCATAGCCGGTAGCTACGGCGATTTTAGTATCCTTATCGGTTTTACGGACTTCTTTGATCAAATCGATGCCGGTCTGGCTGCCGTTAAGCGCTATATCGGTGATAACCAGGTCAAATTTGCCGTTTTTAAGCTGTCCCAGGGCTTCCTTAACGCTCCCCACAACAACCGTGTCTATGCCGCGCCTGGCGAAGATCAAAGGCAATGAATCCATCTCTACCATATCGTCGTTTACCATCAGCAACCGTTTTTTAATTTCCATGGTTTTCTCCCCCAATAATAAAAAAGGATTCATTATCTTCCCAATGCATGAAACGCCCGGCTAACGCGGTGAGCTGCTCAACACCAAAGGGTTTGATCACGTAACCGCGCGCGCCGGCGGCCCTGGCCTTATCAATAAAAACCTTGCCCTCTTCGGCGGTGATCATTAACACCTTCGCTTGTGCGTCTATTTTTTTTAGATCGCCCAATATTTCGAGCCCATCCCTTTTTGGCATAAATAAATCAAGTAAGACAAAATCAGGTTTTTCTTTCCGGTAAGCTTCAACACCTTCCTCACCGCTGGTTGCCATAGCAACTTTAAAGCCCCTGTTTTCAAAAGCCCGTGCCAGATGTTTTATGGTATCTCGTTCGTCGTCAACAATCAAAATACTCTGCATGTTCATGATACGTCCTTTCCGCGCCGTTACCATCGAATATACGGGCTTTTTACAACGGGCGATAAAAATAAAAGTCCCGGTTTCGCGGCCTTAAACCAAAGTCGCAACCCCAGGACGTAATGAAAGTATACCAAATTAATGGGCTCATACAATAGTTTTTTCGCGGGTGTAATGCAAAGGTCAGTTTAGTCATGTTTATTTTTCCGTTTGAGAAATAATATTATTACCCAGGGGAATTTTTGATTGGGGCAACTCCACATAAAAAGTAATTCCTTTAAGGTATTCTGACTCAAACCACATTTTACCGTGCATTTGTTCAACCACCATGCGCTTGATAATATACATGCCCATCCCCATACCTGAGATCACCGAAGACTTGGTTGTAAAAAACGGCGCAAATATTTTGGGTTTATCTTCTTCTTTAACTCCGGTTCCATTGTCGGAAACAGTGATAAGGAAGGAGTTTTCGTTTTTGGACAGCGTGATCTTTACATAAGGCTTATAAGAAGCTTTTTCTTCAGGGGATAGGCGATATTTAACCATTTCCTCTATCGATTCATAAGCATTATCCAACAAATTAAAAATTATTTCGTTAAGATGACTTTTAATGGTGCAAAGCTTTTCATTAGGATCTATGTCGTTTATAAGCTTGAAAGGCAGCTCTGTTTCGAGACATTGATGTTTCACCCTGACCAAATACAATGAAGATTCGATTATTGTTGGCAAAGAAAATTCTTGGACTTCAGGGGAAGCCTTATCCCTGGCAAATCCGATGATCCCCTGCACCAAAGTCGTGCAGCGCCGGGCTTCTTTCGTAATGTCACCGGCGCACTTATCAAAATAATCGATATTGTCTTTAAACATTGGATCGGAAGCGGATAAGTCGGAGAATTTATTTTTTAGATATTCTGAAACTGACGCCAAACCTCCGGCAATTTGGAAAAAAGCGTTAAGCCGATTTTTAAACTGGTGGCTCATACCGGCGGCCATGCCGCCTACGGAAGCGAGTTTTTCCGCTTCAAACAAACGTTGCTGGTTGTGTTTAGCCGCTTCAATATAAAGGCAATTGTCAATCGCCAGCGCGGCTTGTTGGGAGATTATCGAGAATACATCAATATCATCTTCAGTATACGGCGTTTGGTCTTCCTTTTCTCCTAATACCAAAAATCCCAAAAGATGGTCATCGCTAAAAGCCGGCACAACCAGATGGGCCAGAAAATTAAATTTGTAATTCGTCATTTGCGCCTTATACGTTTCTATCTCATCATGACTTATTGGTCTTTTGTTTTTTTCCAGTGATTTTATCAGATGATCACCGTCTTTTAGTTTGCAATCGGCTATCGACGCCTTGTAAACATCCTCTCCACGAATAGCTTTAAGCTCATATTGCTTATTTTCTTCATCAAACAAAAATGCGGCGGCAAACTGCGGCCGAACTCCTCGTTTGATTACATGAACAATCAAGTTAAGCAAATGTTGTAGCTTATGCTCTCGTGCCATACCGCGCGCGGCTTGTAAAAGAAAACGTTGGTAATGTTTTTGTTTGGCAAGCAAAACAGCTTCAGCCTTGCGTTGTAGCAAGCGGTGAATAATTGGACCGATGGTTGCAAAAAGCGCCATAGCCGCTGTAGACAATGCCCACGATTTAGTTTGATACCCGATCCAAAACGGCACCCAAATAACCAAGGCACTGACTACAACGAATATACCGGTTCTGGTAACAGCAAGACGGATATCCATAAGTTGATGACGTAATATCGCATAGCCGACGATGGTTAAAAATACAGCAATTGATAAATAACCGAAAGGGTAAACATTGATACCAAAAGTCGGAAGATAATCGACTGAACCAGTATACGCAGCAAGAAAAGCAATAAAAAAATATCTAATTTTATTCTTCAAGGTGGGCGACGCATGTTTATAATAAGCAACCAATTTCGTAAAGCTGACGAACATATAACCGAAAAATAACAGCAAAACCAATACGCTCAAAATACCCCATTGCGGGAAATAACCCCAAAAGAATTTTTTAGCTCCAGTGACTAAAAACTCGCTTGTTAAAATAGCTAATCCTAATACAAGCGCCGCAGAATAGCCAAAAATAATAAAATTTTTATGTTTACGATTGAGTTCTAATAACGATAAAACCACATAATAAACACTAACGGAAATAAACGTTACACCAAAATTATCTATTTTAAACCAGAATGAAGCTACATCTTCCCTTTTCGACAAATACCCCATCCCCGTAGCAAACAACCATACAAAAACGCTTAAACACATTAGCAAAAAGGCAAAATTTATGTGAGCTTTTTTGTTTTGGCTAAAAATGAACAGCCCGCTAGCCAACATTAAAAAAGCAATAAAAAATACAGGTATGGCGTGTAAATTAAAAAAATAATTTTCTATACTAAACATACTTCTGTTTAGGCATTTCTGAATTAATTTTGTTTAACATCTTTCTGAAATCATTAATTTTATCATTTGTTATATAGCCGTCATCGTTGCGGAATTTTGCTAATTTTATTTTTCCGCTCTCAGCGCCATTAAATAGCTGCTGAAAATATGAGTAGTCTATTTTTCCAACGTATTTACCAGTTTGGCCTAACCATAAAAGCAACAGGGCTTCTGCTAAACAACTAAAAACTTCATCTATGCTTTTAATCCCCATTTGAAAATCAAAAACTGTTTTAACCCCCGGTATCTGCGCGATGCCAGATTCAATCACTAGGACATCGTTTCTTTCACGTATTACTTTTTTAGAAACGTTTTTGGGAAAACCGGCGTCAACCACTACCGCACCTGATTTTAGGTGTCTTGATTTGATCACAGCTCCAGGCACGTTTGTAACAGCTAAAACAATGTCTGCATCGATAACTGTATCTACCTGTGCCGTAACGATAAGTTGACCGAATCGATTATTTATTTTTTTAATGCTGTCACGAACCGCTATGGCGGCGTCATAATTTTTATCGACAAGTATTACTTTATCGAATTTGTCAGCAAGCGCAATCGCACATAACGAACCCACTGAACCACCTGCACCAACAATAGCCAAGCATGTTTTACCATTGTTTATACCCAAAATTTCTGCAATTTGCAAAACGTTTTGCATAGAAATTACAGCGGCGTATGCTGTGCCGGTAGTAACTGTGACTTTTGTTTTATCTTTCAGGAATAAACCATCTTCGGTGACGATAGGGATAAATGCCCCTAAACCAATCATTTTAGCACCCAATTTTTCGCCCAGTTTAACCGCAGTCAGTATTTTTGCTCTCGCTGCATCTTTTTTTAGTAACATCATCTTTGTCGTTAATGGACAAAAAATAACTCTGCCCTTCACCGCCCCATTCGGCGTAATATACCCGTCTATAGCCGGGCCAATAATAGGCCACAAATGCCTGCTAACCATTTTCAAATATCTCTGTGGAATAAAACGCATGAAAGGAAATTGTTTAGCGAAGTCTTTCAAATCCATGGGATGTACCAAAAAAACAAAATCAACCTTATCCGCCAAAATTTTGGCAAAAGGTGGCGAAATGAACGGAGCAATAAGAAGCAGATCGCGTAAAGCGCTTAGAAAACTATAAATATTACTTGGTTTAGAAGAAGGCATACTAACTATTTTGTCTGAACCCATGATATATTTATTTTACCATAGCAAAACTATTGACAGAATAAAATTTAATATAGACAATGATTTTCTGCTATACGCGCAATGAATAGTTATTTTATAAAAACCGATTGCACTATATATGGGAAATTAGTTTTCGGGAAAAGTTTCTCATACTACAAATTGCCGTTAACGGCTAGTCAGGACTTCATCCGCTAGTTTTTTGACAGCGTTACGGAATTCGTCGGTATCAAGCGGTTTGGGCATAAAAAGATCTACAGGCATATGTTGTATCTCTTCCACCATTTTGTCGTCGCAAAATCCAGAAACAATCATCGATTTAAACTTATGTTCGGATTTTGAAGCAATGCGGAAAAAATCTATCCCCGACTCCTCCATGCTCAGAAACCTCAAGTAAACGTCGATCACGCAGATATCTGGTTTTTCTTTGTCAAAGGCGGCCAAAGCTTCTTGCAAGTTATAGGCTGGGAAAACAACGTACCCCTGCGCTTTGAGCATACGGCACATGTGGTAAGACACATCACGATCATCCTCTACAACAAGAATTTTTATAGGTGTTTTTTTGTCTGTGTTTTCCATATCGCTAAATCGCATTATACCACGGCGTGTCCGCGGCCTGACATTTGTTTCCCTTGCCTTAAGGCACACCAATTTATTTTCCTTCATCAGGACAAGCAACAGCAATATACCGTCCTGCTCTGCGCATCGCTTCATTCTCTGTCTTTGGCCCAATTTGTTTTCTAAATTGACTCCAATAACGCCTAATAATAGGTCGGGTTTACGATCTTTTGCGATGCCAGCCATGGTACGCACCTATTATCTTTACCGTCAACTCTTCCCGAACAGTAAAATTTCGCACCATAATAAACTAAAATGAAAGGTTTTTCCTTTTTAGCCCACTCCCCGCTTGACAGGCATATGATTACGTAGTTTAATGGTTGATATGGGAAGTGTGAAATTTGTTGTCGGACATATATAAGAAAGACGGACATGAACGAAACAGCCAAACCCCCCATCAAAGACCATATTATCGTAGAAGCTAACGGTGATCTTTGGGTCTCTATTAAAGATGCTTCTGATCTTTTGGGTTGCTCGGAGCGCAATGTCTGGCGGATCGCTAAAACAAATAAGTGGCAGCACAAAAAGGAAAAAAGCTCGAACAAACGTAAAACCTTCCTCTTGCGTAAAGATGTTGAGAAGTTTCATAAGCAGGAACAGGAGCGCACGGCCCTAAAGCCCCTTGGCTCCCCTGACAACCCTGCCAACCCTGACGGAAATGTGCTTTCGGACACGTCTGACAAAGGCTTGCCGGACAATGGGCACAAGTCTGTCAACACCAATATGGCCTTGTCGGGCATTATGTCGGACATGGATTTAACCAAACCTGTGCCGATAATCGTCCGGGATTTTCAGCAAATTATCTTAAAACTTCACGAAAACAAAGAGGCTATGGCTAAGCGGGTAGTTTTCTGGCAAACCTCGACCTTCTGGTTAGCGTCTTTGTCTGTCTTGGTTTGCGGTTTATTATTGTTTTACTTGTCGGACAAAACAAAGGTCTTGGCGCAGAAGGAAAAGGCTTTAAATGAGAGTTACGCTTCGGTTTCATTGCTCAATAATACCGTCGGCACTTTGTCAGACAAGATGACTACAATGTCCGGCCAGCTCAAAACCGTGTCGGACAAGTTCGGTGTCACACAACAAGATTTGACCAATGCCCAGGCTCTTTTGAAGAAAAAGGGGATAAACTTCGAGAAAACCTCCCTGGAACCCGTTTCCGATGATGCTTCTAGGCCTAAACCGTAACCGGCGCGGGTCTTTTCCCGCGACTACAGCCTTGCTCCTGATCACTCTCAAAAAAACCCTTGACTTTTTCCATGTGTTCAATAAAATAAACGTATGTTCAATTTATTAAACAATAGGGGAAAATGAAACACCGTAGTGCCGATATTTTTTTCTCTAGCAATGTTCTGAAAATTTTAGGCTTTCTAATCGATCGCCCTGGCAAAGACTTCACGCCCGGGGAAATTCAAAAAGAAGTTCTTTTAAGCCGCACCGGTGTTTTTTTTGCGCTACGCACTTTAGCGGAAAAAGGCCTAGTGTCGAAAGCTGGCCGGGGAAAGTTTTTCGTTTATTCCGCTATCCACACCGAACCTGTCGTTAAACAATATAAGGTCGTAAAGAACATCCTTGATTTAGACGGTTTACTCGAACGGTTAAAACCGGTATCAAAGCGAGTGGTTTTGTTTGGCAGCGCGCAAAGAGGGGAGGATACCCCGCAAAGCGATATCGATCTTTTTATTGTTTCTTCCGATCCGGACCAAGTGCGCGAAGTCCTGGCTAAAACAAAATCCGATCGGAAAATTCAGCCAGTAGTTTTGACTCCAGCACAGGTACCGGACTTCCAGGAAAAAGAAAAAGTTTTTTATCGCGAAGTGGAACGTGGTATAACGTTATGGGAGAATACGGATGAGCGGTGAATATGACGATTGTTTAAAGCGGGGAAAGATAAAGCCTTTCTCGCGCGGGCCCGAATTGGCCGTCAAAGAACTTGAGGCCGCAGCCAATGATTTAGCGCGAGCGCAAAAGACCTTTGCGGAAGGGGATTATAAGTGGTCTACGATCCAGCTTTATTACTCGATGTTTCACAGCGCCCGGACGTTGCTTTATTATAAAAGATTTCGTGAGCATAGCCATTATTGTTTGGCATCCGCGATCCGAGTTCTTTATGTGGAGACTAAGCTCCTGCCTTTTCCCTTGATGGAGGCCTTTCAACAGGCCAAAGAGCTTCGCGAAGATGCCGATTACTACAATCGCTGGTCGCAGGAGGGCTGCAGGAAGCTTTTAGATTGTGCGAAAGAGTTCTTAGATAAGGCAGGGGAGATCATCGGCAACCCGCAAAGCGACCAAGCCGTATAACAGAAAGGCAAGCATGACTGACAAGCCCGACATGATAAACGAATCAGATAACCCTAAGCTAGTATCGGAAATGGCCAGCGCCATCGATACTATAAAAGAACCGGCACTAAGAGCTACCTTTGAGCGGGTTTTGGAAAACATCAAAAGCGATCTGGCCGAAGGTAAGACCGGCCGAAACCAAGACCTGCTTACCCTAAAGAAAAAGATCATGACCGCGCCGCCCAAAGAAGAGCAATTAGTTTTAGCTTTTATCCCGCATGAAATGGCCAAGGTCTCAATCTTCTTTCCCATGTCTGACAAGGAGCTGAACAAAGACCGCAGGTTAATCGAAAAGGTAGAACAGACTTCCAGCTGGGGCAAGGTAATAATCGAGGGAGTACGCCTGGCAATTTTCGAAGAAGATGTTTTCCTGGCTCTTATGCGGCTGGCCAAAAACAAGTTGAGTTTTGACAAAGGGCAGTTCCAGCTGAAAACATCGGTGAAAGAGCTCGCGCACCTTTTATATGGAGAAAGCAACTATAGCACAAACAAGGT
>Ga0265342_10002388_pt1 | contig 16265 bp, 11 predicted proteins | sample 4CB327metaG_FD_203125 | JGI IMG/M metagenome (GOLD analysis project Ga0265342, IMG submission 203125) | Rhizosphere microbial communities from Carex aquatilis grown in University of Washington, Seatle, WA, United States - 4-CB3-27 metaG | ecosystem: Host-associated > Plants > Roots >...
GCTCCTTCTGATCGCGATTCCCTTTCTGGCCGCCGGCCTCGCAACGGTCTGGCGGGGCGACCGCACGCGCCCCTGGCTCCTGCCGGCGACCGGCCTTGTCCACGCTGTCCTCGCGTTCTGGCTGCTCTTCGCCCCGCCCCGGATCGAGCCCGGAGCCTGGGTGGGTTTCGACCCGCTCGCCCGCGCGGTCCTGCCCGCGGTTTCGCTTCTTTTCCTCGCCTGCGCGATCTACGGCGTCTCATATCTGCAATTGCGATCCGAGCGGCCGAACCGCGTGTTCGTCGCCCTTATGCTCGCGGCCCTGGGCCTGATGAGCCTCGCCCACCAGGCGCGGCATCTGGGCGTTCTCTGGATAGCGACGGAGGCCCTGACCCTGACGACCGTTCCGCTGATTCACTTCAACGGCACGCCGCGCGCATTCGAGGCCACCTGGAAATACCTCCTTGTGGGCGGCACCGGTGTCGCGCTCTCGCTCCTCGGCTCGTTCTGCCTGGGCTACGCCTCGCTTCAGAGCGGCGGCGGCGGGAACCTGACCTTTGCCGCGCTCGCCGCGCAGGGAATGGGACTGTCGAAGGTCTGGGTCGTGATCGCCTGGATCCTGATTCTTGCCGGTTATGGGACAAAGATGGGGCTTGCGCCGATGCATACGTGGAAACCCGACACGTACGGCGAGGCGCCGGGAATCGTCGCCGCGATGCTCGCCGGAGGCGTCACGACGGTGGCCTTCACCGCGATCCTGCGCGTGCGCGCCGTTGTCGATGCGGCTGGGGAGGGCGCGATGGCCGGCCGCACACTCCTTGCAATCGGGCTTTTCTCGATGGCCGTGGCGGCGCTCTTCCTTCTGGCGACCCGGGACTTCAAGCGGATGCTGGCCTATTCGAGCGTCGAGCAGATGGGAATTCTGGGCATCGGAGCGGGCCTCGGCGGGATTGGCACCTGGGCGGCGCTGTTCCACGTCTGGAACAACTCGCTCACCAAGGGATCGCTTTTCCTGAGCACCGGCAATATCCGCCGCGCTGCGGGTGCCCGGACGGCGGACGAGGTAGGCGGAATGTCCATCCAGACTCCCCGCTCGGCCGCGCTCCTTGTCGCCGGGCTTCTTGCGATCACGGCATGCCCGCCATTCGGGCTTTTCTTCAGCGAGCTTCTTGTCCTCAAGGCATCGATTGGCGGCGGCCACCGGGCGGTCACGGCCTTGTTTCTGACGAGCCTCCTTCTCGCATTCTTCGGGCTGACGCGGCTGGTTTTCGCGATCGTGAACGGCCGGCCGCGCGCCGCGGCGAAAGGGGCGGGCCGCCGGTTTCCGGAGGCGGCGGGAGTCACCATTCCTCCGCTGATCCTGCTTGGGCTGGCGCTCTGGCTGGGCCTGGCCACTCCGGCCGTTCTCCATGAGGCCTGGACTGCCGCCGTGGCCCAGCTTTTTCCCGCCCCATGAGCCCGGTTTCATTTCTGCCGCTGCCGAACCCGTCGAGCACGCCCTGGGCGGACGTGCCCGAGTTTCCAATGCGGGAGTTCCTGGCGGCGAGCGCGGCGGAACTTGACCGGGGGGGCAGGCTCTGCGCCTGGTTCGGCGTGCCGGACGGCGGGGCGGTCCGCCTTGTCGCCGTGGTGGCATTCGACAACGACAACACGCTTGAGATCGCGCGCAGCGAACCTGTCCGCGGAAGCTACCCCGCGCTCACGACGACCCATCCGCAGGCGCACCTTTTCGAGCGCGAAGTCTGGGAGCAGCACGGACTCGAGCCCGTGGGGCATCCGTGGCTCAAGCCCGTCCGGAAGGATCACGGCGCGGGGCCGGCGGCCGGGGACTTCTTCCGGGTCGACGGCGGCGAGGTCCATGAGGTCGCCGTCGGGCCGGTCCACGCGGGCATCATCGAACCGGGCCACTTTCGGTTCCAGTGCGCGGGCGAGGAGGTCCTGCACCTGGAAATCGCGCTCGGCTACCAGCACCGCGGGATCGAGGAATCGCTCCCCGGCGGCCCCCACCGGGAGACCCTGAGCCGGATCGAAACGGCCTCCGGGGATTCGTCGATCGCGCACGCGACGGCGTACGCAACCATCCTGGAAACGCTCGCGGGCGGCGAGGCGCCGCTGCGCGCCCAGTGGGTGCGGGCCCTGGCGCTCGAACTCGAGCGAATGGCCAATCACACCGGGGACATCGGGGCCCTCGCGGGCGACGTCGCCTTTCTCCCCACGGCTTCGGCGTGCGGCAGGATCCGCGGCGATTTCCTGAACCTGACGGCTATCCTCTGCGGAAACCGCTTCGGGCGGGGCCTCGTGCGCCCGGGAGGCTGCCGGCATGACCTGGAGCCGGAGCGCCTGCGCAGGCTCGGCCAGCGGCTGGCTCCGGCCATCGCCGACGTCGAGGAGGCCGCGGCATGGTTCTGGGATGCGGCCTCGGTGCGTTCGCGATTTGAACTCGTCGGAGTCGTCACGCTCCGGCAGGCGTTGGACATGGGCCTCGTGGGCCCGGCCGCGCGCGCCTGCGGGCTTGTGCGCGACATTCGCTTCGACCACCCGGCCGGCTGGTATCGGTTCGCCCAGCCGCCGGTGGCGGTCTGGCCCGGCGGCGATGTCTTTGCGCGGGCCCGGGTTCGCGGGCTCGAACTGCAGCGCTCGGGACGGTTCCTCACCGATGAGCTCGAAAACGGCCCCGAGGGCGACATCAGTTCGGAGGTCGCCCCGCCGGCACCCGACTCCCTCGCGATCGCGCTTGTCGAGGGGTGGAGGGGGGAGGTGTGCCACGCGGCCCTGACCGGCGCCGACGGCCGCTTCCGTCGCTACAAGGTCGTCGATCCCTCGTTCCACAACTGGCCGGGGCTCGCCCTCGCGCTGCGCGGGCAGGCCGTGTCCGATTTTCCGATCTGCAACAAGAGCTTCAACCTTTCCTACTGCGGCTTCGACCTGTGAAGCCGCGCTGACCGCCATGTTCGTCCTCGATTCCATTGCCCACCGCCTGCAACGAGGCTGCCAGACAATGGCCTATCCGGACGGCCCCGCGCCCGCCCTTCCGGACAGGCACGGCGGAGCCCTGCGGGTCGAGCCGGGCAAGTGCGCCGAAGGGTGCTCCGAATGCATCCCGGTCTGCCCGACCCGGGCCATCACCCGGCCGCCGGGCAGGACGGCGCTCCTCGACCTCGGACGCTGCATTTTCTGCGCGGCCTGCGTCGAGGCGTGCCCGCACGGCGCGATCGAGCAGACCGGCGACCATCGGCTCGCCGCGCGAAGCCGGGAGGACCTCGTCCTGGGAGCCAGGGGGGGCGAGGAGGTGCGGCTGGCCCAGGCGCTCGACGAGAAACTGCGCCGGCTGTTCGGCCGTTCGCTGCGCCTGCGGCAGGTGAGCGCCGGCGGCTGCAACGCCTGCGAGGCGGATATCAACGTGCTTGGCACGATCGGCTGGGACCTGGGCCGGTTCGGCATCCAGTTCGTCGCCTCCCCGCGCCATGCCGACGGGCTCGTCGTCACCGGACCCGTGACGCGGAACATGGAGCTCGCGCTCCGGAAGACCTACGATGCCGTGCCGCACCCGAAGATCGTGATCGCGGTCGGCGCATGCGCGATCGCGGGAGGCCCGTTCGTGGACAGCCCCGAGGTCCGGAATGGCGCCGCCTCGGTCGTGCCCGTCGACCTGTTCATCCCCGGCTGCCCGCCGCACCCGATCACGATATTGGACGGCCTTCTGCGGCTTCTCGGCCGCCTAGACGAAAAGGCCGCCGGCCGGCCCGAACCCGGCGCCTGAGAACGCGAAACGCCGGCGAAGATGAACAGATCCGTTTCAAGATTGCTGTGGTGGATTTGCCTGCTGCTGTTTGCAACCGCCCTGGTCACGATCGGAATCCTGGTCGTCACGGACGTGGCCCACGGCCTGGGTCCGACAATCCTTCACTCCCGCCTGGGAGCCGTAGCGTTGATCCTGGTCGGCTCCTCCTATGTGAGCCTCCAGATCATCTCGCGCCGGCCCCGCAACGAGTTTGTGAAAGGAATCCTCCTCGGAAGCGCATTTGCCCTTTGGGGAGGCGAGCAGCTGCTTCCGGCAAGCCGGTGGACGACCGCCATGGACACGGCGGTCGTCGCGATCTTCGTCGTGGACCTGGGCAAGATCATCTTCGACGAGCTCAGGCGGCCGGTCAATTGATCCCCGGGCGGCTGTTTCGGAGAGGCCGGGTCTTTTGCCGGACGATCGGTGCCTGGCGGCGGCAGACGATCTGCCCGAGGGCGTCCCGATCCGGCGAAACGGTCCGCCTGGACGCGCGGTTTGCGCTAGCCAAAGGCGCGATTCGCGGCAGAATCATGCCCAAGCAAGGTGTCCATGTATCTTATTGTGTGATACATGGTCCGCTTTTTTTGCAGAACAACTCGCCCCGCCAATGTCCAAACCCCAAGTCCCGGCGGCCGGAATTCCATCCGGCGATCCGAACAACGACCGACCGCTGCGCGTGGAAGGTTTCGAAGGAACGGCCGAGGAGGTTGAGCGGCAGTGGCTGGAGGAGGTCTACCGGGGCAGGGGGGACAGCATGCCGCAGCTCACCCTGCGGGCCGTGCTGATGGGAACCGTGCTCGGCGGGGTCCTTTCGCTGACAAACCTGTACATAGGGCTCAAGGCCGGCTGGGGCTTCGGCGTCACGATCACAGCCTGCATCATCTCCTACGCGGCCTGGTCGGCCTTCCTTCGCATGGGCTTTGCCAAGACGCCGATGACGATCCTCGAGAACAACTGCATGGCGCTGACCTCGAGCGCCGCCGGCTACTCCACGGGGACGACGCTCGTGTCGGCCTTCGCGGCGTACTTCATGATCAACAACGTGGCGCTCCCCCTCGGGCTTACCTTCGCGTGGGTGTTCTTCCTTGCGATTCTCGGGGTGACGATGGCGATCCCGATGAAGCGCCAGATGATCAACGTCGAGCAGCTGCGGTTTCCGACGGGGATAGCGACGGCCGTTGTCCTGAAGGCCCTGTATTCCGAGGGCAGGCGCGCCGTGCAGTCCGCCCGGGCGCTCACGTATGCCGGCGTCGGCGCGGCGGTCTGCCAGTTCTGGTCGGACGGGCTCAAACTCGTGAGCGCGAGACTCGAACCCTTCGGGCTGAGTTCGATTGTGGAGCGCGTCGACAATGTCGTCTTCGGGCCGGCCTGGATCGGACGCACGGTCACGTTTGTATGGGATCCGATCTTCATCGCGGCCGGAACCCTCATGGGGATCCGGGCGGCCGCGAGCATCTTCCTCGGCGGCACGCTCTGCTGGGCCGTGTTCGTTCCGATCATGCAGGCGCATGGCGTCATCACCGGGACCGGCTACCGCGCCGTGGTCCAGTGGACCCTGTGGGGCGGGGTGTCGTGCATGGTGGTATCGGGGCTGCTGGCGTTTTTCATGCAGTGGCGCGCGATCGCCAAGGCGTTCCGGGGGCTGCGCAGCCTGTTCGCCGGCAAACCGAGCCAGGCCAGCGAACTCGACCTTCTCGAAGCGCCCATGTCGTGGTTCGTCTATGGCCAGGTCGTTTCCCTGATTGCGCTCTGCTGGCTCGCAAAGGTGAGCTTCGCCATGCCGATCTGGGAATGCGTCCTCGCCGTTGCGATGTCCTTCTTCCTCGCCCTGGTGGCGTGCCGGGTGACCGGCGAGACGGACACGACCCCGACGGGGGCCATGGGCAAGGTGACGCAGCTGATCTACGGCGCCCTCAATCCGGGAAACATGAACATCAACCTCATGAGCGCGAACATCACCTCGAGCGCCGCCATCTCCTCGGCCGACCTGCTCACAGGCCTCAAGTGCGGCCATCTGCTGGGGGCGAACCCGCGCAAGCAGTTCCTCGCCCAATTCTGCGGGATCTTCGTCGGGACCGTGGCCACGGTGCTTGCCTTTCGCGTCATGGTGCCGACCGCGAGCGTCCTCGGGTCGGACCAGTTCCCGGCGCCGGCGGCGCAGGCCTGGCGCGTCGTGGCGATCGCCCTCAGCAAGGGCTTTGATTCGCTCGAGCCGGTAAAGCTCTGGTCGATCGGGTTTGGCGCCCTCACCGGAGCCGTGCTGACCCTGCTGCCCAAATGGTTTCCCCGTCAGGCCAGGTGGCTGCCGTCCGCGTCCGGAGTCGGTCTGTCGTGGACGTTCCACTGGTACTACGGCTTCCTGTTCTTCATCGGTGCGTTCGGCGGATGGCTGATGGAGAAGAAGCAGCCGGCGAAGGCCGAGCAGTACAATCTCCCCGTGGCGGCGGGCATCATCGCCGGGGGTTCCCTCATGGGCGTCGCACTGATCTTCTGGGAGAACGGCCCGGTCGTCTGGCGCCAGCTCTTCGGCGGCGGCTGACCGGCCGCCTACGACTGCGCGATCCTCATGTCCCGGTCGAGCCTCGCCTGCAGTTCGGGCAGGAAGCCCAGGACCTCGTCCCGGCTCAGATGAAGCATGGCGAAAATCTCCTCGTCATTGCCGGTACCTGCGATCGGCTCGTCCTGGCAGGCCGCGGTTCGCAGCAGGCGCGCGCCGTAGATGATGGCGGCTGACCGGTCGTTGGGCTCGGGGGCATTCAGGGGATCGTACTGCCATTTCACAGGCTCGATCGTCGTCTTCGCGAATTCCCATTTCTTCAGCATGACCGCGCCGACGTCGGCCTGGTTGAAGCCGAGCAGGGCGAACTCCCCTCCGCTGAAATCACCCGGAAACCCCTCGTTGGCGATGGGCTTGGCGCCCTGGTGCGACGTCACCAGGTAATGGTCGACCGGGATTCTCCCGATGGCATGGAGCAGTCCGCTCATGTATGCGGCCCCCGTGTCCTCGCCGAGGCGGTCGGCCAGGATCTCGGCGGCGTCGGCGCACGCCACGGACTCGCGCCACATCGTCAGGGGGTCCTGGCGGTAGGCGACCAGCCGCCGGGCCACCACGGCATTTGACACGATCATCGAGACCAAGTGGTAGACTTCCTTGAATCCGACGCGGCCGACCGCGTCCAGAATGGTGCGGCAGGGCATGCTGCCCCCAAACCACGCGCTGTTGCTTATCTGGACCACCCGGCTGGCCAGGGCAAAGTCCAGCCGGATCAGCTCTGAAATGTCGTCGAGCCCGGATTCCGGTTCGGACAGCAGCTTCTGCAGGCGCGCCAGCATGTGGGCCACCGGCATGAGCGGCCCAAATCCCTCCACAATGCGCTCGGGGGTCGGCGGCAGTGAGAGGTCCATACCCCTCCATTTAACGACTGTCAGGGGGAAAATAAAGCTAATTGGCCGTCCCTTCAGGCCCGCCTTGGAGTCAAAATATGCGCATTCTTTTCTTGGTGCTAAAATGTCGCGCCTGCGTCATGCAAATAGGACATCCGGCGCTCCCCTTGCCCCATGCCGATACACCCCCCGAAGACCATGATTCCCCAAAACCCAAAGAATGATTTCATCGCAAACGCAGCAACGACCCGGCCCCCCCGAACCGCGATGGGAGGCGTCCTGGCAACGCTGGCGGTCCTGGCCGGCGCCGCGGTCGCGCAGGCGGCCGAACCTGTTTCGCTCAGCTGGCTTGACGGCGCGCCCCCCGCCGTCCCGCAGAGCGTGAGCTGGGGCGTGCCGTGGCCGAAGGGCGCCGTGCAGAAGAGCGACGTTCTCGTTCTCAAAGGAGCCGATGGCGCGGCCATCCCCGCGCAGGTCTGGCCGATGGCGTACTGGCCGGACGGGTCGATCATGTGGAGCGGGCAATCGATCGTCGCGACGCCGGCCATGGCCGGTCCGCTGCAGCTTTCCGTCGGAGCGGCTGGAGAGGCCGCCGTGAAGGTCAGCTGCACCCAGGACGACCAGGCGATCACGATCGACACGGGAGTGATCCGGGTTCGCGTGCCGAAGCAGGGCTCCAGTCTTGTCGAGTCGATTTCGGTCGGCGACCGCAAGGTCGCCCAGGACGGGAAGCTCATCTGCCTTTTGGAGGACCGCTCGGCCGCCGAGAGCGCCGGGACCGTCCGCCAGGAGGAGTTTGTCAGCCGGATAAAGACCGTCACCCTCGAGCAATCGGGACCCGTGCGGGCCGTCGTGAAGATCGAGGGCGACCACAAGTCCGCCTCCTCCGACCGGGCCTGGATGCCCTTCGTCGTGCGGCTTTACTTCAACGCGGGCCTGGACTCGATCCGGATAGTCCACTCGTTCGTCTTCGACAGCGACGGCCAGAAGGACTTCATCAAGGGCCTGGCGATCTCGTTCTCCGTTCCGCTGCGCGAGGATGTCATCAACCGGCACGTGCGTTTCGGCGGCGACACGGGGATGTGGGCCGAGCCGGTCCTGCCGATCGTCGGCCGCCGCGACGTGGGCTACAACGGGCAGCGCACGATCTATCCCGACCAGGTGGCCGGAAAGCGGATTCCGAACAAGGCCCAGTACACCCCGCGCGAGCAGCAGTACATCACCGACAGCGCCCAGTGGGACGACTACAAGCTGACGCAGGGCAACGCCAACGGCTTCCTCATCTCCAAGCGCACGCAATCGAAGAGCGCCTGGGTGCGCGTCACCGAGGGCAAGCGCTCCCTCGGGATCGCCTACCTCGGCGATGTCAGCGGGGGGATCGCCGTCGACGTGAAGAAATTCTGGCAGAAGAACCCTTCGGAATTTGAAATCCACGGCGCGACCTCGGCCCTGGGCGAACTGCGGGTCTGGCTCTGGTCTCCGGATGTCCCCGCCATGGACATGCGCTCCTACGACATCGTCGGCCACAGCCTGGACATGTCCTACGAGGACTGGAAGGCGGGCTGGGATTCGCCGTTTGGGGTGGCCAACACGAACGAGCTCACGCTGTGGGCATGCGCGGGCGTCCCCGCCAATGCGGACCTGGTGAAGATGGCCAGGGCCGGCGCCGAGCCGGCGGCGCTCGTCTGCACGCCGCAATATTACCACGACCAGCGGGCGTTCGGCTTCTGGAGCCTGCCGGACCGGTCCGGCGCCGTCCGCCGGGCCCTCGAGGACCAGCTTGAAATCGCGATCGACTATTACCGCGACGAGGGGGAGCAGCGCGCGTGGTACGGCATCTGGGACTACGGCGACGTCGGCCGGATGTACGACGAGGTCCGCCACGAGTGGCGTTACGATATCGGCGGGCAGGCGTGGAACAACACCGAGCTGCTTCCCGACTACTGGCTGTGGTACAGCTTCCTTCGCTCCGGACGCGCCGACCTTTACCGGATGGCCGAGGCGATGACCCGCAATACGAGCGAAGTGGACGTCCATCACCTCGGGCGCTTCGCTCCACTGGGCTCGCGCCACAGCGTCACCCACTGGGGAGACGGGGCCAAGCAGCCGCGGGTGAGCCAGTCCGGCCTCAAGCGGTTCTATTATTTCCTGAGCACGGACGACCGCACCGGGGATCTCATGCGCGAGCAGCTGAAGGCGGACTTCACCTATGCCGAGGTGAAGCGCACCGATCCGCGCATGGCGGACAACCGGGGCAAGTACACGACGGCCAGCTTCGGAACGGACTGGGCGGGCTACTGCGCCAACTGGCTGACCGAGTACGAGCGGACGCTCGACACGAAGTGGCTGGACAAGATCAAGGCGGGCATGGACACGCAGCTCGCCCTGGGGCCCAAGCCAGGCCAGTTGCTGGGTGCGGGCGCGTACGACCCGGAGACCGGCAAATTCATGGACAAGTCGCCGCGATTCATGCCGCCCGAGGCGCCCCCGGGAGCGCGTCAAGGCGAGCCCAAGGCCGCGAAAAAGGGCCCGGGCAGGAAGGGCGGGCGCGGCGGCGAATCCGCCGAGGACGTCGGCGGGGCCTCCGGCTTCGATCTGCTTTTCGGAACCACGGAAATCATGGCGGAGATGGAACTGGTCGTCGATCACCCCGCGTATTGGACGGCCTGGCACTATTATGGCGCGCACACGCCGGGCAATCCCATGGCCTACGCCGCCTATGTCATGAAGGACGCCAGCCTCGCCCAGCAGGCGGCGCAGACTCTGGTGACCGCGTCGAAGCACCGGGTGATCCGGCCGGGCGAGTTCGGAGCCAACTTCGACGTGAAGCCGCACCTCAATTCCACCCCGGACGTGCCCGCCCCGGTTTGGGAGCTTCCCGGCCGGCCCGAAGGAGGGCCCGACGGACGCAAGTTTGGCACGATGATCGAATCGCTGGATTGGGTCGGTGCCTATCTGCCCAAGGACTGAGAGCCATCGGCATTGCTGCCGGCCCGCGCCGCCCATTCGCCGCGGCCCGGGCGGGAGCTTGATTTTCCGTTCGAAACCGAAGACGTCGTGTTTAGTCCGCCAATCATGAAACTCCACCCGATGCTGATTCGGGCGGTGCCGTGCGCCTTTGCGCTCTTGGCCGCCGCCGCCCAGGCCCAAACCGCGCTGCCCGCGCCCAAACTCGAGAAAAGGGGGGCCGCAACGCAGCTTATTGTCGACGGGAAGCCCTACCTCGTTCTGGCGGGCGAAACGGACAACACCGCGTCGTCCGACATCCCGTACATGGACACGGTGTGGCCCAAGGTCGTGAAGATGAACCTCAACACGGTCCTCGTGGGGGTCTCATGGGACTGGGTGGAGCCGGCGGAGGGCAGGTATGATTTCAGCATCGTGGACGGGATTCTGGCGGGCGCCCGCAAGAACAACCTTCGCCTGATCCTGCTCTGGTTCGGAAGCTGGAAGAACGGCCTGTCGAGCTTCGCGCCCGAGTGGGTGAAGGCCGACCAGCAGCGGTTCCCCCGCGTGAGGATCAAGAACGGCAAGTCGGTCGAGGTGCTGACGACCCTGAGCGAGGCCAACCTGCAGGCAGACACCCGCGCCTACACGGCCTTCATGAGCCATCTGCGCGACGTGGATTCAGCGCAGCACACCGTGATCATGATCCAGCTGGAGAATGAGGTGGGGCTGATCGGCGACTCGCGCGACCGGTCCGCCGCTGCCGAGGCGGCCTTCGCCGGGCCCGTGCCGCCGGAGCTTCCGGCCTACCTGCAGGCCAACCGGACGAGCCTCTGGCCCGACCTGCGCAGCCTGTGGGAGTCGGCCGGGGCAAGGACCGCCGGCACCTGGCAGGAGGTCTTCGGCGCCTCCGCGGCGACCGACGAGATATTCATGGCCTGGAACTACGCGCGCTACATGGACCACCTGGCAAAGGCCGGCAAGGCCGAGCTGCCGATTCCCGTGTTCTCGAACACCTGGCTTGTCCAACCCGAGGACCAGAAACCGGGCGATTATCCGTCAGGCTGCCCCGAACCGCTCGTCATCGACGTCTGGAAGGCCGGCGCCCCCGCGATCGACATCAATGCGCCGGACGTCCATCTGCGGAACTTCAAGGATTGGGCCGAGCGGTTCCACCGCCCCAACAATCCGCTCTTTGTGCCGGAGTCGTACGGCGACCTGGGCGGCGCGGCCAACGCCGTTTACGGGATCGGGGAGCACGCGGGGATCGGCTACTCGCCGTTTGGCGTCAACAATGGGGAGAAATGGGGCGAGGTCCGGCCCGGGAGCGACACGCCCGTGCCGACGGCCCTCGCCGACCTGCCCCTCGCCAGGGCCTACCGGGTGCTTGCGCAGATGACGCCGCTGATCGTGGAGGCCCAGGCCAGGGGGACCATCGCCGCCGCGTGGCTCAACACCCAGGTGCCGAGGCGGGACATCGCGCTCGGAAACTACATCGTGAAAGTCGATCTTCAGCGCAATCGGCGCAGTCCGGTGCCGACCGTGGGCTACGCCCTCGTCGTTTCCGTCGGGCCCGACGAATACTTTGTCGTGGGCCGCGACGTTCAGATCACCTTTGCGCCGAACACGCCCGGACCGGAAATCGCCGGCCTTGCCCGCGTGGAAACGGGCGACTTCGAAAATGGCCAGTGGGTTGCCAGGCGCCGGGTGAACGGGGACGACGTTGTCCTGGACTACGATCAGGCGGCGGCGGCCGCGAAGAACCAGTCCGGCAGCGGCCTGATCTTCGGCGCCGACGGTCCGACGATCCAGCACGTCAAGCTCTACCGCTACAACTGAGGGCTCCTGAAGGAACGGTCCAGGGTGTCCGCCCGGCGAGTCCGCGGCCGGGCGCCCCGCCTTGACTCGCGCCCCGGGCCGGGTGACAGACAAGGCGATGAGCGATGAGAAGGAAGGGGATATGTCCGCAGAGGACGCGGTCCTGCGCAGGCGCCTGCGCAGGGCCGGCACCGCCATCCTGCTTGCGGGCCTCCTTTCCGCGGCCCTCGTCTATCGGGCTGCGCCTCCGGCCGGCCCAAGGCCGGATCCGCTCGTCTCGGGCCATTCCAAGCGCGAGCTTGCCCAGATGGAGAATATCGGGGGAAAATCGGTCGTGTTCGCGGCCGAGCTCAACGAAGGCTTCGACAGCCTGTGGCACGGGAGGCGGCTGGCCTATGCGCTGACTTTCCTTTCGGCCGGAAGCGCCCTTGTGTGCTTCTTCCTCGCCAGTCGCCTGGACGAAGCTGCCCCGCCCGCGCGCCGCTAGGGGCGCTGCCGGCGAAGGGCGGCGGCCCGCGGCTGCCGGGCAACCGTGTCGCCGAGCAGGCGGGTAGCCACGCCTGGCAGCCCGAGCCGGCCCAGGGTCGCCCGCAGCGCCGCCCGCATCTCCGGCTTGTACCAGAAGAAGAAGCTTCGCTGCTCCTCCTTCTCGGCGGGAGTCTTCGCCACGGCAACCGGCTTCCCGTCGTACGGGTGGACGCCCGTCGCGTAGATCTCCGTTGCGACGGTCATCGGCGTCGGCGTGAAGTCCTGCACCTGCTCGAGCTTGAACCCGAGATCCTTTGTCTTGACCGCGACGTCGGCCATGTCGCCGGGCGTCGAGCCGGGGTGCGAGCTGATGAAGTAGGGGATGATCTGAAGCTGCTTCTTCCCGAACTTCACCTTCGCTGCGTCGAACTTCTCCTTGAACCGGAGGAAGTAGTTGAATGTCGGCTTGCGCATGACGCGAAGGACGGCGTCGGAAGTGTGCTCCGGCGCGACCTTGAGCCGGCCTGAAACATGGTGCTCGACGAGCTCATCGACGTAGCGCTCGTGGCTCTTCCTCGCCTCGGGCGACGCATGCTTGTGGAGGAACAGGTCCGGCCGCAACCCGCTCGTGACGAACGCATGCTTCACGCCCTCGGTCTCCCGCACGGCCTTGTAGATGTCGAGCAGTGGCGCGTGGTCGGTGTCGAGATTGCGGCACACGTCCGGCCATATGCAGCTCGGGCGGGAACACGCGTCGCAGATCCACTGCTCCTTCCCCTTCATCCGGTACATGTTTGCCGACGGCCCGCCGATGTCCGTTATCGTGCCGTGGAAATCGGGCATCGCCTTGATCGACTCCACCTCGCGCAGGATGCTCTCCTTGCTGCGGCTGGCGACGAACTTCCCCTGGTGCGCGGAGATTGTGCAGAAGCTGCATCCGCCGAAGCAGCCGCGGTGCATGTTGATCGAGTGCTTGATCATCTCGTAGGCCGGGATCGGCCCGCGCTTGCGGTACCGCGGATGCGGCAGCCGGGTGTAGGGCAGGTCCCAGCTCCGGTCGATCTGCCCCTCGGTCATCGTCGGAAAGGGCGGATTCACTACCAGCATCCGGTCGCCCGTCAGCTGGAAAAGCCGCCGCGCCTTCACGCGGTTCGACTCGGTCTCGATGTCCTTGAAGTTCGCCGCGTAGAGCTTCCGGTCGGCGAGGCACTCCTCGTGGGAGTGGAGCGCGAAGTCCTCCCAGTTCTGGTTCCTCGGGACCGGCGCGCCCGGCGGGAGCAGGACCGCCGTCTGGGCAACCGTCCGCAGGGAGGCGAAAGGCACGCCCCGCTTCAGCAGGCGCAGGATCTCGAGCAGGGGCAGCTCGCCCATTCCGTAGACGAGCAGGTCTGCGCCGCTCTCGGCCAGGATGCCCGGCTTGATCGCGTCCGACCAGTAGTCGTAGTGGGTCACCCTCCGCAGGCTCGCCTCGATTCCGCCGATAAGGACGGGCACCTCGGGGAACAGCTCCTTCAGGATCCTGGAGTAGACGGTCGTCGCGTAATCCGGCCTGAAACCGTGCTCGCCGCCCGGGGTGTAGGCATCCTCGCTGCGGGGCTTCTTCGCCGCCGTGTACCGATTGACCATCGAATCCATGCAGCCCGAGGTGACGCCGAAGAAGAGCCTCGGGGCGCCGAGCTTCCTGAAGTCGCGCAGGTCGTCGCGCCAGTTCGGCTGCGGGACGATGGCGACCCGCAGGCCCTCGCGCTCGATCATGCGGCCGACGACCGCGGTGCCGAACGCCGGGTGATCCACGTAGGCGTCGCCCGAGACGATGATGACGTCGACGCAGTCCCATCCGCGCGCGTCGAGCTCGTCGCGCGTCGTGGGCAGCCAGCGGGCGGGATCCCAAATGGGATCGCGGGCCGCGGGAGTCGTCGGGATGGCTTGCAACAAGGCTCCAGACGCTCGCCCGGCTTCGCCGCGGGCGCAAGCGCGGGGGATGATTCGGCTGTGGGTCAGTTCGCCCGCCTTTCATTGACGTTTCGAAGCCGTGTGCTACGAAGTGGCCAAAGAATTTGGACATGCAACCCGACTTGCAGGCCAAGAGCGTCCTGATCGTCGTCGATATGCAGACGTGCTACCTGAATCTGTACAAGAATCAGGACTACCTGCGCGAGAGAATCGAGGCGGTCAATCGGGCGATTTCAGAGGCCAGGGGCAAGGGGATGACCGTGATCATCACGGAGCATGAGTTCACCGGGTTTTGGACGCGTCTGGTCATCAAGCTCTTCATGAAGGGGGCCGGAATCCGCGGGTGCGACGGGTTTTCAACCGATCCGCGCGTCGACAGATCGGCAGCCGACCCCGTTTATTTGAAATTCAAGGAGGACCTGTTTTCCGTCGATTCATTGGTCGAGAGGCTGACGGAGGAAGGCGCCGGGAGGATCCTCCTGGCAGGCCAGGATGGAATGTATTGCATCAAGGGGTCGGCGCGCGGCGGCAGAAAAAGGGGATACGAGGTCACGGTCCTGGACCCGGGCGTTTTGACCTGCAACGAGCGGAGATGGAGGGCGGAAAAGGCGGCCCTGGAGTCGATCGGCGTTCGATTTGCCTCCGCGGTTCAGTGACCATCGGCGAAACTCCCGCGCCTTGCGCGCAAGCTGCCGGCGATGCGCCGGAAATTGAGTTTCCGGCATACCTGAATAAAATGGGTTGGCGAAAGGGCTGTCGCCCGTTTGCCAGCATTCCAAATAAAATCATGCCCGAGCCCACTGTCGCCCAGAAATTCCCCTACGTCCAAGATGCCAAGCCCGGCACCAACTATTGGTGCTCGTGCGGCCAGTCGAAAAGCCAGCCCTTTTGCGACGGATCCCACAAGGGAACCGCGTTTTCTCCGGTAAAAGTCGACATCGCCACCGAGAAGAAGATCGCCTGGTGCGGCTGCAAGCACTCGAAAGCCGGCGCTTTCTGCGACGGCAGCCACAAGCACCTCTGACCGGCGGGGTGCGGCGACCGGCGTTGCGCCGGTTGCCTTTTTTTGGCGTGGAATTGCGGATTCCTGCTGTTCAAGATCGGCGGGAATGACCCAGAACACCCCGCGCGTCCTGCCGCAGCAATCAGGCCGATTCGGGCCGGGCGTCGTGTTCGCCCTGGCGGCCGCCATTGCACTCGGTTTTACTCTCTTCACCGACCAGCGGTGGGAGGACTATTACATCACCTTCCGGGTGAGCCAGAACCTGGCCCGGGGGGCGGGTCTCGTGTTTCAGCCCGGCGAAAGGGTCCACGCGTTCACCTCCCCCCTGGGAGTGCTGCTGCCGGCAATCATCAGCTGGTCGACGGGAACCCGGTCCGACGAGCTGACCCTGTGGATCTTCAGGCTTCTCACAATCGGCGCCTTTGCGGGCTCGGTCGCCGCGGTCTGGTCGATCGTCTGCGCCCTGGGCTGGAACCGGCTGTCGTGCGTAGTCGGTGCCGGCCTGCTCATGACGGACGCCAAATCCGTAAGTTTTTCCACCAATGGGATGGAGACGGCGTTCATGCTCCTTTTCCTGGCGCTTTCGATCCGGCGGTTGATCGCCGACCCAAAGGGCGTCGACTGGGGGCTCGGCTGCTGCTGGGCGGCACTCCTATGGACCCGCCCGGACGGCTTCATTTTCTTCGGGGGCGTCGCCCTGGGCTGGTGGCTCTTCGCCCCGGGGTCCCGGCTGTCCGGAGCGAGGGCGGCCATGGCGAGGCGTTTCCTCAAGGCGAGCCTCGTGTGCGCCGCCCTCTACCTGCCCTGGTTCGTCTGGGCTTGGTGGTATTTCGGGTCGCCCATTCCGCACACGGTGGTGGCCAAGGCCTTCGGCAACAACCTGCCCAACTGGCCCGGGATGCTGCTTCTTCTCGTCACGTTGCCGATCCGTTG
>Ga0265342_10002389_pt1 | contig 16260 bp, 14 predicted proteins | sample 4CB327metaG_FD_203125 | JGI IMG/M metagenome (GOLD analysis project Ga0265342, IMG submission 203125) | Rhizosphere microbial communities from Carex aquatilis grown in University of Washington, Seatle, WA, United States - 4-CB3-27 metaG | ecosystem: Host-associated > Plants > Roots >...
TCCAGATACGTGCCGGACTCTTGGAGAAAGTACTCCACGGCTCGAGCCATGCGCTCATCCCCGAGGCGCATCACGCCGATCTGTTCGCGGATGGTAGCGTACTTTTGGATCTTGTCACGCGTTTTTTTCGCACGGTCCTCGTCCTCCTCGCTGACCACCACGCGCGCTCCCCGACGCGAGTAGAAGAGGACACCGGTGACGGCGGCATACGCCACGAGCGTGACGAGCACCGGCGCCAGCGCTAAGGGCCGCAGGAACGCCAGGAAAAGGACGATGAGCGCTCCAGCCGCCGCGGACACGCCGAGATGCAACCTCGAGCGGAGGTAAAGAAGAAACGGTCTCTTTGCGGGCATGTTCTTCCTTTGTATACCATGACCGCATTTTGTCAATCGGTTTGTGGCTTGTTATTCGCCGACGCTCGGGGATGCCTGTTCTGGTGTATTGGAAAAAGAATTGTCGAAGGAGCTTCGCTGTGCCTCACGCATCTCTTTTTGATGCTCGAGCACCTTGTACATGACGAGAGGTTCCATCAAGACGAGGAAGACCAGCGAGAGGAGAACGATTCTTCGCACTGGCGGCCGCCTGCCGGCGCGTGCCCTGTGTTGCATAGCCGATCCTTTCTAAAGCCCAGCATGGCCCACGCGCGCGGCGGGACCGTCGCGGATCCGTGTCTTTATGATGGACAATTGTTGCGGAATTATTGCGGCCGCCGCGGCGTTCTCATGGCGGCGGGCAGCGTGCTACACTCCACGCCGTGAATGAATCCTCCGCGCCCCTCGTGGCCATTGTCGACGACGAGGAGCACCTCCGCATCACCGTCTCGCGCGCCCTGCGCGGAGAAGGGTATCGGACGGTCGTTTTTTCGGACGGCGCGCAGGCCTGGCAGTCCTTCCAGAAGGAGATGCCCGATCTGGCAATCCTCGACATCATCATGCCGCGCATGGACGGGCTGGAGCTCTGCCGACGCATCCGCGCCGCATCGGAGACGGTGCCGGTGATATTCCTCACATCGCGCGACGAGGAGTTCGACAAGGTGCTCGGTTTGGAGCTGGGTGCCGATGATTACCTGTGCAAGCCCTTCTCTCTCCGCGAGCTCGCCGCCCGCGTGAAGGTCCTCTTTCGACGTGCCGGGGTGAGGCCTTTGGAAAAGGACAGGGAGTCATCGGAGGAGGAGGACGTGGTCGTGGGCGCTTTGCGCCTGGACGCGAAGCGGTTCATCGCTTCGTGGCAAGGGGCCCCCATTCACCTCACCGTGACGGAGTTTCGGATTCTCAGGGCCCTTGCCCGGCAGCCCGGATTCGCGCGCACGCGCGAGCAGCTGCTGGCCGAGGCGTTTCCCCAGGACGCATACATGAGCGATCGGACCGTCGACTGCCATATCCGCCGCATCCGCGGGAAAATGGAGGCTCTGGACGGCGCCTTCGACGGGATCGAGACGCTCTACGGTCTCGGGTATCGGCTGCGGGGCTGAATGAATGGCGCGACGCGGCGTGCATTCCTTTCTCCCTCGCATCACGGTGCGCGTGCTGGCCTTCAACGTGCTGGTCGTGTTTCTCCCCATCGCCGGGATGCTCTCCCTCGATACCTATGAAAGGCAGCTCCTCATATCCCTGGAACGCTCCCTCGTCCAACAGGGACGTCTTCTGGCCGCTGGCTTGGAGGATGCCGGACCTCACCTGAAGCAGAACGCCACTCAATTGCTGGAACGCCTGCGCCAGCGCCGCGATGCACGCATTCGCGTCGTGGACGAGCGGGGCGTTCTCCTGGCCGACTCGAGCAAGCTCGGTACCCAGGATGAAAGCACGGCGGATGTCCCGATCGCCTCCGCCCCGGAGCCGGATCAGGGGACCCCCAAAGCAGCCCAGGAAACATTTCTCTATCGATTCGCCTCGTTTCCCGTGCGGCTCTGGCGTCGTTACCTGCGTCCACCGCAACCGCCGCCCGAATCCGACGAATTCTACTCCGGCGCGCGCGTTCTCGACGGGCCCGAGATCGCCGACGCCCTTTCGGGCAATTATGGCGCTGAAACACGGATCACTTCCGGCCAGCAGTCCGTGACGCTGTACAGCGCGATCCCCGTCCGCCAGAAGGACGTGGTGATCGGCGCGGTGCTCGTGTCGCAGTCGACCTATCGCATTTTGAGCGATCTCTACGCCCTGCGGTTGGACATCTTTCGGCTTTTTCTGTGGTCCATCGTTACCGCGGTGGTGCTGAGTCTCCTGGTTTCGGCCACCATCACCGTTCCTATTCGCCGCCTCCGCGACCAGGCCCGCGCCATTCTCGATCCTCGTGGACGGCTCCTGGGCGGCTTCGTCCCGTCGCGGGCCCGCGACGAGGTGGGTGAGCTGTCGCGGAGTCTCGGGGAGCTCACCGCGCGCCTGGAGCGCCACGTTCGACTGCTCGAATCATTCGCTTCCGACGTCTCACACGAGCTGAAGAATCCCCTCGCAGCCATACGAGCCAGCGCGGAGCTCGCTCTCTCCGGCAGCGATCCCGCCGAGCGCGCCACCATGCTCACCATGGTTCTGGACGACGTTAATCGGATGGAGAGGCTCTTGGTGGGGGTGCGCGACATCTCGCGCATTGACAGCGGCGCGGCCGAGGAGACGGAAACAGAACCGGTGAAAGTGCGCGCTCTTGCCCAGAGCGTCGTCACGGCCGCCCGTCTCCGTCGGCGCTCGGATCCGGTGGCTTATGAGGTCCGAGGCGACGAGGCGTGCGTATGGGTGCCGGTGGTGAGATTGCAGCAGGTGCTGGAAAACCTCATAGACAATGCGGCGGACTTTTCGCCGGCCAACGGCACTGTGAGCGTCGCCGTGGAGAGCCGTGGCGACAAGGTTGTTTTGCGCGTCTGGGACGACGGACCCGGCATACCTTCCGAGCACGTGGAGAAGATTTTCGATCGCTTTTTCACATTTCGCCCCGGTGTAGAAAAAGGCGTGCATGCGGGTCTGGGCCTTTCCATCGTCAAGGCGATCGCCGAAAGCCACGCCGGCCACGTGCGGGTCTCCAATCGGCCTACCGGCGGCGCCTGCTTCGAGGTGGAGCTGCCGGCGGCGCCCTCACCGCGCAACGAAGGGCAAGACTGAAGGTGGGCGAGAGGAGACGAACGCCTGCCTCGGGTGATAGAATCCGCGAAGGACGAACATGAAGAACAAGCGACCCATGCCTCGCCACGACGAACCACCGACGCAAGCGGAGATTGCTCCTGGATTGCGCCGCTACCTGTACGCCACGGCCTGCATTGCAGGGGCCGCCATCATGATCGTGGAAATCCTCGGGGCGAAGATGCTCGCCCCGTACTTCGGCACCTCCCATTTTGTCTGGACGGCGCAGATCGCCGTGACCCTCGCCGCGATGGCGTTAGGCTACTACGCCGGTGGACGGCTCGTGGACCGTTCGGCGCGGCTCGGGAGGCTGTACGCGGCGATCCTGATCGCCGCCCTGGCGCTGGTGGCTTCCGTTGCGTTGCGGGATTGGCTGGCGTATCAGCTCCTGTCTTTGCCGCTGGCACTGGGATCGCTCCTGTCCGCAATCGTTCTTTTTTTCATTCCGCTGTTTCTTCTCGCCATGACCAGCCCGTTCCTCGTCAGGGTAGTGGCGCAAACGCTCGCCGGCGTCGGCGGCACCGTCGGACGGGTTTCCTCCATCAGCACCGTGGGAAGCTTCATCGGCACGGCCGTCATCAGCTACCTCCTGATCCCGTTGCTGCCCAACTCCTGGACCATGTATGGGACCGCGGCCGTGCTCGCCATCATGGCGGGGTTGTACTTTCCGCTCTGGGGTCGAAGGCGAGGCGCGACGGTGGGCGCGACCCTCGCCATCATTGCCGGAGTCGGGTTGGGCTGGTTCGGGTTGAGCGTCGACGGTCCGCGATTTCCGGCCGGCGAAGAGCTGTATCGCGGCAATTCGAGCTTTGGCATGATCCAGGTGCTTCAGTCCAATATTTCCTCCACGCGCTATTACCTTACCGATTACCTCATCCAAAACATCTACGACACGAGGCGGAGCCAGGGTACGGCCATGTTCACATGGATGCTGGAAGATCTCGCGCGGGCCTATACGGGGCGGCTGGACGACGTGCTGTGCATTGGCATGGGAATTGGCATCGTTCCGCGGGATCTCGCGGCCGCCGGGGCCCGGGTGGACGTGGTGGAGATCAATCCCGCGGTCGTCGAGGTGGCGCGGAAGTGGTTCGAGCTGAAACCGGACGCATTCAACCTCACCATCGGCGACGGGCGCTGGTTTCTCAATCGGACGGATCGGAAGTACGACGCCGTCATCCTCGACGCCTTCGTCGGAGACGGCAGCCCGTCGCATTTGATGAGCCGTGAGGCCTTCGAGGCGGTGCGGCGTGTCCTCAAACCGCAAGGCGCCCTGGTCATCAATACATTTGTCGATTTCGGCACGCCCGACGACTACGTGGGCGTTTCGCTTTTCAAGACGCTGTCCAGCGTCTTTCCCAGCGTCGTCGTTCACGGCGCCCGCGACTCCAACACGCTATTCGTCGCATCGTTGCGTTCGCCTCTTACGATCCTGAATCCGCCCGACTACGGCCGGGTGCATCCCGATGCCCTGGCCGAGGTGAAAGCGGCGTTCGCGCAGACATGGGTGCCGAATCTTCAGCGCGGCATCATCCTCACCGACGACTACAATCCCGTCGAATACTATGACGCGGCCAACCGCGAGAAACTCCGCCGGCAGTTGGCCATGAGCATGAAGCCCGGTTGAGGAGAGGAAACTACTTCAGCGAGGCGAAGTATGCCTTCATCGGCTTGAAATAGAAGTCGATCCAGCCCTGCTTGTACTCCGCGCCGTGACCTGCCGGAATTTTCGTGTGCACGAGGGTCACGCGTGTTCCTCCTCGCGCCTTTTCGAGAATCACCTCCAGCTTCGAGTCCGGCTCCTCTTCGGCGAAATCCGTGCTCCTCCAGGACTGCACGATGCACTTGTCTGGTTTCATCTCCAGGGTCTTTCCTGAAATGTAGCCGTCCCACGCGCTGAAGGAAGATCCAACCCGGGCGGTGATTTTCGCCGGGTTGCCCGTCATTGCCGAATGGCCCTTCGTGCTCATCCACGCGGCATAGATGGCGGCGGGCTCGGCGGGAATAATCGCCGAGGCCTTTATCGAGTCGGTTTTCATGACATCATCCTCCTGCTTTCTTCGCGTTACGATCTTCGATTGGCAATGACCAGCTCCACCCCAAAAGGCCGAAACAAACGCCGCCGGCGATGGCGCCGGTGGCGAGGAATCCCACTCCCACGCGCGCTATCGCGTGCCGAGCCGCCTCGATCACTGCGGCAATGAAGCCCGCGCTGAATCCCTGCGTCTCCAGATGCGCCGTCCTGATTCCCCAAGGTACCCAGCTCACCCCCGCGCTCACGATGGTGAGAAGCCCGATGAGAAAAACAAGGAGCGCCGGTGCGAAGAGGCTCCATCCCCACCATTGCAGTCTTCCATATAATGTCGCCCCGCCCGTGAATCCCGCGGCCATCCAAAAACCGAAAGCCAGGAGAAGGAGGACGATGTCGGCCGCGACCATGATGCCGACCGCGGAAACGTGGGGTCGGCCGCCTCGTGCATAGAATGGCGGGCGGAAATCCATCGTGTCGCTCAGGCGCAGCGTGTCGGGAAGAGAACGCGCGAACTCGGGAAGCCCCTTCTGAATGGCGGCCGCCGCGGCGTCCACGGACAGCGAGGAAGGCCGCGACGCCGGGAGGCTCCGTGCGGTCATGACAAAGCTCGCGGAAGCGCCGCTCACGGGCAAAGTGCTTGCCACGACGCGGGCGAATCGGACGCCGGCAGCGGAGAGAAGCGCCGCTTTGACGGGTTTGAGATCGACTGAGATGTCCCCCGCCGTTGAAGTGTCCTCCAGAATGTCGAATGTCTGGTTCAGGACGCTCATGGCCTGCGTGTGCATGTAGTCGGGGGTGAGGATCTCGCGGGCCGCCTTGGGGCTGATGTTTCCGCTGATCGTGGTGCCGCCCGTAGCCGTCATGCCGGTCCAGCCGGAAAGATTCGTCGTAGCGGGGATTTCGTACAGGCGTTGATCGGAGAGGAGGCTTCCGTAGAACCCGCGATCCAGCGCCCACGTGCTCACCGCGACGGTGCAGAGCGCGGCGAGAAACATGGGAAAAACGAACAGGATGGCGATGAGAAACGCCGGGAGTCGCCGCATCGGAATCTCCTTTCCGTTGTGAAGATAGCGCATCCGAAGCTGCTCTGCCACCGAATTTCTTTCCTCATTGAAGCGCGGTTTTCGATTGACATCCGCAATGGCCGCCTTCATAATCCTCATTCGAGAAAAATCGCACTAGGGAGGACGGGATGGAAGGTAAGCGGCTCAGCCTCGGTACGAAGCTTGGTTTCGGCGTCTGCGATCTCGGCGGAAACCTGTTCTTTACCATCATGGGATTCTACCTTCTGAACTTCATGACGGACACCGCCAAACTTCTCCCTGCGTTGGCCGGAATTGCCATGACCATTGGGAAAATCGCTGATGCCATCACGGACCCGACCGTCGGATTTCTTTCGGACCGCACGAAAAGCAAATGGGGCCGTCGCCGTCCCTGGATGTTCTGGGGCTCGATTTTCCTGTTCTTCATCATGATCCTTCAGTACACCAATCCGCAGATCAGCAACCAAGCCGCCCTGTGCGTCTATATGGCCGTTGCCTACATTCTGCTCACCACCGCCTACACCATGGTGAACATCCCTTACGGAGCCCTCACTCCTGAGCTGACGCAAAACTTCGACGAACGCACGGCCCTCAATGCCTGGCGGATGACTTTTGCCGTGGTTGGCACCTTTATCGGGGCTCTGGCCGTTATGCCCATCGTCGGGGCGTTCCCCACGGTGAACATGGGCTGGACCGGGGTCGGCGGCATCATGGGTGCGTTGATGCTGGGGTCCGCAATGATCACCATTTTCACGGTTCGTGAGCCTCCGCGCGCAAAAGAAGAGGCCACGGAGCAGCAGGGACTGTTCAGCACTTATCGTGCCACGCTCTCTAATAAGCCCTTTGTCCTGACCATGGTGACATACGCCTTGCACATCTGCGGCACCGCCGTTGTCCAGGGCGCGCTCATCTACTACTTCAAATACATTTATGGCGGCCAGGGCAATCTCCAGATAGCGCTAGCACTGCTCCTGGTGCCCGTGATCCCGTTCAACTGGATCTGGGCATCTGTCTCGCGGAAAATCGGCAAGAAGTGGGCATGGAATATCGGCATGTTCGAAGTGCTCGTGGCCATCATGCTGATCTTCCTTTTCGCGCGTCAGGGCGGTCCCACGTTCTTCTACATCGTCGTCTTCTTCGCCGGCATGGGACTCTCTACCAACTATGTCATGCCATACGCCATCATGCCGGACACGGTGGAGTTGGATTATTCATTGCATGGTGTGCGGCGCGAAGGCGCCTTCTACGGCCTCTTCAACTTCATGAACAAAGTGGGTGTCGCCTTCGCCAACCTACTGAACGGCGCGATCCTGGCCTGGTTCGGCTACGTGGCGAACGTCACCCAGACCGAGCACACAAAGCTCGGCATCCAGCTCCTGGTCGGGCCTCTTTCCGGGGTGTTCTTCCTGGCCGGCGTCATCGTCATGTCCTTCTATCCTATTTCACGCAAATATTACGACACCGTGATCATGCCCAAGGTGAAGGAGTGGGATAGCAAAAAGAAATAGCGCGGCGCCTCGGCGCGGCGGTAACTCCCATGGAGCACCTCGTTTTCGGCATCTATCTTCTCGCGCTGGTTGCCGGCGCCGCCTCCATCATGGAAACATTCATGATCTGGCAGCGTTATCGGCGCGCGGTCATTCGTCTGTACGGGCTGTTCCTGTGCGCCCTGTCCCTGATCCTCCTCGGCTTCATGGTCGATCTGTACGCACGCAACGTATCAGGCTCGGTGGCCGCGTCGGTTGGCATAGTCGTCTTGATCCTTCAGGGCGCCGGGGGCTGCCTGTACATATTCATCGCTCCCTCCTTTTTCAACTCTCTGGCGGGGCTTTCCCTTCCCCTCTGGCAGCGAATACTTTTCTCGATCATCGACGCCCTGGTCGTGATCGCGGCCCTTGCGGATATCGCCAACCCCCGATGGGGCTTCCTCGTCATCGGCCTGGCGGGGGTTCTCTACTCCATGATTCTCTACGGGGTGGTGTTTATCGCCATCCACCTGCGCTCCATTGGAGAGCGCACGCTTCGGCTCGCCCTCGGGATTTTCCTGGGCCTCACGATCCTCTTTTTCCCGCTCATGATCGTGGATGTCAGCATGAGCATGTCACCGGGGCCTTCGGTCTTTCAATTCATGAACAATCTCGCCCAACCCGTGTACTTCCTCGTCCTGAATGGGCTCACGATCCTTTTTGGCCTGCGCTACATGAACCGACCCTCCTTCCAGGAACAGGGAAAGCTTTCCGCGTACTTTCTTTCGGCCTTTCACGTGACCGATCGCGAGGCGGAGATCATCGACCTGTTGCTCGGAGGAGCCACAACCGGCAAAATCGCCGAAGTGCTTTTTATCTCGCCCAAAACCGCTGAGAACCACGTGTACAACATCTATCAGAAGCTGCACGTGCGTAATCGTGTCCAAATGTTCCAGCTCATCAGGACCAACGCGCTGGAATAGGGGGAAATCCCCAGTCATATGAGGGATTTTCCTCATGGTTTGTATTTCCAGAAGCAGCCATGGTTTGGGCATGAAAACACGACAAAAGATTCGCAGAGCCGTCTTGATCGGGTCATTCGTCCTCTTTCCCGTCACTCTCTATTATTTCTCACCGATCCTTTCCTTGACGGGAGTAGGGATGGGGATTGTTTCGGGAAGCATCCTTGTTTTTGCAGGACAGTTTCTCTCCGCGCTTTTTCTCGGGCGGGCCTTTTGCGGCTGGGCATGCCCGGCCGGTGCGGCGCAGGAGATCGTCCTCGGATTCAAAGGCCGAAAAGCCAATCGGAAGCGGATCGGCTGGATCAAATGGCTGATCTGGACGCCGTGGATCCTGGGCATTGTCTTCATGGCCCTGCGTGCGGGTGGAGTTCATACGCTGGATTTCACGTTCAATACGTGGCATGGGATCTCGGTCGCCGACGTGCCCGGGCTCATCGCATTCGTCTCCGTCACGGGTGTGTTTCTCGTGCTCGCTCTGACCGTAGGCCGCCGCGCTGCCTGCCACACGATCTGCTGGATGGCACCGTTCATGATCATGGGCCGGGCGGTGCGGAATCTCTTCGCGTGGCCCGCCCTGCGGCTGACGGCCGACGCTGCATCCTGCCGAAACTGCGCGGCATGCACGAAGCAATGCCCTATGAGTCTGGACGTCCAGGACATGGTGGCGGCGGGACGCGTGGAAAGCTCCGATTGCATTCTCTGCGGTTCCTGCATCGACGCCTGCCCGGCAAAGACAATTCGCTACACGTTCAGTTCTGGACACTGATGGAGGCGCCCCGGCATACTCTCGGTCATGAGAAAAATTCGCGTGGGTGTCGTGTTCGGCGGAAGATCCGCGGAGCACGAGGTCTCCCTGCAATCGGCGAAAAATGTGCTGGAGGCGCTGGATCCGCAAAAGTACGAGCCGATTCTCCTCGGCATCGACCGCGAAGGCCGGTGGCACCTGGACGAGGAGACGCGCCTGCTCTTCCAGGCAGCGCGCCCCCTGGCGAATCTCACGGCCGACTCTCCTCGTGAAGTGGGCCTGGTCGCGCGCGGGGAACAGAGCCGGCTGCTCGATCTGTCAAGCGATCGCGAGATAGAGCACCTGGACGTGCTCTTTCCCGTGCTCCATGGTCCGTACGGAGAGGACGGGTCCGTGCAGGGCCTCGCCCGTCTTTCCGATCTGCCTTGCGTGGGGGCTGGAATTCTCGGCTCGGCCGTCGGCATGGACAAGGACGTCATGAAGCGTCTTCTCCGCGAGGCAGGCGTGCCGGTCGCTCGTTGTCTGGTCCTGCACCGCGCGCGGCCGGTGCCGTCTTTTTCCCGCGTCGTGGAAGAATTGGGCACGCCGGTATTCGTGAAGCCGGCGAACCTGGGCTCCTCCGTAGGTATCGGCAAGCCGGGTGACCAGGAGTCGTTCACGCGCGCGGTCGCCGAGGCGTTCCGATTCGACACGAAGCTGCTCGTGGAGGAGCGCATCGAGGGACGCGAGATCGAGTGCTCCGTGCTGGGTAACGACGATCCGCGCGCCTCCGTGCCGGGCGAGATCGTCACCGGCGGCGGTCACGACTTCTACGACTATCAGGCGAAATACATCGATGAAAACGGCGCCGAGCTTCTCATACCCGCGCCGCTTGACCCCCCGACCACGGAGCGGATCCGTGCCCTGGCACTCCGCGCGTTCCGGGTGCTCTGCTGCGAGGGCATGGCACGGGTGGACATGTTCCTACGGGCTTCCGGCGAGGTGCTCGTGAACGAGATCAACACGATTCCTGGCTTCACCCGGATCAGTATGTACCCCAAGCTTTGGGAAGCCACCGGCATGAGCTACCGTGATCTGGTGGACGCCCTCATTACCCTTGCCATCGAGCGGCATGAACGCGAGCGAGGGCTTTCTACGACGCCATGAGGCGTACGCTGCCAGCCGCACGGTCGCCATTGCCGGCTTCGGAGCCACTGAAAGCGACCTGGCGTTTGCAGAAGCTTTGGGCTACAATGACCGACGTGGAAGTGAAAATGGGTACAGGGCACTCCGGTCGCGCGACCAACGCTGACGGAGGTGTATTGGGGCGGCGGGGCGCGGGAATGCTCGCCTGTATCATTCTCCTCGTGCTGATCTCTTTCCCCTTGCGTGCGGACAACGCCTTGGGGGCGATCACGGCGACAACGGAAGCGAAATCAGGTGCCTTCTATGGGCAGGCGCAAGAGTACGTCTATGACCAATCAATCAGTAAGAACTACAAAAACTCGCAGCTCGATTGGCCCTTCGAGCCGATGATCTTCACCGGTGCTGAGCTCTCCCTGGATTTTCAGCACGGCATATTTGCGTCACTGGAGGTGAGACAGGGATTCTCGGGCAAAGCGGGAACGATGACCGACAGCGACTTCCTCAACGGAAACGGGGTCCTGACATTGTTTTCCCAGAGCGACAGCTACGCCGAGCGGGCAAACTTCCTGGACTTGAAGGCAGGCTGGGACTTCATGAAAGACGGCTCGTTGACTGTCGGGGCCTTCGGCGCATTTTCCTACATGGACCTGAAATGGACGGCTCGTGACGGCTATCTCCAATATCCTCCCGGTTCCTACAACTATGGCAGCTATCCAACCTGGTCTTCCTCTTTCACACAGGAGCCTTTGTACGGCATCGGCATCATCTACGAGACCGCGTATCTCGGCGGGGCTGTGGGTGTCCGATCGCGCTACACGATGAAAGGGGGATTCGTCTTCGTTGCGTCGCTCGCATTCACCCCTCTCTTGTATTGTTTTACAGAGGACGATCACGTCCTTCGGCAGATCGCTTTCTTTTCCACGCTCTCGGGGGGCCTCATGATCGAGCCGCGGGTCAGCGTCGAGTACTCGCCGGTACCACGGGCGAAAATCAAGCTGGACATCGGGTATCGGTACGCATGGAACCTCATCGGCGACATCATCGAGGTGTCCACCGGCACGAGCGACTTTTCCGGGAACTTCCCCTACGTCGCAGGCCCCGATTCGACGACGACAGGCACCAATGATTCCGGGGCGAGCCTTTGGGCCCTCGATGCCGGCATCAGCCTGAGCATCTCGTTATGAAAGGCATGACGATGATGAAATCAATGATGAAGGCGACAGCACTCGGGGCGACACTCGTCGCGGCCATCCTCCTCTCCGGCTGCCCGACGCAACCGAGCTACTCTTCCACCCTAACGCCTGTCTACGTGGCCACGGGAGCGAACGGCCTCTACGTGTATTCCGGCTCGAGCTGGACGAACTATACGGTGGCAAGCACCTCTTCGGGTCTTCCGAGCGACAACCTCAGTAGCCTGGTCGTCTCGGGCTCAGGCTCGGGGGCCGAGGTTTTCGTGGGCACCAGCGCTACAGGCGTTGCCATGTTCGATGGATCGGCGTGGACCAAATGGACGAACCCAACGGACGGCCTGGGCAGCAATACGATCAACAGGCTCCTGATTGCCTCCACGCTCTACGCGGCCACGGCCAATGGATTGTCCGCGTACAACTTCGATGGATCGTCGCCGTTGTGGACGAATGACACGGGAAGCGGGGCGGCTTACACATCGATCAAGGACGTCTTTTCCTACAGCACCTATACCTATATCGCCGCGGATACCGCCGGGCTTTTCATACTCAATGGCACGGGGGTCGAAACACATTTTGCAAAGACGCAAATATTAAACAGCGCGTCCGTGCAGGCCGTATATGTCGACGGCTCTATGGACGTTATCGTCGGTACCGATCAGGGCCTCTCGGTCCTCTATTACGGAAGCACCTCCTTCAGCACCAATCTCCTCCCCAGCAACACATCGGTGAATCAGATCTGCATGGACACCAGCGGCAATCTCTATGCCGCCACCAACCAGGGTTTGTATGTGATCGGGACGAGCGCCACACGTCTGTTCTCCACGGCCGCGTATTGCGTCTGCGTGGACGGAGCCGGCACGATTTATGCGGGGATCGCCAGTGGGCTTCAAAAGTCCACCGACAAAGGCTCCACGTGGACATCGGCGTTGAGCACGAGCTCGAGCGTGACCGCGGTGGCAACGACGGCGCCCGTCTACCAATTCTGAGAAGATGGCGTGACATGGCGTGAGCAGGCTTTGGCGGTGCTTGCCGGCAAAGCCCCGGACACGGTGCCGTGGTTCGGTGATCTGGATTACTGGTCCGGCTCAATGGTCGCCCGTGGGTTGCGCACGGAAGGGTTTTGCCGAAGCGCCGACTACATCCGCTGGCACGAGTCCTTGGGCGTGGGTTTCTACCTGCAGGGGTACTTCCCCTTCACCACCGAATACCGAGACTGCGGCGTAAAGGAATGGCGCGAGGGCGACCTCCGCTATCGATCCATCGAAACCCCTCATGGCACCTTGCGCGAATGCTGGCGCTATTTACCTTCCTCCTATTCAGAGGGGCCGATGGAGCATCTGGTGAAATCGGTGAATGACATCCCGGCGTATGCATTCATGATGGAGCACGCACGGTATGTTCCGGACTTCGATTTTGCCAAGGCACGAGCCGCGCAGGTTGGAGGCACGGGTTTATCCCTCGCGTATCTGACGCGTAGCCCATTGATGCAGATGATCGCGGTGGACGCGGGGATCGAGACAGTGGCGATTCTTGCAATGACGGAAGAAAAAGGATTCGCCGAGCTGTTCGAGATTCTCGTGGAGGGCGCGGATCGCGCGTGCGCCATCGCGGTGAAAGCGCCCGTGGACGTTCTCATGATTCCGGAGAATCTGTCGGCGGAAATGGTGGGCACGACGCTCTTTGAACGCTACATGAGGCCGTTCCAGAAAAAATGGAGCGCGCGCATCCGGGCGCGGGGCGTGCACTCGTGCATCCATATGGATGGGACGTTGCGCGGGTTGCTTCGCGAGGAATCCTCGGTGGGGCTCAGCTTCATCGAGGCCATGACACCATCGCCGGTGGGAGACCTTTCCGTGGATGATTGGAAGGATTTCGCGGGCGACTCCACGACGGTGTTCTGGGGTGGTATCCCCGGGGTGTATTTCACCGGTCTGGTAAGCGACGAAGAGTTCGAAAAACACGTCCGTCACGTTCTTGCCGTCATGCGACGCGAGCCGCGTTACGTGCTGGGCATCGCTGACCAGGCCCCGCCGGACACGTTGGAGTCCCGGGTGCGCCAGGTCCGGGATCTGGTGGAGAGGTTCGGCCGGTACTGACGTTCACCTGCTGACGCCGGCAGCGCTCGCGGGGTTCCGCCACCTACAGTACGGCGAGCTTTCGAAGCAAAAACTCCCGATGACTGACGAAATAGAGCTTGAACTCTTCGAAGCTCTCGGCGGTTTCCGATGCCGCACCCGAGAGCACCAATACGTTGTTTCTCCATCGGTACCAGAGACAGTGCACCGTGTAGGGCTCGCAGCGGCGCCGGGCCCGGCACGTGTTGTCGAGCTGTTCGGCGAGGGCGATGTGATTGCTGTCCCCCGCCACCCAGTAGACGTCGTTTTCAGCCACGCCGAGCACCACGCGGCGGAACCCCTCCGCCATGGCGTCGTCATGCCGAAAGCCTTCCAACGCGATGTCTTTGGACCCAAGGCGCAGGTCGTATCCCTGCTCGCGCAGGGCTTTGCGCAACGCCACAACCTCGTCGCGCACGTGTTGTGCGGTGATCTGGTCCCGGTGCGCGCGCGCCAGGCGCGCCCGCCATTCGCGCAGCTCCGACTCGTACTTCTCCAGAAGTCCAATGCGGCTGAGAAAATTGGTTGTGTCGCTCAGGAGCCTCCAGGCGGAGCTGAAGGACTCCGCGAGACGGTCAAAGATTCGCGCCATGAGGCCTCGCTCAAAGTAGCCACTGCATCGACCACGGTCAAGGCCTGCGCTATACTCTTCATCAAAGGGAGGCGGGAGTCGCATGGGCGCACGGGTGATTGCGGTGGACCTCGGGGCATCCGGAGGGAAGTGTTTCGCGGGTCTCTTCGACGACAATGGTTTCAGCTTGCGCGAGGTGCATCGATTCAGCCACGAGGCGACAGTGCTGCACCTGGCTGATCGCAGCGGCCGCGTCGAGGAGCGCTCATTCTGGAACGATCTCCTCATCTACGGCAACATCGTCGAAGGGTTGCGCGCGTATCGGCGCGAGCTGGGACCCGGGGTGGACGCCATCGGCGTGGACACGTGGGGGGCGGACGGGGTGCTTGCCAACGCTGACAGCGTGCTCCTCGGCCCGATGTACAGCTATCGCGATCACCGCCTGGACGGTATGATCGACCAGGTGAAGTCGCGCATCGACACGGCACGGCTCTACCAGATCACCGGCATCTGCTTCCAACCCTTCAATGTGTCGAACCAGCTCCTCTGGATCATGGAGCACAGACCCGATCTCGTCGGACGCGGCGTTCGCTTCCTGCCGGTTCCCACCTTGTTCTCCTACTACCTGTGCGGCGCCACCGCGGTGGATTCCTCGTGGGCGAGCATCACGCAGCTCATGGATGCGCGCAAACGCAAGTGGAGCAAGGAGATTCTCCATGCGCTGGACATTCCGGCCCGTCTCATGCCCCCTATCGTGGCTCCGGGCACCGTCGTCGGGGAGTTGCGCGAGGGGATCGCCCGCCAAGTGGACATCGGCGCGGCGCGCATCGTCGCGGTTGCCTCGCACGACACGGCCAGCGCATTTGCCGCGGCGCCGGTGGGCAACGCGGCCAACGCCCTCATCATCAGCTCGGGAACCTGGTCCCTCATCGGGAAGCTCATCAAGAGGCCCCAAACCGACGAGCAGGCCATCGCGGCGGGCCTGAGCAATGAGGGGGGCATCGGCAACATCCGATTCCTGAAGAACTGCATGGGCACGTGGCTCGTCCAGGAGCTGCGCCGCGCCTGGCGCGCCCAGGACGGCCGCGAAATGGAGTGGGAAGAGCTCAATCGCCTCACCGAGGCCGGTAAACCCTTCGCGGCGTTCCTCGATCCCGATGACCCGGGATTCTACAATCCGTCGAACATGGAGACGGCGATCGCGGAGTTCTGCACCCGCACCGGCCAGCGGCCGCCCGCGGATCGCGGGACGATGCTGCGCGCGGTCTACGAGAGCCTGGCCCTGAAGTACCGTGTCGTCGCCGAGGAGATCGCGCGCGTGAGCGGCCTGCCGAACAAGGTCATCCATGTGGTGGGCGGGGGATCGCGCAACGTCTTTCTCAATCAGCTCACCGCCAATGCGTGCGGCATGAAGGTCATCGCCGGTCCCGAAGAGGCTACGGCCGTGGGCAACGCCATGACGCAGGCCCTGGCGTTGGGGGCGATCAAGAAGATGACGGAGGCGAAGGCCCTCATTCGCGCGGCATTCGCGATCCGCGAATTCACGCCGCGGGAGCCCGATACGTGGGCCGCGGCCTACCATCGCTACCGCGTCGTCGTGAAGTGAAAAAAAGCAAGGGCCCCGACGGGGCCCTTGCAGTCTTTGAGGAGGGGTACGTTTTAGCTCGCCTTGACTTCGATGGTCTTGGGCTTCGCGGTCGGGGCCTTCGGGAAATTCACGTGAAGAACGCCGTTCTTGAACTCGGCGACGATCTTCTCCTTCTCGATGCCTTCCGGCAGCACAAAGCTGCGGCTGAAATGAGAGGCCCTGCGCTCGCGCAGCACATACCCGTTCTTCTTCTCTTCCTT
>Ga0265342_10002392_pt1 | contig 16258 bp, 12 predicted proteins | sample 4CB327metaG_FD_203125 | JGI IMG/M metagenome (GOLD analysis project Ga0265342, IMG submission 203125) | Rhizosphere microbial communities from Carex aquatilis grown in University of Washington, Seatle, WA, United States - 4-CB3-27 metaG | ecosystem: Host-associated > Plants > Roots >...
CTCCGTTGGAAAGTACCGTGCAGACGCCCGTATAGATGGCGCATCCCACGGCGTTGATGGTAAAGGTGCCACCGCAAGGTCCCGGATTGTAGGTTGAGCAGGGATCGCTCCCACCACAGGTGCAACCGCCAGTGTATGTGCACGTCACCGGGTCGCACGTCGGAGGGCCACCACAGGTACCCTGCGCGGGTCCGTTCAATTTTGGAGTCTCGTGTGTGTCGCAGTTGTAATCGAAGCTGCCACAGGCGTCGGCGGTGGTGAAATACGCCGTTTGGCCCGGGTGGGCGTTCGCGTCGCTGTCGCAGCAGTCGCCGGCGTTCTTGGCGTAGCTGGTTGGCGGCGTGGTGCCGCACTGACTGATGCCCACCCCAACGCCGTAGCCGTCGCCATCGGAATCCAAAATAGAAGGTGCTGCATACGCCGCTCAAGCACTGGCCGCCGGTCGTGCACGACTGCCCAACGGCGAGATAACAGGAACCACCCGAACAGCTCGAGCCCGCCGCACAGGAACGGCCGCAAGTCCCGCAGTTGGCATTGCTCGTAGACAGGGACACACAAGAGCTTCCGCATCCCGTCTGCCCGGTGGCGCAGCACAAGCTGTTCGAGCAGTTTCCACTCGTGCACTGGTTGCCGTTTTGGCAGGAGCCGCCGTTGGTAATCTGGATCACGCAGGCGCCGCCGGTGCAGTACTTGCCCGAGTCACATGAGACCACACTGCTGGCCGTGCAGGCGCCCGCCCCGTTGCACACCGAGGCTGTCTTCAAAGCCAGATCGCCGCTGCACGATGCCCCGGCACAGGTGGTCTCGCTTGCGGGATAGCTGCACTGGCTCGGCAAACTACCTGCGCACGCACCACCACAAGTAGCCTGCGTCGCCGCACAGGCAGCACGAGTACCGCGAGGCGCGCCGCTCACTGTGGTGCACGTGCCGACCTTGTTGGTCTCGGCGCACGCTTGGCATTGGCCAGTGCAGGCACCTTCGCAACACACGCCGTCTACGCAATAGGTGCTGGCGCACTCGCCGCCGCTCTGACAGGTCGCCCCGCCAGTATTAAGCGGCGCATCGCTCCTGGGCAGCTCCACAGATGCATCAGCCACCATCGGAAAGTCCAGAGGCGCATCGCTGGCAGGCGAATCGGACGCATCGGACGCATCAATCAAGGCCGGCAAAATATCGGCCCCGATGCTCGCGTCCATGGGCGAGCCAAGACCGTCCGCGTTTGCCAAAGCCTGATCCTAGGTCTTGCGATCTGATTCCTTGCTATCCGTGTAGCCATTCAAGGTTTGAAAGTCGCTGGCCATGCTATTCACTTTCAGATTCAGGATAAGCCCGGTGACGAGAGCGGCGCCGCCGACCGCGGCCGTGATGACGCCCGCAGTGCGCAAGCCCGCCCCTGGAGCTGGCGACGAATCGCTCGGCATAGACCGCTCACCGACAACCGACACTGGGGCAGTCGGTGGCGGAGGTGCCGACGCTGGGGCGGCGGCAGGAGTAGCTTGGACCAAAGGTGCAGACATCACCGGTTGTGCAGACAGTCCAGCCAAGGATGGCTGCAGCGACGCCTGGCAGTCGCTGATGTGCTTTTGTGTCTCTGCCTTGACCTCCTCACTCAGGTGCTTGCCCACGCGCAGGAATTCTTGAAAGCGCGAAATGGCCTCCTGACATCGCGCATTTTGCTCAAAACAGCGGCCCTGGTTGTAAATCCAGGTTGGCTCCTTGGTCTCGACAAAGAGCTGGGAGAGGATGGTCACGCCCTTGCCGTAGTCGCCAGCGAGGCAGGCTGTCCTGGCCATGCGCTCTCTCGCCTCGCGGTTCGCCGCGCGTGCGGGCGAGGCGGCCAAGATCACTAGAAACAGGAGAGCTGTCGCAGCGTACTCCACTCGCTGTATTCCCGAGTCTCTTCCGCGTCGGTTAGGCTGGCTCATGGCGGCGGTCATGTGATCGACGCGACCTCTTAGCAAGAGGACAAGTGATGCCCCAGTCCCGCGACAGCCGCACAAGGTCGTGGCCACATTCGTGGCCGCCGCCATTTTACAGCCGTGGGTGTGCTCTCGCTGGTGACGTCGGCCTTCTTGATCGACAGAGGCATTTGGCCCGAGGCGGGGCTCTGCTGTCTCAGCTCGGACGAACAGCGCGGGGCCGCCATCCTGACGCCCACTCACCTCTCCCGCAGGTGAGCCCCAGGCCGAGATCATCTTGCATGAGTGTCCACCGAGAGCATGGATTGCATTTCGGATTTACAATCCATGCCAATGGCCCCTCGCCCTGTCCCTCTCCCCGGCTAGCGCCGGGGCGAGGGGACCTTATTGGTGGATCTCCCCTCGGGCGTGGGATCTTTGAAAGGGTTAGATCGGCTCCAGACGCGCCAGCACCGAGGCTAGGTTCTCGTGCCAGTCGGGCATCGGCCCTAACAGGGCTTCGGTCTGGCTAAGGTCGAGCACGCTGTAGGCGGGGCGCGGCGCCGGACGCGGGAACTCGGCGGTAGTGCACGGCTCGATGACGCAGGTACGGCCGAGGAGCCCGGCGATGGCCACGGTGAATTCGTACCACGTGCACTCGCCGCCGTCGGTGGCGTGGAAGGTGCCGGTGGCGCCACGGTCGAAGAGCGCGAGGGCGGTCTTGGCCAGGTGCTCGGCGCTGGTGGGCCGGCCGCGCTGATCGTCGACGACTTTCAACGCCGGCTTGTCACGCGTGAGCTTGGCCATGGTGCGCACGAAGTTGTTGGCCCACGGGGCATAGAGCCAGCTCGTGCGCACGATGAGGTGCTGGGCACCGCTGTTACGGATCGCTTCTTCGCCCGCGGCCTTGGTGCGGCCGTAAGCCCCGAGCGGCTGCAGAGGTGCGTCCACGGGGTAGGGACGCTCGGCGTTGCCGGCGAACACGTAGTCGGTGCTGAAGTGAACCAGGGGAATGCCGGCGCGCTGGCACGCCTCGGCCAACACGCGCGGCGCAGTGGCGTTCCCGCGCATGGCAGCCTGTTCGTGTTCCTCGGCGCCATCCACGTTGGTGAAGGCGGCGCAGTTGATGAGGGCGCTCCAGGGCTTGCCAAAGAGCGCCGCCACTTGCGCCGGATCGCTGGCGTCGAAGTCAGGCAAGTCGAAGCCTTCGTGGGCGCGGGCGAGACGGCCGAACAATTCGCGAAAGGCGCGGCCGAGCATGCCGCGATCACCGACTAGAAGAATAGGTGCAGCCATGACTTAGCCCCTTAGCCCTGGTAGCGCGGCAGGCGCGCGGGATCGATGTCGGCCAGGCGAGGCAAGGTCTTGTCCTTGGCCGAGAGTTGCGGTTCGGCGACGGGCCACGGGATGGCGATCGCGGGATCGTTCCACGCCACACCGAGCTCGTCGGCCACAGAATAGAGCGCAGTACATTTGTAGGCGAACAGGGCGGTATCGCTGGTCACGCAGAATCCGTGGGCGAACCCGGGCGGGATCCAAAGCTGACGGTGATCCTCGCTGGAAAGCAATGCGCCGGTCCACTTGCCGAAATTGGGCGACCCCGCCCGTGCGTCCACCGCGACATCGAAGACCTCGCCCGCGAGGACGTACACCAACTTGCCCTGAGCGTTCGGGTGCTGAAGGTGCAGGCCGCGCAAGATCCCATGCGCCGAGCGCGACAGGTTGTCCTGCACGAACCCCAGCTTGATGCCAGCCGCGGCGTAGCGCTCCTCGTGCCAGGTCTCGAGGAAATAGCCGCGCGCATCGCCGAACCGCTTGGGCTCGAACAGCAATACCTCGGGCAGGCTCATGCTGGTGATCTTCACTGCGAACCTCGCTGCGCCAGCTGCAGAAGATACTGACCATAGCCGGTCTTGGCCAGGGGCCGCGCCAGCTCATTCAATCGAGCCACATCGATCCACCCCTTGGCGAAGGCAATCTCCTCAGGGCACGACACCATCAAGCCCTGTCGCGCCTGGATGGTCTGGATGAACTGCGCCGCCTGCAGCAGCGAATCGTGGGTGCCGGTGTCGAGCCAGGCCACGCCACGGCCCATCTTCTCCAAAAAGAGCTGGCCGCGCTCGAGGTACAGCCGGTTGAGGTCGGTGATTTCCAGCTCGCCTCGCACGCTGGGCTTGAGCGATTCGGCCAAGCGAACCACTTGGCTATCGTAGAAATAGAGGCCGGTCACCGCGAAGTTGCTCTTGGGCTGCGAGGGCTTTTCTTCAAGGCCAAGCACACGCCCACTGTCGTCCAGCTCGGCCACGCCGTAGGCTTCGGGGTTCTGCACGAAGTAGCCGAACACCGTGGCACCCGTCGTGCGCTGCCCGGCCCGCTCGATCAAGTCCGTCAAGCCGTGCCCGTAGAAGATGTTGTCGCCCAGAACCAGCGCGCAGGGATCGCCCGCGATGAACTCGCGGCCAATCAAGAAAGCCTGGGCCAGCCCGTCGGGGCTCGGTTGCACGGCGTAGCGGATGGAGAGGCCCCACTGCGTGCCGTCGCCGAGCAGTTTGCGAAACGGTCCCTGGTCGTCGGGGGTGGTGATGACGAGCACCTCGCGGATCCCGGCCAGCATGAGCACCGACAGGGGGTAGTAGATCATGGGCTTGTCGTACACCGGCACGAGCTGCTTGCTGACCGCGCGGGTGATGGGGTGCAGCCGCGTGCCCGAGCCGCCAGCCAAGATAATGCCTTTGTTCACCATGCTAGCGGTCTCCGTAGTTCTGTTCGATCCACTTCCGATATTCGCCGGTGCGCACGCTCGCCACCCATTCCGGATTGCCCAAGTACCAACGCACGGTCTTGCGCATCCCGGAGGCAAAGGTCTCCTGTGGCTTCCAGCCGAGCTCGCGTTCGATCTTGCTGGCGTCGATGGCATAGCGCAGATCGTGGCCGGGGCGATCCTTGACGTAGGTGACGAGCCCGAACAGCTCAGCTTCGCTGGCGCCGGTTTCTTGTGCCACGATGGCACACAGTTGCTTGACCACATCGATGTTGCGCTGCTCGCTACGACCGCCGATGTTATAGGTTTCGCCGGGCTTTCCGCGCAGGACTACGGTCCAGATGGCCTCGCAATGATCGCCCACATACAGCCAGTCGCGGACGTTTTCGCCCTTGCCGTACACCGGCAGGGTCTTGCGTTCGAGCAGGTTCTGAATCATGAGCGGAATGAGCTTTTCCGGGAACTGCAGCGGCCCGTAGTTGTTCGAGCAGTTGGTGAGCTTGACCGGGATGCCGAAGGTACGCCCCCAGGCGCGTACCAGGTGGTCGCTGGCCGCCTTGGACGCCGAGTACGGACTCGATGGATCGTATTTGGTTTCCTCGGTGAACAGTCCCTCCGCACCGAGGGAGCCGTAGACCTCGTCGGTGGAAACATGGTGGAAGAGCCCCTGGCCCGGCTTCCAGGCCTCGCGGCAGGCTTCGAGCAAATTGAAGGTGCCCTCGATGTTGGTGCGCAGGAATGGCCGCGGCCCAGCGATGGATCGGTCCACGTGGCTTTCCGCGGCGAAGTGGATCACCACTTCGGGCTGGTGCTTGGCAAAGGCCGCGCGCACGGCCTCGAAGTCGACTAGGTCAGCGCGCACGAAGGCGTAGTTGGCACGCCCTTCCAGTCCAGCCAGGCTGCGCGGGTTCGCGGCATAGGTCAGGGCGTCCAGATTGACAAAGTGATGCTCGGGGTGACGAGGAACCAGCAGGTTCAAGAAGTTCGCGCCGATGAACCCCGCGCCCCCGGTAACAAGTATTTTCATGTGCTTTCCGGGCGAAACCATACCTCAATCTGGGTCAGTTTCCCCAGCGAAGCGCTCGCCACGCCACCCATGGGCTCAGCAATGCCTCCGATGGACGCGAGGCGCTAAAACAAAAGTGACGCCCGAGGAGCCCCCGGGCGTCACTGCTGACTTGGCGTCGATTCCTGCCCTTGAATAGTGCGGGCTAGAAACTGGCCTGGAGCTGCGCCGTGAACAGATCGTTGTTCGACTTGTTGCTGCCCTGCTCGGCCGGATGTTCATAGATGAGCGATGCCTTCAGATTGGGTGAGACATAACCAAGCAAACCACCACCGTAGGTGATGACCCGATCCGTCCCCGCAATCGTATAGGTGCCGAGTTTCGCAGCAGTGGTCCCTGACGCCGCCTTGTCCGGGCACTTCGCGCTGTCATACGAGCTTTGAATGAGGGGATCGTAGCCATCCACACGCACCACGGCGCCCAGGTATTTCCCGATGTTCTGCGCCGCGATCAAGCTCCAGCCCCAGCCAATGCGATCCTGACAAGCCGAGGCTGCCACGCCGTTGTAGTCCTTGTTCTTGTCGCGGCTGTACATCGCCTCACCGCGCAGTGCCAAGTTACCTAGGCTAGGAACGTCAACGTAGCCTTGGATGTCGGCACCCACGCGAACTCTGGAGAACTTCAACCACTTGGTCTTGTCCGAGTTGGAGGTGTCGAGATCGTCGTTGCCATACCAGCCCGACACGCCACCTGCGATGAAGCCTTGATCCACGCCCACGCGCCCAACCACATCCTTGTAGTTGTTCGAATCCAGGGTTCCGAATGCCGAATCCTGCGTGCCATTGCCGTTGATGAGGGCGACCTGGAAGCGGAGGATGTCATAGCGTCCCTGAATCTTGAGGCCGCGGTCGCGCTCGCCGGGGAAGTAATTCAGGATGAAGCGCGAGCGCTCGGGCATTTCGCGCACGACATCGGACTGCTGCAGCTCATAGCCGAAGGGGTACTTGAATTGCCCGACGGAGATGCGCAGGTGTAGCGGGGTCCAGGTGTCGACGAAGGCCGCTTCCAGATCCTTGGCTGCGAAGCTCGTGCCGGAGGCATCGATCTGGGCCACCAGCTCTGCATTCGTGCCGTCGTAGACCGTGAGGAGCCGCGCTCGCTTGACATAGAAGTAGTCCTTGGTGCCGGTCGAACCTGCTCCAGTTCCCGTGGCAGGAAAGCTCCAGCCATTGTTCGAATCCTGGTGCCACTCGTAGCGGCCTTGCACATACCCGCTCACCTTGAGCCTCGACAGCTTGTCCACCTTGGCCTGCCGGTCAGCCTCGGCGGCTTCGACCTGCTGTAGCTTGGCTTCCAGAGCCGCCACCTTGGCCGCCAAAACAGGGTCGGTGGCAGCAGGTGCGGGTGCCGCCTCCGCGGCTGGAGCTGCCTCGGCGGGCGCCGAGGCGGCTGCGGCCGATGCCGTGCCTTGGGCAGGGGTCTTTTCAGTCTGAGCCATGACCCTTTGTCCGAATACCGCCGTTGCCAGGAACAGGATGCTTGCGATGAGCTTCTTCATTGGTCTCTCCCGTTGTCAGGCGCCGAGGTCCGTCGGCGCGCGTGCCGGGCATCATAGCGGTGACCGCATCTCGCGGGAATGGCAGATTGCTCGTCTTGTGCCTATGGGCTCGCAGCCTTGGCTCAGTTGCCTGGCTTCGACTTCCCGTCGTTCTCTCTTGACACGCGCTCGAACTCTTCCAGCAGATTGACGAACACCAGGCGCAGCTGTTCGAACAGCTCCTCGAAGCGACCAATCTCATCAGGCTTGGAAATCACCACCGGTGTCTGATAGTCCCCGCCCACAAGACGGGTGGCAACCCGCGTGATTTCCTTGAGTCGGCGGAATACCAGACTGGACAACAGGAGCAACAGGACCGCGCAAACCACGACGATTAATGCAACGGTGGTTGCGATGGTCAGCAGCTTGGTTTGCTGGAGATCGGTGTAGATGGACGTGATGTCCACCAGCACGAAGACCGCCCCAACCTTGGCCGAGGACGCGTCTTTGATGGGAAACGCACTGCGCGCAAAAATCTGCCCCCCTCTGTGACTCACATCGAGCACTTGCCCTTCATCGGGCAATGCCGTCACGTCACCGTTGTAGGCAAAGATGGACTCGTCCGTCCAGGTGTTGCCGGCCAGGACCAGCTCCTTCTGGTCGTTCCAGTTGCTTGGCAGTTTGAGGCGGTCGCGCTGAATGCCCCAGTCCTTCTCCTTGAGGAACTGCTTGCGCAACAGAAGCCCATACTCGCGGCTGGTCTGCTTCTTGAGCACATCGAGAAAGCCGCCAATTTCCGATCCAAGCTCGATGTAGCCGAGAAGCTTCTCGCCCTTGAGCTGGCCGCTGTCGTAGAAGGGGTGAGTCACACGCAAGGCGAAGCCCAGCTGTCCCAGGGCCAGGCCGGTCACCCAGTTTTTGACCCGCGCGCATTCCTGGACATTGAAGCGAATTGCCGGGGTTCCGATCAGGCGCACGTCCTTGGTGTCCGTCATGGTCAGGAAGCGCTTCTCTTCCGGATCGATGTAGTTGAAGATCGTGACCCCATATTGCTTCTTCAGCCGTTCGAAGATGGGCGTTGTTGCAGCGATGAGTCTTTCCCGATCCTTGGCTGCGAAGTTTTCCCGCAGCGCCGGATCGGCCATCGTCATTTCCGCTGCTACCGACATCTTGGCCACGCTGGCGTCGACCAGATTGGCGTAGGTAGCCCGCGCATTGGCCAGGGATTCGTGGGTAACCATGCTGACGTTCTTGCGATAGCTGGCGTCCGACAGAGCGAGGAGCCCAATCGCTCCCGCCGAAAGGCAAAGAATGGTCGTCGCTCCGACTTTGGCCTTGATAGATAGCGTTGCCATGATCTTCCGTCTCCCTGCTAAGCCTTCAGCTGCAATACGGCCAAAGCGGCTTTTTGAGCTTGTCCAACCTGACTGGATCATCGGGGGTGTACAGAGCCGCCATAGGTCCTCTCCCGGTTGCGCCACATGGTCATCGTCAGAGCGCAGAATTCCTTTAGTCCTACTGCAGCAACGCGTTCCCCTCCGGTTTAGTCCGCGCCTGCGAAGTGCCGATACGCATGGCAGGAGAAGAGGAGAGACCGGGGTGGCGACCTTCGATGCTATCCCCTGAGGGGTGCTAACCTCGCGCTGCCATGATGACCCTGCAACCGATTGAGCAACGCGCCCTGCTGGAGCGCTTCTTGCGCTATGTCCGGGTGGACACCCAGAGCGATGAAAACTCGCCATCCACTCCGTCCACCGACAAACAGAAAGACCTCGCGCGAATGCTGGTGGACGAGCTCAGGACGCTGGGGTGCAACGACGCGACGATGGCGGAATCGGGGCATGTATACGCTACGGTTGCGTCGAACCTGCCGCCGGGTCACAAGGCGGCCGGCAGAGCTCCGGTCCTTGGCTTTCTTGCTCACCTCGATACCTATCCCGGAACGTCAGGCGCGCGGGTCCGCCCGCAGGTCGTCGAGAGCTATGCTGGCGGCGACCTCGTCCTTCCCGCCACGGGCGAGCGCATTTCCACGACCAGCCAACCCAATCTCGCCCGTTGCGTGGGGCACACCCTGGTCCACACCGACGGCAGCACGCTGCTTGGCGCAGACGACAAGGCGGGCATCGCCGAGATCATGACCTTGGTGAACTGGCTCTCGCACCACCCGGAGTTTCCCCACGGCAAGCTGCGGGTGGCCTTCACGCCCGATGAAGAGATCGGCCGCGGCATCGATCTGTTCGACCTGGCGGGATTCGGGGCGCACTACGCGTACACCCTGGATGGCTCCGATCTCGGCGAGGTCGAGGATGAGACCTTCAGTGCCGACGCTGCCACCATCACCATCCTTGGGCACGATGTGCATCCGGGGCAGGCCAAGAATGTGATGATCAATGCCGTTCGGGTGGCTTCCGCCATCGTGGCGGCATTGCCGGCCGACCGATTGCCCGAGTCGACCGACGGACGACAGCCTTACCTGCATCCCCACGCCCTTACCGGCGACGTGACGCGCGCGCAACTCAAACTGCTGGTGCGTGCCTTCACCGAGCGGGAATTGCACGAGCGCGAGGAGGTCTTGCGCCACATCGTCCGTGAGGCCGAGACACGCTTTCCGGGGGCACGCGTGACCCTGGAGATCAAACCCTCCTATCGCAACATGGGCGACCGCATCGCCAAGGATGCCAAGGTGCTCGACCACGCCCTCGAAGCCGTGCGCCGACAGGGCCTCGAGCCCGTACGCCGAGCGGTTCGTGGTGGCACGGATGGTTCGCGGCTATCGGCCTTGGGACTGCTCACTCCGAATCTCTTCAGCGGCGGCCAAGGGATCCACTCGGTCAAGGAGTGGGTTTCGTTGCAGTGGATGGCCGCCGCCGTTGGCGTGTGCCTGCACCTGCTGGAAGTGTGGATAGAGGCAAGTGAAAGAAGAGTCGATGAAGCTGGAGATCAGGCTGAGTAGGACCGGTCCGCTAGTCTTCACACTCCAATTCCTGGGAAACGGTTGCCTTGACTGGACGCGACAGCACCGGCATACTGTGTGTATGAAACGCACAAATCTTGTGCTTGATGAGGTCGTGCTCGCAGAGGCGACCAGGCTCGGCGGGCAGAAGACCTACTCGGCCACAGTCAACGCCGCGCTCTACGATTTCGTCAGGCGAGCTCGCGCGCATGAGATTCTCTCGCTGCGCGGCAGCGGAGCCTGGCAGGGCAAGCTTTCTCACATGCGCGGAGACCTTGCGAAATCTGCGAGGCCGGTTCGGCGGGGCGCGCGTCCGTGATCCTAGTGGACACGTCGGTATGGATCGAGGTGCTCCGCAAGCATCAGCCACTCGACCTCGAATCCCTGGTTGCTTTCGACGAAGTGGTGGTTTGTCTCCCGGTCATTCAGGAAATTCTTCAGGGAATCCGAGATGAGGCGAGCTATCGCGTGGCCCAGGGCGCCTTACTGTCCATGCCCATCCTGGAATCTCCGATGGGGGAGGAGGTGTTCGTTGAGGCGGCGCAGCTCTTCCGCGCAGCACGCCGGGCAGGTCTGACCATCCGCTCAGGGGTCGACTGCCTCATCGCCGCTTGTGCCATTCGCCACGACGTCACCGTTCTTCACCGTGACCGCGATTTCACCGCCCTGGCAAGAGTCTCCACGCTCAGAACGAAGCAAGTGGACCGCTCAGCCTCGCGTGGTGTACCACCATGACCGCGAAGACCGGGCCTCAATTTCAAGGAAAGGCGCCGGTGGCGACCAGGAGATCGAGGCGTGCTTGTCGAGCTGCGTCCTCGGCTAGCGCCACTTGCGAAGCCGCGTCGTGGGCTCGGCGTTCGGCGTCGACGACTTCGATATTGGTGCTGGCGCCTCCGCGATACGACTTGTCGGCCAACATGGCCGCGAGGGCAGCAGCGGCCGCAGCCTGGCGAGCGGAGCGCAGGCTTTCGTCCGCGTTGGCGACGACTTTGAAGGCGGTGCGAACCTCGACGCTCACTTGGCGCAAGGTCGCCTCGAGCTGCGCGCGTGCTTCCTCGTCGCTGGCCTGGCGTTCCTTGCGGATCCCGTAGCGCATTCCACCATCGTAGAAAGGGATGGCGAGCACGACGGCTACCTGCCAGCCCGTGCCAGGTTGAAGGGCAGTCTCGGTCTCTTTGAACGCTTGGGCCTGTGCGAGCAGCGACGGGGCGTAGTAGACCCAGTCGTCGCGCCGGAGGTGCGCGCTGGCCGTGCGACGCGCTTCGAGAGCGCGCACGTCCGACCTCCGACTGCGCGCGGTTTCGAGCGCCCCCTCCTGGCCTGGGGCGGCTGCCACATCGAACGAATCGGCCACATCCACCAGATCCTCTTCGGACAGGAGCGTCGCCAGCGCGCTCTGCGCTCGCACCAGCGCGGTCTCGGCGTCTTTGAGCTGGGCTTCGTCGGTACGCAGCTCCTGCTCGGCGCGCGCGTCGTCGACCCCGTTGCCGAGGCCCAGACTCAGACGCGTGTGGGCATAGTCGTAGTGGGCACGGGCGGTATCACAGGAGCGTGCCGCCACCTCGAGCTGCTGGTGTTGCAGGAGGACCGTGAGATAGACGCGCCCCACGGCCGTGGCGAGTTGGCGACGCACGTCCGCCGCGGTTGCAGTGGCCAGCGCACGGTTGTCCTGCGCGTGCCAGTCGTTGGCCCACGCCGACGGCGCCACCAGCGGCACCGTGAGCTGGAAATTCCCGTTCCACTGGGCGATCGGGGTCGTGACGGTGCCGGCAAAGGTGCGCGCCGAATCGAGGCGAAGGTACGAGCCATTGCCTGTCAGGACAGGCAGCCAGCCCGCCCGCGCCTCCCGTACCAGGGCATCCGCGCGCGCGATCTCCTGCTGGGCAATCGTGGCCGACGGATTGCGAGCAGCGGCCCGATCCAGCGCCTGTTGCCAGGTCACCTTGATGGCCACCCGATTGGGATTGGGAGTGACAGTGCCGACGGACGGGGCTCGGGGTGGAGATGTTGCAGACGTCTGGGCATGGGCAACGGCTGCGAGCAGCACCACCGCCAGGGGTGACGACCACGCGCATGCGGGCACCGCTACTCGCCTCCCAAGAAGCGAGCTTGACCACCCGCCACGGCCCCGGGCTCTGCGACGGGCGTAGGCGTGGCGACGGGAGCGACTGGGATGACGGGGGGCATGGCCTGCGTATCGTGTGCGTCTTTGTGCCCACCTATGCGTTCGATGCAAACGAACAGGGATGGAACGAAGAAGATGCCGAGCAAGGTGGCCGCCGACATGCCCGCGACCACGGTTGTGCCGAGCATGCGCCTGGCCGCGGCGCCCGCGCCGTCCGCGCCCCACAGCGGCAAGCAGCCGAAGATGAACGCGAACGACGTCATCAAGATGGGTCTCAGGCGCAAGCGCGCTCCCTCCATGGCAGCGTCCAAGAGCGGGCGACCTTGCTTGAGTCTCTCTTTGGCAAACTCGACGATCAAGATCGCGTTCTTGGCTGTGAGCCCGACCAGCATCACCAGACCGATCTGCGCGTAGACGTTGCTGTCGAAGTGCCTCGACAGAAGGCCAAGATAGGCGCCCAGCACCGCAACCGGGGTGCTGAGAAGCACGCTGAACGGCAGGGTCCAGCTTTCGTACAGGGCGGCCAGGATCAAGAACACGAAGACCAAGGACAAACCGAGCACCTTCGCCGTACCGCCCTGCGAGACCTTCTCCTGGTAGGAGAGCGCGTTCCAGGCGTAGCCCATCTCGGGCGGAAGAGTGTCCGCAGCCACCTTTTCCAGCACCGCGATAGCTTCGCCCGAGCTGTACGCGGGGGACGCAGAGCCGATGATCTCCGCCGAACGGTACAGATTGAAACGGACGGTGTACTCCGGGCCGGACGTCGTGCGCACGTGCACCAGAGTAGAGAGCGGAACCATCTCGCCCTTGACGTTGCGCACGTAGAAGTCCTTGAGATTATCGGGATTCCTGCGGGTCTCGGGCGTCGCTTGCACGAAGACCTTCCACTGTCGTGAAAATCGCGTGAAGTCGTTGACGTAGGCGCCACCCAAAAATGCCTGCAGCGTGGCGTAGACGTCCGCAATGGGAACGCCCTGCTTCATGACCTTTTCCTTGTCCACCTCGACGAAGATCTGCGGCACCGCTGGCGAAAAGTTCGGTATCACGTTTTGCAATTCGGGTCGTTTACGGGCGGCGTCGACGAAGCGCTTGACGTTCTGGGCAAGGAACTCCACACTCCCGCCACTGCGATCCTGCAAGAATAGGCTGAAACCGCCCGCAGCGCTGATGCCAGGGATCGCGGGAGGAGCCAGCGCGAACACGCGCGCTTCCGGGATCTTGGAAAATTCCGCATTCACCTTGCGCAGGATGGCCTTGGCCGTCAGGTCGGGTTTGTCGCGCTTGCTCCACGGCTCGAAGCCCATGAAGCCGGTGCCGACGTAGCTGGCGGCCGATCCGGTAAAGAAGCTATAGCCAGCAACGGTGTTGTACGTACGGATCCCCGGCGTGTGTCCGAGGATCTCTTCGACCTTCTTGAAGACGGCCTTGGTGCGCTGAAGAGATGCGGCATCCGGGAGTTGCACACCAATGATGGCGTAGCCGTTGTCTTCTTCGGGAACGAACCCGGAGGGGAGTTTGCGACCGATGAGCACGGATACAGCGGACACTGCAGCCAGCAAGACGAGCGGGATGGCGAGCTTGCGAATGAGGCGCGCGTTGATATGGACGTATCCGCTCGTCACGCGTTCGAATAGTCGATTGAAGGCGAGGCCTGCGCGCCCCATCAGTCCCTTGGGTTCACCGCGCGGCCGTAGCAACAGCGCCGCTAGAGCCGGACTGAGCGTCAAGGCGTTGAAGGCCGAGATCAGCACGGACACCGCGATGGTGAGGGCAAATTGCTGGTACAGCCGGCCGGTGATTCCGGCCATGAACGCGACAGGGATGAACACCGCCGCCAGAATCAACGCAATGCCGATCACCGGAGCGGTCACCTCGGACATGGCCTTGAAGGTCGCGTCCTTGGGCGAAAGCCCCTCCTCGATGTGACGCTCAACCGCCTCGACGACGACGATGGCATCGTCCACGACCAACCCGATGGCCAGCACCAAAGCAAAAAGCGACAGGGTGTTGATGGAGAAACCGAGCAGCGGAAACACGGCGAACACGCCGACCAGCGAGACCGGCACAGTGAGCAGCGGAATGAGCGTGGCACGCCAGCTCTGCAGGAAGATGAACACCACCAGGACGACCAGCCCGATGGCTTCGAACAGCGTGATGAGAATCTCCTCGATGCCTGCTTTCACCGGCGCGGTGGTGTCCAGAGAGATCGCATAGTCCACGCCGGGCGGAAAGTGCCGCCTGAGCTCCACCATCGAAGCGCGCACGGAGGCCGCCACATCCAGGGCGTTTGAGCCCGGCAGCTGGAACGCCGCAATGACCCCCGCTGGTTTGCCGTTGAACGCGCCGGCCTGGTTGTAGTTGAGCGAGCCCATCTCGATGGTCGAGACGTCGCGCACGCGCACCAGCGAGCCATCGGGATTCTCGCGGATGATTACGTCGCCGAATTCCTCGGGCGTGACCAGGCGCCCCTGCGCGCGAACCGTGTAGGTGAACTGCTGGCCTGTGGGTGCCGGCTCGGCTCCTACCTGTCCCGACGGATTGACGACGTTCTGCGAACGGATCGCGTTTTGAACATCGGTCACGGTCAGGGCCAGGCGGGCCAGCACATCCGGCTTGAGCCAGACCCGCATGGCGTAGTCGGAGGCACCGAGATTGCGAATGTCGCCGATCCCCTTGATGCGCAACAGAGCGTCGTTGATGTTGATGGTCGCGTAGTTGGTCAAGAACGAAGCATCGTAGCGACCGTCGGGCGAATAGAGCGAGACGACGATGAGAGGAAATGCCAGCGACTTCTTGATGGTGACGCCGAAGTTCTTGACGTCTTGGGGCAGGAAGGTTTGCGCCTGCGAGAAGCGGTTCTGGACAAGCACGTTGTCGATGTCGATGTTGGTCCCGACGTCGAAGGTCACCCGCTGGTTCATCGTCCCGTCGTTGGCATTGGTCGACTGGATGTAGAGCATGTTGTCGACGCCGTTCACCTGTTGCTCGATGGGCGTCGCTACCGATTGCTCGATGGTGACTGCATCGGCACCGGTGAACGTGGTGCTGAGGTTGATCTGGGGCGGGATGATCTGTGGAAACTGCGCGATGGGCAGCCCCACCAGCGACACGGCACCGATGAGCACGGTGACGATGGCAATGACCATGGCCACGATGGGGCGGCGGATGAAGAAGGCCGAGATCACTTCAATCCCTCGCTGCGTCCCTTCGCTTCGTGCATTCGTTCGGTGCCCTCGCTGCGTGCTTTCGCTTCGTGGTGATTCAGCGCGAGGAAGGCAGCGCCGTCGGGGCGCCAGCGGGCTCCGCCGCCGCGAGCAGCTGCGGAACCACCGTCATGCCATCGCTCACCTTCTGCACACCTTCCGCAACCACTTGCTCGCCGGGGCTGATGCCCGAAACGATGATCCGCGACGTCCCCGCCACCGGGCCGACCTCAACGCGACGGAGGGTCACCTTGTTGCCTGCACCGACGATGGCCAGAGAATAGCTCCCTTGCACTTGGATGAGCGCTTTCTCTGGTACCAGCAGGGAGTTCGCTCCCGCGTCGGGCCGGCGCATGCGCACGCGCCCGTACTGCCCTGGCCGCAGCAGGCTGCCGTGGTTCGGGAACAGGGCCTGTAGTTGAATCGTGCCGGTGGTCGAATCAACCTGCCGGTTCACCGCCACGACGACTCCCTGATACTTGTAGACTGTCCCATCCGACAGGATGAGATCCAAAGCGCCGTCGATCGCATCCCCTGCTTCCATCCGCTTGAATTGCTTGGCCGCCCACACGAGGTCGCGCCCATCGAGCTGCTTCAGACGTTCAGCCGCCTTGAGGTAATCGGTCTCGCTCATGGTGAAGTTCACGCGCATCGGATCCACCTGAGAAACGGTGGTGAGGAGCGTGGGCCCGTCTTCGCCGACTAGATTTCCAACCCGCACCTGGGCCAGCCCCGCCAAACCCGCGACAGGCGATCGAATCTCGGTGTACGAAAG
>Ga0265342_10002393_pt1 | contig 16256 bp, 12 predicted proteins | sample 4CB327metaG_FD_203125 | JGI IMG/M metagenome (GOLD analysis project Ga0265342, IMG submission 203125) | Rhizosphere microbial communities from Carex aquatilis grown in University of Washington, Seatle, WA, United States - 4-CB3-27 metaG | ecosystem: Host-associated > Plants > Roots >...
ACCCATGCTCGGAAGAGCCATTGCGCTGGCCGCGCTTCTTGCTGCGGTCTCACCCTCCCCCGTGGCCGCCGCCGACACCCCGGCCCCGGCCGTCCCACCCGTTCCGGCCGCCGCCTTGCCCTCGCCCTCGCCGGCGCCGGCGCCGGCGAGCGCCGCCCGCGATTTCGTGGTCCCGGCGCGCATGCTGTCGCGGGTGGCGGCCTGCGGGGTCACCGGCGACATTCCCGCTGGCCTCGACCCGCACACGGTCGAGGCCCACTGCGCGGCCCTGCACACCCTCGAGGACCGCTGGCGCGAGAAGTGGCTCTCGCGGGCCAAGCCCTTCTTCGAGAGGGTGGTGCCGGTCAACCTGCCCCCCGAGGTGGTGTATCCCTTTGGCGGGGGCGACTTGCTGACGGTCCTGGTGGTCTTCCCTGCCGCCACCGACATCACCACGCTCTCGCTCGAGCCCGCCGGGGACGCCCGCGCCATCGAGCGGCTGTCCCCGGGGGATCTCGCGCCGATCCTGAGCGAGGTCCGCGCCAAGGTGAACCACCTCTTCGAGCTGGCCCATTCCAAGACCATCGATATGGGCGCGATGGCCCGCAGCAAGATCCCCGGGGATCTCACCTATGCGCTCGCGGCCCTCGCCATTCACGACATGGAGGTGATGTCGCTCAAGTACTTCCGCCTCGCACCGACGGGCGAGCTGCAGTACCTCACCGCCGCCGACGTCGACGCGGCCGACGCCGCGGAAGGCGGGGCCAAGCGCACGGCGTTTCAGCACCTCGAGATCGAGTTCCGGCCCCGCGCCGGCGGGCCCAAGCGGGTCTTCCGCCACATCGCCGCCAACCTCGATGACCGCCACCTGACCGAGGATCCGGGGGTGCTGCGCTACCTCGAATCGAAGGGGCAGATCACCGCCATCACCAAGGCCGCGAGCTATCTCCTGTGGTGGAAGGAATTCTCCCAGATTCGGGACTATCTTCTGTCGCACATGGCGTGGATGATCTCCGACAGCACCGGCATCCCTCCCGACGACGCGGAGGCGGCCGGCTTCGAACAGATCGCCTACGGGCGCTTCGACGGGCCCTTCCTCCGCTCCGGCAAGCGCGCGACCGACCGGTTCCTCGCGCTGTGGGCCGACCACCCGCAACCCCTGTCGTTCCGGTTCGGCTATCCCGACCGGGCCCTGCACAACCACCTGCTCATCACCCGCCCGCGCGTGCCGTGATTGCGTCGGCGGTCCTCGCGGGATGCTTGCACGTGGCGGACCGCGGGATGGGCCGGACCGGGGGCCATGCTGAAGCCTGGGTGATCAGCCTGGCCGACGCCGATTCGAGCTCGGGCCCCACTCAGGCGCTGCCGGCGGCGCCCGCGTCGGCCCCCGGAGACAGCGCCGCTCCCCCGTCCGCCCCGGTCCGTCGGCCATCCGAGACCACCGCCAGCACCACCTCGTCCGAGGCCGAGGCCGGCGGCACCCACTTTCGGGTGGAGACCCCCAGGGGCCCCGTGCACGTCTTTCGCCCGCCCGGCTACCACCGGGCCACCGCCGGCGTGGTGATCTACGTCCACGGGTATTACGTCAACGTCGACCAGGCCTGGCACGAGCACGGGCTCGGCGAGCAGTTCGCCGCCAGCCGGCGCAACGCCCTCTTCATCGTGCCCGAGGCCCCGCAGAGCGGCACGGAAAACTCCCCCTGGACGCGGCTGTCGACGCTGGTGGCCCGCGCCTGCCGCGGGGCGCGCCTGCAGGTTCCGCCTGGTCCCTGGGTCGTGGTGGGACACTCCGCCGCCTATCGGACCATCGTGCGCTGGCTCAAGGAGCCCGAGATCCGGCACGTCGTGCTGGTGGATGCCCTCTACGGCAACGAGGCATCGTTTCGCCGGTGGCTCGACGGCACGCGCGCCCACAAGATGACGATGATCGTGAAGGGCACCACCAAGTGGGCGGAGCCCTTCGCCGCCTCGCTCCCCTACACCGTCCGGGCGCCGCGTGTCCCGGCGGAGCTCGGTGAGCTGTCGCCCGCCGCCCGCTCCGCCAAGCTGCTCTATCTGTCCTCCCAGATCGGCCACTTCGAGCTCATCACCGAGCGCAAGGTGCTGCCGGTGATCCTCGGCCGCACGGGCCTCCCTGCGGTCCGCAAGACCACCCCACCCGCAAGGTGACTGTCCCCATCACCTGTCCTCGTCCTCGTCCTCGTCCTCGTCGCCGTCCCTCGTCGCCGTCCTCGTGTTCGTCCCCCGACCGGCGGACCGGGACGGCAACCGTCGGGCTCCGGCAGGACGCCCGCTCCAGCTTGCACCTCGCGGGCCTACACCTCGCGGGACTGAAGCGCGTTCACTTTCCCGGATCCCTCGCGCCACCACCCAGGGACGGCTCTCGGGGAAGGCGCATCGAGAACGTGGTCGCGCCGTCCACGGAACATGCGGCGATCGTGCCGCAGCTGGCGTCCACGATCTGCTTGGCGATGTAGAGACCGAGCCCGAGGTTTCCGGCCCGCGAGACCGCGCGCTGCCGGGCGCGTCGGAAGGGCTCGAAGATGAAAGGGAGGACGTCCGCCGGGATGGGTGCTCCCCGGTTGATGACCTCGACGACGACCTCGGGGCCGTCGGCGCGCGCCTTGACGACCACGGCCGTCCCGGGCGTGGCGTGCTCGATGGCGTTCCCCGCGATGTTGGAGAGGGCCTCCGTCAAGCGATCCGCGTCCCAGGTGCCCGTCAGGTCGCCTGAAGCGTCGAGGTGGATGGCCCCCTCGAACTCCTCGACGACGCCCCGGCACACCTCGCACAGATCGGTGGGCTTCAGGTCGAGCGGGAACCCGCCCTTCAGCCGGGAACGGGTGAGGTCGAGGAGCTGAGAGATCATCCGGGTCATCCGCTGGCTGCTCTTGATGATGCGAGCGACTTGCTGCTCGGCTGGCGGATCGAGGTTGCCGCGCCGGAGCAACAGGCCCGTCGCCATGCCGATCGACCCGAGCGGGTTGCGGAGGTCGTGCCCCAGGATGCCGATGAACATCTCGCGAAACTGGGCGATCTCGCGCAGCTCCTGCTCGCGCCCTTCCGTGCGCACCTTCGCCGCCTCCGCCTCCTCCGAGGCCTCCTGCGCCCGAATCGTCGCGCTCACCATCTGGGCGTTGGCCTCACGCAGGTCGTCGGCGGCGCGCCGGGCGTCCTCGTACAGACGGGCGTTGTCGATGGCCGGCGCGGCGCGGCGCCCCAGCTCCTCCGCCAGGCGGAGCTCCCTCTGCTCGTAGCGCCGCGCGGGGTGGGTCGAAACCAGCGCCAGGGTCCCGAGCAGCCTCCCGTGGGCGAACAGCGGCACGACGATGAGCGATCGCGGGGCGAGCTCACGCAGCGCCTGGGCATACTCGTCGCTCGGCGCGGCCAGCTCCACATGCCGCGCCGACAGCTCCGTCACCAGGCACGCTCGCTTCGTCGCGACCACCGAGGAGAACACGCGCGCGTGCCATCCTTCGACGGAGAGCCGCTGGAAGAGCTCGCACAGCACCGCCTTGGTCGGGTCGCGATGCACCGCCTTCATCCGCCGCGGGTATGCCCCGTCCTCGAGCACGTCCACGATGCAAAAATCCGCCAGGTCCCGGACCATCAACCGCGCAATCCGGGTGAGGGTGTCCTGGTGGTCGAGCGTGTTCTCGAGCGACGTCCCCAGATCCGCGACCAGCTCGCGCTCCCGCTCCAGGCGGCGTTGCTCGGTGAGGTCCCGCAGGACGACGGTGAACACCTGACTGCCCCCCACGTCGAGCTTGGAGATGGCGGCCTGCGCCGGGAACTCCTCTCCGGTGCTCCGGCGCCCCACGATCTCGTTCGCCCGCTGGCCCATGCGGCGGGAGATCTCGTCACCCTGGGCAAAGCCGCGAAGATGCCGGGAATGGACGCCGTGAACGCGCTCGGGCAACAGGATGTCGAGCGGCTTGCCGATGACCTCGGCGGCGGACCAGCCGAAGATCGCGGCGGCGCCGCGGTTGTACATGACGATCCGGTGCTGGTCGTCGATCGAGATGATCGCGTCGGCGGCGATGCCGATGATCCCGGCCAGCCTGTCCTCGGCCAGCTTGCTCTCGGTCCGGTCGATTCCAGTCTTGATGAAGTAGCGGGCCTCTCCACGTGGGCCTTTGGCCACCGTGTGGGACCAGGCGATCCAGCGACGCTCGCCGGTCCTCGTGAGCCAGTAGTTCGCGTAGGGTCTCGGGCGCTGGGCCGTCCGCAGCTGTCCCAGCACGGACCGGACCGGCTCGACCTCTCCCGGAATCAGGAGGAAATCCCACAGCCGGCGCCCGCGAACCTCCTCGACGGCGTAGCCGGTCAAGTCCGAGCAAGGTTGGTTCCAGTAGACGATCCGGTCGTCGGCGTCGAGCACCACGACCAGGGCGCCGACCGCCTCGAACGTCTGGAAGTCGGACCCGATCACGGCACGTCCCTGTCCCCGCTCCTCGCCGGGCTCCCGGTGAGGAGACCCTGGTACCCCTTCAGCACCTGACCGAGGACGATCCCGCCGTCCGGGCCGATCTCGTACTCGTGCAGGTCCTTGCTGTGCTGGCTGGCGCGCAGCTTGGCGACCGCCATGGCGCGCCTGAGTTGCCCGTCGATCTCGATGTAGCGCTGGATGATGATGGCGTCGGTCAGAAACGCGATGCCCTGTGGGCTGAAGCGAAGATCGACGTACGAGTCCGCCAGCTCGACCGTCGCCATCACCGTGACACCGAGCCCGGTCAGCGCTCCCATCATCCGGTAGATCGACTCGCGGAAGTCGGCCCGGAAGGTGGGCGCGAGCGCCAGCTCCAGGCCGGACAGCGAGTCGATCACCGCCCGCTTCGCACCCAGGCGTTGCACCGCGTGCCGTAGCTCCAGCAAGGTCTCGTCGATCGAGAGATCGAGCGGCCGGAGATAGAGGACCTCCAGCTTCTTCTCACGGACCAGCCTCTCGAACTCCTCGCCGTGCGGCGTGGTCTGAAGATAGTCGTTCGGGCGCTTCTCGAAGACGGCGACCACCCCGTGCTCCCCACGGCTGGCGCCCTCGACGATGAACCGATTGGAGAGCACGGTCTTGCCCGAGCCGGAAGGACCGGTGACCAGCACCGAATAACCCTTGGGGATACCGCCGTCCATGAGCCCGTCGAGGCCCGGGATACCCGTCCGAACGCGATGAGACAGGGGGCGCTCGGCGGCGATCTCCGGCGGCTCGAGCAGCCGTGGGAAGATGCTGTACCCGCTGTCACTGATGCGGGCGGTGTGCAGCCCCGGGATCTGCCCTTGTCCGCGCATCTTGACCACCTGCAGCTTGCGCACCACGGAGTTGCGATCGATCGGCTGAGAGAGCCAGACCAGCCCGTCGGCCACGGTGAACACCGCGCTGTCATGCTCGCCCTCGTCGTACTCGCCGATGAGGAAGGTGGTGGCCTCGTAGCTGGTGAGCGCCAGCGCCAGGCGCTGCATGAAGTCCGTCAGCTCCATCTGGCCCCCGGGCCTCGCCGCCAGGGTGCCCCGCACGATGGCGCGGAATGAGTCCACCACCACGATCCCCGGATTCGATCGCTCGATCTCCTCGCTGATGGTCTCCAGCACCTTCGAGAGCCCGCCCTCGAGCGCCTGCTCGCCGAGGTGGATGAACCGCACCGAGCCGTCGCCGATCTTGGCCGCGTCGAAGAAGGCATACTGCTGCTGGTAGCGGAGCATCTTGATCGGCGATTCCCCGATGATGCTGAAGTACACGGCCTTCCGTTCGGCGCTGGCGTTCGCGAACATGATCTGATGACCAAGGGTCGTCTTGCCGCAGCCTGGACCTCCGGCGATCAGGTTCAAGGAAAACTCTGGAATTCCGCCACCCAGCACCTCGTCGAAGCCAGGCACCCCGGAAGGCAATTTCCGGATGGCAACACGGTCGTTCATTCTTTGTTCTCCTTGGGTGCCGGGTCAGGTGCCGGATCCTCGATTGTGGGCCACGCGCTCCGCAGAGCCTGGAGCGTCAGCCGTTCGCCGATGAAGGTGGTGATGAGTGAGAGGAAAGTTCCGATGAGCGCCTCCGCCGCCTGCTGAGCGACTCCGGGCTCGAGACCTTGCAAGAACGCGGCGAGGGTGGTCGAGCTCTCCAGCAGTCCGACGCCAGCCACGACCGCCAGATCGCGGCTGGCCAGCCTGGCGCTGCGGGCGAACAATGCCTGGACACCCGCGGCACCGAGGAGGGGGCCGAGCCGAGTGGTGAGCTTGTCGTAGACGCGCCCGGCCGCCCCGGCGCACCCGTTCGAACACCCACCGGGCGCGCTCTCGTAGGCAAGCAATCGCTTGGCCCTCGCGAGCTGCGCCTCGTCCGGTCCGCCCATCGCCCTATCCCGGGGCCGTCGTTGTCGGGATCGGGGTTTGGATCTGGGTCTGGCGATCGGGGATCGCAGCGCCGCCCGCAGGCCTTTTCGTATAGCTGGACATGGGCTCGGGGCTTGATCGCACCTGTCGCTTGCCGACCGACACCGACCGACACGATGTTTCTACCATGAAACGCCCGGCTGGACGCACCCGTCCCGAGCCGCCGTGGCCGCGACATCGAACGCCTACCGGCGAAGGGCGGAATTCACGGTCTCCGGCGTGCCCAAGGCCGGAGACCGGGCATCCCGTTCACTCCTCGTCGCGGGAGGCGGCCAGCTTGCCGAGGACGTTCAGATCCTCGAGGGTGGTGGTGTCCCCCTTGATCACCCCGTTGGTGGCGATCTCCTTGAGCAGGCGCCGCATGATCTTGCCGGACCGGGTCTTCGGCAACGCGTCCGTGAAGCGGATGTCGTCCGGGCGGGCGAGCGCGCCGATCTCCCGCACCACGTGCTCGGACAGCCGCGCCTTCAGCTCTGGCGACGAGGCCACGCCCGCCTTCAGCGTGACGAAGGCGCAGATGCCCTGGCCCTTCAGTTCGTGCGGAGGCCCGACCACGGCCGCCTCGGCCACCCCCGGGAACGACACCAGCGCGCTCTCGATCTCGGCGGTCCCCAGGCGATGGCCGGCGACGTTGAGCACGTCGTCCACCCGTCCCATCACCCAGAAGTAGCCGTCCTCGTCGCGCCGGGCGCCGTCGCCCGTGAAGTAGGTGCCCGGGATGTCGGACCAGTACTGCTTGGCGTAGCGCTCGGGATCGCCGTGGATCCCGCGCAGCATCGAGGGCCAGGGCTTCTTCAGGACCAGGAAGCCGCCCTCGTTGTCCGCGCACCGCGAGCCATCGCGCTTGACCACCTCCGGCACCACGCCGAAGAAAGGGCGGGTGCAGCTCCCGGGCTTGGTGGTGGTCACGCCGGGCAGCGGGGTCAGCATGATGGCGCCGGTCTCGGTCTGCCACCAGGTGTCCACGATCGGACAGCGGCGCTTGCCGATCACCTCGTGGTACCACATCCACGCCTCGGGGTTGATGGGCTCGCCGACCGAGCCCAGCACGCGCAGCGACGACAGATCGTGCCGTTCGGGGAACTCGGTCCCCCAGCGCACGAAGGCCCGGATGGCGGTGGGCGCCGTGTAGAACACGGTCACCCGGTTCTTCTCGATGATGTCCCAGAAGCGATCCTTGTCGGGGAAATCCGGGGCGCCCTCGTAGACCACGGTGGTGGCCCCGGCCGACAGCGGGCCGTAGACCACGTAGCTGTGGCCGGTCACCCAGCCGATGTCGGCTGTGCACCAGTGGATGTCGTCCTCGTGCAGGTCGAAGACGTACTTGGTGGTCATGTGGGCCCCGAGCAGGTAGCCCCCGGTCGTGTGCACGATGCCCTTCGGTTTCCCGGTGGTGCCCGAGGTGTAGAGGATGAAGAGCGGCTGCTCCGCGGGCAGGGAAGGCGCGACGTGCTCGGGGCTGGCGGTGGCCATCTGCTCGTGCCACCACAGGTCGCGTCCCTCCAGCATGGGGATGGGCTCGCCGGTCCGGCGCACGACCAGACACTTCTCGATGGTGGGCGTGCCGGCCAGGGCCGCGTCCACGTTGGCCTTGAGCGCGACGATCTTGCCGCGCCGGTAGCCGCCGTCCGCGGTGATGCAGAGCCTCGCCCCGCAGTCGTTGATTCGATCGCGCAGCGAATCCGCCGAGAATCCACCGAAGACGATGGTGTGCGGCGCACCCACCCGCGCACAGGCCAGCATGGCCACCACGGCCTCGGGGATCATCGGCATGTAGATGGCCACCCGATCGCCCGCCACGATGCCCTGCGCGCGCAGCACGTTCGCGAACCGACACACCTCCGCGTGCAGCTCACGGTAGGTGATCCGCCGCGAATCCCCCGGCTCGCCGAGCCACAGCAACGCGGTCTTGTCGCCGCGCGCGCCGAGGTGCCGGTCGAGGCAATTGGCGGCCACGTTCAGCTCGCCCCCGTCGAACCAGCGGGCGAAGGGCGGCTGCCAGTCGAGGACCCGGGTCCAGGGTTTCGACCACGTCAACTCGGCCCGCGCCATGTCCGCCCAGAAGCCCTCGGGATCCTCCACCGAGCGACGATAGAGCTCGGCGTACTTCTTCTCGTCGATCAGCGCCCGAGCCCGGGTCGCGGCAGAGGGAGGGAAGCGGCGGACCTCGTGCGACACGGACTCGATCGACCCTGAGCTGTCTTCTGTGCTCATCGTGGCCTCGTTCTGGGGTGGGAGCTGTGGCAAGGCACGGGGCGCACAGCTGGGGTTGGTGTGGCTAGCCTACCGCGCCTTCGGCGGCTCGGCTGGGCCATCGTCATCTGGATCGGGCCCGATTCCACCCATCTCACCGTCGGAGTCCCCACCAGACCGGAGCCGGCCTGCGTGGTAGCCTCGAACCGTGCGCTTTGGCCCGTGGATCTCCATGGTGGAACGCGCCGCGGCCGCTCCCGAGACCCCGGGCGTGCTCCAGGTGCGCTCGGACGCGCTCGAGGCGTACCCGCGGGGCCGCAGCGCCATGCTGCTCTATGCGCACAGCGGAGCGGACCTCGCGCTCACCTTGCGCCGGTACCTGGCGGCGCCCCCCGAGGCGACGGCAGCGGATCTGGCCCGGGCCGTCGAACACGGCGCCCGCTGGATCCGCTTCGGCACGTCCACCACCCCCGAGGCGGACTGCGCGCGGCTGCTCGGTCAGTTCACGGAACGGTTCGGCGCACCACCGGTGGCCAACCAGGCCTCACCACCACCCGCCCCCGAGGAGACGAGCGGATCTTGACCCGGCCGGGTGGTCCCCCGCAGGTTGGCCTTCATGGTGGTGACGAAGCGCCCCGCCGCCTGCACCTGGGTCTCGATGGCGATGGGGCCGAGCCCGGGGGCGAAGGTGGTCCGGGCGAGGCGCGTGGGATCGGTGCGCACGGTCTCCACCACCACACAATGCTCGTATTCACCCGACGGCAAGGTCACCTTGCGATCGACGGCCACGATCCTGGCGGTGCCGGCGAAGACCGGCCATTCTCGACCGAGAACGATGGGGTTCTTGATGACGAAGTCACCGACGGTGACCCCGTCCTTCTGCGCGACCCCGTCGCGGGTGATGGCGTACATCAGGCGCTCTTGCCCGGCCTGAACGATGGCGGTGTCCTGGGTGCGCTCGAGGACGGCATAGACCGCGAGGAGGTGCTGGCCCTCCTTCTCGAGATCGTAGGCCCACTTCCAGCCCGGCTCCATCGGATAGAAGTCCGATGCGGTGCGCCCCGCCTCCGGGACCGTGGCGGGTGGAGTCGGCGGCGTGGTCGCGCAGGCCGAAAGCCCGAGGCCGAGCGCGCATCCAAGGCCAATCCACGCGTGCCGGGCGCGCGCCGAGGCGCGTCTTCCGGGCGTCCCCGGGCCGCCATGATCCTTCTTGAATCGCAATCCGAACAGCATGTCAAAGGCCCCCGCGGAGCGCCAAATGCCCCCCAGCTTTCTCGGCGCTCTCGTCAGAAAACTGAGGAGCCCATCTCCAATTCGGGGTGGGCGCGGACGGCCCGGCGGCCGAGCGCGGCCTCGCCGGGGGTCGGCCGGTGCGAAAGCCTCACCAAAGCCGCGGATCCGGCGACCAACCCGCGCCCCGGGCCGAGATTCACGCAATGGTACGATGGTTGCTTCTTCGTGGTTTCGAGGATTCTCAACAACCCGATGCACCACCGGCCATCCCCCAGAGCCCCGCTTTCGTCACGCCCACTCGCGGCGGTGTGGGCGGGTGTGCTCGCGCTCGTCGCATCGTCCCTGTTGGCGTCGCCGCTGGTCGAGGCAGCCGACGGTCGGGGCGCCGAAGGTCGGGCCAAGACCCACAGCGGGAGCCGAGGAGCCGCGGCGGCCGCCGGGCTGGTCCGCGCGGCCGCGGTGGGAGATTCCGCGTCCGAGGGCGAGCGGGCCCGCCTGCGTGGGGAGCTCGACCAGCTCAACCGCGAGATCGATGCCCTCAAGCAGCAGCGCCGGAGCCTCGGCGAGGACTACGCGCTGCGGTCGAAGATGGCGGACGCCGAGGCGAAGGCCCGACGCCTGACGGAGCTCGAGGGCAGCGCGAACAGGTCCGCGAACCGGTCCGGCGGTGGCAACGGGGGGACCACGGCTGGCGCGGGGGGAAGCGAGCCCCGAGCCCCACTTCGCCTGTCGGCAACCCCACAGCCGAGCGCCGCCGACGACAGCGATGTCCTCGACGCCAAGGCGGACATCCTCGCCGACCAGGCCCGGCGGGTCGGTCAGCAGGCAGACCTGCTCGAGCACCGCGTGCTCTCGCTGCGCGGCCGCCAGGAGCTGCGGCGGCGTGCAGGCGAGCTCGAGCTCGATCCGTTCTCTCCCTTCGAGCAGTCGAAGCGCCGGATTCCGATCGGCGCCGCGGCCAGCAGCGTTGGCGCGTCCAACCCCGCAGGCGCGACGCAACCCGTTGGTAGTCAGATGCCGAACGCGACGCTCTCGGGTGGCGGAGCCCCGGTATCGAGCTCGACCGGCATGGGAACCAGGGGCGCAGCGACCAACCCGGGGTCCGGGATGGGCATAGTATCGCCGACGTCGGGCACGGCGGTGTCGCCGACGTCGGGCACGGCGGTATCGCCGACGTCGGGCACGGCGGTATCGCCGACGTCGGGCACGGCGGTATCGCCGACGTCGGGCACGGCGGTGTCGCCGACCTCGGGCACGGCGGTATCGCCGACGTCGGGCGCGGCGGTGTCGCCGACCTCGGGCGCGGCGACGGCGCCGACCTCGGGCGCGGCGACGCCGGCGACCTCGGGCGCGGCCCCAGCTAGCCCTGGATCCTTGGCCGCGCCTCCCGGAGCGGCCAGCACCGCGTCAGGGGCAGGTCCCCCGTCTGCCCAGCCGACGAGCGGCGCCACGACGACGGACACCTCCGTTCGGGGCATCGGCACCGTCGTGGCGGCCGGCGGCGCCGAATCCACGACCTCGACCAGCCAGCCATCGGGCACGGGACCGGCGAGCGGGCCGGACGCGGCCGGTTCCCTCGCCGGGCAGTTCCGCGACGTGCTCGACCCGGTGACCCTGACGGAGATTCGCCGGCTCGAGGGCTCGGGGGGCGCCGCGCGCGCCAGCCTTCCCGCGACGGAGCGCGCGCTCGCGGCGCTGCGGGCCCGGGCCCGCCAGCTGCAGTCCGAGGCCGACGCCGCCCGCCGCGCTGCCCACCCCGGACCAGGGCAACGCCCCTGAACGCGGCCCCACCGAGACTCGATTTTCACCCCAAAAACGTCGCGAGAATCAGGGCTTCGGCGCGAGCTGCGATAGACTGTCGCCCACATGCCGTTTCGCCACCGGGCGCGCCTCGTTCGCGGTAGACGGTCCGCGAAGCTGTCCTCCGGCGCCGCGGTGATGCCGACCGCGGCGGCCCTGATCTTCGGCATCATGGCCATCGGCCCGGGTGGAGCTCCGGGTGCCCGCAACGCGCTGGCCCGGACCGCGGATGCCGGCACCGTCGAATCGGCCCCGGACGAGGCCGCGCGCCGACCCGCCAATCCACCCCCGATCGTGCGGGCGGAGGTCGGCGCCGAGTACGACACCAACGTCCACCGTGTCGAGCAGATCCGCGGGATGACCACGGCCACCCCGGTCGCATCGCCGGTCGGCCGACTGGTGCTCGGCCTCTCGAGCGCCGGTCGGGTCGGCCAGGCCCAGGACGTCGCCTTCTCGATGCTGGGGGGGGCGAAGGGGTTCGAACGACCGGATGCGCGCAACGAGAACGTCCTCGTGGTCGAGACCGCGGGGACCTGGGGCGCGGCCGTGGGCGAGCGCACCCAGGTGGCCGCGAGCACCGTCTACTACGAGGCGGTCCAGGCCGGCACCCCGGCCGAGCGTGAGCTGTCGGGAGAGGCGCGCGACTTTCGTTCGTTGTCGCCCGTCCTTCGCCTCGGGCGCTTCCTCGGCACCTCGTCCGGTGAGGCGGGTCAACCCGCCCCCCCGAGCCCGCCCGGTCAGGTCGACCTCGCCCTCGGCTACCGCTGGTTCACGTACAAGCCGAACCGCGCCTACGACTTCCAGGCCCCCGTGCTCGGCATCGAGTACCGCCAGCAGCGGGAGTCGGAGGACGGGGAGGCGGACTGGGAGCTCACGGCCGGCGCGGCGGTCGAGCTGCGGCGCTTCTCCGGGGTCCGCCTGGTCCCCACCCCCCCCGAGACGTGCGGGACGCCCGGCGATTGTGCGCCGATGATCGATCCGCTGGGCTCCCGGCACGTCGATCAGTTCTCGACCGGCCACGTGGACCTGACGCGCACCGGATCCTTGCTCCTCGGGCTCGGCTACACGTTGCAGTGGAACCGATCGAACAGCGACACCGAGTCGGTCTTCCGGCACGTCGGGATGGCCAAGCTGGCGAGCGCCCTGCCCGGCCACCTCTTCCTGGCCGCCCGGGCCGAGCTGGTCTACGCGACCTATCCCGACCACGTGGTGCTGGCGGCTGGCCCGACCGGCAGCGCGATGGCGTCGATCGAGGACGAGAACCGCAGTCAGCTCCGGGTCGAGCTCAGCCGCGCGCTGACGCCCGCGCTGCGCGTCGTGGCGCGCTACACGCTCGCGCTCAACGCCTTCGGACAGTCGGTGGTCGAGTATCGCCGACAGACCGCCACGCTGTCCCTGTCGTTCTCGTCGCGGGACTGAGGCCGAGGCCAGGCGGTGGGCCTCATCGCCTGGGACGATTCATCAGCGACTTGAGATCCGAGCCGAGGGAGAAGGCCACCGTGAACTGCGCCGGAATCGTGATGGGCGCCCCGTTTTGCGGGTTCTTCACCACCCGCTCCGGCCGGCGGCGCTTGGAGAAGGTCCCGAACCCCGGGTAGGTGAGCTTCACGACGGCGTTGCGGGTGATCTTGGTGCGGATGAAGTAATCGCCCATCTCGGTGAACACGGAGTCGACGAGCTGTCCCACCGCCTTCTTGGTGAGATCGCGCGGGACGTCCTTCCGCGCATAAACACGCTCGATGAGCTCGGCCTTGGTCATGGAGGGGCAGAGCCTACGGGCCCGGCTCCGAACGTGTCAACGACGCGGGAAGGTACTATCATGAACGGGACCATGACACCCTCCGCACCGGATAAGGTCACCTACGTCAGCCTGTCCGCGGACGATCCCGCCACCAGCGCCGGATTCGAGGCGGCCATCGCCAGCGTGCAGCAGGTCCTCGGGCGCACCTGGCCGGTCTACGTCGGTGGGGATGCCCGACACAACCGCGAAACCCACGCGAGCACCAGCCCGGCCGACACCCGGGTGGTGGTCGCGCGGGTGGCGAGCGCCACCGCCGCCGACGTCGTGCACGCGGTGGAGGTGGCGCGGGCGGCCTTCCCGGCCTGGAGCCAGACCCCCTGGCAGCGCCGCGCCGAGATCCTGCAGAAGGCGGCGGACCTGATCCGGGCGCGCCGGTTCGAGCTCGCCACCTGGATGATCCTCGAGATGGGCAAGAACCGGCTCGAGGCGCTGGGGGAGATCGAGGAGACCGCGGATCTCATCGGCTACTACAACGCGCAGATGCGCGAGAACCAGGGCTACGTCCACGAGATGGGGCGCCTGGTCGAGACCGATCACAACACCAGCGTCCTGCGGCCTTACGGGGTATGGGCGGTGATCGCGCCCTGGAATTTCCCCTACGCGCTGATGGCGGCGCCCACGGCGGCGGCGCTGCTGGCCGGCAACACCGTGATCATGAAGCCCTCCTCGGAGACGCCGCTGTCGGGCGTGCTGCTCTGTCAGATCTTCATGGAGGCGGGGCTGCCGGACGGGACCCTGAGCTGCCTTCCGGGGAGCGGCGGGGTCGTCGGCGAGGGCCTCGCCAACCATCCCGGGGTGGACGGGCTCACGTTCACGGGCTCGCTCGAGGTGGGGTTCCGCAGGCTGTTCCAGCGCTTCTCGACCCGGTATCCGAAGCCGTGCATCGTCGAGATGGGCGGCAAGAACCCGGCGATCGTCCTCGAGAGCGCCGACCTCGACGCGGCGGCGAGCGGGGTGTATCGGTCGGCCTTCGGGATGAACGGTCACAAGTGCTCGGCCTGCTCACGGCTGTACGTGCACGCGGCGGTCGCCGACGAGCTGCTCGGCCGGCTCGAGCAGAAGCTGGCCGCGACCCGCATCGGCGATCCGCTGGAGCGGCAGACCTTCCTCGGACCGCTCGCCACCCGCGGCAGCCACGAGGACTACCAGCGCTACCTGCGGGAGGCGGCTGGGCACGTGCGCGCGGGCGGCCGGGTCCTCACCGACTGGCAGTTCGCGAACGGATACTTCGTCGAGCCCACCATCCTCACCGGCCTGCCGCGCGACCACCAGCTCATGCGCCAGGAGCTCTTCGTCCCGATCCTGGCGGTGCAGACCGTGGGCAGCCTCGGCGAGGCCCTGGCGGCGGCCAACGACAGTGACTTCGGCCTGACGGCGGGGATCTTCTCGCGACGCCAGGAGGAGATCGACACCTTCCTCGAGCGCATCGAGGCCGGCGTGGTGTACGTCAACCGGGCGGCGGGGGCCACCACCGGCGCCTGGCCCGGGGTGCAGCCCTTCGGCGGGTGGAAGGGCAGCGGGTCGACCGGGAAGAACATCGGCGGGCTCTACACCCTGCCCTGCTACCTGCGCGAGCAGAGCCGGACGGTGTGCGCGTGACGCCGGCGAACCTCGGCGCCAAGGCGCACGCGGAGGCCCATTCGGACGCCCAGGTCCCGGCGCAGGCGGGAGCGGGGCGTGCAGCGGACGCGGCGGGCGCGGGCGCGGGCACGCCGGCGACGGCGGTGACGCCGGCGCGCGCCGAGCTCGGCGGGGGCGGTGACGGCGGCCTCGGCGATCTGTCGAAACAATCGATCTCGATCCGGACGCCGCCGCCCGGTCCGCTGACCCGGGCGCACATCGAGCACCAGACCGCCTTCGTCTCGCCGTCGCTCATCTACTGCTACCCCCTGGTGGTCAAGCGCGCGGCCGGGTGCATGGTCGAGGATCTCGACGGGAACGTCTACCTCGACGCGCAGGCGGGCGTGGCCACCGCCTCGACCGGCCACTGTCACCCGGCCGTCGCAGCCGCCATCGGCGCGCAGGCCTCGAACCTCATTCACATCTGCGGCACGGACTTCTACTACCCCGCCTACGGTGCCGTCTGCGAGCGCCTGGCGGAGCTGGCGGAGCGCCTGCTGCCGAAGCCGACCGCCGCGGCTCCCGCGGGGGCCAAGGGTCCTGGCGGCTGGCAGACCTTCCTCACCAACTCCGGCACCGAGGCGGTCGAGGCGTCGCTGAAGCTCGCCCGCGAGCACACCCGGCGCACGGCCATCGTGGCCTTTCGCGGCGGGTTTCACGGGCGCAGCTACGGGGCGCTGTCGCTCACCGCCAGCAAGGCCAAGTACCGGAAGCACTTCGGCCCCTTCCTGCCGGGCGTGTACCACGGCGAGTGGGGCAACCTCGAGAGCGTCGAGCGCGATCTCTTCCACCACCTCGTCGCCCCCGACGACGTCGCGGCCATCGTGGTCGAGCCGGTGCTGGGCGAGGGCGGATACCTGCTGCCACCGCCGGATTTCCTGCCCGGACTGCGGCGCATCTGCGACGCGCACGGAATCCTGCTGGTGTTCGACGAGGTGCAGTCGGGCATGGGACGTACGGGCGCCATGTTCGCCGCCGAGCACTTCGGGGTCGCGCCCGACGTGGTGCTGCTGGCCAAGGGCCTGGCGTCGGGCATGCCGCTCGGGGCGATGATGGCGCGCGCGGCCTTCATGACCTGGCCGCCGGGAAGCCACGGCTCGACCTGCGCCGGCAACCCGGTGTGCTGCGCGGCGGCGCTCGCCACGCTCGACCTGCTCGAGGGGGGGGGCCTCGTCGCCAACAGCGCCGCCCGCGGGGACAGCCTGCGGCGGAAGCTGACGGCCCGGCTCGGGCCCGCGGCCGGCGTCAC
>Ga0265342_10002397_pt1 | contig 16223 bp, 17 predicted proteins | sample 4CB327metaG_FD_203125 | JGI IMG/M metagenome (GOLD analysis project Ga0265342, IMG submission 203125) | Rhizosphere microbial communities from Carex aquatilis grown in University of Washington, Seatle, WA, United States - 4-CB3-27 metaG | ecosystem: Host-associated > Plants > Roots >...
CTTTGGCAAAGGTTCAGACATGGTAGACCGCTCTAGAATTCTTGCCGTCTTGGCGGGGGCTGCGGGGGGGACCATTGCGATTGCCCTCATGGAGGCGTTTTCAATGCAGGCCGCTTTCCCACTGTTTGCAATTCCGTTTGCGACTTCAATTGTCACGGTATTGGGCTCGCCCAAAGCACGCCCGGCGCAGCCGCGTGCACTAATTGGCGGCCATGTCCTGTCGACTCTGGTCGGTCTCCTCGTGGTCAAAATATGCGGCCCAGCGCCATGGGCCGCGGCAGCGGCAGTTGGTCTGGCAATGGTCGCGATGCATATGTCCGACACATTCCACCCTCCGGCCGGGATCGATCCGCTGGTGGTTGTCATTAATAACATGTCTTGGAGTTTCCTGATCATACCTGTCGGCGTTGGCGCGTTGCTTCTCGCACTGTTCGCCTTCACGTGGCACAACCTCGTGGCGCGAGGCGCCAATGAGGGCGACATATGGCCTGACCGGTGGTGGTAACACAAAGCGCTTTTGCGTATGGCATCTTCAAATGCGTTCCCAATCGTCTCCGCCCTTGAGGCGAAGTACATCGGCAAAGACTTGGTAGCCAAACGACCGCCAAGCCAAAGCGTGAAGGCATTATCCTCCGGCGTGGCGCGACTTATGAAGATGGCGCCGCGGTTCGAAGTCATGTTCAAGTCATGAGAGAATCTGTTCGAGCCGTCGCTTCCAGATCCCGGCTCGCTATGGAAATATCCGAAAAACAGGGCGCGGCGGACAAACGTAAGCTTCTGAATTTTGCACTATTGAATTGCACCCGGAAGGGCGGCGAGCTTTCCCAGAGTTCCGCCAACCCTTCGATCTCAAATCGCCACTCCTCCGTTTGGGCCGGGAGGTGGCGGAGGCGGGATTCCGCCTCGGCGTCCAGGATGGTGGGCCCGGGAGGACTCGAACCTCCAACCAAGCGGTTATGAGCCGCTAGCTCTGACCATTGAGCTACGGGCCCGCGGCGGCGGACCGTAGCAGCGCGGGTTTGGCGACACAATGCAGGACGATCCTGGCAGGACGATCCTGGCAGGGCGATCTTGGCTGGGCGGCGCTGTTGCCGCACAGGCACAGGCCGGGCGCAATCCGCGGCGCGGCACCCGGTTGCCCACGGCTGATCCCCCAATCGGTATCTCGCTGACTCCGTCGCCGATTCACGAACAAACACGAGTCTGTTAAGGCTGGGCCGACGAATCAAAAGAGGGCGGCCCGGCGATCGACCGGCGGTGCCGCAAGGGGGACAGGGCGCGCATGCTGCCTAATCTTCGGACCATTCTCGCGGCCATGGCATTGACCGCGATCCTCGTCACGCTGGTCGGAATGGCCCTGATGCCGGTGCCGGGAGATCCCTACATCCGCTCCGCCGGATTTCCGCGGGTCGGACAACCGCTGGTGCAGCAGGCGCAGGTGGAAAATCCGGAGTGGCAGCAGCTGCACATGCTCGGCTATGCGCGCCGCGCCGACGAACTCAACCGGCTGCTCACGCTGTCGCAATTGCCGCCGCCGATGACCAATGATTTGCAGAGCGCGGCGCTCGACGCGGGCGATGGCGGCAGCTCGAGCTACGACAAGGGCGGCAACTCCACCATCACGCTCGCTCCTGCGCCGCCGACAGCAATTGCCGACGACGCGCTTGCCGATGGCGGCGTGACCGGCAGTGTGAACGGCAACGCGGCGGTGCCCTCGAGCGCGACGCCGGCCGGCGGCGTCGCCGATGCCCGCGCCTCCGATCCGGCGTTGCACGTTGCGAGCACGCCATCCGGCGCGAGCGAAACCGACGCCGCGCACGACGCATCGCAAGACACGCCGCTCGCCGCACCGATCATTGTGCTGCCGCCGCTCGCAAGGCCACGACCGGCGCATCTGCAGGCGCGACATCACGGCCGCGCGCCGCCGCGCACGACCGCGGCCAGCGGCGGCCAGGCGAACGCCGCTTCAGCACCGGATCCGAGCACGTTGGGCAACTCCACCGACCGCACCGTCGGTGTCAGCGATCGCGCGGTTGTCGCCAAGCCGGCGGCGCCAACGACAACTGCGGCGGCGAGCGCGCCCCGCGGTCGGACGCGTTGACATAAAATCCGCGTAAACAGCCCGCGCCCGTCACCTCAGCTGTCCTGCGAATGCAACTCTGTGTTGCGGATGCAGTGTTGCGTGGCGACGCCCATGGGCCTATATCGGCGACAACAAGCAGAAGAAAAATTCGGGAGCGGGGCGCGCCGTTGTACTGTAGGACGCTCGCACATGGTTCATTTCGTCGACAAGCACTTGCTACAGCGCGCGAATACGGCGCTGTTGTTGACGTTGGTGTGGGGCGGTCTGGCAGCCTGCGCACTCGCCGCCGCGGTCTACGACGTCAGCCATTGGGCGACGCGCTGGTAAATCTCTCTGCGATTTGTCGGGCGTTTCCGCAACATTCCGCGGCGAACAGGCTCCGCTCACGGTTTTTTGAAGTCGCGCGCTGGCGCAACCCGTGACTTTCTCTTCTCTCAATTCTTAACAATCTGTTCTTGATGCTCCGCGTGACGTCATGCGCTCGCGCGAACCCGGCTGTGCTTCGCCGGATGTCGCGCTGAGCCTTGTCCGTACGCGGTGCGGACCATCACATGCGCAGCAGTCGCTTGGCGTTGCCGCTCAGGATTTTGGCTTTGTCCTCGTCGCACAGCGGCACGCCTTCCATCCAGCGCGTCGCCGGAGCGTTCGACACGAACGGCCAGTCGACCGCGAACATGATGCGGTCGACGCCCATTTCCATCGCGCAGCACAGCAGCGCCGGGTTGGAAAAGTTGCCGCTCGTGGTGATGTAGAAATTGTGGGAAAAGATGTCGCGAAAGCTCAGGGTCTTGTGGCCCGGCCGCGACAGCGCCTGGTCGATGCGCCAGATCAGGAACGGCAGCGTTTCGCCGAGGTGGCCGAGGATGATCTTGAGTTTCGGATGGGCGTCGAACACGCCGGAGAGTACGAGGCGGATCGCCTGCGTCGCGGTTTCCACCGTGAAGCCCCAGGCGGCGCGGATCACCATCGGATAGTCCTTGGCGTATTCCTTGTAGTAGGCGTCCATGACCGCCGGATGCGGCACCGAGGGGTGCAAATAAATCGGCACGTCGAGCGCCTCGGCGCGCGCGAAGATCGGCCAGAACCGCTTGTCGTCGAGGAACGAGCCGTTCGACAGGCCGTGGATCATGGCGCCCTTGAAATTGTGCTTGGTGACGGTGCGCTCGAGCTCCTTGGCGGCGGCTTCCGGATCGTCGGTGGGCAGTGCGGCGAAGGCGGCGAACCGCTTCGGGTGCACGGAAATCGCGGTTGCGAGGCGGTCGTTCACGCGCTGCGCGAGTTCGACGGCAATATTGCCACCGAGCTTCTGGGTCGACGGCGCGCCGTGCGAGATCACCTGCACGTCGATGCCGGCGTCATCCATTTCCTTCAGCCGCAATTCGCCGAGATCGTAGACCCGCTTGATGATTTCCGGATCGCGGATCGATTCCACGCCGTGATAATGCGACACCAGTTCCTGGTCCCAATAATGCTCTTCCAGCGCGATCACCGGACAATTCGGCTTTTTCATCATGGCTCGTTTCCAACCCTTTACGCCTCGACGGGGGCTTCCCTAGCAGCGGGGCCGCTCGCTGTCACCTCGCAGAATGCGCAGGGTTGCCGGCGGGCTTCCGCGGAGCTTGTCCCGCGCGCTACACTCAAGCCGCCCCTATCACCCCTCGGAGATCCGCCCATGCACGTCTTCAGCCTGCCCGCCGAACAGGAGTTCAATCCGAAGGAGCACGTGGAGAAAATCCTCGGGCGGATCGCCGATGGCGACGTGACCGTGGCCTGCTGGGAGCCGGGGCAGATCAGCCCCTATCACTGCCATCCGGAGGCCACCGAGATCTATTTCTGCTTCGAAGGCGGCGGCAAGATGCGCATCCCGGACCGCGTGGTCGACGTGACCCCGGGTTCGTTCGTGGTGCATCCGGCCGGCGAAGTGCACGAATATATCAACGGCCCGCAGCGCACCCTGCTGTTCCGGGTCCGCTACGGCACCGACATGCGCGCCCACCATATCGATTGGCGCGGGCACGCCGGCTGGACCCAATCGGCCGCCGACGCCGAATATTATCGCCAGCATCCGGTAGGGACTCTGATACAGGGGTAGACCCCTGAGAGCCATCGATCACCCCATGCCCGTGTTCACACCACACCAAGACGCCGCGCTCGCGGCGGTCGCGCGCTGGCTGAAGGCCACCCCGGCCGGCGGCGCACCGCAGGTGTTTCGCCTGTTCGGCTATGCCGGCACCGGCAAGACCACGCTGGCGCGGCATATAGCCGACGATGTCGACGGCAAGGTGCTGTTCGCGGCGTTCACCGGCAAGGCCGCCCTGGTGATGCGCAGCAAGGGCTGCAGCGGCGCCTCCACGATTCACAGCCTGATCTACCGGACCCGCGACAGCGGCGCGGAAATCCCGAGCTTCGATCTGTGGGAGGACGCGCCGGCTTCGAAGGCCAAGCTCATCGTCATCGATGAATGCTCCATGGTCGACGCCGAGCTCGGGCGCGACCTGCTGTCGTTCGGCGTGCCGCTGCTGGTGCTGGGCGATCCCGCGCAATTGCCGCCGATCCAGAGCGGCGGATTTTTCACCGCGACGGAGCCCGACGCGATGCTGACCGAAGTGCATCGGCAGGCGCAGGACGATCCGATCGTGCGGCTGTCGATGGAGGTGCGCGCGGGGAAAAGCCTGACGCCGGGGACCTACGGCCTGACCCAGGTGGTGCGGCGGGACGAACTCGACCCGCAACGGGTGCTCGATGCCGATCAGATTCTGGTCGGGCGCAACGCCACCCGGCGCGCCTACAACACCCGCATGCGCGAGCGGCGCGGTTTTGTCGAACCGCTGCCGAGCGCCGGCGACAAGCTGGTATGCCTGCGTAACAACCGCAAGAAGGGATTGTTCAACGGCGGGCTATGGATCGTGAAGGAGCGCGGGGTGTCGCGTTCGAAGGTGGTCACGCTGCGGCTCGTGGCCGACGAGGAGGCCAGCGGCAAGCCGATCAAGGTTTCGGTGCGGCCGGAATGTTTTCTTGGGGCCATCGAAGAGATCGAATGGGCGCAGCGCAAGCGCTATGACGAGTTCGATTTCGGCTACGTGCTGACGGTGCACAAGGCGCAGGGCTCGCAATGGGACGACGTGGTGCTGTTCGACGAATCCTTCGCGTTCCCCGACAACCGCGAACGCTGGCTCTACACCGGCGTCACCCGGGCGGCCAAACGGCTCACCGTGGTGGTGTAGCGTCTCGCCGCGCCGCCGTTCGCGCGTCTGCTGCACTCGTATTGGCCATCATCTTGCGCATTGGCGCAGTGCGGTACGCCGCTATCGGTGCCGGCCGCGTTGACATGCGAACGGGACATGCGATCTTGATGCGCGGTCATTGTTGAGCGGAAACTGATTTTCCGATCGCGATTGCCCGGCCGCGCGCGGCGACATCCGCGGCGCAACACCGACGCTGGCGAGGTCACGGCCATGGACCAATCAGCAGCCGCACGTCCGGTCCCCGCTCCCCACCGCGGCGGCCCGTGGTACTCGATCCTCTATATCCAGGTGCTGATCGCGATCGCGCTCGGCGTCGCCGTCGGGCACTATTATCCGACGCTCGGCATTCAGCTCAAACCGCTGGGCGACGGCTTCATCGCGCTGATCAAGATGATGATCGCGCCGGTGATCTTCTGCACCATCGTGCACGGCATCGCGTCGATGGGCGATCTCAAGAAGGTCGGCCGGGTCGGCATCAAGACCCTGTTCTATTTCGAGGCGGTCTCGACCGTCGCGCTGGCGATCGGGCTGCTCGTCGGCGAGGTGCTCAAGCCCGGCGCCGGTTTCAACATCGACGTTACCACCCTCGATCCCAACACAGTGGCGAGCTACGTGTCCCGCGCCAAGGAAGAAGGCGTCGTCAGCCATCTGCTGGGGATCATTCCGGACAGCTTCTTCGACGCCGTCGCCCACGGCGACATCTTGCAAGTGCTGCTGGTGGCGATCCTCACCGGGTTCTCGATTTCCCTGATGGGCGAGCTTGGCACCCGGGTTTCGGGCGCGATCGACGCCGCCGCCAAGGTGTTTTTCGGCATCATCCGCATCGTGGTGCGCGCCGCCCCGATCGGGGCGTTCGGCGCCATGGCCTTCACCATCGGCGCGCAGGGCATCGGCGCCTTGCTCAAGCTCGGCGAACTGGTGCTGACATTCTATTTCACCTCCGCGCTTTTCATCGTGGTGGTGCTGGGAACAATTGCGTGGCTCGCGGGATTCTCGATCTTCCGCTTCATCGGCTACATCAAGGACGAATTGCTGATCGTTTTCGGCACCAGTTCGTCGGAAACGGTGCTGCCGCACATGATGGTGAAGATGGAGCATCTCGGCGCGTCGAAATCGGTGGTCGGTCTTGTCGTCCCGACCGGCTACAGCTTCAACCTGGATGGCACCAACATCTATATGACGCTGGCGACACTGTTCCTCGCGCAAGCCACCAACACCCCGATCACGTTCAGCCAGGAACTCGGCATCCTGGTGATTGCGATGCTCACCTCGAAGGGCGCCTCCGGCGTCACCGGCGCCGGCTTCGTGACGCTGGCCGCAACACTCGCGATCGTGCCCGACATCCCGATCCAGTCGCTGGCGCTGCTGCTCGGCATCGACAAGTTCATGAGCGAGTGCCGGGCGCTGACCAATCTGATCGGCAACGGCGTTGCCACCATCGTCATCAGCCGGTGGGAGAACGAACTCGACAAGCAGGCGCTGCACGACGCCATGGCGCATCCGATCCGCTTCGGCGAGGACATGGAACGACTGCCGGCCTGAACGTGATCCGGCGGTGAACCCGGTGCTGCGATCGCACCGGCAGGGCCGTCCGGGCGCCGTTCCGCGCTTCGCTGGTCGCGATGATTCCGGCTGCAACAGAAAGACGCCTCATGAGACGAGATTCGATCATCGCCGCGTTGTTGAGCTTCAATGGCGGGTTCGTCGACACCGCGGGCTTCGTCGGCCTGCAGGGCCTGTTCACCGCGCATGTGACCGGAAACTTCGTCACCATGGGCGCCGCGCTGGTGTTCGGGACCCAGGGCTTTCTGGCCAAGCTGCTGGCGCTGCCGGAATTCATCGTGGTGATCGCGCTGGCGCGCTGGCTCGGAACGGTGCTGCGCGCACGCCAGAAGGCGGCCTTGCCGGTGTTGCTGGGCGCGAAAGTGGCCTTGCTGTTCGCGTTCTTCGTCATCGCGGTCGCGCTCGGCCCGTTTCCGAACAGCGATACCCCCGCGGCGTTGCTCGCGGGCTTCGCCGGCGTCGCCGCCATGGCGGTGCAGAATGCGGCCCACCGCGTGCATTTCCCGACCCTGCCGCCGTCAACCTTGATGACAGGCAACACCACCCAGGCGGTGCTCGACGCGGTCGACCTCGTGCTCGGCGTCAACCGCGACAACACCGCGCTGGTGCGAACGCGCTTGCTGCGCACCTTGAGCGGCATCGGTTTCTTTGCGCTCGGATGCGCCATGGCCGCCGGGCTGTTTCTCGCGGTCGGATTCTGGTGTCTTGCGATTCCGGTCGTGGTCGGTGTCGCAAGCGCGGTGATCCGGCCGGAGACCTGACCGGACATTGCGAGTTCGAAGTTGACGACAACAGAGGCCGGCCCTCCATCATGACCCTGATCTACAAGATCTGCGACGCCGCGCTGTGGCGCGAAGCGGAACGCACCGGCAGCTTTGCCGGCGCCGGCATCGATCTCAACGATGGCTATATTCATTTTTCCGCCCGCGACCAGGTCGCGGAAACCGCGGACAAGCATTTTTCCGGTCAGTCCAATCTGCTGCTGATCGCGGTCGAATCCGATCTGTTGGGGCCGGCGTTGATCTGGGAGCCTTCGCGCGGTGGCGCGTTGTTTCCCCATCTCTACGGTGCGCTGCCGCTGAGCGCGGTGCGCTTCGTCAAGCCGCTGCCGCTCGGACCCGACGGGCGTCCGATGGTGCCGGATCTGTCGCTTTCATAACTTTGCCGGTGTTGAACCAATCCTGTCGCGCGCGCGACCAACGCTTGGCCGGGCGGTCGTCCCCTTTGGCGGGCGCGCTCCATTGCAGATTTGAAAGGACGACACCATGACCGCAGACGCACGCATGCGAGGGATTGTTTGCGCCGCTTTATTGATCGCCGCACTGCCGATGACGTTGACGCATACGCGCTTCATTCCAGTGGCTCAGGCTCAGGAGAAAGCAATGAATCTGTTCAAGATCATCACCGTGAGGGACGAGATCGTGATCGGTCTCACCAGTGACGAACTCGGCAAGATCGGGGGCCAGGATGCCGGCGCGATCGCCAAGGCGCTGGTCTCCAAGGGCGAGATGACGGTGTGGCAATACGCGGTGCGCAAAAACGCGACCGGCGATCTCGAGCAGGCGCCGCTGCACCAGGTCGGCCTGCTCGCCAACAATTCGCTGCGGGTCGAGCCCTACACCACGCCGCTGAAGGTGCTGCCGCACGAGTGAACGGTGCCGCGGACACTCTGAAGACTGGAGCGGCTCCGGATGGCGATCATCCGGAGCCGTCCTGCGTTCGACGGGCGCGATAGGCCCGATAGGCCCCGTGCCAAATCGGGACATGATGGGGTTTGCCAAGCGCCCCCACCCCCCCTATATTCCGGCCGTTCGAGATTGAGCCTGCCTTGCGACTTGCCCAATTAGTTCAATGAGTTAGTGGAATAAGCGGCATCGTCGTCCAAAGCTTCGGATGACGGTTTCTGACCACGAAGGGCCTTCCCCAAGCACATGCGAAAATCCGGATATAGGCGCGCACAAATGGTTGTGCGGCCACCAGACGCCTTTGTGCGTTTCTCAAGGAGGCCTTCATGGCTCAAGGTACCGTCAAGTTCTACAACGCCCAAAAGGGCTACGGCTTCATCGTGCAGGATGCCGGCGGCCCGGACGTGTTCGTCCATGCCACCGCGCTCGAGCGCGCGGGAATGTCCGGACTGGTCGAGGGACAAAAGGTCCAGTTCGACGTCGAAGCCGACCGCCGGACCGGCAAGTCCGCCGCCGCCAACCTGCAGGCGGCCTAACCAGGCTTGAAGCAGGGCCCGGCGCGCCGATTGCGCCGGGCTCATCCCATTCCGGATCGGCACCACAAGCACTATCTCTTGGGGCGAATGCGGGCCGCGGAACACCGCCTGCCCATTGTTTGCGACAGCGCCATTCAAGAGGCCATCCGAGACACGATCGAAATCTGAGCCGGTCCCAACCTCATCGGCGCAGATGCTCAAAGCAGACCGATTTCGCTACCTCCGGGGGTAGCGGCCTCTGGGGTTCGGGGCGCGACTGAATAAAGGACCATCGCCATGGCGCGAAAACCGACCAAACGTACCGAGTTCGTCTTGTTCGACGTCGTCTATGAGGACGGTAGCCAGCGCTCCAACCGCAAGGTTCCCGGCGAAGTCCTGGGCGGCCTCGACGGCGACGCCCCCGCCCGCGCGTTCATCGAAGAGCAGGACCGTGCGATCGCGGAAAAATCCGGGCTGCCTGTCATGCCGATCAAGACCGTCAAGCGATCCGGCGCAAAGTGACGCGCCGGCGCGGTTCGCAGCACCACGCCGCGATCCATCGCGAGCGGCCGCAACGGCCGCTTTAGTTCACGCGCTTCCAGATCACCAGCGCGGTGCCCTCGCCGCCGGAGCGGCTTGAGTTGGTGTAGCGCAGCTGATCCCCGTTGACGGTAAAAATTCGTTTCTGATCGGTGCCGACCCAATTCGGGAAGGTCGCGCCCTCGACGTGCACCACGAACATCCGGTCGGCCTCGCTCACGCTGTAGGTACCGAAATAGGCGGTGCTGCCGCGCACGATCGCCTTGTTCTCCTCGGCGGTTCCAGTCATGCGGTTGTTGGATGCCAGCCGCGGAAGATCCGCGCGGGTCACCACCAGCGAGAAATGGCCGTTGCGGTCGAACACCAGGATCCCCTGCGGATTGGGTCCGAACGGTTCCGATTTGCTGCCGTTGCGATCCAACGTCACCGACACCAGCGACCACATCCCGATCATATCCTTGGCCGCCTGCGCGTGCGCCGTCCCGCCCGACCCAACAACGCCGAGCAGCGGCAGCGCCACCATCGTCATCACTCTCAACCACCGCGTCATGTTTATTCTCCTGCCGGCGGTAATGATGACGGGATTGCCGGGCTTCTGTCGAGCCGAAAGCCGCGCGACGCTGCAATGCAAGCGGTTTGTCGCTACGCCAGCACCCCCGCCGATGCGGCCGCGCAGACGCGGCGGAGAAATTTTTCGAGTATGGCGGACTGCCGAATTTGCAACGCACTGCAGCCTTGATCGTGAGTGACCGTGCTCGACTGTGCCGTGGATTGGGGAGCGCAGGCATCTGTTTGATGCTGTGGGAGGTGCGTAAAATGCGTAATCGAATCATATCTTTCGCGCCGGCGACGCTCGGACTTGCGCTCGCCTTTGGCGGATCGACCATGAGCGGCGGCAGTGCCCGTGCCGAAGACGAATGCGTGGCGAAACCGAATACGCAATCATCGCAGGGCGGGCATTGGTATTACCGCACGGATCGCGTCAACAATCGCAAATGCTGGTACCTGCGTTCGGACGATGGCCAGGTTCAGCAGGTCGCGCAGGATCCATCCGCCGACACCGATGACACGGCCGCAGCGGGCGAGACCGCGCCGCGCGCAACGACTGCGCCGGTGAGAACTCACATCGCCGCGCATGGGCATCGCAGCGCGGAGCCAACGGCATCGCAGGCCGCAACAGTCGATGCAGGGCCGAAGCCCGTCCGTTCGCGGCTTGCGGAACAACCGGCGCCGGCAGCGCCGGTGCAGCCATCGACCGGCCTGGCGCCCGCCAGCGTTCCGACCAACATCCCCCCGTTCGCCGCGGCTTGGCTGTGGCCGGGCGGCGCACCGGCGGCCGCATCGGATGCAGCGCCCGCGCCGGTTCAGCCGACGGCTGACGTGCGGGCCGCCGACGCGCCGGCGCAATCCGCGCCGAATGCGCCATCCGCCACGCCGGAATCGCAGGCGTTGGCGCAACGCGCGCTCACTCAATTGCAGACTCAGCGCACCGCCGGCGACGTCCAGAATCCGCCAACCGGCGGCTCGGCGATGGAGATGCTGCAAAAGGCGTTTCAACGCCTGACCGCTCCGGCGACGCCGAGCGCAGAGCCCGATCACACGTTGGCGCTGCTGACCTCCGCGCTGGCGCTGGTCACCATCGGCGTCGGCATCTTCATTGCGGCGCGCTGGTCGATGAGTGCCGACAAACGCAAACCGCGTCCGGCGACCTGGGACGTCCGCGAGGATGATATCAGCGACGACGTGATCAGCAGTCAGGACATGATCCACGCCGACCGCCGCGACGAGACCGCCGACGACGAGCATTGGGGCGGACGGGAGACGGCGGCGCGGGATCTTCACCAGGAGCGCTTGCGCGAGCAGGATTTGCGTGCGCAGAATTTGCGGGAACAGAGTTTGCGCGAACAGACTCTGCGCGACCAGACTCTGCGGGAACAGAATCTGCGCGAGCAAAATATGCGTGAACAGAATCGACGCGGACAGGATCAATACCAACGCCACGCCGGCAATCGGCCGCCGCACCCCCTCGACGATCTGGCGGCGGCGATCGCGGCCGTGCACGACGTGCGCCGGGTCAAGGTGGCCGCCGATCAGCAACCGCGCGGGCCGCAGCCGGTCCAGGAGCGGCTGCATCAGGCCTATGCGCCGGGCCACCCTGAGACGACCGCCCGACCGCGAACCGGGGCCGACACACCGGTCTCGACCCATGCGGTGGAAGACACCCTGCGCAAGATGCTGCAGGAACTCAGCGCCAAGCGCAGCAGCGAGGCCGCCGCGCATGCGGGCCGCGCCGGCGTGGTGCACGACCTTGCGGCCGGACGCCCGCCTGCGGCCGCCGATCAATTCGGGCGGCATCGCAACCGGACCCAGCGCGCCTGAACGTGCTCGGAAGGCCATCGCTGCGGGCGCGTGCATGATGTATGATCGCGCGCATGAGCAGAGCCTTCGTCAAGAATCAGGAAGACGGCGCCGGCGAGGACTTGCCGGACCGTCCGGTGTCGCCGCATCCCAACCACGTGACCGCGCATGGCCTCGCCCTGATCGAGGCTGAGATCGCCAAGCTGCAACACGAACAGGCGGCGGCGACCGCCGCGCAGGATCGGGTCGCGATTGCGCGCACCTCACGCGACCTGCGCTATTGGACCGCGCGGCGCGCCAGCGCCGACGTGATTGCGCCGCCGACCGACCTCGGTGAAGTTCGTTTCGGCACCACGGTGACGATCGCGCGCGAGGACGGCCGCAATCAGACGTTTCGCATCGTCGGCGAGGACGAGGCCGATCCCGCCCACGGCACCCTCTCCCACGTCTCGCCGCTCGCAGTGGCGCTGTTCGGCAAGCAGGTTGGGGACGTCGTTACGGTCGGCGATACGGAAGCGGAGATTGTCGGGATCGCCTAAGCTCCCAGCCGCTCACCAATGGCCCTTGCTGCGGTTCCACGCATAGAGCCCATCCGCAAACCGGTCGTAGACAAATCGCGTGATCGGACGCACCACCGGGTTGCCGAGAAGTACGGCAAGCCAGCGCTCGCCCGGCGTGCGCCGCCAGATCGCGATCGCGACGTCAGCGCCGACAATGAGACGGTCGGTCTCGTCCACCGCATGCAGGCGCCGGCGCACGTCTTCGAGCGACGCGTCATATTTTGAAAGCGCGTCGGGGGCGAGATTGATATCGCTGAACGTAATCGTTCCGGCCTTGACCGCTTCGATCAGCTTGTTGCGCTGACGGCTGATGCCGGCGTCGCAGACCGGACAGCGGGTGTTGTACCAGACGACAAGGCTCGGCATCGCCCCTCACCTGTCGCTGTGATCGAGATCACCGCGACGCGCACATGGTGCTTAGTCAAACATCCGTTCGCCCTGCTCGTCGACGATCTTTTTCGCCTTCGAGATCGAGAACCCGAGTGCGTCGTCGAGCGAGGCATGGCGGTCGGCGCGGATGAAGCGATGTTCCTTGCGCACGCCGGCGACATCCTTGGTGATGATCCCCGCGGTCTGATATTGGCCTTCGCTCTTGAACGGCGCGGCGCGGAGGACGAAGCCGTTATATTCGAGCGGCTCGCCAAGGGTTTCCTTGTCGGATTCCGCGGGCGAGGATTTTCCGCCGAACAGGGATTTCAGAAAGGACATGGCAGAACCCGTATCGGTAGCGCCGTGAAGGGCCATCGGCACGACCAATCGTACTCGGGCGGGTACGATTGTCGAGCCCACAGCACACGGCTCAAAGAGCCAGCCGCTTCCATTGCCACGTCATTCCGGAAGCCCACAACATGGGCTGTCCGGAATCCAGACTCACGACGGAAATTTAGATTTCACGCCGCTCGGGATTCCGGGTTCGCCAGCCGCGCTGGCGCCCCGGAATGACGTCAGCACGTGCCGATCAATTATCCAGGAAGCTGCGCAGCTTCCGCGAGCGGCTCGGATGCTTGAGCTTGCGCAGCGCCTTGGCTTCGATCTGGCGGATGCGTTCGCGCGTCACCGAGAATTGCTGGCCGACTTCTTCCAGGGTGTGATCGGTGTTCATGCCGATGCCGAAGCGCATGCGCAGCACGCGCTCTTCGCGCGGGGTGAGCGAGGCCAGCACGCGGGTGGTGGTCTCGCGCAGGTTGGACTGGATCGCGGCGTCGATCGGCAGGATCGCGTTCTTGTCCTCGATGAAATCGCCGAGGTGAGAATCCTCCTCGTCGCCGATCGGGGTTTCGAGCGAGATCGGCTCCTTGGCGATCTTGAGAACCTTGCGCACCTTTTCCAGCGGCATGCCGAGCTTTTCGGCGAGTTCCTCCGGCGTCGGTTCGCGGCCGATCTCGTGCAGCATCTGGCGGCTGGTGCGCACGATCTTGTTGATGGTCTCGATCATGTGCACGGGAATGCGGATGGTGCGCGCCTGGTCGGCGATCGAACGGGTGATCGCCTGCCGGATCCACCAGGTCGCATAGGTCGAGAACTTGTAGCCGCGGCGATACTCGAACTTGTCGACCGCCTTCATCAGGCCGATGTTGCCTTCCTGGATGAGATCGAGGAACTGCAGGCCGCGATTGGTGTATTTTTTCGCGATCGAGATGACGAGACGCAGGTTCGCCTCCACCATCTCCTTCTTCGCCTGGCGTGCTTCGCGCTCGCCCTTCTGCACCATCTGGACGATCTTGCGGAATTCCTGGATCTCCAGGCCGGTCTCGCCGGCGAGCGCATGGATCTCGCCGCGGATCTCCTTGATCCGGTCCTTGTCCTTGGCGACCAGATTCTTCCAGCCCTTGGCGGAGAGCTTCGAGACCCGGTTGAGCCAGCGCGGATCAAGCTCGGAGCCCTGGTAGTTGCGCAGGAAATCCTCGCGCGACACGTGATGGCTTTCGGCAAGCCGCATCAGGCGGCCTTCGTAGCCGACCAGGCGCTTGTTGATGTCGTAGAGTTGCTCGACCAGGGCGTCGATGCGGGCCTGATGCAGCCGCAGCGACTTCACCGCGGTGATGATCTCTTCCTTCAGCTTCTTGTATTTGCGCTCCTGCGCCGGCGACAGCGACTGGTTGCGCAGCTTGTTCTCGATGTCCTGGTCCTGCAGGCGGCGCAGCCGCTTGTATTCGTTGGCGACGGTGTCGAAGGTCTCCAGCACTTTCGGCTTGAGCTCGGCCTCGATGGCGGCGAGCGACAGGGAATTTTCCATGTCGTCGTCATCCATCTCGCCTTCACCGAGAGGCGGATCCTCGGCGCCGGTCGGCGGCTCGTGCTTGGGACGGAACGGGGTTGCGGACGCGGGCGCGGTCGCCGGCGCCGGCGTTGCCGGCGGATCACCCGAGGCCGGCGCATTCAGCCCGGGAACCGGTGGCAGCGGCTGGCCGTCGGGACCGACCGGGGCCGGCATCACCTTGGCGTCGGGACCGGCATAGGTCGCTTCGAGATCGATAATGTCGCGCAGAAACACCTTGGCTTCGTTGAGCTCGTCGCGCCAGATGATAATGGCCTGGAACGTGAGCGGGCTTTCGCACAGGCCGGCGATCATCGCCTCGCGGCCGGCTTCGATGCGCTTGGCAATCGCGATTTCGCCCTCACGGGAGAGCAATTCGACGGTGCCCATTTCGCGCAGATACATGCGCACGGGATCATCGGTCCGCTCGCCGGGCGCGGCTTTCTCGGTCTTCGCCGGGGCCTGACGCGTCACCTCGACGAGTTCGCCCTCGGGTTCCTCTTCCTCCGCCTCGGCCTGGGTCTCGGCGGCCTCGCCGGGCTCGGCCTCCTCGGCCTCAACCACGTTGATGCCCATTTCGTTGAGCATCGCGTAGATGTCCTCGATCTGGTCGGAGGAGACCTCCTCCGACGGCAGCACGGCGTTGAGCTCGTCATGGGTGACATAGCCGCGCTTCTTGGCGGCCTTGATCATCTTTTTGACGGCATCGTCGGAAAGATCGAGCAACGGCAACGGGGTATCCGGCGTCGCTTCCGGAGTTGCGTCCTTCTCCACGACTTCTTCCTTCTTGTCTTTCGTCGCCGTCTTTGCCTTGGTAGCCATCTTGGTAACCATTCGCTCTCTCCACAGCCGGCGCTCCTACCCTATGGGGCTTGTCCATGAGGTCTCTCCCATGGATCCCGCAGGGCATCGAACGCACAGCCGACAGCTCACCGGCAGCGCCCGCGCTGCCTCCCATCCGGCTCTGATTCGGGTCCGAAGTGTGGCCGGGGCTTCCTAAGCCCCTATTAACTCTAGTCCTCTACGCGTGGATCCAGCCTGCAACCGTACCCTAAGGAGGTTGCGGCGAAGCCGGATATTCCCTTAACTTAACCGATTCTTTAATTCCAACCGATTCTCTAATCCCGCAAGCACTCAAAAGCTGCGTACGGGGCGCCCGGACAAGGCCCCAAATCCCTCAATTGAGGCTTCGGTCCCCTCGAGGGCCGACAGCCGCCCCCGAATATCCCGCAGCCAGGCAAAGTTTTTCTCGCTGGGTTCGTCTCCCAGGGCGCGCTCGGCGTCCCGGAGTTCCTTATGTAGCGTCCGAGCCTTGCGATGCAAGGTTACGATGTGGGTCCACCATGGCCGAACATCGCCCGGGGCCGGCCCCCCCCCCCCCGGGCCCCCCCCCCCCGGGGGGGGGGGGGGGGGGGGG
>Ga0265342_10002398_pt1 | contig 16221 bp, 13 predicted proteins | sample 4CB327metaG_FD_203125 | JGI IMG/M metagenome (GOLD analysis project Ga0265342, IMG submission 203125) | Rhizosphere microbial communities from Carex aquatilis grown in University of Washington, Seatle, WA, United States - 4-CB3-27 metaG | ecosystem: Host-associated > Plants > Roots >...
TCACGAAATTCTTGCGCGATCTTGCTCTTACAGCCAATGACGATGATATTTGGAGACGTTTGTTCGTCTTTACCTCAATATTTTACTCAGTTGTTGATCTTGGCGCAGACAGGCTCAATGCAGCAGGGGCAAGATTGCGCCGAATTTCTGCTGATCTAGGTGAAGAAGTGACCGAGGGAAGCAGTCAGTTCCTAGAGGCGCTTAGCGAAAGTCCGCTGGGGCTGTTTGACACGTCGGTTTGGTCCAACCGACATAGCGTATGGTAAGTGCGTGGAGCGTTGGTGCGCCGTTCGAGGCGGACGATCCAAACCAAAGCTTTCGCGATTAACCGTTCCGGGTCTGCTACCTGCTTATTGCCCGATAAAAAAGCCCAGTAGTGCCACGAATCATCTTTAGAGGCCTAGCCCCGTCCCGGCCCGACAAAGAGAGGCACTTCGCGATCGTCAGGAAGCATCGCGCCAACGCGACGAGCGGGGATGCCGGCGCTGTTTCCTTCGTTGCCCGGACCGGCTCGCCCGGCCACCGGTCGAAACGAATTTTAAACCATAAGTGGCTAGGGTCCTCGACCATGAGGACTCCGCCAACCGACGCTGAAAAGGCAAGGGCGGCGCTTCGGCGGCGCCAGCCGCTTCTTGCGGCCTGGCTGGACGCTCTGAACAAGTTCGACAACCCGATGCGCCGCCGCGCGGCCAATTTTCGCGAGCACAGCCACTTGCGCCGGGAGATCGACCCGATCCGCGGCGTCCGCCTACGCGACATCCACTCCGATCTCGCCGGACCTCCGTCCGGCCGGCCGCACAGCTAGAGCCAATCCGGTTTTGATTGGATCAAAAACTGGCTCCAGATTCTTGCTTTGACGCGTTTTCTTCACGCGAACCGGTATCCACTTCGCTTGAAAACGCTATGCTTTGCCCGACGGGCAAATCAGTCGCGCCGCGCTCGCCGCTGTCCATCCCTCGTTGCAAAAATATTTCGCTCACCCCGACGGGCAAATCATCTTTAGAAGCCTGCGCCATCCCGGCCCGAACAGAGGGGCGCTTCGCGGTCGTCACGAAACGTTGGGCTTGGGATGCGGTGGACGCGAGCTACGCCGATAGACGAGGGCGTTGGTTCGCGGACGGCGAAAGCGTGTGGTCCTGATGCCTCGACGCCGGCATCAAGTTCGCGATGATGCTTCCGCATCGCGCGAGCGACGGTGACAACAAAGCCCGATCACCGGGGAGAGCGCGCCATAGGCCGTTAAAACCATTCGCGTGCGGGAATGCCGGATGATCTGGCGGACTCGTGGTGGCTAACTCGTGTGCTTTCTACTTTTTGCACGCGAGGCTGCGGGTGCGCTGTCGCATCCGGCATTCCCCACGCCCTCTTTGGGCGGAAGGTTCTTCAAAACCCGGGTGCGTTCGCATCGCGGGGAGGCGGGGGTGTGTCTGCGCGGCACTTTCTTGTCATGGCCGGGCTTGGCCCGGCCATCCACGTCTTTTTCTCCACACGGTAAGGAAGACGTGGATCACCGGGACAAGCCCGGTGATGACGATCGATTTTGCAAAACTCTTGAATGCCCCAGTGGACAAGGGCCGCGCGTCACGTACTCTGCCTGTGTTTCTGCATGTTTCCGTTCGGTTTGCATCACAACTAGCGGGAGTATTTTGCAATGACACTTTTCAATTTGGTGTATTTCTCGTTCCGGCAAGACGATCACCTCAGATCGCGCCGATGGCGCTCTCTCAGCCGCATCGGTTTTGCCGCGCTGCTGCTGCAACTGCCGGCGGCCGCATTCGCGCAAAGTCCGAACTGGGGAAAATGGGTCGAGCCAGCGCTTGGCTCGGACAAGGGCGTTCCGCCGGGGGTGGCCTATCCCGGCGGACAGCCGCTCTGCGAAGGCATGAAGCTTGCCGGCAAACACGCCTATTGGCGCTGCTTCCCCCGCTGCAACGGCGAATCCGGCGGCTGGTGCTGGGAAGGTGTTTCGGACGACATCTACACCTGTCCGGCGCCCGCCAAGGGTTTCCGGCGCATGGAGAAGATCCGCTACACCAACGTGCCTTGCGGCAAGAAGGATTGGCTGCAGACCAAGCACCTCGGCGATATCTACGAAGAAACCTGGCAAACCAAGATCGACGACCCGCCGGACACCTACACCACGCCGCCGCCGACGACAGAGGCCGAGTTGCCGCCGCAGACCGGCGACACGCCTCCGCAATGGGATGGCGGCGGCCCGCCGTGGGCGCCGAAGGAGGCCAAGACCGACACGCCGCCGGACACTCCCAAGACCGACACCGGGAAAACAGAAACCGGCAAACTCGATACGCCCAAGACCGATACGCCCAAGACGGACACTTCGAAGACCGACACGCCCAAGACAGACACGTCCAAGACCGATACCGCGAAGACCGATACCGGCCAGAAGACGGTGACGGGCGGCGGCTCTTCGACGACGCCGTCCAACAGCAAGAAGGCCAACAAGAAGGAGGTCCGCAACAAGGGCGGCGGACGAACGATCGACCGCTCCAGGTACGGCGACGACATCGACCCGGATACCGCCGCCGCCATCGGCTCCGCCGTCGGCGTTGGCATCGGCATGGGGCTCGGCGGTATGGGCCGCGGTCACATGGGCGGCGATCGCATGGGCGGCGATCGCGGCCGGATGATGGATCGGTGAGGGCGCGCGTTGGGAGAAAATGCTTGCCGGGGCCATCCTTCGAGACGCATCGCTGACGCGATGCTCCTCAGGATGAGGCCGGTAGCAAACCCTCATGGTGAGGAGCCGCGGCGCGGCGTCTCGAACCATGAGGCCCCGCAGGTGGGTAAGGCGTCATCGCGAGCGCAAGCGAAGCGATCCAGAGATTAAGCCTGGATTGCTTCGTCGTTACACTCCTCGCAATGACGCCTGTTGTTTGACATTCGAATAGGAAAGCACACGCCCGTCGCGGCTATTCCGCCTCCAGCCATTCGGCAGCACCCCGCCACAGCGTGTCGCGATGCTCCTCAGGATGAGGCCGGTAGCAAATCCTCATGGTGAGGAGCCGCGGCGCGGCGTCTCGAACCATGAGGCCCCGCAGGTGGGTAAGGCGTCATCGCGAGCGCAAGCGAAGCGATCCAGAGATTAAGCCTGGATTGCTTCGTCGTTACACTCCTCGCAATGACGGGGACCGGTGAAGGATCCTTGTCCCCACAAGAGACCGTAACCCCTCACCCAACCCTCTCCCACAAGGGGAGAGGGGGTACGAGAAGACAGGACAGATTATTGCGAGATAGCTCTCTCCTTCGTCATGGCCGGGCTTGACCCGGCCATCCACGTCTTTGTCTCCTCATAAAAGGAAGACGTGGATCACCGGGACAAGCCCGGTGATGACGAAGACTGGGACATGGCTGTGTCTCTCCTTCGTCATGGCCGGGCTTGACCCGGCCATCCACGTCTTTGCCTCCTCAGAAAAGGAAGACGTGGATCACCGGGACAAGCCCGGTGATGACGGAAAGACTGGGACATAGCTGTTTGACATTCGAATAGGAAAAAGCCCGCGACGAGACAGCGCGCGGCTATTCCGACTCCAACCATTCGGCAGCGCCCCGCCACAGCGTGTCGCGGTGTTCGGGGCGGAAGAAGCCGAGATGGCCGATCGCGCTGGCGTCGACGTCCTTGGGCGTGATGGTGATGATGTCGGGCGTCGTCGACTTGAAGCCGGAAGCCATCAGTTCGACGGCGGGGCGCGTCGCCCAGGGATCGTCGGAGAGGCAGATCGAGCGCAGCGCGCCGGTGTACCTGGTGAAGTTCGCCAGCGCCTTGAGGTTCGGCTCGTCGTACAGATAGCGCGGGCTCATCACCCAGCGCGTCCATTGCTCGAACACGCCCTTCGGCAGGTCTTCGCCGATGCCGGCCCAGCCCGGCATGTAGCCGAGCATCCGCGTCAACGGCATGCCGGCGAAGTTGAGCAGCGCATAGACGCGATAGCGCTCGGGCGAGGCTATCAGCTTCCAGTAGCCGGCTTGCGCCGCGATCAAGAGCGCGCGCTTCACCTCGGTGTTGTTGGGAAGCAGGCCCAGCGCCTGGCCGCCGAAGGAATGGCCGACGTAGGTCAGCGGCACGTTGCGATAGCGCTCGCGCATCCAGGCGACGGCAGCCGTGATGTCGAGCGCGGCCCAGTCGACCATGGAGGCCTTGAAGCCGACCAGCGACTTCGGCTTGTTGTAGCCGAGCATCGCGCGCTGCCGGCTGTCGCCGACGCCGCGATAGTCATAGGTGAGCACCGCGCTGCCGCGCCGGGCGAGGTAGCTTGCGAACCTGCGGTAGATCTTGCGCGGGACGGCGGTGGCGGAATTGATCAGGACGGCGCGCTGCTTGGTGCCGCGCGGCAGGAACAGCGTCGCGCCGAGCGCGTAGCCGTCGGCGGCCGGAAAGGTGATATCGTCGATGAAAACGTCATCGATGTCGGCTTCGGTCACCGCGATTTCCTCGTCCCCCTCACGCAAAACCAGCAAATGCGAATTCGGCTTTTGGGGCAAGGGGTTGACGACCTGGCTACGGTGATCGCTTCAAGACCGTAGCTAAAGGACAACACTTTCCGGCACTCTGGCAGTTTGGGACGAGCCTGTGTATATAGCGGCCTCCCGCTGATGGCGAAAAGTAGCGGTTTCTTCTCAAGGAGTTAACGTCATGTCCAAAGCATGGACACCCGATAGCTGGCGCACCCGCCCGGTGCTGCAAATGCCCCAATATCCCGATGCGAAGGCATTGGCGGATGTCGAGGCGCAGCTTGCGACGTTTCCTCCGCTGGTTTTTGCAGGTGAGGCGCGCAACCTGAAAAAGGCGCTCGCGCGCGTCGCCGCCGGCGAAGCGTTCCTGTTGCAGGGCGGCGATTGCGCCGAGAGCTTTGCCGAGCACGGCGCCAACAACATCCGCGATTTCTTCCGCGTGCTGTTGCAGATGGCGGTGGTTTTGACTTACGCCGGTGCGGTGCCGGTGGTGAAGGTCGGCCGTATCGCCGGCCAGTTCGCCAAGCCGCGTTCGTCACCGACCGAAAAGGTCAACGGCGTCGAACTGCCGAGCTATCGCGGCGACATCGTCAACGACATCGCCTTCACGAAGGAGGCGCGTACGCCCGATCCGCAGCGCCAGCTGATGGCGTACCGCCAGTCGGCGGCGACGCTGAACTTGTTGCGCGCATTCGCGACCGGCGGCTTCGCCAATCTCGGCTCGGTGCATCAGTGGATGCTGGGTTTCCTGAAGGATTCCCCGCAGTCGCGGCGTTACAAGGAACTGGCCGATCGCATCTCGGACGCGCTGAACTTCATGCGCGCCTGCGGCCTCGACCTTGAGAGCCATCCCGAACTGCGTGCGACCGACTTCTACACCAGCCACGAGGCGCTGCTGCTCGGCTACGAGCAGGCCTTCACCCGCGTCGATTCAACGACCGGCGACTGGTACGCAACCTCGGGTCACATGATCTGGATCGGCGATCGCACCCGCCAGCTCGATCACGCGCATGTCGAATATTTCCGCGGCATCAAGAACCCGATCGGGTTGAAGTGCGGCCCGTCGCTCAAGCCCGACGAGTTGTTGAAGCTGATCGACATCTTGAACCCGGACAACGAGCCCGGCCGGCTGACCCTGATCAACCGCTCCGGCGCCGACAAGATCGGCGAATCCTTGCCGGGCCTGATCCGCGCGGTGAAGCGGGAAGGGCGCGTGGTGGTCTGGTCGTGCGATCCCATGCACGGCAACACCATCACCTCGACCTCCGGCTACAAGACCCGGCCGTTCGACCGCATCCTGTCCGAGGTGAAGTCGTTCTTCTCGATCCACGCGGCGGAAGGCACCCATGCCGGCGGCGTGCATCTGGAAATGACCGGCCAGGACGTCACCGAATGCATCGGCGGCGCCCGGGCGATCACGGACGAGGATCTCAACGACCGCTATCACACGGCCTGCGATCCCCGCCTCAATGCCGAGCAATCGATCGATATGGCCTTCCTGATCGCCGAACTGCTGAAGCACGAACGCGCCGGAAAAGCCCATCCAATGCCGGCTGCATCGGGGCTTTAAGACTTGCTGCGACTTTGGCGAGCCACGATCAATACGCGAAACGGGCTCGTCTTTGCGATCCGCTCGGAAGCTGCCGTGCGCGAGGAACTGGTGGCGCTCGCGATCTCGCTGCCTTTGGCGTGGATCGTCGGCGCCAGCACGATGCGGCGGATCGAGCTGGTCGCAGCGGTGGCCATGGTGCTGGTCGTCGAACTGCTCAACACCGCGATCGAGAAGCTCGCCGACCGCCTGACCACCGACCATGATCCGCAGATCGGGCGGGTCAAAGACATGGGGTCGGCCGCGGTCGGCGTCGCGCTGGTCACCGCCGGGCTGTTCTGGCTGTTTGCGATCGCCGAGCGCATGGGCGTGTTGTAGCTAGCGTGGCATTCAAAAGTCCGCATTGCGGCTGCCGCGACTCTGTTATGCGGACTTTTGAATAAAGCCACACTAGCCAAACAAATATGTTTGCTAGTGTCCTTTCGTTTCCGAAGTTCGTAAATGAGGGGCCGCAATACCGTACGAACTTCGGAAACGGGACACTAGGCACATTGAAGTTTGGCCGCATCATAGGCACCATTCGTTCATGACCGAACGCGCCGACCAGTTTTCAATTACTTTGGCCCAGTTGAACCCAACCGTGGGCGATGTCACGGGCAATGCCAAAAAAGTGCGCACTGCGCGCGAGCGCGCGCGGGCCGATGGCGCCGACCTCGTCGTGCTGCCGGAATTGTTCATCGCCGGCTATCCGCCGGAAGACCTGGTCTTGAAACCGGCGTTTCAGTCGGCCTGCCGGACCGCGGTCGAAGAGCTCGCGGTTGAGACCGCCGACGGCGGACCGGCAGTGCTGGTCGGCACGCCCTGGGTCGATGACGGCAAGCTTTACAATGCCTGTGCGCTTTTGGACGAGGGCCGCATCGCTGCGATCCGCTTCAAGGTGAACCTGCCGAACTACGGCGTTTTCGACGAAAAGCGCGTATTCGCGCGGGGGCCTGTTTCGGGGCCGGTGACCATTCGCGGCGTGCGGGTCGGCGTGCCGATCTGCGAGGACACCTGGCTGGAAGAGTCCCCCGAATACGAGAACATCGTCGAATGCCTCGCCGAGACCGGCGCGGAAATCCTGATCGTGCCAAACGGCTCGCCTTACACTCGGGAGAAGGCCGACATGCGGCTGTCGATTTCGGTGGCGCGGGTCACCGAAAGCGGGCTGCCGCTGGTCTATCTCAACCAGGTCAGCGGCCAGGACGAACTGGTTTTCGATGGCGGCTCGTTTGCGCTCAATGGCGATCTGTCGGTCGCGGCGCAGTTGCCGGCATTCGAAGAGAGCATCACGACGCTGCGCTGGAAGAAGGAAGCCGGCGGCTGGCGCTGCAACGGGCCGGTTGCGGATCTGCTGGAGGGCGACAAGGCCGACTATGCCGCCTGCGTTCTCGGTTTGCGCGACTATGTCAACAAGAACAGATTTCCGGGCGTGCTGCTCGGCATCTCCGGCGGCATCGACTCGGCGCTGTGCGCGGCGATCGCGGTCGACGCGCTGGGCGCGGAGCGCGTGCGCGGCGTGATGCTGCCGTTTCGCTTCACCGCGCAGGTCTCGCTCGACGATGCCGAGAAACTCGCCGCCAATCTCGGCTTTCGCTACGAGGTGCTGCCGATCGCGAAAGCCGTTCACGGCTTTGAAGAGATCCTGTCGGATGTCTTCAAAGGGCTGCCGCGCGACATCACCGAGGAAAACCTGCAAGCGCGCGCCCGCGGCACGCTGCTGATGGCGATTTCCAACAAGACCGGCGCGATGGTCGTCACCACCGGCAACAAGTCGGAAATGTCGGTCGGCTACGCCACGCTGTATGGCGACATGAACGGCGGCTTCAATCCGATCAAGGACATCTACAAGACCGAAGTTTTCCGGATTTCCAGCTTGCGCAACAGCTGGAAGCCCGACGGCGCGCTCGGTCCGTCCGGCGAAGTGATCCCGCCCAATATCATCACGCGGCCGCCGACCGCTGAATTGCGGGAAAATCAGACCGACCAGGATTCGCTGCCGCCTTACGAAGTGCTGGATGCGATTTTGGAACGGCTGGTCGAGCGTGAGGAGCCCCTGGCAACCATCATTGCCGCCGGTTTTGATCGCGAGGTGGTCGCGCGGATCGATCGCCTGCTCAACATCGCCGAATACAAGCGGCGGCAGGCCGCGCCGGGCGTGAAGGTGACGCGCCGGAATTTCGGGCGCGACCGCCGTTACCCCATCACCAACCGGTTTCGCGATGACGGCCACCCGTTGCGTGCGGGCGACGACACGCTGGTTTCGCGCGCGGCGCGCGGATCGGGCGAGGTGTTCGACGGCTAGCGAGTGTTACCGGGCGGGATGAAGGTCGGACCGACGGTGCGGATTTGCTTGTTGTCGGACGAGGCGTCGGAAGTGGCCGGCGCACTCGGCGCTGCGGGCGTCGATGCCAGGTCTGGAGCCGTGACAGCGCCCTTCTTGCCGGATGCGGTCGATTTCGACGGCGGCTGCGACATCTTCTTGGCGCTCTCGTCGGTGACGATGATATCGCCCTGCTGTTGGGCGGCGGCCTTGTCGTCGATGTTCTTGAGCGCATCCGACCAGGTTTGGCCGGCGGCCTTGCAGGCGCAGGACGGGTTGAACTCCGAGCGGAATTTGAACGCGTTGGGCGAGGAAGTGTAGGCTTGGCCGCTGATCGACACCGCCTGGTTCATGTCCTCGCCGGGATTGCGATAGGCATAGAGGTTGGCTTCGGTGGCCGGGCAGAGCGCCTTGCAGGCCTTCTCGTCGTCGGCAAAGCGGCCCGGCACGGTGGCAAACGAGATCGGGAAATAGCCGCCGTCGCAGGCGCGGACGCAGACGGTGCGATAGGTGCCGGACGGCGCGCCGGCATCGGGCGGCACGGGGCTGTAGTTGTTGTTGCCGCCGAACAGGTTGTTCAGGAAATTGCCGGGTCCACCCTGTTGTTGTTGCTGCTGAGCCGCGGCGGCATATTGCGGTCCGCAGTTGTTCTGCGCGAGCGCCAGAATTACCGAGCGGCGCTGGCTTTCGCGCTCGCCGCCGCCGAGGCCGCCGCTGCGCAGGCGCTCGAGGTTGGTGGTGATCTGATCGAGGTTTGCGCGCATCTGCTGAATTTGATTGTTCACTGGCGTGCATTGCGCATTCTGGCCGTTGAACAACGAGAAGAAGCCCGAGCTCTCGCAGCCCATCCGCTTGGCTTGCACCGTGATGCGATCGAGCTCGGCCTGCTGACGGGCGGCGGAATCCTGATAGCGGCGGATCTGCTCGTCCTTTGCCGGGTCGTTGCTACCGCGGTCGATCGAAGCCAACTGAGCCTCGAGACGCGGGCACATCGGATTGGCCGCACCGGGCGGAGGCGGCGGAGCACTCGTCTGCGCGCGGGCGTCTGCAACGAGCAGCGCGGTGACAACAAGCACCGCGCAGGCCGCGGCCGATCTGAACTGGATAACGCTCAATTTGTCAGGCATGTCCCGCCGTTAGGGCAACTCCGGGCACCCTCAGGTCACGCCGGGCTTGCGGCCCGAGGCCGCGATTTTCGATTTCCGGGGTCATTTACCCGCTTCTCGGGGCGGCGTCACGTCGTTTCGACGGCAATAGTGCGGTCGCTGAGGGTGTTTGCCGCAATCTTGCCGCTAATTGCAGGCGCGAGGCTCAAATCCAAAACCGCACTGAAATCCAGAGCTTGTTTGCGTTCCTGCGACCGTCATTTTCGCAAAGAGGCGCTCCACCCAATACCAACGTCTGACGCAAGCGCCACGTCGCAGGATTGGAACTCGAGTGAAAAGGGAATTCAGCGCTGGCAAGTGATCGCGATGTATTCGCCGCAGCCCGAGCGGCTGCAATTTTCGTGTTCCTTCGGCACCGAGCCAGTGATTTCGTCCGGATCGACGCGGCGGTAGGACGAGGCCTGCGCGAAATCCCGCGACTGACAGTAGGACTGCGCGGCATGGGCGCCGCACTTTTCGCTCCGTGCCAGGCATTGATCGACGCCATAGCCGTCCGGCTGGTTCGCGACGATGAAAACCCGGCTGTCGGCCCAGGCTGCCGTGCCGGCAAAGAGAGACACGCAGGCTAAAAGGGCTGAAATGGATCGCATCAGTGCACCGCTGGAGGAGGAAGGACGACTGCGACCCATGATAGTCGCGAGATGTAAATAATGATTAACCCTTGGGTCGTGCGGCGGTGGCTTGCTGGCGCAAACCGGCTTTTCTGAGGCATCCCCTTGACCCCCAAGGCCGGCTGGCCCATGGTATTTTGATGAACGGTCTCCTCGCCATTTGTGGCATTTGCCGCGAGATTATTAGCTAGCGATTCGCTGGCTGAGGCCGTCTTTTCTCATTAGAGATCACTGGACGCCCGGCCGGAAGGTGCACGGGATTTCCATGGAATTGCGTCTCTACGATACCTTGACCAAAGAAAAGTGCGAGTTCGTACCGCTCGATCGCGGCAACGTGCGCATGTACGTGTGTGGGCCGACGGTCTACGACTTCGCCCATATCGGCAACGCGCGCCCCGTCATCGTATTCGACGTGCTGTTTCGCTTGCTACGGCATCTCTACGGCGAGAAGCACGTCACTTACGTCCGCAACATCACCGACGTCGACGACAAGATCAACGATCGCGCCGCGCGGGATTTTCCGGGCCTGCCGCTGAACGAGGCGATCCGAAAAGTTACCGAGCAGACGGCCAATCAATTTCACGCTGACGTCGCCGATCTCGGATGCTTGCCGCCGACGTTCGAGCCACGCGCGACTGACTTCGTGCTCCCACGCGCTGATGGCAAGACCGACATGGTGACGCTGATCAAGGAATTGATGGCGCGCGGTCATGCCTACGAGGCCGCCGGTGAAGTTTTGTTCGATGTGCAGTCAATGCCGGACTACGGCGCACTGTCAGGCCGCAGGCTTGAGGAGCAATTGGCTGGCGCCCGCGTTGCCGTCGACGCTCATAAGAAGAATCCAGCCGATTTCGTTCTGTGGAAGCAGTCTTCCGAGAACGAACCCGGCTGGGAAAGCCCATGGGGCAGGGGGCGTCCGGGCTGGCACATCGAGTGCTCCGCGATGAGTGCAGCCTATCTCGGCAATGTCTTCGATATTCACGGCGGCGGTCTCGACCTGATCTTCCCGCACCATGAAAACGAGATCGCGCAATCGCGTTGCGCGCATGGTACGCCCACGATGGCAAATTACTGGATGCACAACGGCTTCTTGCAGGTCGAGGGCGAGAAGATGTCGAAGAGCCTTGGCAATTTCTTCACGATCCGGGAACTGCTCAATGATTGGCCCGGCGATGCTCTGCGTCTTAATATGCTGAAGACGCATTATCGGTCGCCGATCGATTGGACGCTCAAAAGTCTTGAGGAAAGCAAGAAGGTCGTCGATTCCTGGTACGATATCGTCGGCGATCAAGCCGCCGACGAGCCTGACGAAGATTTTCTCTCGTTGTTGGGCGATGACCTCAACACCTCTGGCGCAATTACGCGTCTGCACGCCGTGGCGTCCGGTCGGACAGGAGCTTCCGGGCACGCTCAACTCGATATCCGGCAGATTCTCAAGGCATCCGCCAACATGCTTGGACTGCTGGGAAAAACGAAAGAAGAGTATCTGAGAAGCGATCCACGAGCCGTTCCCGTCGATGAAAACGTCGTTCGTGCACTGATTGCGGATCGCACCGCCGCTCGCGCACGCAGGGATTTCAAGGAGTCCGACCGGATCCGCGATGAACTCGCTGCCATGGGCGTCGTGATCAAGGATTCCAAGGAAGGCACCACCTGGGAGATCGCGCGATGAATGCGCCCGCGCTGCGGCCGTTCCTGCCTGCCGATACGCCGATCCTTGCGGCGATCTTTGTTGCCAGCATCGAAGCCTTGACCGGCGACGACTATGGCGAAGCGCAGCAGCAGGCATGGGTAGCCGTGGCGGACGACGAAGAAGCCTTCGGCAAGCGGCTGGCGTCGGAATTGACGCTGGTGGCGACGATTGACGGGTCTCCGGTCGGCTTTGCGTCGTTGAACGGCAAGGATCACGTCGATCTGCTTTACGTTCATCCGGACGCGGTCGGGCAGGGGGTGGCGGCGTCGCTGTGCGACGCGCTCGAAAAACTGGCCGGCGCGCGTGGCGCCAATAGCCTCACCGTCGATGCCAGCGACAACGCGGCCGAGTTCTTTGCGAAGCGCGGCTATGAAGCCAAGCAGCGCAACACGGTTTCCCTCAACGGTGAGTGGCTCGCCAATACCACGATGCAGAAGTCGCTCGGAGAAGCATCAGGAGGTCCGAAATGACCCGCGAGCGCCTCTATCTGTTCGATACAACCCTGCGCGACGGCGCGCAGACCAACGGCGTGGACTTCACGCTGCACGACAAGCAGCTGATCGCAAAGATGCTCGACGAACTCGGCGTCGATTATGTCGAGGGCGGCTACCCCGGCGCCAACCCGACCGATACCGAATTTTTTGCCGCGAAACCCGGATTGACCCATGCCCGCTTCACGGCGTTCGGCATGACGCGACGCGCCGGCCGCTCGGCATCCAACGATCCCGGACTTGCGGCGCTGCTCGAAGCCAAGGCGGACGCGATCTGTTTTGTGGCAAAGTCGTCTGCGTATCAAGTTCGCGTCGCGCTCGAGACCACCAATGAGGAAAATCTCGCCTCGATTCGCGACAGCGTCGCGACTGCGAAAAAAGCCGGCCGCGAGGTCATGCTCGACTGCGAACATTTCTTCGACGGCTACAAGGAAGACCCCGCGTTTGCGCTGGCTTGCGCCAAGGCCGCCTATGACGCGGGCGCGCGCTGGGTCGTGCTTTGCGACACCAATGGCGGCACCATGCCGCACGAAGTCGAGACGATCGTCAGCGACGTCGTCAAGCATATTCCCGGCGATCACGTCGGCATCCACGCCCATAACGATACCGAGCAAGCGGTCGCCAATTCGCTGGCCGCGGTGCGTGCCGGCGCGCGGCAAATTCAAGGCACGCTCAACGGCCTCGGCGAACGTTGCGGCAATGCCAATCTATGCTCGCTAATTCCGACATTGCGACTCAAGAACGAGTTTGCCGATCGCTTCGAGATCGGTGTGACCGATGAGAAGTTGGCGACCCTGATGACGGCCTCGCATACGCTCGACGATATGCTCAACCGCGCGTCCAACCGCCACGCGCCCTATGTCGGCGAAAGTGCCTTCGTCACCAAGACCGGCATTCATGCTTCCGCCGTGCTGAAGGATCCGCAGACCTACGAACACGTTCGGCCCGAAGCGGTCGGGAACCGTCGCAAGGTGTTGGTCTCGGATCAGGCCGGCCGTTCGAACGTGATGGCGGAGCTGGATCGTGCCGGGATCGCCTACGACAGGAACGATCCGAAGCTGGCGCGGCTCGTCGAGGAACTGAAGGAGCGGGAGGCGGCAGGCTACGCCTACGAATCCGCCAACGCGTCCTTCGAACTGCTGGCACGGAGAACCCTCGGCCGCGTGCCAGATTATTTCCATGTCGAGCAATTCGACGTCAATGTCGAGCAGCGCTACAACGCTAACGGCCAGCGCGTCACCGTGGCAATGGCGGTGGTGAAAGTCGACGTCGACGGCGAGAAGCTGATTTCAGCGGCCGAAGGCAACGGCCCGGTCAACGCGCTCGACGTGGCGCTGCGCAAGGATCTCGGCAAATTCCAGAAGTTCATCGAAGGTCTCAGGCTGATCGACTACCGCGTCCGTATCCTCAACGGTGGCACCGAGGCCGTGACGCGGGTGTTGATCGAAAGCGCCGACGAGACCGGCGAGGAGTGGAGTACCATCGGAGTGTCGCCGAATATCATCGACGCCTCGTTCCAGGCGCTGATGGATTCGGTCATTTACAAACTCGTCAAATCGGGCGCGCCGGCGTAAGTCGGCAGCCGGGATAACGCCGTCATTGCGAGGAGCGGAGCGACGAAGCAATCCAGCCCGACACTGGTTGAACGATTTCTGGATTGCTTCGCTTCGCTCGCAATGACAGCCGCAGGAATTCGTCATGATCGATCATATTTCCATCGGCGTCAGCAACCTCGAGCGCTCGGCGCGCTTTTACGAGCTGATGCTGGCGCCGCTTGGTCTCGTCAAGTTGGTGACGCGACCGGCAACGATCGGTTTCGGCAAGGCCTATCCCGAGTTCTGGATCAACCTTCGCCCTGACATGACGCCGGTTGAAGCCGACACCGGCAACCATATTTGCCTTCGCGCGAAATCGACCGGTGAGGTCGATGCCTTTCACGAAGCGGCGCTGAAGGCGGGAGGCGTTTCCGACGGTGCGCCGGGTCTGCGCCCGCATGAGCGGGTGAAATACTATGCGGCCTTCATCCGCGACCCCGACGGTAATCGAATCGAAGCGGTGACGTTTCCGAGCGAATAATGATCAGCCGTGAAGCACGCCGACGGCTGTGACTACTCGCATGCAATTTGCTCGTAACGCATCCGTGATCTCGTCGTGGCTTCCGTCGACATCAGCAATGAGACGTGACCACCAACTTGTCGTTTGAGGCGCATTTCTGTTCGCTTCAGGCGCCGATTCATGCCGCGCTGAACCATCGCAACGCCTCGTACGGTTGCATGATGGGATCATTCTGCAACAGGTGTTGGATTTCGGTTGGTTCTCCGCCGATCGACTGACGGCTCGCATCGAGTCGCTACGCTATGTGCTCCTTCGCGGCAGCCACTGCCGGATAAATGAAGGAACATTCAAATGAAGACTCTGCTCTCGGCCGCGCTGCTCGTCGCCGCCACTTCCGTTGCGGCGAACGCCGCTGACCTCAATTACAAGGCCGCGCCGGTGGCACAGTCGGTCTACAACTGGACCGGCTTCTATCTCGGTGGCACCGCCGGCGGCGGCATCGCCAATTCGTCGCACCTTGATGCAGACGATTTCGAGGGCGCCAATACCAAGTTCCAGGAAGCGTTCGGCGCAGTCGGTCTCACTGCCGGCTACAACTATCAGCTCGGCCACACCGTGCTCGGCGTCGAAGGCGACTTCAACTGGGCCACGGTCGACAAGACCACGCAGTTTGCGAACGACCGCCAAACTGGCTCGACGAGTTTCAAGATGGACCAGTTCGCGACCTTGCGTGCGCGTGCCGGTCTCGCATTTGAACAGACCTTGGTCTATGCGACGGCTGGCCTTGCCTTCGCGCATGTCCAGAATACGACGGCATTCGGATTCGACACGTTTGCGCAGGCATCTGAAGACAAATGGAAGACGGGGCTTGCGGTCGGCGCCGGCGTCGAGTTCGCCCTTTCACACAACTGGACTCTGAGGGGCGAATACATGCTGATGCAGTTCGCGAACTCGGACGCAATCATCAACAACGTCGACCCCGGCTTTTCCGACAACGGACTTAGCGCCTGCGGCAACGCCCGGCCCTGCCGCATGAACTACAGCGAGTCGGTCCAGCTCGCTCGCATCGGCCTCAACTACAAGTTCGGCTACTGACCCATCTAGCTTGCATCTGATCCTGAAAGCCCCGGCGTCGCCGGGGCTCTCTCGGCGCCATCGGATCAACGAAGGAATCATCGAATGAAAAATTTGCTCACGGCCGCGCTTCTGGTCGCCGTCACCACCGTCGCGGCGAATGCTGCCGACATGTCGATGCCGTACAAGGCTGCGCCGATGCAGTCGGTTTACAACTGGACCGGGTTTTACATCGGCGGCAACGCGGGCGGCGGCTTTGCCAACTCCGAACACCTCGATGCGGATGACTTTTCGGGAAGCAACACCAAGTTCCAGGAAGCTTTTGGAACGGTCGGCGTCGGCGCTGGATACAATTACCAGTTCGGACACACCGTGCTCGGCATTGAGGGGGATTACAACTGGGCCAATGTCGACAAGACTAAAGACATCGCTTCCCCCGTCAGATTTGAGGAAGCTTTGATCGCCGCTGCAGCTGTTCTGCCGCCGACCAATACCACTCGCTTTCAGATGAACGAGTTCGCGACCATTCGTGCGCGGGCGGGCCTCGCACTCGATCGTACGCTCGTCTACGCAACGGCCGGTCTTGCTTTCGGACACATCAAGAATACGACCCAGCTGGGGGCGGGGGGCTTCTCGGACCTGGCGTCCGAGGACAAGTGGAAGACAGGGCTCGCGGTCGGCGGCGGCGTCGAATTCGCGCTGACCCAGAACTGGACCCTCAAGGGCGAATATTTGCTGATGCAGTTCCAG
>Ga0265342_10002399_pt1 | contig 16220 bp, 15 predicted proteins | sample 4CB327metaG_FD_203125 | JGI IMG/M metagenome (GOLD analysis project Ga0265342, IMG submission 203125) | Rhizosphere microbial communities from Carex aquatilis grown in University of Washington, Seatle, WA, United States - 4-CB3-27 metaG | ecosystem: Host-associated > Plants > Roots >...
GCCGCGTCCTCGCGCCCGCCATGGAAGGCGCGCGCGTCGACAAGGTCGAGGTGCGCCATCGCGGCCTGCGCTGGCCGATCGCCAAGGACTTCGAGAAGCGCATCGAGGGCCAGACCGTCGACGGGCTGGGCCGCCGCGCCAAGTACCTCACCGCGGACCTGTCGTCCGGCGACGTGCTGCTCATGCATCTCGGCATGTCGGGCTCGTTCCGCATCGGCAAGGATGCGAAGCCGGGCGTCTACTACCACGAGAAATCAAAGAGCACGGCGCACGACCACGTCGTCTTCCACATGTCGAATGGACAGACGATCACCTTCAACGATCCGCGCCGTTTCGGCTCGATGAAGCTCGTCGCGCGGGCGAAGATCGATCAGGAGCCGTTGCTCAACGCGCTCGGGCCGGAGCCGTTGGGAAACGAGTTCGACGCCGCGATGCTGGCGCAGGCCTGCGCCGGCAAGAAGACGTCGCTGAAGGCGGCGCTGCTCGACCAGCGCGTCGTCGCGGGGCTGGGCAATATCTACGTCTGCGAGGCGCTGTTTCGCGCGCACCTGTCGCCGAAGCGGCGCGCCTCGACCATCGCCGACCGCAATGGCAAACCGAACGACCGCGCAGAAGTCTTGGTGCCGGCGATCAAGGCGGTGCTCGAGGCCGCGATCAAGGCCGGCGGTTCCTCGCTGCGCGATCATCGCCGCACCGACGGCTCGCTCGGCGACTTCCAGCACACGTTCCTGGTCTATGATCGCGAGGGCCAGCCCTGTCCCGCCGGCTGCAAGGGCACCGTCAAGCGCATCGTGCAGGCGGGGCGCTCGACCTTCTACTGCCCGTCGTGTCAGAAATAGCGATCACTCCGAGGACAACCGCATGGCGTACGAAAACATCATCGTCGAGACCAAGGGCCGCGTCGGCGTCATCCGCCTCAACAGGCCGAACGCGCTCAATGCGCTCAACCGCGCGCTGATCGCCGAACTGACACAGGCCGTTGAGGCGTTCGAGGCTGACGCGAATATCGGCTGCATGCTGATCACCGGCTCCGAGAAAGCCTTCGCCGCCGGCGCCGACATCAAGGAGATGGCGGACAAGACCTTCATGGACGCTTACGGCGCTAACTTCACCGCCGAATGGGACCGCGTCGCGCGCACGCGCAAGCCGGTGGTCGCGGCGGTCGCGGGCTTCGCGCTCGGCGGCGGCTGCGAGCTCGCCATGCAGTGCGACATCGTCATCGCCGCCGATACGGCGAAGTTCGGCCAGCCCGAGATCAAGCTCGGCGTCATCCCCGGCATCGGCGGCACGCAGCGCCTGACGCGCGCGGTCGGCAAGGCCAAGGCGATGGACCTCGTGCTCACCGGCCGCATGATGGACGCGGCGGAAGCCGAGCGCTCCGGCCTTGTCGCGCGCGTTGTTTCCGCAGCGAGCCTGATGGACGAGGCGATGAAGGCGGCCCAGACGATCGCCGGCCTGTCGCTGCCGTCGCTGATGGCGGCGAAGGAAGCGATCAACGTGTCGCAGGAGTCCGGGCTGAACGAGGGCCTGCGCTTCGAGCGGCGCATTTTCCATTCGCTGTTCGCGACCGAAGACCAGAAGGAAGGCATGAAGGCCTTCGTCGACAAGCGCAAGCCGGACTGGAAACAGAAGTAGTCGTCCGCAGCCTTTGTTGCTGTCATCGCCGGGCTTGTCCCGGCGATCTCGCTTAGGAAGGCACCGTGCTCGCCTGGTCGGGATGGCCGGGACAAGCCCGGCCATGACATTGTTGGGGCGTCACGCCTTTTTCTTTTTCGCCTTCCCCACATTGTGCGCCACCGCCGCGCGGACCAGCGCCTTGAAGGCCTTTTCGTCGACCGTCTCGCCCTCGTGGATATCGATGGCGCGCCGCTGATTGCCGTCGAGGCTCGCATTGAACACGCCGTCCAGGTCGAGCAGCGCGGCGCCGTTGGCGAAGGTCAGTTTGACCGCGGCCTTGTAGGTCTCGCCGGTGCAGACGATGCCGTCGTGCTCCCACACCGGAACGCCGTTCGGGTTCGAGGGCTTGCGCCATTTCACCTCTTCGACGATGTCCGGATCGGCGGCCTTGATCAATGCGCGCATGCGCGCGAGCGTCGCGCCGCGCCAGTCGCCCATCGCCTTGATGCGCGCATCGATCAGGCGCGCGGGTGACTCGCTCTTCGTGCCGTTCGACTTCTTTGCTGGTGTCTTGCTCATGGGCGCATCCTCCCGAGCAAGCCCAAATCGGTCAAGCGGAAGCAGCGCGATGCGGTTGGCTATTTGCGCACGCAGATGATGCGCACGACCGCGTCCTTGGCGTCGGCGGCGGCCGCTGCCGTCGTCACATTGTGCGCAGCCAGGAAGTCGCGGATCGTGGCCGCGCCGACGAGCCGCACCGGCGCAACCGAAGGCTCGTTGCTCGCCACCACGGTGTTGCGCATCTCGGCGATGCCGGCGAAATGACCTTGTGCGTCGACCGCGGCGGCGCCCGACAGGCCCGCCATCGGCGCCGGCTGGCGCAGCTCGATGCCGCCGCCGCTCAATCGGGCCTTCACTTCGGCCAGCGCGGCGGCGCCGTTCTGCGCGCGCGGATCGGGGATGCCGATCAGCTTCGCCTCGCCGGCCTGCGCCGCACCGGTCAGCGTCACCGGATGCAGGTTGCGGCGGCCATAGATGCGCAGCAGCGCCAGGCCGAGCGTCTTGTCCTCGGCGACGCGCTCGGCATTGCCCAAACCCGACGCCAGCAGCACCTGGCAGCCTTCGGCGAGCCGCGCGGCGGTGACGATGTGTCCGCGCGCGGAGACGACGATGCCGGTGCCGTAATCGACGGCCTTGGCCAGCGCGGCGAACGGTGCGCTGCGCTCGGGGAACGGCGTGAACGCGCTCGCCATCGCCACCGTGACCGGCGCGACGATCGTCTCCATCATCTGGTCGTAGCTCACGGTGACGCCGCGCACTTCGCCGTCGCGCATCTTGGCGCGCGTGGTGAAATTCTTCAGCCCCTGCATGCCGCTGATGACGAAACCGTCGTCTCGCAACGCGCTGTATTCGATCTTGCGGGCGCCGCCGGCGCCGCGCTTCATGTTCTCGAACACGGCGCCGAGTTTCACATCCGCGCCCTTGATGCGGAACGTCTCGACCTGCACCTCGCCGTGCTTCGACGACCAGCGCGTGCCGCCGGGGACGTCGTGCGCCTGCGTTACGAGCTTGGCCGGCAAGCCAAGGCGCACCCCGGTCGCCGGGTCGGTGACGACGGTCCAGCCGAACGCGTCCGCGTGATCCTTGTCGGCGGCGACGAGACGCGCGCGCTCCTCCGTCGTCAGAACGCCGGTGACCTTGGCCTTGATGCGTTTCTGGAAGTTCTTGATGGCGGTGAGCATCGGATCTTCCGTGCCCGTCGCGCCGGTGTAGTCGCCCGCCCACAGGAGCGACGCCTGGATCTTCAGCCGCTCGCCGGCCGGGATGCCGGCGAAGATGTCGTTGGTCCGCTCGGCGACTGGCGACGGCTTCGCATCGGATTTGGCTTCCGGCTTCGCCGGCGGCAGCGAGGCGAGCTTCGGCGCGGGGGCCTCGGCCTTCGGCCGTTCCGGCGCCGCCTTGGGCATCGGCACCGCAGCGGTCTCGGTTGCAGCGGGCTTCGCGGGCGGCGGGGCGGTGGCGGTGGTTGGAGCAGGCGCCGAGCGCGGCAGCGGCACGGTCGTCTGCTTCGTCTCATGCTTGAGATGCGGCTTGGCGGCGGGCGCCTCCGGCGCGGCCATGGGATAAGGGGCGTCGGCGGCCATGTCGCGCGCCAGCGCGCCGCCGCCGGCAAGCAGCGTGGCCGCCGCCACCAGTCCCAGAACGCTCCGCGTGGCCATTAACGCCGCCCTAACCATGTCCCGGCCGGGCAGCTTAGCCGACCGCCCCGCCCCGGCAAGGCAGGGGCCGAACGCCTTGAAAACGCGGTGAATGGGTCCGGGGCTGGCCCGGCGGGCAGCCGCGCCTTACGTTTGCGCCATGCTCGACCGTGAAGAACTCGAACGCTACGCCCGCCACATCGTCCTGCGCGACGTGGGCGGGCCCGGCCAGGCCAGGCTCAAGGCTTCGCGGGTTCTGGTCGTCGGCGCCGGCGGGCTCGGGGCGCCGGTGCTGATGTATCTCGCCGCCGCCGGCGTCGGCACGATCGGCATCGTCGACGACGACACCGTGTCGCTGTCCAATTTGCAGCGGCAGGTGATCTTCGGCACGGACGATATCGGCGAGCGCAAGGTCGATCGCGCCGAAGCGGCCGTCGCGCGGCTCAATCCGCATGTCGCCGTCGAGACGCACATGACGCGGATCGATGCGCGCAACGCCCTCGATCTGGTTTCGCGCTACGACATCGTCGCCGACGGCTCCGACAATTTCGCCACGCGCTATCTCGTCTCGGATGCCTGTTACTTTGCGAAGAGGCCGCTGATCACCGCCGCGCTCGGCACATTCGACGGCTCGCTGACGACGATCCGCGCGCATGAGAAACGCGCCGATGGCGCGCCCAATCCGACCTATCGTTGTCTCTTTCCCGAGCCGCCGCCGCCGGGCGCGATTCCCGCCTGCGCCGAGGCCGGCATTCTCGGCGCATTGCCCGGTGTGCTCGGCTCGCTGATGGCGCTCGAAGTGATCCGCGAGATCGTCGGCTTCGGCGAGAACCTCGTCGGCCGTCTCCTGATGATCGACGCGCGCGCAATGCGCTTCGAGACGCTGGAGTATGCGTGGGATGCGGACAATCCGCTGAGCGGCAGGTCGCCGACGATCCGGGATTTGTCGGTGCACGGCTGACCTGTGCCCCGGACGCGGTCCGGCACGAAGCGAAGCGTAGTGATGCACCGCAGATCCGGGGCCGTACAACAGCACGGTCTATGCGGCTAGATCACCCGCGAGATCGCGCCAATCCGGATTGAAATCATCAACAAGCTTGAGCTTCCACGCTCGTCGCCAGTGCTCAAGTGTGCGCTCCCGCGCACGGGCGTCATTCCCGGGACAGACGCTACAACATGCTTGGCAGGACGCGGTCCGGCGGCCGGTGGCCGTCCATGAAGGTGCGGATGTTGATGATCACCTTCTCGCCCATGTCGACGCGGCCTTCGAGCGTCGCCGAGCCCATGTGCGGCAAGAGCAAAACCTTGCCGGCGCGCGCGAGCTTGACGAGCTTCGGATTGACCGCCGGCTCGTGCTCGAACACATCGAGCCCGGCGCCGGCGATGTCGCCGGCTTCGATCATGCGCGCCAGCGCGTTCTCGTCGATCACCTCGCCGCGCGAGGTGTTGACGATATAGGCCTCCTTGCGCAGCAGCTTCAGCCGCCGCGCGGACAGGAGATGATAGGTCGCCGGCGTGTGCGGACAGTTGACCGAGATGATGTCCATGCGGGCGAGCATCTGGTCGGGGCTCTCCCAATAGGTCGCGTCGAGCTCTTCCTCGATCTTCGGCGCGACCTTGCGGCGATTGTGATAGTGGATCTGCAGGCCGAAGGCGCGGGCGCGGCGCGCCACCGCCTGGCCGATGCGGCCCATGCCGATGATGCCGAGGCGCTTGCCCCAGATACGGTGGCCGAGCATCCAGGTCGGCGACCAGCCTTGCCAGTCATTGTCGGTGGTCAAGACCTGCGCGCCTTCGACGAGGCGGCGCGGCACGGCGAGGATCAGCGCCATGGTCATGTCCGCCGTGTCCTCGGTGAGGACGCCCGGCGTGTTGGTGACGGTGATGCCGCGCTGTACGGCGGTGGCGACGTCGATATTGTCGACGCCGTTGCCGAAATTGGCGATGAGCTTGAGCTGCTCGCCGGCCTTGCCGAGCACCGAGGCGTCGATCTCGTCGGTGACGGTCGGCACCAGCACGTCGGCGGTCTTGACCGCTTCGGCCAGCTGCGCCGCGGACATCGGCTTGTCGTCGGCATTGAGCCGGGCGTCGAACAGTTCGCGCATGCGCAGCTCGACGCTGTCGGGCAGCTTGCGCGTGACGATGACCAGCGGCTTCTTGCTCTTGCCCATAGTGCCTCGAAAAACGCTTCACAGGGGGCGTTCGGCGCAATGCTACCACCGCCGCCGGCCGCCTCTTCAGCCCTCATTAACCGTCGTCGCCGACACTGCCAACTCGCTTCGCCGGCAACGAAATCTCGTTCATTCCCTAGCAGATGGCCGTGACAAGACAAAGTGTTCGGGCCCTGTGCGCCGCGCTCGGGCTGGCCCTCCTGATGGGCTTTGGCCTGACGGCCGCGCCGGCCGCGACAGCGGCCGATGGTCCGGTCGGGTCGGTGAGCGGCCTGCCGATCCCGCGCTTCGTCAGCCTGAAGTCCGATCGGGTCAATGTCCGCGGCGGTCCGAACAAGGATCAGGACGTCCGCTGGGTCTATACCCGCGCCGGCATGCCGGTCGAGATCACCGCCGAGTTCGAGAACTGGCGCCGCATCCGCGACTGGGAAGGCGCCGAGGGCTGGGTCTACCACTCGCTGCTGTCCGGCAAGCGCACGGCGGTGGTGGTGCCGAAGCTCAACAGCGAGCTGGTGCCGCTCTACGACAGCCCGGACCCGACATCCGCCGTCACCGCGAAGTTGCAGTCCGGCGTGCTCGGCTCGCTCAAGTCCTGCGACGGCACGTGGTGCCGCTTCTCCGGCAAGAATTTCAGCGGCTATATCCACCAGGAGCGCCTCTGGGGCGCCTATCCGAACGAGAAGGTGGACTGACCGCGCGCCCCGGACGGGGCAGCGCGGCCGCCGTCGTCATTCCGCCGCGAAGCTCAAGGCTTCGAAGCTGCGATCCTTCAGGTACTGATCGAGACCCCAGCGCTTGACCTGGTCGAGCGTGTCGTCGAACTCGGCCTGAGGCAGGGCCTGATAGACGAAGCGCTCGCCGCGGCCGAACTTGCTGAAGTCCCACGCATGGGCGTTCTCGAACTCGGCCGGCACCGCCATCTTCCACAGCGGCATGTACTTTGCCGGATCGGCGTCCATCGCCTGCTCGGCACGATCAAGCGCGCGCAGATAGCCGGTGACGACGTCCGGATCGGTGTGCGCCGGCACCCACCACAAGGTCTTGAACGTGTCGCGGATGATCGCGCGCAGACCGAGCTGCTCGGCCATCGCGATCTGCGGCGGCAACAGGCTTGCGGCCTCGACCTCGCCGTCGAGCAGCGCTTTGAGCCGCGCGCCGAAGCCGCCGGTGTTGACGACCTTGATGTGCTCGAGCGGCAGGTATTTTTCGAGCCGGTACGGCACGTTGAAATGGCTGCCGGCGCGCATGCCGACCGAGACCGGCACGTCCTTGAGATCTTCCGGCTTTTTAATTTTCGAATCCGGCCGCACGAAAATCGCCCAGGGCGAGACGCCGTAGGCCTCGGCGACGAAGCGGCCCATGCCGGCGCCGGCATTGCAGATCGAGCCCCAGACGCAAGCGCCCTGGATCACGTCTTCCTTGTCTTCGGTGTAGGGACGGTCCTGCGGACGGTGCAGGTAGTCGAGGTCTTTCCAGCTCGACTGCGTGCCGCGGAACGTCTTCCAGTCGAAGTCGACGTCGAGACCTTCGGCGGCGAAGAAGCCTTCCTGCTGCGCGACGAAGTCATTGAGGCCCATGCCTTTGGGCGCGATCTTCACGTGCTTGAGCGAGCTTGCCATGGCGTTCTGCTCCCGGATGCAAATTGCGCCGCGTTCGCGGTCCTTGAGATTGCGATGCTAGACGCGGGAGCGGTGAGCGCAAGCGGTGGGCGGAATTGGGCATGTTCACGTGCGCGCGAGGCGGAACACGCAAATAAAAAGCCCCGCGTCAGCGGGGCCCTTTTGCATCGCGGTACGATGAAACGGCGCTCAGCTCTTCTTGCGCAGCCGCACGACCACGTCGACGCGCGCGATCTCGTAGCCTTCCGGCGGCGTCGGCGTCTTGCCGACCAGCACGTCGGCGCCCGGAATGTCGAGCACCTCGTCGGTGCCCTCGACGAAGAAGTGGTGATGCGCCGCGACGTTGGTGTCGAAATAGGCCTTGGCGCCGTCGACCGCGACCTGGCGCAGCAGCCCGACCTCGGTGAACTGGTGCAGCGTGTTGTAGATGGTGGCGAGCGACACCGGCACCTTGGCGCGTGTCGCCTCCTCGTACAGCATCTCGGCCGTCAGGTGGCGGTCGCCCTTGCCGAACAGGATCCAGCCGAGCGCCATGCGCTGCCGCGTCGGACGCAAGCCCACCTGGCGCAGCATCGACTTGACGTCGTGCCACGGGCAGCCGGTCAGGTCCGTCGGAGACGGGCCGGTCAGGGCCGAAGGCTTCAGGTTCCGCAGCGGGTTCATCGGGTACGCCTAAAAGCCGGCTCCAACTGAGGCCGGCGACAACCGTTTCACTTGCAACATATACACCGCCAAGGGCCAGATGCAACTCCTTCGCAACTGGCGGCGGGAGGCCTTTTTGCCGCATTTTTCAGGAGGGGAACCTCTCCCGGGACCTCGGTCTTCGTATCTTTGCCCGCCTTGGCCGGTGTGTTACGAGTGCCGCGGCGGGACACCTTATCAGCCCGCATGTAGGATATTCTGCTTATGAACGACCGTCGAAACAGCTTCGCGTACGAGGATCTGCTGGCCTGCGGCCGCGGCGAACTGTTCGGCGCCGGCAATGCGCAGCTGCCGCTGCCTCCGATGCTGATGTTCGACCGCATTTCGGAGATTTCGGAGACGGGCGGCGAGCACGGCAAGGGCATGGTCCGCGCCGAGCTCGACGTGAAGCCGGATCTCTGGTTCTTCGCCTGCCATTTCAAGGGCGATCCGGTGATGCCGGGCTGCCTCGGCCTGGACGCGCTGTGGCAGATGGTCGGCTTCTTCCTCGGCTGGCTCGGCTCGCCCGGCAAGGGGCGCGCACTGGGACTCGGCGAACTGAAGTTCTCCGGCCAAGTGCTGCCGACAGTGAAGAAGGTCATCTACGGGGTCGACTTCAAGCGCGTGATGCGTTCGAAGCTGGTGCTCGGCATCGCCGACGGCTGGCTCTCGGCCGACGGCACCATCATCTATCGCGCCAGCGACCTGAAGGTCGGCCTGTTCAAGCAGGATGAGGCGCTGGCACCGGCGGGCGGCTGAGCCGCACCGCGTGAAGTAAAGCGGGGTCTTGCGAAACTGCCGCGACGGGTCAATCTGTTTCCAGTGGCAGTCAGGCTCCGGCAGCAGTAAGGGTCTAGTGGCATGCGACGCGTCGTCGTCACCGGCATGGGCATCGTCTCATCGATCGGCAATAATTCGCAGGAAGTGCTGGCGAGCCTGCGCGAGGCCAAATCCGGCATCTCACGCGCCGACAAGTACGCCGAGCTCGGCTTCCGCTGTCAGGTGCACGGCATGCCGCAGATCGACGCGGAGACGATGATCGATCGCCGCGCCATGCGCTTCCTCGGCCGCGGCGCGGCCTGGAACCACATCGCCATGGAGCAGGCGATCCGCGATTCCGGCGTCGAGGAGAGCGACATCTCAAATCCGCGCACCGGCATCATCATGGGCTCGGGCGGGCCGACCACCTCGACCATCGTCGATGCCGCCGACATCACCCGCAAGAATTCCAGCCCCAAACGCATCGGCCCGTTCGCCGTGCCGAAGGCGATGTCGTCGACCGCGTCGGCGACGCTCGCTACCTGGTTCAAGATCAAGGGCGTCAACTATTCGATCGCCTCGGCCTGCGCGACGTCGAACCATTGCATCGGCAATGCCGCCGAGATGATCCAGTGGGGCAAGCAGGATGTGATGTTCGCCGGCGGCTGCGAAGACGTCGACTGGACCATGTCCAATTTGTTCGACGCGATGGGCGCGATGTCGTCGAAATACAACGACACGCCGCAGACTGCCTCGCGCGCCTATGACAAGGATCGCGACGGCTTCGTCATCGCCGGCGGCGCCGGCGTCCTCGTGCTGGAAGAGCTCGAGCACGCGAAGGCACGCGGCGCCAAGATCTACGCCGAGATCGCCGGTTATGGCGCGACGTCGGACGGCTACGACATGGTCGCGCCGTCGGGCGAGGGCGCGCAGCGCTGCATGAAGATGGCGCTGGAGACCTGCAACGCGCCGATCGACTACATCAATCCGCACGCGACCGCGACGCCGGTCGGCGACGCCAAGGAAATCGAGGCGATCCGCGCCGTGTTCGGCGACAAGTGCCCGCCGATCTCGGCGACCAAGTCGCTGTCGGGTCATTCGCTCGGCGCCGCCGGCGTGCAGGAAGCGATCTATTCGCTGCTGATGATGAACAACGGCTTCATCTGCGAGAGCGCCAACATCAAGAACCTCGACCCCGCTTTCGAGGGCATGCCGATCGTGCGCGAGCGCCGCGACAACGTGAAGCTCGGCGCCGTCCTGTCGAACTCGTTCGGCTTCGGCGGCACCAACGCGTCGCTCGTGCTCAAGCGGCTGGATGCGTAGTTCGATTTCACATCCGCCCTTGCTGTCATGCCCCGCGAAAGCGGGGCATCCAGTATCCGGGCGCGTTTCCATTTCGCGAGCGCGGTGAATACTGGGTCACCCGCTTGCGCGGGTGACGACAAGAGGACAGAACGACCATGCCGGGGCTGATGCAGGGCAAGCGCGGGTTGGTGATGGGCGTCGCCAACGACCATTCGATCGCCTGGGGCATCGCCAAGATGCTGCACGAGCATGGCGCCGAGCTCGCCTTCACCTATCAGGGCGAGGCGCTCGGCAAGCGCGTCAAGCCGCTCGCCGAATCGGTCGGCTCGTCCTTCGTGATGCCGTGCGATGTCGAGGATATCGCCACCGTCGATGCCGTGTTCGACAAGATCAAGTCGACCTGGGGCAAGATGGACTTCCTCGTCCACGCCATCGCCTTCTCCGACAAGAGCGAATTGAAGGGCCGCTACGCCGATTCCACGCGCGAGAACTTCATCCGCACGATGGTGATCTCCTGCTACGCCTTCACCGAAGCGGCGAAGCGCGCGGCGGCGCTGATGCCGGACGGCGGGTCGATGCTGACGCTGACCTACAATGGCGGCGACCGCGCCATGCCGAACTACAACGTCATGGGCGTCGCCAAAGCGGCGCTCGAATCCTCGGTGCGCTATCTCGCCGTCGACTTCGGCAAGCAGAAGATCCGCGTCAACGCGATCTCGGCGGGCCCCGTGCGCACGCTCGCCGGCGCCGGCATCACCGACGCCCGCGCGATGTTCGCTTTTCAGCAGCAATATTCGCCGCTCGGCCGCGGCATCACGCTCGAGGAGATGGGCGGCGCAGGGCTCTATCTGTTGTCGGACCTGTCGAGCGGGGTCACCGGCGAAATCCATTTCGTCGATTCCGGCTACAACGTCATCGCAATGCCGCACCCCGATGCGCTGAAGGAAAGCGGGCAGGGGTAGTGCTTGCCTCCCCTTTCAGGGGAGGGAGAAGAAAATAAAAACGGCCGGGGTCGCCCGCGGCCGTTTCGCATTTCGTGCGCGGCGTAACGCCTACGCCGCCTTCTGCGTACCGGCGCCGACGAGGTCGAAGCGGTCTGCGTTCATCACCTTGGTCCACGCGGCGACGAAGTCCTTCACGAACTTCTCCTGCGAGTCCTTGCAGGCATAGACCTCGGCCAAGGCGCGGAGCTGCGAGTGCGAGCCGAAGATCAGGTCGACGCGCGTCGCCGTCCACTTGAGGTCCTTGGTCTTGCGGTCGCGGGCCTCGTAGGTGCCGTTCGCGGCCGCCACCCACTCGTTCCCCATGGTCAGCAGGTTGACGAAGAAGTCGTTCGTCAGCGTGCCGACCTTCCTCGTGAAGACGCCGTGCTTGGCGCCGTTCGCGTTCGCCCCGAGCACGCGCAGGCCGCCGATCAGCGCCGTCATTTCCGGCCCGGTCAGCGTCAGCAGTTGCGCGCGGTCCACCATCGCCTCTTCAGGCTGCATGAAATGCTGCTTCTTGCTGTGCGTGTAGTTGCGGAACGCGTCCGCGCGCGGCTCGAGCGGCGCGAAGCTCTCGACATCCGTCTGCTCCTGCGATGCATCGGTGCGGCCCGGCGTGAACGGCACCTTGACGTTGACGCCGCCGGCCTTGGCCGCCTTCTCGACCGCGGCGCAGCCGCCGAGCACGATCAGGTCGGCCATCGACACCTTCTTGCCGCTCTTGCCGGCGTTGAAGGCCTGCTGGATCGCCTCGAGCTTCTGCAGCACCTTGGCGAGCTGGGCCGGCTCGTTCACCTCCCAGTCCTTCTGCGGCGCGAGGCGGATGCGCGCGCCGTTGGCGCCGCCACGCTTGTCCGAGCCGCGGAAGGTCGAGGCCGCGGCCCAGGCGGTCGAGACCAGCTGCGGCACCGAGAGGCCGCTCTCCAGGATCTTCTGCTTGAGCGAGGCGACCTCCTTGTCGCCGATCATCGTCTTGCGATCGGGCGCCGGGACCGGGTCCTGCCAGACCAGCACTTCCTTCGGCACGAGCGGACCGATGTAGCGCGCGCGCGGACCCATGTCGCGGTGCGTGAGCTTGAACCAGGCGCGGGCGAACGCGTCCGCGAACGCCTTCGGGTTCTCGAGGAAGCGCCGCGAGATCTTCTCGTAAGCCGGATCGAAACGCAGCGCGAGGTCGGTCGTCAGCATGGTCGGCTTGCGCTTCTTCGACGGATCGAACGGATCCGGGACATCGGCCTCGGCGTTCTTGGCGACCCACTGCTGTGCGCCGGAAGGGCTCTTCGTCAGCTCCCATTCGAATTTGAACAGGTTCTCGAAGAAGTGGTTGCTCCACTTCGTCGGCGTCTGCGACCAGATGACCTCCGGCCCGCCCGTGATGGCGTCGGCACCCATGCCGGTGCCGTGCTTGCTCTTCCAGCCGAGGCCCTGATCCTCGAGCGCGCCCGCTTCCGGCTCCGGCCCGACCAGCGACGGGTCACCGGCACCGTGCGTCTTGCCGAAGGTGTGGCCGCCGGCAATCAGCGCGACGGTCTCTTCGTCGTTCATCGCCATGCGGAAGAACGTCTCGCGGATGTCCTTGGCTGCCGCGACCGGGTCCGGATTACCGTTCGGTCCTTCCGGGTTGACGTAGATGAGGCCCATCTGCACGGCGCCAAGCGGCTCGGAGAGCTGCCGTTCGCCCGAATAGCGTTCGTCACCGAGCCAGGTGCCTTCCGGCCCCCAATAGAGCTCTTCCGGCTCCCACACGTCCTTGCGGCCGCCTGCAAATCCAAATGTCTTGAAGCCCATCGACTCGAGCGCGACGTTGCCGGCCAGCACCATCAGGTCGGCCCAGGAGATCTTGCGGCCGTATTTCTGCTTGATCGGCCACAGCAGGCGGCGCGCCTTGTCGAGGTTGGCGTTGTCCGGCCACGAATTGAGCGGCGCGAAGCGCTGCTGCCCGGCGCCGGCGCCGCCGCGGCCGTCGGTGATGCGGTAGGTGCCTGCCGAGTGCCACGCCAGGCGGACCATCAGGCCGCCGTAATGACCGAAGTCGGCCGGCCACCAGGGCTGCGAGTCGGTCATCAGCTTGCGCAGGTCCTTGATCAGCGCGTCGAGATCGAGGCTCTTGAACTCCTTCGCGTAGTCGAAGTCCTTGCCCATCGGATCGGACAGGTTGGAGTTGCGATGGAGCACGTCGATGCTCAGCGCGTCCGGCCACCATTCGCGGTTCTGGCGCCCGCGCTTGCCGCCGGTGAACGGGCATTGGCCCGCGCTCTTGTCGTCTGTCTTTGCGTCCATGGTGCTCTCCAACCTTTCGGGACTTCTTCTCGAGGCGTTACCCGCCCGAATGCGATAGTCACATCCGGCCGCAGCGGGTTTGATCCACCGCATAGTCTGCGCGCCTCACGGCGCTTTTACGAACTCCGGACGATCAGGTCTAATCGTATTGCTTGGGGCTCTCGATAAGGTATTCTGATCGCTATGATCACCTTGCGTCAGTTGCGTTATCTCGCTGCGCTCGCCCGCAACAGACATTTCGGCAAGGCGGCGGAGGAGTGCGCCGTGACCCAGCCGGCGCTGTCGATGCAGATCCGCGAGCTCGAGCGTGAGCTCGGCGTTGACCTGATCGAGCGGCGGCCCGGCGAGATCGCCGTCACCGAGACCGGCATCGAAGTGGCGCGGCGCGCCGACCACATCCTGGCCGCGACGCGCGACCTCGTCGATTTCGCCCGCCATCGCGACGTGCTGTCGGGGCCGTTGAAGCTCGGCATCATCCCGACCTTGGCGCCGTACCTTTTGCCGCGTGTGCTGCCGCTGTTGCAGGCGCGCTATGCGGCCTTGCGGCTCGACGTGCGCGAGACGCAGACCGATACGCTGGTCGAGGAGCTCTCGGCCGGCGCGCTCGATTGCCTGTTGCTGGCGATGCCGGTCGAGGGCGCCGATGTGGAAACGATCGCATTGTTCGACGACCGCTTCCTGCTCGCCGCGCCGGCGGCGGAGCCCTTGCCGAAGCGGCGCGTCACCGTCGCCGACGTCGACCAGCGCCGGCTGATCCTGCTCGAGGAAGGACACTGCCTGCGCGAGCAGGCGCTTGCCTTTTGCGCCTCGAAGACGCGCGACACGCCGGCGGGGCTGGGCGCGACCTCGCTGGCGACGGTGATGCAGATGGTCGCCAACGGCTACGGCGTCACTTTGGTGCCGGAGATCGCCGCCGACGTCGAGGTGCGCGATGCGCGCGTCAAGCTCACGCGCTTCGCCGCCCCCGAGCCGGGCCGCGTGATCGGGCTTGCCTTCCGCCGCACGTCGCCGCGGCGAAAGGATTTCGACGCGCTCGGCGCCGTTGTGAAAGAGGCCGTGCGCTAGAGCGGCGACAGCCCGATCGTGAACCAGTTCGACTTGCCCGCAGAGGTGAAGATCGCGACCATCGGCACAAGCCCGTTGTGACAGGTCTGCATGACTCCGCTCGTGTAGTTGTCGATGTGCGTCGTCTTCATGTACGGGCCGCCGAGCCACCAGTCGTTGTAGGCGCCGGCATGTCCCTGCGCGATGATGACGTTGTCGCAGACCGTGTTCTGGTCGCCGATGCGGATCACCAACGTTCCTTCGACGGCGAAGTTGAGATTCTTCGGCAGCGAGCTCCAGGATCGCGAAGCGATGACCTTGCCGTCCCCGACCTGCGCCTTGAACCAGTCGGCCGGTCCGCTGGAACCCTTCCGCCCGGCCTTGACGACGATCTTTGCACTCTTCAAGCCGTCCTTCACGCTGCCGGACGCGCCTCCATAAGGCTGCCCGGAGGTGATGCTGTGGCCGGATTCAGTGAACGAGAAATACTGGACGCCGGAGACGTTAAAATTGACGTCGTTGTCGTTTTCGGTGGCCGCCTGCGCCGCGGACGCGATGGAGAGCATCGCGGCGCCGAGCATCGCCATTGTGGAAGAAAAACGCATCACCATTCTCCTCAGCGCTGATTGACGGCGATGCTGAAATTGTTGACGCACGGCGTTTGCGGCGCGAAGACCACGATCGCCGGCTTGCGGCTCCCCGCGATCTGGCAGGTCTGTTCGGTGGCGCCGCTGACCGAGACGTGCGCGCCCTTCATGCCGGGGCCGCCCATCCACCAGTTGTTGGTCGTGCCGAAGTTGCCCTGCGCGACGATGATGTTGTCGCAGGTGATGGTCTCGCCGCTGGTCGAGCCGATGGTCAGGGTGCCTTCGACCGCGAAGTTCAGATCGTTCGGGTAGGTGCCCTTGGTATCGCACACCAGGGTTTGGCCGGAGCCGACCTGCTGCTTGAACCAGGACGCGACGCTCGACGACGCCTTGCGGCCCGCCTTGACCGTGATCTGGCCCTTGCCGTTGCTCACCCCCGCGGTCGTCCCGCCGTAGGGCTGGCCGCTGGTGATGCTGTAGCCGGTCTGCTGGAAGCCGAAGCTCTTTAGGCCGTTGACGGCGAAGAACACCTGGTTGCCGTGCTCGGTGGCGGCGATGGCGGCGAACGTCGTGACGCCGAGGACGGCGGTGCCGATCGCGACGCGAGTCAGGATTTTCATGACAGTGCTCCCCTAATGGCGGCCCGGTTGTGGCGTCGGCGAGCCTACAACCCAAGATAATGCACATGTTATCGATACACGCAATAGTGGTATGTCGAAAGCCGTTCGCGTGGAGCAGGGGTTCGCCCCGGCGCAAACAAAAAGGGCGGCCCGAAGGCCGCCCTTTCGCAATCGACGTAGTTGGTGACTGGAGAGCGCCGGCTTACTCCGCTGCGCCTTCCGCCTGCTGCGGCTCGCGCTCGGACTTCTGCTTGCCCTCGAGGTCCTCGCCGGTCGCCTGATCGACCGCCTTCATCGACAGGCGCACCTTGCCGCGCTCGTCCATGCCGAGCAGCTTGACCTTGACCTTGTCGCCT
>Ga0265342_10002400_pt1 | contig 16217 bp, 11 predicted proteins | sample 4CB327metaG_FD_203125 | JGI IMG/M metagenome (GOLD analysis project Ga0265342, IMG submission 203125) | Rhizosphere microbial communities from Carex aquatilis grown in University of Washington, Seatle, WA, United States - 4-CB3-27 metaG | ecosystem: Host-associated > Plants > Roots >...
CATCGAGAGCTTGTACAAGCCCTATCACCGCGCACTGCGCCGCCTGTTCACCGGCCTGCACCGCGAATTCGGCGCCGCCGTGCTGGTCGACTGTCATTCCATGCCGTCGAATGCCGGACATCGGGACGAACGTGCACGCCCCGAATTCGTGCTCGGCGACCGCTACGGCACCAGTTGCGTCGACATCGTCGCCGACGTGGTCGAGCAGACCCTGCGCGAGCAGGGCTACACGGTCAGCCGCAACAAGCCCTATGCCGGCGGCTTCATCACCGAGCACTACGGCAATCCGGCCGCGGGGCTGCACGCCATCCAGCTCGAGATCAATCGCGCGCTCTATATGGACGAGTGCCGCTATCAGCGGGCGCCGGGCTTTTCGCGGGTCGCGGCGGACATGGATCTCTTGGCGCGGCGGCTCGGCGACATCCCGCTCGAGGAGCTGCGGCCCTATCGCGCCGCCGCTGCCGAATGATCGGGACCTGAGGCGCTCAGAAAAACGGCGCAGACCGGAAGTGCCAAAAAAAAGGGGCCGCTCGCGGTTGCAAGCGGCCCAAGTCTAGGGAGGAAACGCCCAAGGAGGGCAGCGGTATCGCTACCGCATTGCAATAAGCTACACCGCGACGCACAAAAATCAAGGCCAGATCACCCTAACCCCATGGCATTATTGCATAGCTGAAACCCGTGAATCCGCAGCGGAACTATACACTTGTCTGGAATAGTGGCCGAAGCGACACGGAACCCCCGTAAGATCAAGGCTTGTCTCGTTCGAGCTCTGCATTTCTACGTTGTGCACCACGGTATAGGCCACCCGAAGCGGCCGGCCCGTTCGGAGAGAGAATGACCGCAGTCGATTTCACCAGTTTCGTCGACCAGCTCGCTACCGCATCGGGCGACACCATCCTGCCGTTCTTCCGCACCGCGCTGGCGGTCGAGAACAAGAAGACCGCCGGCTTCGATCCCGTCACGGCCGCCGACCGGGCCGCCGAAAATGCCATGCGCGCCCTCATCCGCAAGCACTTCCCGGCGCACGGCATCCTCGGGGAGGAATATGAGAGCGAGAACCCCGACGCCGAATATGTCTGGGTGCTCGACCCGATCGACGGCACCAAGTCCTTCATCGCTGGCATGGTCGCCTGGGGCACGCTGATCGGCCTTTGTCGCCTCGGCGAGCCGGTCTACGGCATGATGCACCAGCCCTTCACGCGGGAGCGCTTTTTCGGCGACGGCGGCGCAGCGCGTTACCGTGGCCCCGCGGGAAACCGCGAATTGCGCGTGCGTTCCTGCGATTCTTTGAAGGACGCGGTCATGTTCACGACCTCGCCGCTCCTGATGAACGAGGCCGACCGCGCCCGCTTCAAGCGAGTCGAGGACAAGGTGAAGCTCTCGCGCTATGGCGGCGACTGCTACGCCTATTGCATGCTGGCGGCCGGCCAGATCGACCTCATCATCGAGACCGAACTCAAGACCCACGACATCGTCGCGCTGATCCCGATCATCAACGGCGCCGGCGGCATCGTCACCACCTGGGAGGGCGGCCCGCCGCAGGCGGGCGGGCGCATCGTGGTGGCCGGGGACAAGCGGGTGCACGCCGCCGCCCTTGAGGTCCTTAACGGCTGAATTTTGGCTGGTATTCGGGTGCGGTTATCCCCAGGCCGTGGCCCAAAGGCCGCTGTCCACCATAATTCTTCCAAGGTCATAGACCTTCTTGACTCATCGGCCGCCGAAATGCGGGAATCCCCGTAATCGGCGCGTTCAATGGGGAAGTCAGCCGTCAGTAATGTCGGATACGTTCGTATTTCCGGGTCTGCGTGATCGCATTCTTTCGGGCGCGTGGGGCGTGCGTCTCCCGCGCATACCGGCGCCTGCCGACGTGGGCACGATGGCGCTCGCCACCGTCGCGGCCGCGGTGGTCGCAGGCGCCGTGACCTGGATGACCGCCGTCGACACCGCGCCGGTCTCGGCGCCGGCGCCCGCGGTCGTGCAGCCGAACGCGGCGCCGCCGCTCGCCATCTCCACTTTCGACAAGACGCACGGCGAGGTCGACAAGCTCGCCGGCCTGCGCAGCGATCCCTCGCTGCATCTCGACACATCATCGGTATGGCTGCCGGCGGGGGGCCTCGGCATTTTGAAGGCGCCGTCTTCCGCGCCGAATGACCGCGTCGCCGCGCTGCCGATGCCGGCGCCAACCGTCGCCGCGCGCAACGTGGGCCAGAGCGACGTCGCCGAAACCGAAGACGTGCCGCTGCCGCGCGCCAATCCGGCGAGCGTCGCCACGCTGCCGGTGCAGCCCAGGAACAGCGCCGCCTCCCTCGTCGCCACCGCGCCCGAGGCCGTCGCTCCGGTCGAGAAAAAATCCGGTGGCTTCTTCGGCATGATCGAGCGTCTGTTCACGCCGCAGGACAAGAAGGTCGCCACCGCCGTGCTCGCATCGAATCCGCGCACGGCGCTCTACGACATCAGCGCCCACGTCGTGTACATGCCGAACGGCGACACGCTCGAGGCGCATTCAGGCCTCGGCCAGTGGCTCGACGATCCGACATCCTTTACGCGCAAGGATCGCGGCGTGACGCCGCCGAACACCTACAAGATCTCGCTACGCGAGAAGCCGTTCCACGGCGTCAGGGCGCTGCGCCTGACGCCGGTAGGCGAGGCCAGCATGTACGGCCGCGACGGCATGCTCGCTCACACCTACATGCTCGGCGAGAACGGCCAGTCGAACGGCTGTGTCTCGTTCAAGGACTACGAGAAGTTCCTCACCGCCTTCAACAGCGGCGAAGTCGAGCAGCTGATCGTGGTGCCGAAGATCACGCCGGCGACCGCCTACGCGCAGGCCGGCGGCTCATCGAGCTGAGCAGCAACCTCACCGCCGCCGGAACAGCGCGTCGACCGAATAGCGGCCGCCGGCGGTGACCAACAGCAAGAGCATCCCGCCCATCATCGTCACGTTTTTCCAGAAGTTCGTGTTCTGCACACGGTATTGCGCCGCGTCGCCGATTTCCCAGTAACGGTGCGAAGTGATGGTCGCGACGATGGTGAAAACCACCATCAGGATCGCCGCCGCTTCGGTGAACAGGCCGAGCATGATCGCCAGCCCGCCGAAGAATTCGACCGGCGGCGCCAGATAGGCGATGAACTCCGGCACGCCGCGCTTGGCAATACCTGCGACAGCGCCGCTGAAATTCATCAATTTCGACCAGCCGCTCATCACGAAGATCAGCCCGATCATGATGCGGGCGACAAGGATGACGACGTCGGCGAGCGGCGCCTCGGCACGGCTGCGCGCGGCGGCGGATGAGCGATCCAATGCGGTCATGGGTATCCTCTCGCAAGATCGGCAGGGGCGCCGCAGCGATGCGATGCCTCGTCTTCCAGCAGGCGAACGCGCGAGCGTCAATGACGTTGCGGTTTGCGCGCGTGCCGCCTCGCTGTGGACGAACACCGGCGCGATAAGTTCATTCCCCGATATTGAAGAGGTATTGCGCGGCCGCCCTAATAGCGTGGCGTGCCCGGCACGAAGGCGTCGAAAGCGGCCCAGAACTGGCCGCGATAGACATCGAGTTCCTGCAGGAGTTCGTGCTTGGCCCCCGCCAGGATGAGATGCCGGCCGGCGAGGAGATGCGAGCCGAAAGCTTCGATCGCCGGTGTCGACACGACCTCGTCGCGACCCGCCGCCACCAGCAGGATCGGCTGCCGGATGCGGCCGGCATAATTCGGATCGCCGAAGCGCTTCATTATGCGCAGCGCAGCGTCCGCCCAGGCGACCGTCGGCGGCCCGAGGCCGAGCTCGGGCTCCTCCTCGAGGATCGCGGCGTTGCGCGCATACCGCACCGGGTCGGAGGTGAGCACGTTGCCGAGGAAGGCATGGTTGCCCTCGCTCTGCGCTTCCCTGCTGCTCGGCACGTAGGCCTTGCCACCGCCGAACATGCGGAAGACGCGCGCGAACGGCCCCGCGACGTTCATCTTCGCCTGCGACGGCAGCGCGATCATCGGCGCCGACAACACGGCGCGCTCAAACCAGCGGGCGCCGTCGTGGCAGGCGCGGATCGCTACCGCCCCGCCCATGGAATGGCCGAGCGCGAAGAACGGCGGCGGGCAGTCGGGCAGCACCACCTGCTCCATGATCGCCTCGAGGTCGGTCAGGTATTCGGAGAAATTGCGCACGTGACCCTTGCGCCGATCCGAGAGGGCCCGGTCGGACAGTCCCTGCCCGCGCCAGTCGAAGGTGGCGACCGCGAAGCCGCGCGCACGCAGGTCGCGCACCGTCTCGAAATATTTCTCGATGAACTCGGCGCGACCCTGCAACACGACGACGGTGCCCTTGCGGCCCGGCGGCGGCGCCCAGCGCGCGAAGCGCAGCGACACGCCGTCCGGCGTCTTGATCGCGCCGGTGACGACCTGGTCGGGAACCGGATTGGCGGGGATGTTGACGAGCTTCATGAACGGCCGCGAGGCCGCCGCGGCCTCATGTCCATGGCTTATAGCAGGTCGAGAACCGGCTCAATCGCCGGTTCCAGAACCCGCCCGGATTCCCCCGGAAATTCAGAGATTTGGGTCGTTTGGGCGACCCCTTGAAGCCGAAAATAGCCATCCCTACATCTCTGTACGCACAGGCCAATCATGGCTGTGCACGGTCTGGCCCGGCCATCAGGCGGGTCGCCGCATGTCGCTCAACAAGGAGGATATGCTTATGCGTACGTTCGATCTTGCCCCCCTTTATCGTTCCACCGTCGGTTTCGACCGCCTGTTCTCGATGCTCGACGGCTTCGAGAGCGCTCCGGGCTACCCGCCCTACAACATCGAGCGCACCGGTGAGAACGACTACCGCATCACCATTGCCGTCGCCGGCTTCGCCGAAGGCGACCTGTCGATCGAGGCGAAAGACAACACGCTGACAGTCAAGGGCGCCAAGCAGACCAAGGACGAGCAGACCGGCGAGGTGCTCTATCAGGGCATCGCGGCGCGCGCCTTCGAGCGCGTGTTCCAGCTCGCCGACTACGTGGTCGTGAAGGCCGCGAAGCTCGAGAACGGCCTGCTGCACGTCGATCTCGCCCGCGAGATCCCGGAGGCCAAGAAGCCGCGGCAGATCCCGATCGGCAACGGTGCGGCCAAGCCGCAGGTTGTCGACGCGAAGGTCGCGGCCTAACGGTTTCGAACCTTCCAAAACGGGAAGCGCCCCGGATGCCCCCCGGGGCGCTTTTCGTTTGCGGTCGCGCTTGCTAGCAAGGCGTCTGCCGTCGCCGCGGGCGATAAGACCGGGACCTTGGACTGATGAACCGCAACCAGCGCCGCGCCGACGAGAAGCGGTCGGACGACGCCCACATGCAGGCGATCGCGGAGAATTACGACCGCGCCCGGGTCGCGCAGGAGGCGGGCGATCTCGCCGCCGCCGCGCAACTCTACAGGAAGGTCATCGCCCTCTGGCCGACGCACGCCGCCGCGCGCGACCGGCTCGGCTTCGTCTATCTGCAGCAGGGCAAGGCGGACAAGGCGGCCGAGCAATACGCCGAGCTCGTGCGAGCCGTGCCGCAGGTGCTGATGCAGTTCGACCGCGTGCTCGGGACCATCGCCTTGCTTGCGCCGGAGCTCGCGAACGCGCTCGGCAAGCCCGTGCCGGACGACGTGCTCGCGTCATCGGCCTTCCGCGCCATCGCGGCGAACCAGTATCTGCGCGCCGTGCTGGAATCGACGCCGGTGGTCGATCTCGCGCTGGAGCGCTGGCTCACCGGCGTGCGCGCGGCGATGCTGAAGGCGGCGCTTGCCGGCGCCAAAGCCGACGATGTCACGCTGGCCTTGGCCGCCAGCCTCGCGCAGCAGTGCTTCATCAACGAATATGTCTTCAGTCTCGATGAGACGGAAGCGGGCGAGGCCGAGCGGCTCGCGGCCGAGATCGACGCGGCGCTGGCGAAGGATGCGAACGTGGCCTCGTTCACGCTCGCCGCGCTCGGCATGTATCGCGGCCTGCACACGCTGCCGCACGGCGACGCGCTGGCCGCGCGGCGCATCGCGCCGCCGGTCGCCGCCGTGGTGACGCAGCAGGTCATCGAGCCGATGCGCGAGCGGGAACTGCGCGCAACCATTCCGCAATTGACGCCGATCTCGGACGGTGTCACCGCCGCCGTGCGTGCGCAGTACGAACAAAGCCCCTACCCGCGCTGGGTCCGGCTCGGCGTGCCGCCGCTGCCGCTGCGCGTGCTCGACGACTACATCCGTCAGATGCTCCCGGCCGCGTCGTTCCGCCCGACCGGCGCGCGCGAGGCGCTCGACGTGCTCGTTGCCGGCTGCGGCACCGGCCGCCACGCTCTCGACGTGGCGCAAGGATACCAGGGCGCGCACGTGCTCGCCGTCGACATCAGCCTGTCGAGCCTCGCCGCCGCGAAGCGGCACACGCCGCCGCATCTCGCCGGCAGAATCGAGTTCGCCCAGGCCGACATCCTCGCACTCGGCGGGCTCGAGCGCCGGTTCGACCTGATCAATTCGACCGGCGTGCTGCACCACATGGAGCGCGCACTCGACGGCTGGCGCGAACTGATAAAACTACTGAAGCCCGACGGGCTGATGCAGGTCGGATTGTACAGCACCTATGCGCGCCGCGACGTGGTCGCCGCGCGCGGCATGATCGCGGCGCGTGGCCTGGCTCCGACGCCGGAGGGCATCCGCGCCTTGCGAGAAGACCTCATCCGCGAGGGCAGGCCGCACGATTTCATGCGGCTCAACGACTTCTTCACCGTCAGCGAATGCCGCGACCTCCTGTTCCATGTGCACGAACGCCGGTTCACCATCCCCGAGATCAAGGCCTTCCTCGACGGCAACGGTCTGAATTTCGTCGGCTTCGAATTCGCGCCGCAGGCGCACCGCCATCACCACGACGTGTTCGCGCGCAATGGCTGGGCCGCAAACGACATCGACCGCTGGGACGCCTACGAGCGCGCCGAGCCGCAGACCTTCGCCGGCATGTACATTTTCTGGGTGCAGAAGAAGTAGCGCGCGGCCGTGGCGGTCACTGCACGGTGATCGAGACCGAGGGCGGCTCCGGGAAGGCATTGCAGGCCGCGCCGGTGAACAGAAAGCCGACCGCGCCCGTCACGTTGAACTTCACCGTCACCTGCGGCTGCTTGTTGAGCACCGGCGTGTAGGGCGCCGTCAGCGAATACGTGATGAGCACGTCGCTGTCGTTCGGCCGCTTGATATAGCCGCGCGAGCCAGTGGTCTGGAAGTCCGCCTCGGTGAGCGTCGAGGCGCCGGCGCTGGTGGTGTAGGTGCCGATATGCGGCACGTAAACCGTACCGGTCACCGCCGGACCGCCGGCGAACGTCGCCGCCGACGCGGCGCTCGCGCTGCCGCCGCCGGCCGCTTGCGTGTAGCACGTCGTGCCGCCGTCGGCGCCCGAGGCCCGCACGGTGATCGCCGAATCGACCGTCACGCGCACGTGCGTGAAGGTCGAGCCGATCGGCAGGGCCGACAGGTTGGCGTAGCTGCCGACCGCCGCGCCGGCGCCGACCGCGGCGATGTCGAACGCCTTCGTCGACGACCCGACGACGAACGAGCCTTCGCAGGAGCCTGCGCCGTCCGAGCCGGTGCAAATCTCCACCTTCTTCAGCGTGACCTGGTAGATCGTCGGCGTCGCCGATGTGCCGGGAAAAGCGGCGTAGGCGGCGACCGGCGCCATTGCCAGCGCGGCGACCGCCAGAAACCGAAACGTCGAGCGGCTACGCATCGTCAATTCCCCCGCGCGACGATGATGCCGCCGCCCTTGCGTTCGACGATGATGCGGTTTTCACGCCGCACCTTGTCGAGCGTGTAGTTGCGCATGTCGCGCTTCTCGAACGCGGCATCGCTGACGGCCTTGTCGCTCAACATCACCGGCCGGTCGGTGCGCGCCAAGCGGAAGACGAACTTCACGAAGCCGTCGGTGTTGCTGAAGTTGTCCTTGCGCCATCCCGCCTCGATGGACAGGTTCTGCGTGATGTCGGCGTCTGCCGAGTACTGCCAGCCTTTGGTGTCGTCGGCGAGATCGCTCTGCCAGCGATAGTAGCGAGCGCCGACGCGCATCCACGGCAGGTAAGGCACCTGCGAGCGCAGCTCGAGATCGTAGCCGTTCATCGCGCGCTCTTCGGTCGACGTCGACGAATCGATCATCTTGAAATCGGTGATGCGGCGATAGACGTTCGAATTGAAATCCAGCATCGCCCATTTCAGCTCGCCGCCGACGCTGTAGCGTCTGTGGCCGTATGTCCACTCGTTGTCGAAAAAGGCGTTGATGCCGGCCATGGCTTGGTTGTCGAGCAGCAGGCGGCGATAGCCCAGCCCGATATTGGTGGTGTCGCGGAATTTGCCGATCTGGTCGTAGCGCAACTGGCTTGCCTGCACGAACAAGGTGTTCTGCTTGTCGGCGTCCTGGTACAGCGGCTGCACGGTGAGGATCGAATAGCTCGGCTTCAGGTCTTTCTGGAAATCCGTTTCGAACTCGATGCGCTTGGCCCATTCCGGCGCGTTCTCGCCGAGCGAGGGCAGCAGGTACCGGTTCATGCCGTCCTTAGCGAGCGCCATGGCCGTGTTGGCCGGGTCGATCGAGCTCGCGCTGTTATAGGAATTGGCGAAGACCGGCGTGTCATAGGCCGCGAGCGGCGAATTGGAGAAGGCGGACGTGCCGCCGCCAAAGAAGAACCGACTGCCGAACGGCGCATCCTCGGCGCGGCTCGCGCCGACCGCGACCCCCGCGATCGCCGCGGCAACGATGACAAACATCGCGCCCGACTTGCGGGCTCGAGTCCCCCCACACGCCATTCAACCGCCTCGTGTAATATAACAGAACAAAAACGTAATTTTGACTTTCAAATGGATTTCAACATCATGCCAGAACTTGAGTCAATTCTTCAGCGGCGATGCCAACACCCGGTGCTGCGCCGGTCTTGAGTTTCGTCAAGTGAGCGACACGACGACCGCGTAATTTCCGGTTCTTTACATTAAAAGAAGCGGTGTGCTCAGGTCACCGGCGCGGGATTGAACAATGCCAGCGAATTGGCAAGCCCGTGCGTCTCGGCCCACGTCTTGCGGCCGGATGCTGTTTCCAAAAGCAACTTGAACAGCGCCCAGCCCATTTCTTCAATCGTCGATTGTCCCGCCGCGATCGGACCGGCGTCGAGATCCATGAGATCGTGCCAGCGCCGCGCCAACTCGCTGCGCGTCGCGACCTTGACCACCGGGCAGGTCGCGAGCCCGTAGGGCGTGCCGCGGCCGGTGGTGAAGACGTGCAGATTCATGCCGGCCGCCAGTTGCAGCGTGCCGCAGATGAAGTCGCTCGCCGGCGTCGCCGCGTAATTTAGCCCCGGCACGGTGGCGCGCTCGCCCGGCGCGATGACGCCAACGATCGGCGCCGTGCCGCTCTTGATGATCGAGCCCATCGCCTTCTCGACGATGTTGGACAGGCCGCCGGCCTTGTTGCCCGGCGTCGTGTTGGCGCTGCGGTCGGCGCCGCCGCGCGCCAGATAAGCGTCGTACCAGCCCATCTCGTCGATCAGCCGTTGCGCCACCTCGGGCGTGGCGGCGCGCGCGGTCAACTGATCGATGCCGTCGCGCACTTCGGTCACTTCGCTGAACATCACGGTCGCGCCGGCGCGCACCAGGAGGTCCGTGCAGAACCCGACCGCCGGATTGGCAGTGACGCCGGAAAATGCGTCGGAGCCGCCGCACTGCGTGCCGACGACGAGCTTCGACGCCGGCACGGTCTCGCGCTTGCGCGCATTCAATCGCTGCAAGTGCTGCTCGGCGGTCGCCACGATGTCGTCGACCATCGAGCCGAAGCCGACATGCTTCTCGTCCTGCAATCTCACTTGCGTCATCGCCGGCACGGTGCCCGGCGGCATCAACCGCTCCAGCTGCAATTTCTCGCAGCCCAGCCCGACGACCATCACCTCGCCGCCGAAGTTCGGGTTCTGCGCAATGTGGCGCAACGTGCGGATCGGGATCGGCGCGTCCCTGGCCTCGATCGCGACACCGCAGCCATAGACGTGCTCGAGGCCGACGACGCCGTCGACGTTTGGATAGCGCGGCAACAACTCGCGACGGATGCGGGCTATGGCGACGTCGAGCACGCCAGCGACGCACTGCACTGTCGTGGTGATGGCGAGCACGTTGCGCGTGCCGACCGAGCCGTCCTTGTTGACGAAGCCCTGGAAGGTGTAGCCCTCGAGCGGAGCCATGTCGGACTTCACCGTCGCCATCGGCAGCGCGTCGAGCTCCGGCGCGGCCGGCATTTCCAAAAGTCGCTCGTTGACCCAGCTTCCCGCCGGCAGATCCTTGAGCGCGCGTCCGATGACGACGCCGTAGCGGATCACCTCCGCGCCTTTGGCCAGATCGGCCATTGCCACCTTGTGGGCCTGCGGCACACGTTCGCGCAGCATGACGCCGCCGGGGAGTTCGGTGCCGGCTGGCAGGCCGCCGTCATTGCCGACGATGGCGACATTGTCGCGCGCGTGCATGCGCACAAGCACGGGTGCGGAGCTGCTGAGCTTGGTGTCGAGCATGCCTGGCTAGATAGCACGCCCGGACACGATTTGGAGGATGGTCAGTCCTGCGCGGGCGCGGTATCGGCCGGCGCCGGTTCCGGCGCCGCGGGCGGAGCGGCTGGAGGCGGCGGCGGAATGACCACGGTCGCCTGGCTCGGCTCGCCAAATCGCGGCGTCGGCCGGATCGGCGTCGGTCCGTCGTTGAGCGGCGCAGCCGGCGGTGGCGGCGCGGTCAGGATCGCCCGGCGCTCGACCGGGGGCGGCGGGGGCGGCGGCGGTTCGCTCGAGAACGGGCGGCGGCGCGTCTCGGGCTCGCGCTTGCTCACGTGCTTTGCCGCCGGTTTCGGATGCGGTTTCAGCTTGGGACGATGGACCGGCTCGTCCGGCGCGACCTGCTCCATCTCCGGCTCGTCGTCCGGCGTGATGGAGGCCTCCTCCTCGCCCGGCGCAGGCACATGGATGATGCGGGCGCCGCCGACCGTGCCCGGTCCCGGCAGGCTCACCAGGGTCGCCGGCGTCACCGAGATCACGTCGCCGAAATGCGCGTCCGCCACGACGCGCATCTCGATGCCGCGGCGGTCATAGGCATGCAGGATGTAATAGGGTCCGCGCCGCAGCGGCTGGCCGATCGGATCGAGCGCGAGCGAGCGCAGCCGCGTCAGGATCTCGTAGGCGGGCATGGCGTCGGCCGCGGTCGTCGGCTCGAAATAGCGCGAGCCGGCGGCATAGAGCGAGATCGGCGCGGCGAACCCCACCACGGACGCGATCAGCAGCGTCGCCGCACGACGTCCCATGGCCTCACCGTCGCGCGATCATGCGAATGATGTTGTCGACCGACAGCGCGCCGCCGCCGAGCGACAGCAGCACGATGAGGATCGCGCCCCAGAGGATCGGCTCGCCGGGAAGCGCGTTCGGCACCACGAAGATCGCGATCAGCGCCGTGATGAACAGGAGCCCGAGCGAAGCGAAGCGCGTAGCGAAGCCGAGCACGAGGCAGACCGGCAGCAGGAACTCGGCATAGCCGACGGCGTAGGCGGCAATCGTCGGCGGCAGCGGGATCGGCGGCGAGGCCGTGGCGAAATCGGCGATCATGTCGGCCTTGATCTGCAGGGGCAGTATCGCCGCGAAATCGAGGCTCGGCAGCTTGAACGGCAGGCTGAACGGGATCTTCTCGATCGGCACATGCAGCGAGAAGCGCGGGCCGTCGATGCGGCCCTGGCCGTCGAGGAAGAAGATGCGCGCCATGAGAAGGCGCAGCGCCAGCGCGACCAGCGCGTAAGGCACCGCGGCGCAGGCCGAGATGAAGCCGTCGACAGTGACGCCGATCACCGAGCGCGACCGTCGGGCGCGCTCGGCCGCGCGCGCGGCGATCGCGGCGCTCGTCGTCAGCGCGGTTTGAACCGCCGGCGACGGACGCGGCATCGACACGGCCTGCATGCGCGAGAGTTCGAGCGGTGCCGGCGGCGCGAGGGTCGCCAGCCGGTCGGCGAGCCGCGCCATCGCGACTTCGCCCGATCCCGCGTCGTGCGCGGCGTAGTTGGTGCTCATGGCAACGCTCCGAGAGAATTTCTCGGAAAACTTTAGCGATCCGCCGCGCGGAAAACGCGCATTTCCCGGATTCACACTAAATCGGTTAACCGCAGCCGCACCTTGCCCGCCAGCCCGCGGCAATGCCGTTGCGCCGCCGCGCGGCCCGTGGTCCGGTTGTTGCCGAAGAGCGATGCGCCGCCGCAACAAAACCACACCGGAACACGATTCCGGCGTGGACCGGCCTTGTGCGGCAGGGCAAAATTTGGCATGGTCCATTAGGACAGCAATGCTGTCCTAATGGCGTCTGCACGGTCGTGGCCTCCAGAGCGCAGGGCGGGACCGGCCGGACGCGAAACGGGCGCGGCGCGCTCCGGCGCACAAGGCCGGGAGAGCCGCCCCTTCTAACGGAACGGTAGTGCTTGGCACGCGGCGGGTGACGCGCCGCGGACGAGACGGGTACGCCGGCGGCGCTCAACAACCGCAGGCGAGCAGGGTGCCACAATGACTGAGCGAAAGAGCGGCGCAGGTTATCTCCAACGCGAGTTCGACGCCCGCGACGTTAAACTTTCGCGCACGGCGACGCTCGATCCCGGCATGCCCCTGCCGGAGGGTCTCTACGATCCGTCGCTTGAGAAGGACTCCTGCGGCGTCGGCTTCATTGCCGACATCAAGGGCCGCAAGTCGCATCAATTGATCGAGGACGGGTTGCGCATCCTGTGCAACCTCGAGCACCGCGGCGCAACTGGCGCCGACCCGCGCATGGGCGACGGCGCCGGCATCCTCGTGCAGATCCCGCACAAGTTCTTCGCCCGCAAGGCGCAGGAAGCCGGCTTCACCCTGCCCGCCCCCGGCGAATACGCCATCGGTCACCTGTTCCTGCCGACCGAGGCGACCTGGCGGCAGATCATCCGCGACATCTATGAAGAGGTGATCGCGCGCGAGGGCTTGACGCTCATCGGCTGGCGCGACGTGCCGACCGACAATTCCACGCTCGGCGAGTCGGTCAAGCCGACCGAGCCGAAGCACATGCAGGTCTTCATCGGCAAGGGCAAGAAGAAGCTCTCCGAGAACGAGTTCGAGCGCAAGCTCTACATCCTGCGCAAGGCGATCTCGAACGCCGTCTACAAGAAGCGCGAGCGCCGCGTCGCGAGCTATTACCCGGTGTCGATCTCGTGCCGCACGGTGATCTACAAGGGCATGTTCCTCGCCGACCAGCTCGGCACCTATTATCCCGACCTGCACGAGCCGGATTTCGAATCCGCGCTGGCGCTTGTGCACCAGCGCTTCTCGACCAACACCTTCCCGACCTGGTCGCTGGCGCATCCGTACCGCTACATCGCGCACAACGGCGAGATCAACACGCTGCGCGGAAACGTCAATTGGATGGCGGCGCGTCAGGCTTCCGTCGGCTCGCCGCTGTTCGGCAAGGACATCGAGAAGCTGTGGCCGATCTCCTATGAAGGCCAGTCGGACACTGCCTGCTTCGACAACGCGCTCGAATTCCTCGTGCAGGGCGGCTATTCGCTCGCGCACGCGATGATGATGATGGTGCCCGAAGCCTGGGCCGGCAATCCGCTCATGGACGAGGAGCGGCGCGCCTTCTACGAATACAACGCCGCGCTGATGGAGCCGTGGGACGGCCCGGCCGCGCTCGCCTTCACTAACGGCCACCAGATCGGCGCCACGCTCGACCGCAACGGCCTGCGTCCAGCGCGCTATTTCCTGACGCGCGACGACCGCATCATCATGGCCTCCGAGATGGGCGTGCTGCCGATCGCGGAGAAGGACATCGTCAAGAAGTGGCGCTTGCAGCCAGGCAAGATGCTGCTCGTCGATCTCGACGAGGGCCGTCTCATTCCCGACGAGGAATTGAAGGCGACGCTCGCCAAGAGCCACCCCTACAAGGAGTGGCTCAAGGCGACGCAGATCGTCCTCGAAGAGCTTCCGGGCACCGACAACCACGCGCCGAAGTCGAATCTCGCTTTGCTCGATCGCCAGCAGGCGTTCGGCTACACGCAGGAAGACATCAAGTTCCTGATGACGCCGATGGCCACCACCGGCGAGGAAGCAGTCGGCTCGATGGGCAACGACACGCCGATCTCGGCGCTGTCGGACAAGTCGAAGTCGCTGTTCACCTACTTCAAGCAGAACTTCGCGCAGGTGACGAACCCGCCGATCGACCCGATCCGCGAGGAGCTCGTCATGAGCCTCGTCTCGATCATCGGGCCGCGGCCGAACCTGTTCGACCTCGAGGGCTCATCGAAGACGAAGCGCCTCGAAGTGCGCCAGCCGATCCTCACCAACGACGACCTGGAGAAGATCCGCGCCATCTCGCAGGTGAGCGAGTCGCACTTCCAGTCGCGCACTTTCGACATCACCTATCCGGCCGAGCATGGCGCCGACGGCATGGCCTGGGCGATCGACGAACTGTGCGAGCGCGCCGAAGAGGCCGTGCGCAACGGCTGCAACATCATCATCCTGTCGGACCGCAAGACTTCGGCCGATCGCATCCCGATCCCGGTGCTGCTCGCCTGCGCGGCGGTGCATCACCACCTGATCCGCAAGGGCCTGCGCACCTCTGTCGGCCTCGTGCTCGAGACCGGCGAGCCGCGCGAGGTGCATCACTTCGCGTGCCTCGCGGGCTATGGCGCCGAAGCGATCAACCCCTATCTCGCCTTCGAGTCGATCGTCGCCATGAAGGCCGATCTGCCCGGCAAGCCGGCCGACGACAAGGAGATCGTCAAGAAGTACATCAAGGCGATCGGCAAGGGCCTGCTCAAGGTGATGTCCAAGATGGGCATCTCTACTTACCAATCGTACTGCGGCGCGCAGATCTTCGATGCCGTCGGCCTCAAGCAGGACTTCGTCGACCTCTACTTCACCGGCACGCACACCCGCATCGAGGGCGTCGGCCTTGCCGAGATCGCGCAGGAGACCGTGCGCCGGCATCGCGACGCCTTCTCCGACGCGCCGATCTACAAGTCGATGCTCGACGTCGGCGGCGAATATGCCCTGCGCGTGCGTGGCGAGGACCACGTCTGGACCGCCGAGACCGTGTCGCGGCTGCAGCACGCGGTGCGCGGCAACTCGCAGGACAGCTACCGCGCCTTCGCGCAGATCGTGAACGACCAGAGCGAGCGGCTGCTCACCATCCGCGGCCTGTTCCGCATCAAGTCGGCCGAGGAGGACAACCGCAAGCCTGTGCCGCTCGACGAAGTCGAGCCGGCCAAGTCGATCGTGCGCCGCTTCGCGACCGGCGCCATGTCGTATGGCTCGATCTCGCGCGAGGCGCACACCACGCTCGCCATCGCCATGAACCGGATCGGCGGCAAGTCGAACACCGGCGAAGGCGGCGAGGAGAGCGACCGCTTCAAGCCAATGCCGAACGGCGACTCGATGCGCTCGGCGATCAAGCAGGTCGCCTCGGGCCGCTTCGGCGTCACCGCCGAGTATCTCGTCAACTCGGACATGATGCAGATCAAGATGGCGCAGGGCGCCAAGCCCGGCGAAGGCGGGCAGCTGCCCGGCCACAAGGTCGACAAGACCATCGCCAAGGTGCGCCATTCGACCCCGGGCGTCGGCCTGATCTCGCCGCCGCCGCACCACGACATCTACTCGATCGAAGACCTGGCGCAGCTCATCTTCGATTTGAAGAACGTCAACCCGGCCGGCGACGTGTCGGTGAAGCTCGTATCCGAGATCGGCGTCGGCACCGTCGCCGCCGGCGTCTCCAAGGCCCGCGCCGACCACGTCACCATCTCCGGCTTCGAGGGCGGCACCGGCGCTTCGCCGCTCACCTCGATCAAGCACGCCGGCTCCCCGTGGGAGATCGGCCTCGCCGAGACGCACCAGACACTGGTCGCCAACCGCTTGCGCAGCCGCATCGCCGTGCAGGTCGACGGCGGCATCCGCTCCGGACGCGACGTCGTCGTCGGCGCCCTGCTTGGGGCCGACGAATTCGGCTTCGCCACCGCGCCGCTGATCGCCGTCGGCTGCATCATGATGCGCAAGTGTCACCTCAACACCTGCCCGACCGGCGTCGCCACGCAAGACCCGGTGTTACGCAAGCGTTTTACCGGCCAGCCCGAGCATGTGATCAACTACTTCTTCTTCGTCGCCGAGGAAGTGCGCGAGATCATGGCCGAGCTCGGCTATCGCACCTTTGACGAGATGGTCGGCCAGATG
>Ga0265342_10002403_pt1 | contig 16207 bp, 21 predicted proteins | sample 4CB327metaG_FD_203125 | JGI IMG/M metagenome (GOLD analysis project Ga0265342, IMG submission 203125) | Rhizosphere microbial communities from Carex aquatilis grown in University of Washington, Seatle, WA, United States - 4-CB3-27 metaG | ecosystem: Host-associated > Plants > Roots >...
AGGTGTCGCGCGACGAGCGCAACGAGTACCACGGCGTCACCGTCGACCGTGCAAGTCGGATCCTCGACGCCCTGGGGGTGAGTCTGAAGAGCGCGTTCGAGGGGCCCGTACTCGAAAAGTCGACGGCGATCGCAAACGACGATCCTTAGCTCGGTCGTTCGCGGGGCGCCGCGCTGCTCCGAGTTCAGCTACCCGGAGCTCGAGGACTTCGGCACCGACGTCCTTTGACGGCTTCTCCTGCAGGGCGCGAAGCGCGTCGGTCCGTGGTAGGCGGGCAACAGCAACGGCGTTAATCCCGCCCCTCGGAGCATTTGCCGGAACTCCTTCGGGTACGGAGCGGAGTCCGAACTTGAACGCCTATGCCGAGAGATTTGTGCTCTCGATCAAAAGCGAATGCTTGGACCGAATCGTACCGCTGGGGGAAAGACATCTCCGGCGGGCCATCGTGGAGTACCTCGCCCACTACCACGGCGAACGGAACCACCAAGGTCTTGGCAATGTGCTGCTCAGGGGATCGCCTGACTCGGCGAATGAGAACGGCCGAGCGCAACGGCGCGAGCGGCTCGGCGGCCTTCTGAATTTCTATAATCGGAACCGCGGCCTGATCGGGGCTCGATCAGATTTTGGACACGACGGGGACCTGGGCTGGGCGCTCTGGATGGTGGCGAGGGCGACGCCGAGCCGCTTGTTTTCGACGATGGCCCCCTGGGTGACGTTGGGATTCTCGTCGAAGCGGCGATAGGGGAGCGCGCCGCCGGCCCCAGCGTGAATCTCCACGCGTCCGTCTTCCCATTCGTGAACCCGCCCAGTACCAACTTGGGCCGGGCGCTGTTACGGTGCCGCATGTCGTTTCGATTCACTGCGGGGGTGCGCGACGCGGGCTCCCGCGCGCGGCGAGGCACGCTCGAGACAGCGCGCGGCACCATCGCCACCCCGGTGTTCATGCCCGTGGGCACGCGCGCCACCGTCACCGGCGTCGAGCCTTCGGTCCTGACCGAGCTCGGCGCCTCCATCGTGCTCGCCAATACCTATCATCTCCTGCTGCGGCCCGGACCCGAGCTGTTTCGCCGGGTGGGAGGCATCCACGCCTTCATGCGCTGGCCGGGCCCGGTGCTGACGGATTCCGGGGGATACCAGATCTTCTCGTTGCCGGCGGCGCGCACCATCACCGAGGAGGGGGCGCGCTTCGCGAGCTACATCGATGGACGCATGTACATGCTGTCGCCCGAGGGCTCCATCGACATGCAGACGGCCATCGGCTCGGACATCATGATGGTGCTCGACGAGTGCATCAACGCGACCTCGGACGAGGGCGCGGTGCGGGCGGCCATGGAGCGCACCCACCGTTGGGCGCTGCGCAGCCTGGCGGCGCGCACAAACCCGGCCCAGGCGCTCTTCGCCATCGTCCAGGGCGGCCTGGTGCCGGCGCTGCGGCGGCAGTCGGCGGCCTTCCTGACCGACCACGCCTTCGATGGGTTCGCCATCGGCGGCCTGGCGGTGGGCGACAGCCGATTGCAGCGCGAGGAGGTCACCGGCTTCGCGGCGGAGCTCCTACCGCCCGAGCGGCCGCGCTACCTGATGGGGGTAGGCACGCCGCCGGATCTCCTCTACGCCATCGGCTGCGGCGTGGACATGTTCGATTGCGTCATCCCCACGCAGCTCGCCTGGCAAGGGACCGCCTTCACCTCGACCGGGAGGGTGAAGGTGAGCCGCGGCGAGTACCGCGACGTCGACGACTCCCTCGACCCCGCGTGCGCCTGCTCGACGTGCCGCGAATACAGCCGGGCCTATCTTTACCACCTCATGAAGTGCAGCGAGCCGCTCGGGCCGCGGCTCCTCACCATCCACAACCTGCACTACTACCTCGGCTTGATGGCGCAGGCGCGCGCCGCCATCGACCGAGGCGACTACGCCGCCTTTGCTCGCCAGCAGCTGGCGGCCATGGATCGCCACGAGCACGGCGCCCCACCTCCCGACGGGACGACAGACGACGATGATGATCCGCCGCGCTGGCGGCCCGCCAGCGTATGATCCACGACGAGGGCCACGAGTTCGTCCGGACCCGCGCGGGGCACCTCGGTGCGCAGCCGCCGCCCCGGGGAGGTGATGCATCCCGGGTGGGCCCGCGCGTCGAGGCCGAGCGGTCTACGTGGGGCAGTCGCGGCTGTCCGCGCGTCTGCTGCGGGACCGCGGGGGCGTGGGAACCGCGGCGGCGCAGGCAGGGCCGGCGCGGGCGGCGGAAGAGCCCAGATCGATGGTGATGAGCTCGTCGGCAGCGCGATTCCAGCCGGAACCGTCCGGTGCGACGATTGGCGCGCAATTCTATCTTCACGTTCGCGTTTGAACCTGCAAGACTCCAGGGCACCGCATTAACGCTCAGGTCGTTGGAATTGCGAGGGCGGGGGTGCGACCGCCCAGGCCCTCATGACCATAGCGTTCGATATCCAGATTGAAGAACCCGCTCAGGGCGCGGCCACCGAGCCAGTGGCACGCCGAACTCGCTCGACCTCGGTAACAATCGCAGAACGCTTTCTCCACTATGTCGATGTATTCGGACGCGGGGTCCTCCTCGATTTCGAACGAAGGCGCTTGCTGACAGTCGACACGTCTTCGACCACGTACAGCGACCTGGGAGCGGCCTCTTGAAATGGCCGATGATAGCCATTGAACGTCTACTACTGCTCCGGTTCGGCTGATGTCGGCGGCGCAGCTCTCGGAATGACCATACCCGATCCTGGGGCCCGGTCCTCACGTTGGCGACGTTGGCGACGTCTTTTGCTCAGTCGCCACGCTGATGTGGCCCCGCCAAAGCAGCCATGCCGCGACGTAGGCCCACAGACCGAACAAGCGCTCGACGAGAGTGACGAACGAGCGGTCGGTTGGGCTGGCGCCGTCGCCTGCACTCAGGACACCTTTGGCGCCCAAGAATGCGCCGGCTCCGACGGCCAGGTGGCCGGCTATCAAGGCGCCGATCGGCAGCACGGTGGCGACCACTCCCACGGCGCCCACGATCCTCACGGAGCGGCGGCGGTGCAAGAACGCCACCGACCAAAGCAGCACGGCGAGGAGCAGGAACGCCGCGAAGAGAACGTAATAGCGCCCGGCTTCGCGTTCACCAACGCCTAGAATCAGCTGAATCCTCACTGCGATGGCGATGACGAAGACCACGAAACCGGCGCGGTTGAGCGGCTTCCGCATCCCCATCTCGTCGCAGAAGCACCAGCCCGCGAAGGCCGACGACGTCAGCGAGAGCAGCCGGAGCGGTGCCAGGCTGGCCGAGAAATGGGAAAGGAGCATGGTGATGAACGCGCTGACCGTCAGAGCCGCCGCGCCGACCCTGGCGTTCACCGTTCTGCGCTGTCGATCATCCATGTTCGATTCCATTGATACCACGCTGGCGTCCAGATACCCTTCTGCTGCGTCCGGGTTGGCCTTTGAATGATGATGATGGCCCGGGTCGTTCCGAGCCCTACCTGTCGGGCGAGAATATGGCCTCGATCTTCGTCTGGAACACCTTAGCGATCGCAAAGGCCAACGGCAGGCTGGGATCGTAGCGCCCGGTCTCGATCGCGTTGATCGTTTGCCGCGACACCTCGAGGAGGTCGGCCAGCGCCGCCTGACTCCAACCGCGCTCGGTTCGCAGTTCACGAACGAGGTTCTTCATCGATGACGGACGTTCTCGACAATCCCGAGGATCAACCACGTCGCTCCCATCGCGGGCCAGACCGTGAACATGCTGAGCCTCGGATAGCCGGCGTTCTCCAAGAAGCCGTAGGTGAAGGTCCAGCCCGCGGTCACGGCCGCGGTGATGGCGATGTGCTCGACCACCGTCTTGCGCACGAACTCATCCGAGCGGCGGATCTGCCGGACGATGGCCCAGACCGCCAGCAGGATAGGAAGCATGGGGCTTACGTAGATGGTCGTCCGTACTGGGCCAGACGGGATGCGACGGCCAATGGTCAGGGCGAGCACCAACACGAAGGTGTACGCCGCGAGCGCGCCGGCCAACTCCCTGAAATAGAGCCATCTCTTGCTTGCTTGCGGCATGACCAGTCTCCTTCCTGATGTAAAGGTCGCTTTACATCCTAATCGCACCGAGCCAAGTGTCAAGCTACCTTTACAGCGCATGGCGTCGTCTCCGGATAACAGAACGGGGAAAAGTGTGCAATGTCGGGCGCTTGTCGGCACGCGAGGCCGAGCTTTACAGACGGGATCTCGGCGCGTAGAAGGGGCCAACGGGACGGACGGCGAAGGCGGCGACAGCGGAGAAGTCGTTGCCGCTGCCGTTGCAGTTCTTGGCTGCGTGGATCGGGATGAGGTTGGGAGAACGTCAGGCTCGTGTGATCGAGTACCAGCGGGCGGAGAACACGGCGCTGTTGGAGAGATGGGAAAGCACCGGCTCCGACTGACGGACGGTGAGCGCCGACGGCTGGCGGACGCTGGGCAAGGAACTAGGCCGGAAGGCCTGGCAACGGGTGGCGACGATCGCAACGCCGGACACCATCCTGAGGTGGTACCGCGAGTTGGTGGCGGCGAAGTTCGACGGCAGCAAGAAGCGCGGACCGGGACGGCCTCGGGAGGCCGAGGAGATCGTGCGGCTCCTACTCGAGATGGCGACGGAATGGAGCTTTACGAGGCTGCTCGACGCGTGGCCGAAACCCTGGACGGTAGATTGGCTCCGGTTGGCCAGCCTCCGTTCGAACGGCCCCCTCACGGAGTCGGCGAGGCTCCTTGCACCACACAGGGGAAGCTCGGCAGAGCGTCCAGGGATGGCACGCGGCCGTGCCGAGCCAGCAGGGCGGGCGCCGCGCAGAGCACGCGCTCCACGGTCGCGAGCTTGCGGGCGATGATGAACGGACTGTCGGGTGGCGCCACGCCGGCTCGAATGGCGAGATCGACTCCGTCGGTAAGCAAATCGACGAAGCGATCCTCGAAGCGCAGGTCGAGCTGGAGACGCGGGTACTTCTCGAGCATGGCCGGGAACAGCGGGCGGATCTGCGAGAGACCGAAGGAGACCGGGAGGCTCACGACCATCAGCCCGGCGGGTCCTTGCCCGGGGCGGACGCTGTCGCGGGCCTCGTCCGCGCTGGCGAGCAGCGCCCGTGAGCGCAGCAAGAACGCGGCGCCCGGCTCGGTGAGCGTCAGCCGGCGGGTGGTCCTGGGCACCAGCTCGGCGTCCACGTGTTGCTCAGGGCGCGCAGGTGTCGGCTGGTCATGGCGACCGAGGACAGGCGCAGCGATCGCGCCGTTGCATGGGATGCAAGAGTCCTTGGCAAAGCCGCGCCCTACTCCCGAGCACCACCCACGTCATCATGACCGACGTCGGCCTGCGCGAGCATGGCGCGGCCACGGGTCGGCTGCGCGAGTCGCGCAGCGGTGAGCATCCGAAGAACGAAGGAGCGAGAGCCATGAAGCGATTCGAGAACCAGGTCGTCCTGATCACCGGTGGAAACGCGGGAATGGGGCGCGCCTCCGGCCTGGCCTTCGCGCGCGAAGGGGCCAAGGTCGTGGTCGCCGGACGCCGTGAAGTAGAGGTGTGGAAGTGGTGAAGCAGATCAGAGCCGAGGGCGGCGACGGTGCATTCGTGCGCCGCGACGTCGCACTCGAGACAGACGTTGCCGCCATGGTGGCTCACGCCGTGAAGAGCTTCGGCAAGCTCGACGTGGTCTTCAACAACGCCGGCCTGGAAGGGAAGCTCGGTCCCATCGAGACCCTGACCGCGGCCGACTTCGATGAGACGTTTGCCATCAACGTGCGCGGGACGTGGTTGGTGATGAAGCACGCCCTGCCTCACCTCGCAGCGACCAAAGGCACCATCGTCAATAACAGCTCGGTGGCGGCGGATATAGGCATGGCGGGCGCGACCGTCTACGCCACCACCAAGGGAGCCATCACGACCCTGACGCGAACCGCAGCCATCGAGTTCGTGAAGGCGGGCGTGCAAGTGAACGCCGTTTCGCCAGGACCGATCGAGACCGACATGGGCGCTCGATTTTTCGGATCGCTCGACAACATGAGGGGGTTCGCGAAGTCTGGCGTGCCGCTCGGCGTTCCCTGCACTCCGGCGGACATCGCGGAAGCTATCCTCTATCTCGCCTCGGCGCAGACGCGATTCGTGGTCGGCCAGACCCTCACAATCGACGGGGGCCTGGCTTCTCAGTAACGGGCCTGAGCTCGCCGTCATTCCCCTCTGCGCCGAAGGGGCTCGATCGGCGGGGGCGCAAGCGGGAACCTCGAGGACTCCGTGAGGGGGCCGTTCGAGCGGAGGCTGGCCAACCGGAGCCAATCTACCGGTCCAGGGTTTCGGCCACGCGTCGCCGCAATTCGGGCAACAGAGCCTCTTCGAACCATAGATTCTTCTTCATCCATGTTTTGCTGCGCCAGCTCGGGTGCGGAAGGGGAATGCGGTTGGGAAGATAGTCGCGAAAAGCTCGCGCGGTCTCGGTGAGCGTTGGTTTGACCAGCCCGCTCAGATAGCGGGCCTGGGCGTACTGACCGACGAGCAGGTAAAGCTCGAGCTTGGGCAAGGCGGCGAGAATTCGTTCGTGCCAGTCGGCGCGCACTCCGGACGAGGTGGCAGATCGCCACCGGGGCGCCGGCCGGGCCAGCGAAAGCCGACCGGCAATATCGCAAACGAGTCCGGGTCCTCCAAGGTTTCTCGATCGACGTTCAACCATTCTCGCAGGTGATCTCCCGAGTCGTCCTGCCATGGGACGCCCGACTCGTTGACCTTCGCTCCCGGGGCCTGCCCCTCAATCACGATTCGGGCCCCGCGACCCACGCGCAGGACCGGTCGTGGCGGGTGCGGCAAGTGCGGTGCACACAGGGTGCATGCCCTGGCCTCGGCGACGAGGTTGGCCAGCTTCATCGGGGAAGGCCGCGGCGAATGGCGCGTCCAAAGACGGCTACGGAGACGGATAAGGAGACGCTCACGCCTCGCCCGTCGAGGGCAACCTCGTGACCCTCGGCGGACACCCAAAACCGGCCAGGGATGGACACCGCAAAACCGGCCAGCTGATGTAGGGCGCCGGGATGTTGACGAAGGCGATGGGAGCAAGCTCCCGCGCCGGAATGGCCAACATCTTGAGCGACGAAAAGAAGCAGCAGGTACTGGCACTTGGGCGACTGGGTTGGTCGCTTAGAAAGATCGAGGCCGCGACGGGGATCCGCCGCGAGACTGCGGGCGCGTACCTGCGCGCTGCCTCGATTGCCATCAGGGCACCACGGCAGGTAGGGCTCCCGTCAAAACCGGCCACCGCCGGTGGGGTGTCCACCGACTCTGAGCCGTCAAAACCGGCCAGTAGCGAGGTGGTGTCCACCGACTGCACCGCTGCGAAGACACCGTGGCCACCGCCTGGAAGAGCGCCAGCGGCAGGCGCGTGCGAGCCGTACCGCGAGATCATAGAGCGAGCGGTGGGTCTTGGCCGCAACGCCATGGCTATCTACCAGGACCTGGTCAGCGAGCACGGCTTGCGCGCCAAGTACGCGAGCGTGCGGCGGTTCGTCGCGAGGCTGCGAGCACAGAAGGCGCCCGAGGCGCACGTGGTGATCCACACCGAGGCTGGCCAGGAAGGCCAGGTCGACTACGGCGAAGGGCCGATGGTGCGGCAGCCGGAGACCGGGAAGTACCGTCGGACACGGCTGTTCGTTTTCACGCTCGGGTACAGTCGAAAGTCGATCCGCCTGATCAGCCTCAGGTCGAGCTCGCGAATCTGGGCAGAGCTGCACGAGCGCGCCTTCCGCCGGCTGGGCGGGGCGCCGCGCGTGGTGGTCCTCGACAACCTGCGCGAGGGCGTCATCAAGGCCGACTTCTACGACCCGACGCTCAACCCGCTGTACGCCGACGTCCTTCGGCACTACGGCGTCGTCTGTCTGCCGTGCCGCGTGCGGGATCCCGACCGGAAGGGGAAGGTGGAGTCCGGCGTCGGACACGCGCAGCGAACGCCGCTGCGCGGGCTGCGCTTCGAGACCATCGCCGAGGCGCAGGCGCACCTCGATCGTTGGGAGACGAATTGGGCCGACGCGCGGATCCACGGGACGACCAAGCGCCAGGTCTCTACGATGTACGAGGAGGAGCGGCCGTCGCTGCTGCCGCTTCCCCTCGAGCCTTTCCGCTACTACCAGTACGGCGATCGCACGGTCCACCTGGACGGCCACCTCGAGGTCAACGGGGCCTACTACTGCGCACCGCCTGGCCACATCGGGCATGTGCTGCCCATCCAGTGGGACGAACAGCACGTGCGGCTGATGGACCCACAGACCAAGCAGCTGATGCGCGAGTACCGGCTCCAGGAGCGCGGGCGCTATGGCACGCCGACGGAGTACGTGCCCACGCGCACGCCGACAACGACGCTGCAACTTCTGGCCATGGCGGCGCATGCCGGCCGGAACGTGGGCGCCCTGTGTACCGCCATCCATCGAGACAAGGGCGAGTCGGGCGTCAAAGGCATCCTCGGAGTGCGATCACTGCTTCGCCAGCACGGTCCAATCGCCGTCGACGACGCCTGCGCCGCCGCGCTGGAGATGTGCGTTCCAACGTACCGCTTCGTGCGGCGGTACCTCGACCGCAACCCCAAGCCGCCCCTGGCGCTGCGCCAGATCGATCCCCTGATCCGCGAGCTGACCCAGTACCGCGACCACATCCACAACCGCATGACCAAGGAGCCTCCCGATGAACCTCGTTGAACTCGACCGCGCCCTCAAACAGCTGCGCCTGGGCGGCATGGCGGCTGTTTTGGAAAGCCGCCTTCAGCAGGCGCAAACCGAACACATGGCGCCCATCGACCTGATGTCCACGCTCGTGTCCGATGAGCTTCGTCGTCGAGCCGACAGCCTGCTCGAACGCCGAACCAAGCACGCCAGCTTCCCCGAGTCGGGCCGCGCCCTCGACAATTTCGACTTCGACTTCAACAAGAAGATGAATCGCCGGCTCATCTACGAGCTCGCCGCCGGCCACTTCGTCGCCAAGCACGAGGACGCGCTCTTCTTCGGCCCGCCCGGCACCGGCAAGAGCCATCTCGCCCAGGCAATTGGTCGCTGCGCGATCCAGCAAGGTCACCGCGTCCTTTATCGCGAGGCGCACGCGCTCATCGAGGACCTCGCCGATGCGACCATAGACGGCACCCGGAAGGAGCTGCTGGCCGACCTCGCAACCGTCCCACTGCTCGTCATCGATGACCTCGCCGGCCGCCGGTGCGATCGGCGGCAGCTGCTCTGGCAGAATCATCCCCCCTGCGGGTCATTCGCCACCGGGCTCTCGGCCCTTCAGGAGGCTCGGTCAAGAGTCGGACGCCGACCGCGGCGTTCCGCGCGCGCCGGAGACGTTCATTCCAATGCCGCTCGCACCCGGCCAGTGGATCCAGCACAGGATCATGAGTGACAAGGGCGAGGCTTCCTTCGAGACCTCCAAGGTCCTGTCGGCCGAGGCTGACACGTTATGGATCGAGACGGTTCGGGACACCGACCGCGGACGGGCGGTGTCGCAGATGCAGGTCGCGGTCGGCAACCGGGAGGATCTCGCGCAGGTCGAGGTTTGGGCCATCAGAACAAGGACAGCATGGGGCGGATCTCGGAGGTCCCCCAGCCGAGGATCGGGCCGATGCAGTCCTGCCTCGGAAGGCTCTCTCCTGGATGGTCGTCCAATGAGAGGGTCAGCCGCAGGAGTCGGCCTCGGTGCCGCCCGGACGGTTCGCCGGCTGTTTCCGGGTGCGCTCGGAGTGCGAGTGGGCGGGTTTCTTTCACAGCGTCTGGGATTCGTGGTGGCAACCCGCCGTCCCGATCTTGGGAATGGTCCGGAGTCGCGAGGTGGGCAAGCCCTTCACGATGGAGCTGGTGAGCTACGGGCTGAGCGGCGCGTTGAGTGAACTCTGAGGGCGAGCTGAGGGGCTCGAACCGAGCTGGTGCGAAGCCATCGGACTACGGGCTACCAGGGACGGACCCAACGGCGGTTCGACCGGGGCTCAGTACGAACGGATACGACACGACGAGCGTCGTGCGGCCGCAGAGCTCCGGGAATTGCCAGCGGTGTACGGTCGCAACGGTGCAGCTCTCAACCAGGGCGTCGCCCATCGTCGAGTCCTGGAGAGCCGCCGCGACGACCTGGCCCGAGGCTGCGATGGTGAACCGCACCGTCATCCGGCCTTGAAGATTGGGCATCTTGGCCAGCTCCGGCTCGTAGCAAGACTTCACCTCGCCGATATGGTCCCGTATGACTTGCCTGATGAGTCGCGCGTCCAGGTTCCCCTGTCCTGAATGATTGTCCCGTGCGGTGGGGGAGGGGATACCTGCCGGGCCAGGCGACGGGCTCGAGCCAGCTTGGGCCGCGCCAAGACCGGGGATAGAAACGGTTCCCTTCCCCTTCGGCTTCGACGTCGGATCGGTCGTACACGGACCAAATATTGATGGCGAGGCTGCCAGCTCAAGCGGAGTGGGGCTCACGGCGGGATCGAGCGCAACATCTCTCGAATACACTTGCGGGAACCCCACGGGGACAACGGAGGAGGCGGGCTTCCTGTCGGGTACTTTGCTTGGAGGCACCCCCGCGCACGCGTGGGCTCCAAAGACAATGGAGAGCAGAAGGCAGGTTGAGCATCCGCGACCCACCCGAAATAGGTAGGGCGAAGGGACCATATCGAAAGGACTTACTCTATCGTAGCCAGCGGACGGGAGCATCGTGAAGTCGAGCAAAATGCCTCTGGAGACGCACGACGCCCCCGACGCCAATCGGTGCGCGTCCATCGCCGGCAGCCGGTCACCCCGCCTCCCCCCGCTACGGACCCTGGCAGACCTGCGAACAGAACTCCCCTCGGCAGACCGTCAGATTCACCGCCCGGCCGAGCGGATAGTCGGGATCCACCAGGCGGACCTTGATGGTGGGCGCATCGGTCGTCTTGGCAGCCCCGAAGCCCCCCCCTGTGCCAGGGTAGTTGACGCCCGGAGCGACGCGAGTCGTAACCGGGATCGGACAGCCAGAAGAGGGCGAGAAATGATGACGAGGAGATGGAGTACACGGAGACGTTCAGGGCGCGAATGGTCCGACGGATGCTGGGTCCCAAGGCGCTGACGGCGACGGCGCTGGCGGCGGAGGTGGGGATATCGCAGCCGACGCTGTCGCGCTGGCTGCGGGAGACAGCTACGGTTGAAGCGATGGACAAACGAAAGGACGAAGAGCCGCCCGGCGGCCCGAGCCCTTGACACTCACCGACTCCAAGGCCGCCATCGATCGCAGATCTGACTGCGCCCAGGATGCCTTTTGACCAGGCGTCCTCGCTCTGTTCGACTTGGTAGGCCGCTTTAACCACGTTGGTTAGGTCCGTCTTCATCTTTCCCCCACCACTCGATTGGAATCGGCCGTCGAAGGCGGCTGGACGATACCATGGCGGATCGCCCGCGGACCGCGCGGAACCACCGCGTGCTACAGATCACGGAGGCGAGGCCCTGGTGCGCTCGGGAGGGAAGTCTAGAGCGAGTACAGTGCAGTTTACGTGGGGCCATACCGCCGCAAACTCGCGCAACCTTGATAGCAGCCATTGTTCAATTGCATCATCGGGTGGTATGGGCGCACCAGACAGTGTCGATGATTCCGTCGAGGGGATTCATGAGCTCAGGCAAGCGCCGATGGGGTTCGGCACGGACATTCTGTCGGCGACCCACGCCCTCATCAATCAACCAACTGTGGCGTTGGTCTCCGTTTCTTTATCGTGTCTGCCGATCCGTTACGCTCGCCCGCAAACTGAATTCATGGCGCCTCATCCCAACGGCCGCTCCCTTGATATTTCAGCTGGGCTGGTTCGGTTCTGAACGCGTCTTCTTCATGCGTCAGTTCGAAGGCAGGAGCGTAAGCATGAGGCAGCTGGTCTCCCTGGCGCGGACGTTCGTCGGGCGCGTTCTCGCCCTCGGTCTGCTCACGCTGGCAGCGATGCTACCCCTTGCGGGTCTATCGTTCCTTCTCGGCCGCTCTCCCAAACAGTCCAGGTCACCGCATCGTATCGTCTGGGGATGCATCTCCGTGGCCCTCGATTTCGCGTTCACCTTCGTCACACCGGCGTTGGCGCTGACGACCAGGTCGGTGCGAGGCACCCTGCGAATCGGCGGTTCAATGCTCCGGCGGACATGGCCGCGCTCCGCGCTGTATGATCTGTTTCCGCCCCTTGCTCTCCGGGTGAACAGCCTCGCCTACCCAGCGAACCTCCCGATGTTGGAGCTGATTGCCGCCGCGGGGCTGACGGTCGTGGGCCTTCTTGCCAAGGACGCGACGGTGGCCTTCTACCTTCGCGAAATCCTTGTCAACCATCAAGATGGAGCTGCGCGCCTTTGAAGGTCGAGCGAGAAGTCGCTCCCGCCAGTCGGTTTTTTCCGGCGTTCCTATTGCAAACTGCATGACCGGCATTCTCTGCAGAAGGGTGGGTGGCATCGATGGTCTGCTTGAGGGTGAATGTGAATGAGCGCTTGGTCGCGGAGCCCATCACGGGCGCCCGCGCGGTAGGCCATGGCACCTTCGCGCGTCTTTTGGCCAGGCTCTGGGCAGTCGCGCTGACGGTGGCATGCTCGACGACGCCCACCCTGCGCTCGGGCATGAAACCCGCCGACCGGCAGCAGCTGACCGCCGATTCGGCGCCCCCCACCAGCTCGCCGTCCCCTACCCTCGAATTCGATCCGCGGGTCCGAACGGGTAAGCTCGCGAATGGACTTGCCTACTTCGTCGAGCCGCACCTGGCCGCGAACAAGCGGGTGCAGCTGTTGCTCGTCGTCAAAGCCGGGCTACTGAACGAGCAAGATGAACAGAACGGCGTGGCCCACTTCGTCGAGCACATGGCCTTCCGTGGGACCAAGCGGTTTCCCCAGCAGTCCCTCATCGATTTCCTCGAGCAGAGTGGACTCACGTTTGGCGCAGACGCGAATGCGTTCACCTTGCCCGACCGGACAATCTACCTGCTCAGCGTGCCCACCGATGATCCCAAGTTGGTGGACATCGCTCTCGATGTGCTGGCCGACTGGGCTGTCGCCGTTACGTTCGACTCCGCGGAGGTGGAGCGAGAGCGCCGCGTCGTCCTCGCCGAGTGGCTGAGCCGTCGAGGGGTAGTTCAGCGGGCGAGCGACCAGATCCTGCCGCTCCTCGTGGCGGGCTCCCGATTTGCCGCGCGGTCCAGCTTGCGGGACAAGTCCGGGGTCGAGAGGGCTGGACGCGACCAACTCCTCGACTTCTATCGGCGCTGGTACCGGCCCCAGCGCATGGCAGTGGTCGCCGTGGGAGACATCGACGCCTCGGCATTCGCAGTCGCCATGGAGAAGCACTTCGGGTCCCTCGCTGCATCGCCGGATGCGGGCCCCACACCGATCTTCGACATTCCGGTTCGACACGAAGCGACCGCGGCCGTCATCACTGATGCCGAGGCGCCAGTCTCGATGGCGGGCGTCTGGTTCAAGCTTCCGTCGCAGGCCGTTCGTACCGAAGGCGACTACCGAGCCCAGGTGCTCTCGAGCTTGGCCTGCGTGGCCCTGACCCATCGACTGGGTGCGCTGGCGGCCAACTCGAACGCACCGTGGGATTCGGCGTCGGCGTCGCTCCTCTCGGGGCTCCTCGGACGTCTGGACGTCGTGCAGATCACTGCGTCGCCCAGGCCCGGAAAGGCCGGTGACAGCATCGAAGCCCTCCTGGTGGAGATCGAACGCGCGAAGCGGTATGGATTTTCGGCGCGGGAGGTCGAGCGCGCGGAACAGGAGAGGACCCGCATGCTCGACCATCGCGCGTCCGCGGAGGGCACCGAAGCGGGGGTCTCTCTCGCGGTGGCGCTGGCGGAAGGATTCGCGTCTGGCAATGCCGTGATGGGTGCGGAGGGAGAGAAGGCCCTTGCTGCCAAGCTCCTGCGAGACATCAGTGCTGCCGACGTCAGCCGCGCGGCTACTCGGCTCTTCGTCACGGGCTCCGAGCTGGTGCTTGCCCTGGGCGCCGCGCGCGATGCACTGCCCTCGAAGGACGCCGTCCTCGCGGACATCGGCCGAGTCGAGCACCAATCGGTAGAGCGCTACCAGGACCATCCAGAGCCGCCAAGAAATCTGATGTCATCGACTCCGACCCCCGGCGAGATCATCCGTGAATCGGATATCCCGGAGATCGGCGTGACTGTCTGGACGCTCGCAAATGGAGCGAAAGTGGTGCTCAAGCACACAGATTTCAAAAAGGACGAGATCCTGGAACAGTCGGTCGGGTTCGGAGGCACGAACCGCCTTCCCACCCGCGCCTTCAGATCCGGGTTAGCTTCGACCGAGATCGTCGTGGCGAGTGGAGTGGGCGGGCACGATCGGCGGGCGCTGAGCAGGCTGCTCTCCGGGAAGGTGGTGACCGCCTATCCATGGGTGTCCGAGCAAGATCACGGCATTCGCGCCAGCGGCTCCCCCATCGATGTTGAGACGATGTTCCAGCTTATCTACTCTTACAGCACCGCCCCTCGGCGGGACGAGGTCGCGTTCGAGGGGTATCGCGCTTCGTCGCGCGAACGTCTTCGCCACCAGGACCTCATCCCCGGCATCCGGCTCCTCGATGCGCTCTTGGGCGGGCTCTGGGGCGCTGAGCCTCGCCGCCTACGACCGCGCTCCACCTCGGTCGACGAGCAAAATCTCGACGACGGGCTGATGTTCTATCGACAGATTTTTGGTGACGTGAGCGGGACAGTCTTCGTCTTCGTGGGCGACTTCGACGAGGGTGTCCTTCGCCCGCTGGTGGAGCGCTACCTCGCCAGTCTTCCCGGCGGGGGGGCCGGGGACACGTTTCACGACCTTGGTTTGCACAGGAAGAAGGGGGTCCTCTCCGTGCGAGCCGAGGCCGGAACCGATGACCGGGCCATGGTCAACCTCACCTATCATGGTGAAGTCAAATGGTCCGAGAATGCGCACACTGATCTCAATTCTCTGCGGGATTACCTCGCCATCCGGTTGCGCGAGGTGCTGCGGGTGCAGATGGGCGGCGTGTACACCCCCACCGTCACCTACGACTTCGAACGAATCCCGTTCGACTCCTACTCCTTGAGCATCGGGTTCCCGTGCCAGCCGTCCCAGGTCGAGGACCTGGTCCGCGTCACTCACGAGGTAATCGAGCGGACGAAGGCAGAGGGAGTCGAGGCAGCCTACGTCGAGAAGCTGAAGAAGATGCGAACCCGGGATCTGGAGCAAGAATATCGGACCAATGTCTTCTGGCTGGAGAGGCTGGTCGAGAAGTTCAAGATGAAAGAAGATCCACGAAACATCCTCATCCTTCACCAGCTCACGCAACGCGTGACGAGTGACAACATCAAAGAGGCCGCTCGCCACTTCCTTCGCGATGACCAGTACGTCGATGCCCGCCTGCTTCCAGCGCCAGGCTCCTCGCCCTCCACAGCGAACCCGCCCTGATAGGCGGGTGAAGCTGACCTGACCCCCGAAGACTGGACCACTTCGAATGCGAGTCCTTCAATCGGAGGACTCATGAAGAAGAGCCAGTACAAGGAAGAGCAGATCATCGCGGTGCTGAAGGAGGTCGACGCTGGGGCGAAGCTTCAAGACGTCATCCGCCGCCTGGGCGTCAGCGAGCAGACGCACTACCGCTGGAAGGCCAAATACGGCGGGATGGAGGTCAGAGACCCAAAGAAGCTGAAGGCGCTGGAGGACGAAAATCGGCGCCTGAAGCGGATGGTGGCGGACCAAGCGCTCGACATTCAGGCGCTGAAGGCCGTCGTCGCAAAAGAATGGTGAAGCCCTCGGCGTTCCGCCAAGCCGTCGGCTTTCTGCGTGGCGAGTTCGAGATGAGCGAGCGCCGGGCCTGCACCGTGCTCGGTTTCCGGCGCTCGAGCTGTCGCTACGTACCCAGTCGGACGATGGTCAAGGGCCTCCTCGACGAGATCCGAGCTCACGCTGTGGCCCGCCCGCGGTTCGGACAGGTGGCTGATGGCACGGGAAGCGTACGCGTTCGTCGGGGCAGGCTCGGCCGATCGCCGGGGGCTCCCGGCTTCGAAGCCCGCGTCTCGCAGCCGCCCCCGACCTGCCCCGAGTCGCAGGACTCATCCGGGTGACCCGCGCGATCAGGTGCTCGCGCTCGGGTCGGCGCCCTCACTCCTGCAGTGGCACCTTGCGCGCGGTCGCCGCATGGGCGTCGACGAAGTCGCGGAGGGCCTCGAACCAGATGACCTTCTTCGCGAAGCCAGGAAAGCTGGCGTTCAGACCACTCGGGTTCGGG
>Ga0265342_10002409_pt1 | contig 16188 bp, 10 predicted proteins | sample 4CB327metaG_FD_203125 | JGI IMG/M metagenome (GOLD analysis project Ga0265342, IMG submission 203125) | Rhizosphere microbial communities from Carex aquatilis grown in University of Washington, Seatle, WA, United States - 4-CB3-27 metaG | ecosystem: Host-associated > Plants > Roots >...
GTCCCCGCGAGAGCCAGCGGCGATCCCTTGTAGACCCGGAGTTCTGCAAGCGCACCGTCCGAGACATAGAGACTCTGAGTGGCGGGCACCCATGCCAACCCGTGTGGCTTCCGCAGGCCGGACAAACTTTGAATGAGCTGCCCCGTGCCTAGGTTGACGATTGCTACCGCCTGGTTTCCTTCGGCGGCGGCGAATAGTCTGTTTCCCGTTTCATCGATCGCGAAATGATCAAATTTTCCAGTTATTCCCGAGAGCACCATTGTCCGTTGTAGCGTGAGGGGCATAGGAGCTTGGGCTGAAACTGAACTTACACCCAGGAAAAGTAGCGCAATCCAAAGTCCGAGTCTTTTCATTGAACTGTTCTCAATTCCCCTCATGATCAGTCTCCCGCGCTGCGTCGCACAGGAGGAGTGAAAGCTAACAAGCCGCTATATTGTGGGTGGGCGAGTGGGAGTGAATCCCGTCGCTGGTTCGAAGCATTGGCCCTATTTATTCATGGTGCGGCGTCCAGCGAAGACCACCGGAGTATGTGGGCTTGTAATACTCTCGTTGCACCAGATATTGGGGACTACCGTTGTAGAACCCAAATACGGCGTTATTCATGTTCTCGCCGATCGCTTTAACGGTAAATCCCTTGCCAAGGTAGTAGCTGGCTTGTGCATCTACCTGAGTGTGTGCGTAGAAGTAGTTATCGCCATTGGGTCCAGTTACACCAAATGGAACGGCACCCGGTCCTGTGCTCTGGTATTGATACGCGTAAATGTTTGCGCCATTGTGCGAGATTCCGAATGTAACAAGCGCCCGCTTTGTGGCGTACGCCGGCCCGATATTCCATGTGTAGGGCGCCTGTCCCACTAATGCGGGGTTGTCGGTGCGACCCGTGAGATTGTAGTTGGTGGATTGCGTATACGTGAAATTTGCGTTGATCCGCGCGCCGCTGAGCACGCCCGGAAGATAGCTCAAATGCTGCTGATACGCGAGCTCAATTCCCTGAACAAACGCATGGTCCCCGTTGACCTCTTGAAACACCAGGTCTCCGGCATAGGCTTGAGACAGCGGCGAGCCTGTCGCGGGGATAATGGACTGCTGGCCATAAATTGGCTTCGCGATTTGTTTGTAAAAATACCCCGCCTCTATCATCCCAACAGAGGGCAAATACCGCTCGTAAAGAACGTCGTAGTCATTGGCGTGCTCTGCTACCAGAGCGGTGTTTCCAATGTTGATTGTGTACGGTGTGGTCGATTGGTCCTCTGTGATGTACGGGACCAATTGATAGGGATCCGGACGAGATATACCTCTTCCGTAGACTGCACGGATGTCAGAATCGTTATCGATTCGGTAGCGGAGCTGCACACTGGGCAACGGGCTGACATACGATCCGCTGCCATTCTGGGGAGTGGTCGAAACATAGTTTCCGTCGGCATCGTTCACCACAAGATAGCCTGTGTTTGACGTATTTGTTCCCTCAAATCGCAGCCCGGTCTGCAAGTGAAAGCGGCTGAATTGAATGGTGTTCATGATATAGCCAGCCGAGACTCTCTCTTGCAGGTTGTAGTTTGAGGCGTCGGATTGAAGGTGCGTTGTTCCTTCATCGAGAGTGTAAGTGGTGGGGTTGGCCGCCAGGTCCGCGGTCAGCTTGTCGAAACTCGTGACGGGCCCCAGGTGGTAGCTGCCACCATAGAAGTGATTGTTCTTGAATGACCCAAGGTAGGGCGTCATGTCGGGTCCGCTATTGGAATCATACTCGGGCGAATACGCATCCTGGCCTTTGTGCTCATTACGGAATTGACCACCAAACTCGAAGGTCGAAAAATGCGATCCAATATGGTAGTTGATTCCCATTGACGCACCGGCCTGAAGGTTGAGTTGAGTGGCCTGTCCAAAGGTCAGATCGATAGTTTGAAGCGAGTATTTGGTCGGATCGAAGATGGGGTTGCCGGTCACGTCGCAACTGTATTGCGGCCGATATTGGCTAGGGCCCGGCTCGTATTCGCAGTCTTTTCCAGCAGAGCCCCCGAAAGCTGCACCAGGGTTCCCTGCTGCACCACCAAAGCGCGAGTGCGCTACGGCGATTTGATATCGAATAAAGGAATGATTGAAAACCTGGTTTCCTCCAAGGGCGAGATCCGCAATCTGGAGGTTGGGTCGCCTGACGCTGGTGTGATAGGCGTCTTTCTTTCCGGCCTTCAATTGGTAGGCGTATTTCTGTCCAAAATCTCTGAAGTTGGAAAACAGTCCATGCACATAAAGATCAGAGCCTTCGTTCAGCTTGTAGTCCACACTACCTGCAGTACCGTATCGGGTCCGATCGTAGAGATACTGCTGGATATACATTTTGTCGAAGGTGATGTTCCCACTATCATCAAGGTCCGGAACGGGCTCCATATCATCGATTCCGCGACCGTTGTAATCGTAACTGTAGCCTGCCATCACCCCAAAGCGTTTTGCCGGACCGAAGCGTAATCCGGCGGACGAATCGATCGTGAATGCTTGTCGGCCGTTGTCGATCGGAGTGTAGCCATCCAACGCTTCGAGCAAGAAAGTTGGTCTGTCCGAAGTCGCCTGCTTGATCTGCATGTCCACCGATCCGCCTATGGCATCGCCATCCTGATTCGCGGAAAGTGTCTTGCTAATGGTCACGCCTCCCACTAAGTCTGCAGGTATCGTGTCAAGATCAACTTGTCGCACTTGCGGGTCAGGGCCGGGAACGATCACTCCGTCGATCGTCGTATTGCTCAGCCGTGGCTCCGTTCCCCGGATCTGCACATATTGTCCCTCACCTTCGTTGCGCTGCAGCGACACGCCGGGCATGCGTCCTAATGCGTCAGCAATATTGGCATTCGGCAGACTCTGTATTTGTGCATCCGATTCGACGTTCAAGATGTTTTCCGATGTACGTTGTTCGTTTACCTCGGCGGCGTCCCCCTCCATGTTTGCGGTGACTTCAACCTGCTGACTTGTAGCACTGACATTCAAGGAAATATCGAGTGAAGCCGTCTGACCGGAAGTAATCGCAATCTGACTCTCTGAGGTCTTGAATCCAACATAGGAAACCGTCACCGTGTAGGCCCCGGGTTTAACATTCGCGATGAGAAAGCCGCCTTGAGCGTCGGATGCCACCGTCGTCCCGGTCGGCTGCAAGACAATCTGCGCCCCGGGAAGCACGGCACCCGCTGAGTCCTTCACGACGCCGCTCAATCTACCGCTGGCAGCAGAACTTGTGTCGCTTGCCGTTTCGCTCATCAAGTTTGAAATGCTCACAGTCGCGAGCAGGAACGCCAGTATAAGGACCTTAATCGACATGATTCTCCTCCGCAAGTGGATCAATAGATTGCAAAGACTCGATGCCGCCGTTTCGCGAAATCGTTAGTTGTTATCTTGTTCCGCAGCCATAAATCGCTGTTTACGGAGGAATGAATAATTTCTAAGGTTGGGTCTGTATGCCACTTCTGGTTCAAGGCCGACTGGCGGTCCAAATGTGAATATCGTGTTAAACCCGCGTTCATTTTCGCAAAGGTCTTGGCATGCTTGACCGGATTCATTCGCCGATATGTTGAAATCATTGCAGCTGACTTTGACGCGCCCATGGAGCAATCAAGCCTTGGATGAAGAGCGAATGCGGATATTGGTCATCGAAGACGAGCCGCGCATGCTGGCCCTGTTGTCCAAAGGGCTCTACGAGCACGGATTCGCGGTAATGACAGCTGCCGATGGAACGACAGGGCTAGAAATCGCAACGGGGTATGAGTTCGGCTCGATCGTCCTCGACATCGGATTGCCACGGCTGGACGGGTACGGTCTGCTGCAGGCCTTGCGTGCCCGAGGACGAGCGACCCCGGTATTAATGCTGACGGCACGCGACACAGAAGATGACATCATCCGTGGCCTCGACCTCGGCGCAGACGACTATCTGACCAAGCCCTTCTCCTTCATGGAACTTCTCGCACGGCTTCAGTCCATCATGCGCACCAAGCAAAGTCGTGGAATCGAGAAGATAGAAGCAGGCGAAGTTGTTCTGGATTCCATTCAGCATTCCGTTACGCGCAACAATCGAAGAGTCAATCTCACTCGGCATGAATTCTTACTGCTCTCCTGCCTGGTGCGAGGCGCTGGGTCGTGCGTTCAGAGACGAACTCTTGTGGAATGCGTTTGGGGAGGGGACTATCCCATTGGGCCAAGCGCCCTGGATGTGCTTGTGAATTCGCTTCGAAACAAAATCGATTCGCCGTTTGAGAGTAGAGTCATCCATACCGTGCGCGGATCGGGCTACATGTTTAGGACAGCCACCTCAGAAGCAGCGGAGCAATCTGTATGAAGCCTCTGCCTATTCGCGTCCGGCTGACCCTATGGTATTTTGCGATGTTCGCATCGGCGGCAGCTCTGCTATGCCTCTCCTGCCTGTGGATGCTGCAAAGAAGCGTGGACGCAACCGAATATCACGATCTGCAGGAGCGCGCACAAGACGTCCAAGAGGTGCTGGACCACCAAGGGGCCGAGGCGACTGCCCAGACAATCGCTGATCGATTCACGGAGATCTACAGCTTTAAGGATGATGGCAAGTATCTTCAGGTGCGGGATGATCGAGGCAACTGGGTCTACCGCTCCAAACGGATGATCGCCGAGAATCCCAATCTACCAGCTCCCGGGTCGCTGCCGCCTCAAGGTATCATTACGGAATTTAATCAGGGGATTCACCATATTCGGATTCTCTCTTATCCGATTGTTGCTGGCGGCAGGCACTATTCCGTACAAACCGGCATCGCAATGAATAAATCGTTGGCGTTGCTGGCAGTCTTTCGAAGGAACTTGCTCTTCCTCACGCCCGCTGTGATTCTTCTAGCCGCCGCGGGCGGTCACACGATGAGCCGGAAAGCGCTCCGTCCAGTAGCAATGCTTTCGGCAGAGGCTCGGCGAATCACGGACCGCAATCTGGATTCTCGTTTGCCGGTATCGATGGCAGGAGATGAGATCTCCGACCTATCTCGCACATTGAATGAAATGTTGGAACGCATTGACAAAGCGTTTGCGAGTGTACGCGCCTTCACGGGGAACGCTTCGCATGAATTGCGGACACCGATATCCTTGTTACGCGCTGAGATCGAGGTCGCGCTGTTCCTCCCCCGCTCCTCTGAAGACTACCGCGACACTCTCGCTCACCTACATGAAGAAACAGTTCGAATGGCCAACACCGTAGAGAATATGTTGTCTTTGGCGCGCACCGATGCTGGTGCAGAAAAAGTTGAGCTCGTCCCTATCAGCGTGGAGCGCCTGTTGCGTAACGAGATCCAGACATGGAAAGACGCGATGAGGAAAGCAGGATTGGATTTTCGGGTTGACTTACCGGAGGACAAACTCTATGTCCTCGGTGACGAAAGCAACATTCGGCAGCTCCTATCGATCCTCCTAGAGAACGCAGTCAAATTCACGCCAAATGGCGGCTCGATAATTCTTTCGTATGAGATGCATGCCGATCAGGTCACATTCTCCGTTCGCGATACCGGGCTTGGAATCGCGCCCGAACACATCCCACATCTCTTCGAGAGATTCTATCGCGTTGCATCAAATGGAGAATCGAGCCGGCCCGGTTCGGGGCTCGGTCTCTCGCTAGCAAAGTGGATTGTTGATCGCCATCGTACCGAATTACAAGTCGAGAGCTCCCTCGGACTTGGAAGCTGCTTTTCGTTTTCGCTTGATCAGCACAACCCAGTTGACGAGGCCATTGATGTGTTGAGTTCCTCATTTTCACATCGAAGTTGATTTGAATGGGCCGCTTACCTTGAGAGATCGGAAAGAGGAACAGCTGGCCTGTAAGGGGAGACATTGATGAGACCTGAATCATGGTCTTGAGGACCGGGAGTTCGCCCTCAGTTGCCCGCTGGAGGGGAGGAGAAGACAACATCCCTTATCGTTCCGTGGAGAGCCGAGCAAGCTTCAGCACAGGTTTCTGGGGCATTTCCGATCAAGGTTAACGACTAATCATCCAAGTGGCTCACATGCTGTCGTCGGTGAGCGACTCGATCATGAATCGCTCGTTGACGCCCGGTGCGAGATAGAAGCGGCCTTTCTCGTTCCAAATTGTGGATGTTCCCGCCAGTTAAAACGCAATCCCCTTCGCGATTGCCATTCGACGGGAACTTCTCCTGCCTTCACCCGACAAGGCGCCAATGCCAGCCTGGAAGAAATCGCGAAGCAGGCGGGCGTTGGAACTGGTACCTTATATCGCCACTTCCCGACGCGGGACGACCTGATCGAAGGTGTTTACCGGAATGAAGTGGAGAAACTTGCGGCAGCCGCGGTCCGCTTCGCCGAGACCATGACTCCGCTCGAAGCGCTTCGAGCTTGGATGCTGCTGCTGGTCGATTACATTGCGGCAAAGCACATCATTGCGCCCGCTCTCAATACCATCGCCGGAGGCCCGTCCAAGCTTCATGAAGGTTCACGCACCAAGATCCACGCTGCAATCGATGGGCTGGCCAGGCGCGCTAAGAAGAGTGGCGATCTGCGAAGAGATCTGGATGCATCCGACCTGTTTCGAGCGCTGATCGGCGTCTCGCATGTCGGCTCCGGCGCTGATTGGCAGCAAAGCGCCCGGAGACTTGTAGACATACTCATTGCAGGCTCACGCCCGCTCAGATAAACCGCGTCTCCAAGCCCCGATCAGCGCCGCGTAGGCCCCGCGGGGAACGGTTTTCATTAGTGCGCGGTTCGCTCGCTTCAGGTGGCGCTCCAGTGTTTGGATCACTCTCTTCGACCTGATCGTCGACCATCAACACGATTTTCGCGTGAGTAAGAGCACGTCGATGGTCGTGCCGACGTTTACGACAGAAATCGTTATTGGACCCTATCGCGAAAACCGTGGCACGCAATTCGATTGTGTCCGTTCGCACTCGGCCGCCACGCTCCGCGTTTGGGTAGAGCCTTTGCCACAAAGCGATGATTTCGTCCATGAAGTCCTGATTGAATACGCCGCGCCTGAATCTTCCCCAGGGCGGATGAGTCCTGAACGGGTACTCGTAGCGAATGCCGCCCTTGGTCAGGCGTGCGACCCAGGGCCTAATGATCAGATCTAGCCAGCCCAGACAACAGACATCTGGGCGGCGGACAACCGAAAGGAGGTCGAGGTTATGATTCATGTCACATCTCTATGAATACAGGATGTTTATAGGCTAGTGGGTTGAAGTCCAAGTTAGGCAGCAATCGTTCTGTTTCACAAACGAATAATTTGCCAGCAGATCGGAACTGGCTGGATCTGCGGGGCGGAAACCTCCACTCGCTTCCTTTGTGCTATAAACACCACCTCCTGTGAGAAATCTCACTCAGATGGTGTTGCATCGACCTGTTGAACTCGCACGACTATACAGCCATGTGCCCGCAAGTCGATGAGACCGCTGTCGATTTCACATTCGTAAAAAAGCATTAAAGGAATTGCTTCCGAGAACCCTTGTCATGACGTAGCGGCGACCGTCAGGTCAAGATGATCTTGCGAGCTTCCGCCTCCGGATCATCTGCCATCCGACACTCGTTGTCCCAGAGCATCGCTCGATTGGTGTCAGGATCGGTTGGAGCCCAGTTTAGTCCCGGGATGCTCGGATTTCCGGTTGTGGCAAAAGCAGCCCACGACGATGCCATCCTTTTCGCCAGAGCCTGCGCCTCCGGGGTATTCCCTGTTCCCTGCTCACAGCGCTTCGTGTTATCGAAGCAGAATTGAAGATCCGCTGTATGCCATGCGCCAGCCACGCCATCGAGAATCTGAGTCTGCCAGGTGAAGTAGTACGCGAACGCGGGCGCGGCTTGCAGCTCATGTTTCAATCGCGCCATCTTCACTACATTGTTCCGCATCCCGAGCCCATTTAGCCCCGGAGTTCCGCTGCAGATATACGAAAGCGTCTGAGTCTTCTTCCGCGGGTACGCCTTCTTCAAGGCCGCAACGATTGCAGTCGCCCTCTCCTCGCCGTAGGTCTTCGCAAGGTTTGCATGCCACTCTTCTTCCGTCGGACGCGAGGACATCTGATTCCCCTCTTCGCTCACCGAACCTATGAGCATCGGCACATTCTTCGATATCTCTGGAGCGGCGTCGAAGAACGACCGCAAGTTGATCACCTTCCCGTCTACACAAGGCGACCATCCCACGCGCGGCGTTCCCGGCGCCCCTGGCCCCACCATGGGCCGTCCCGGCGGATTGATCTTCGCAGCCGCCGCATTTCCGGCCGCAAACAGCTTGGCCCACTCCATCTTCTGGAGCGAACCAATATCGTTCGGCGCAAGTCCGAGTTCCTTCATCGTCTGCCGCGCCAATTCCTTTTGCTGATCTCTGCTCGGAATGTTTCCACCACCACCGGACTGGGCCGCAGCCCGATGGATCAGGCCCACGGCGGAAGGCATACCCATCAGCGTGGTCACCTTCGATCCGCCGCCCGACTGCCCATAGATCATCACGCGATTCGGGTCGCCACCGAAGTTCTCAATGTTCTCCTGAACCCACTTCAGCGCCGCAACCAGGTCCGTCATTCCTACGTTCGCCGAGTCTTCGTATGCCGGACCGCCAATCTCGGCCGCATCGAAGAACCCGAGGATATTCAGGCGGTGATTCACCGAGACCTGCACAACCTCGTGGTGCCGCGCCATCTGAGCGCCGTCGTGCGACGGCAGTTCGTACGAGGATCCGAAGCTGAATCCGCCGCCGTGCATGTAGAGCATCACGGGGCGTTTTCCCGTCAGACTCGGCGTCCAGATGTTCAGCTTTAACATGTCCTCGCTCTGCCAGCCGTCGTCCCAATCGAACAAGAACGTCTGCTCGATGCTCGTCCACGGATGCAGAGTCTGCGGGCAGTTCGCGCCGTATGCCAGGGCCGGATATTCGTCTGTCCACGGCGCAGGTGGCTTGGCCGGCAGCCATCGATTCTCTCCAGCCGTCGTTGCCCCATACGGCACTCCCTTGAACGTCAGCACGCCGCCATCCAAAAATCCGCGCACCTTGCCGTACTGCGTCTTTGCCACGGCCGTTCGCGGCGTGGACACATTCCCCAACTCCTGGTGCGCGCCTGTCTTCACGCTGTCAGAGCCGAAGGCGGGCTTGCTCAACGCCGCCCCCAACCCTGCCGTAGTGGATAGCCGCAAAACCTCACGCCGTGTAAGAACAACAGACTCCTTCGATCTCACCATGAACAGCATCTCCTCTTGTGTTTATGCAATCATCCGCTCGGATAGGCAGCGAGTCACTTCTGAGCGCCTTACGACCTCTTCCGATCAAACTGCAATATCGGATACTCAAGTTGACATCGCTGCGTCTATCGAAGATGGACACTAATGCGCCACTGGCGACTTGAAGATCAGTGCCGCGAACTGATGCAGATAGTCTCTCCAGTTGGGCCACGCGTGGAAGCCGCCGCTCTCGTGCTCTTCCACATGAATGCCGGCATCTTTCAGAATCGCAACCGTTGCATGGCTGTTTTGGAGCGCGATGTCGTACTTGCCCGCATCCACCCAGAACAGGCGAAACGGCTTGCCCGACGCGCGGTACTGTGCCACATCCGTGTCCTGCTCTTCCTGAATTGAGTTGGGAAACCATCCGGAGCTGAACACGCCCACGTAGGCAAAATCCGCTGAGTCGTCGAGCGCAATGTTCAACGTCTGCAGGCCGCCCATCGACAATCCCGCAATCGCACGGTGGTCGCGGTCGGCAACGGTACGATAGTGCGCGTCGATGTAGGGCAATACCACCTTCATCAAGTCATCATTGAAGGCGTCGTGGCCCATGCGCACACCCGGCGTTAAATGAAAGTCGGAAGAGACGTGGCCTGCGGGCATCACGATCAGCATCGGAATTGCGTTCCCGCTGGCGATCAGGTTGTCGAGAATTGCGCCTGCGCGGCCGACCGTGGGCCACGAGTCATCAGAATCTCCTCCCCCGTGAAGCAGGTAAAGTACAGGCAATCTCGCGCTGCCATTTTCGTAGCCCGGCGGCGTGTAGACGTGCATCCGGCGTTCGCCGCCTGTAGCAGACGAGTTGTAGTAGACCGTTGCGATTGCGCCGTGTGGCACGCCCGCTTTGTACTCCGTGAAGTCCGCGCCCGAAACCTCGTACAAGCTGGAGGCGTGGTTCAGCGATTGCGAGGTCAGCGGATTCCGCGGGTCCATCGTGCTGACGCCATCCACCGTGAACGTGTAGCGATAGACTCCAGGCTCGATCGGACCGATCGTCGCTTCCCAGACGCCCTGATCTCCCTTGTTCAAAGGCACACCGGCCATGTACCTGCCGGTCTCTTGCGGAGTGATTCCCGGTGTGGCCTCCGGGCCCTCGGCATGCAACTTCACTTCAGTGGCGTTCGGCGCCCAGATGCGAAAACGGACATGACGATCGGACGTCACCTCGACCGACTTCAACGTGTCGTTGGGTGTGGGAGCGGGCATTTGCGTCGCGGGACTTGGCGGCTGTGCTGCCGATTGCCGAGGTGCTTGCTGCGCATGAACACACAGCCCAATACATAGCGCGCCGAATGCAAAAACCGCGCGTAGGACTTCACTGCTTAACCGCATCATTCGACTCTCCCCAGAACTTTCAATCCAAGCACAGCTCTTCGAAGCACTGCACGTCGAAGAACGACAACCCAAGTGCGCAAACCTCTCGCGGTCTCTGTGGTCTTCATCGGCACTGAAAGTTTCGGGCGTCCTGTGTGTCTCCGCTTAAGGTGTATTGCGCGTGTTTGGGATAGGCGCATAGCGGGCGGCTGCGTCCAGGAAATGCGCTGCCAGTGGCAACCACCGACTCGGGCGCCGCGCCCTTCTCTACCCACCTAACGAGTGCGCTGAGCATGTCGAAGTGATCCAACGACGGGCCGCCTCCGCAGTGAGCCATTCCCGGCACAAGGAACATCCGGCTCCAGTCGGCCACCTTTTCTGCTCCGCCGCTTGTTGCGGCCAGCGACCTGTAGTATCCGAGCGTGTCGAGCGGTGAGAACCACGGATCGCTGTCGCCGTGGAAAAAGATCAGCTTCCCGCCGTTCTGCGAGAACGTAGACAGATTTGTTGACGCAGGCTCAACCAGCGGATCCGACGCATTCAGCGCAGCAGCATCCACATCGAGTTCAGTAGCGGTGGTGTACGGGCCGAACAAACCATTTTTGCTCAGCGCCAGCAAACCGGGTATGCCGCTGGTCGAAGCGATACCCGCGTCGTAAAGAAAGCCAGGATAGACCTGTGTCCCGTGAGCATTCGTTGGCCCCGCGAACGCTTTCTTGATTGCTGAGGTTTTTTCGGGAGCAATGCACATGTCGGTCTGCCCAGGTTTGCATGCGAGCACCGCGGGATCGAAGTCGCACCCGATTGGATCGAAAATCATGCCGTCAGCCACGCCATCGCGCGCGTCGCACTGCTTCATCAAGGCGTCCATGAAGACCTTGCGATCCGTATCAGTCAGAAACTTGTCGATCTCGGGCTTACCTGACGCATCCTTTGGCGACGCCTGGTTGTAAGCCACAGGAATCCACTGTGCAATCGCCAGGTTTGACAGGCCGGTACGCATCGCAGGATCGCCCGACACGATCCCGTTGAACACCGTTGGAAAGCGCTGCGACAGGATCATGCCCTCTCGCCCACCTGTGGAGCACCCAACGAAATAGGAGTAGGCCGCAGGCTTCGCGTAATAGCGGTTGACGATTCGCTTGGCGACGCCCGCGACCTCAGCGTTGGCCATGTATGCAAAATCCAGATAAGCCTGCTGGTCGCGCATGAAACTGAAATCGAATCCGCCGGTCTTCACCTTGTGTCCAGAGTCGGTGCTTGCGACAGCGAAGCCGCGAGAGAGGGCCGGCTCATCTCCTGTGTAGTTTGCCCCGGTGGGGTACGCCACTACACCGTTGCCGCCACCGCCGCCCTGCATCATGAAGTCGCCGTTCCAGGCACTCGGCTCCGGAAGGGCTATCGAAAACCCTATCCCGAACTCCACGCCATCGGATCCCCTGCGGCGGTTGATCACGCCGTCAACGCGGCAGTGCGCGGTGAGAGGTCCGACTGCCGATGCCCCGGGATAAGCAGGCGCAATGATTTTCCCGGCTGCAACCGGCTCGGAATTCGTGATCTCGACGTCGGTAAGCGTTGCGCTCTTTAGGGCGGCGCAGCGGTTGGATGATTCAGACTGCGCCTGTGCTGCAAGCGAACATGCTACGAGCACAAGGGTTCCGATCTCTGAATACCTCATTCGAATTGCCTCTCAGGGTGTCCGCGGCCGCTTGCTGCAGGGCCGCGGAACTCTCGACTATACCTATTCACGAGGCGCTCGAGCAACATAAAATAAATCGCTTTATTCGCAGGCTACACCGCTCTCGAGGTGGCTGTTGGCTGCGCGATTGGGGTCCAATTATGCTTGCCATCGCTTATGGACGGGCCGGAAGCTTTGGCGCCGGCGCAGGAGCTGAGCTTGTTACGTATGCAGCCGTAACATCGAGTCTCGCTTTCATAGGATCTTTTTCGGCTACCGGACCTTTCTCAGTGAAATCCATCAGCATGTCGGTTGCGGGCGAGTACCGCGGCCACGCCGTCGTGTTGCCCGTGCTGGGATCACCGGTCTTGGCGAATGACAACCAGTAACTCAACATCGCCTGCGCAATCTTTTCATCCTCGGGCGCGAGCTCGCTTCCATATTTCGCCTGCACGGTATCGAAGACAAAAGGTATCTCGGTGGCATGGGGCGCACCTGGCCATTTGCTGCGCATGGACTTCGCGACGTACGAGAATCTGTATTCGTAGGCCGGAAGGCCTTCGGAAGCGAACACGCTTGCTACGAAACGAGCGGGCTCAACCATGAATCGATCCATGGAGACCTGGTACTGCACGACGCGCAACTCGCCCTTTCCGGTCGGGTCGTAGGCCGCGATTGCCTTCTCGCGATCAGCACCGAATGGGGCGAACAACTCGTCCTTATCGCGAGCAAATCCGAAGCCAATGTCCATGCTGTTGGTCCCGATCATCACTGGGACACGCAAACCGGCGCCGGACAGGTAGACGGATTGCGGATCGGACAGGACCACGCGGCCGTCGATGAAGGGTCCTGCATATCCGGGTTGATTCATCGTTGCCATGTTGAGATTGCCGAGCACCTGTTCAGCGGAAAGATGCCGCAACCTGTTCAGGGCATCCTCATCGGTTCCATCCACTCCCATGCTGCGTGCGAAATCGATGCCAACCGATTCAGCGGAGGCGGGCCCATTCGGCAGGGCCGTGTTGAGGTAACGCTGCCCGCCAAGATTGGTGCGGCCGCCGCCGGACTCAATGACCGCTTTCGAGAACAAGCCTTGCGACAGAGGCGAGGTGAGCAACATGCTCACCGAGAATCCCCCCGCAGACTCGCCAAATACAGTCACGTTGGCGGGGTCGCCACCGAAGTTCTCAATGTTCTCCTGAACCCACTTCAACGCGGCGATCTGGTCCATGAAGCCGTAATTCCCGACCATCCCGTCGGCGTTCTCCTTCGTGAGCTCAGGAAACGCGAAGAAGCCGAAGCGGCCCAGGCGATAGTTGGCGCTGACAAAGACCACTCCCTTCTCGGCGAACTTGCTGCCGTCATACACCTCGGGCGAGCTGCCTCCATTGACGAAGCCCCCACCGTAGATCCAGAACATGACCGGTAGCTTCGCGTCCCCCTTGGTGCCGGCGGGACGCCACACATTGAGATAGAGGCAATCTTCTGCCGGCTTGGTGCCGAGCGGAGCAGCGTCGCTGGGGAAGGGCACCTGCATGCAATCGGCGGAGTAGGCATTGGCCTGCCGCACATCGGACCACGGCTGCACAGGCTGCGGAGCGCGCCAGCGAAGTTCGCCGACCGGAGGTGCAGCAAACGGAACACCCTTGAATGATTCAACCGGCCCCTGCATAACGCCCTGCAGCTTGCCTGAATCGGTGCCGACAACACCGGCCTGCGAAAACAAGAGGGGCACCGCCAGAACGGCGATTGTCGCTACTGCGAGCCTTCTCAAACCATCCATTTACTGCCTCCGGACCGCGCTACTTTTTGCGATGCACGCGACTATAACAGTGCCCGGAAGTATAAGTACAATTCATTGATCCGAACGAAGCAATCGGAGTCGCCGATTACGCTTTTTATTCACTTTACTCTGGCGTGTGGGGAAGCTGCGCTGCGGCCTTCACGCTTTCCAACATGGAGTTTGTCCAGGAGATGGTGCACCAGGCTCTCGGCCGCGGGCGATAAAGTGGCATCCCTTCTCTGAAGCAACTCAATCTGACGGTTCGAAAAGCGGTTGCTGAGCGGAACGATCAAGAATTCCGAAGTGTCAGAGCCGGTTGCCGTCTCCGGCAGAATGGCTATCCCCAGATGGGCGCGAACGAAGGCCAGGGCAGTTGGCATGAAATTTGTTTCGTAGCGAATGTCGAGGAGCAAGCGCTCGCGATGTGCGATGGCCTCAACAGCCTCTCTCACGCTGCTCGCCCGCCCCGGCAAAATCAATCCGTGAGCTGAGGCCTCACGAAGTGTGACGCTGCGCTTTTCCGAAAGCGGGTGCCCCGGGGACGTGAAAACAACCAGACGGTCTTGAAACAGGGGAGTCGAACGAAGTTCCGCATCGCGCCCGTGAAGAGTCCCAATTCCAAAGTCGACCTCTCGCTTGAGCACAGCTTCACGCACGCGTTCGGCGATCATATCGGAGATTTGCACGCGGATGCCTGGATAACTCTCGAGGAAGCTTCGTACAAGCTCCGGAAGCGGTCCCGCGCACACCGTGGGTAGAGCAGCGATGGACACAAAGCCAGTAGCGGCGGAGCTCAGGTCGCGTGCATGTTCAACGATGTTCTGCGCATCATTGAGTAAACGATGCAGCGGGCCGAACACGTCCTTGCCCGCGACGGTGAGCGTCACTCCACGCTTGTTTCTGTCAAAGAGCCGGACGCCCAGGCTCTCCTCAAGTTGTTGTACCTGGACGGTCAACGCCGACTGCGAAACATGCAGATCGTTGGCAGCGCGCGTGAAGTTGCGCGTCTCTGCAATTTTGAGAAATGCACGAATGTGACGGAGTTCGTGAATCATCGGGAATCCAGATTATAGGCTTCTGATTTATGCAATGTACATATTAAGAGGCGGCTCTCTATACTCGCCCTATTCGCGAAAGGGCTGCATCGGTGGTTGCTGAGCATGCTTGCTAACTGGGGTCTGATCACTATCCTCGGCATGATCGCGGCGATCGCCAGCCGACGCGTGTCGCCGCTGGTTGCACTTTTCCTGTTCCCGGTAATCGCCTGCCTGGCGGCGGGGTTCGGATTGAACACCGCTCAATTCGCGCTCTCCGGGCTGGTATCGATCGCACCCGTGGTGGCTATGTTCCTGTTCGCCATCTTGTTCTTCGGCGTTTTAACCGATGCCGGAACGATCGAACCGTTCGTAAGAGTTCTGCTTCGCGGCATCGGCAAGAACCCGGTGCTCATCGTTCCGGGCACTGCTCTGCTTGCACTGCTTCTCCACCTTGACGGGTCCGGCGCAGTCGTTTTTCTGGTTGCGATTCCCACCCTGCTGCCGCTGTATCAAGAGCTCGGAATGGATCGCAGAATCCTGGCATGCGCGGTGTCATTGGCGGCAGGCGTGAACTTTTTGCCATGGACCGGACCCACAATTCGCGCCGCCAGCGCGCTCCACACCACTCCCATCGCATTGTTCAAGCCTCTCATACCTGTTCAGATCGTAGGCTTGGTCTATGTTTTCTCTGTTGCCGTATATCTCGGGCGCAAAGAAAGCAGGCGCATTGGACACACGAATTCGAAGTCCATGCCGGTGAATGCAAAGGCGACAATCGCTTCTCGCGGTTCGCGTGTCCGCTTGGCCTGCAATTTGATTCTCGCCTTCGCAGTTCTCAGCCTGGTGATCAGTGGCAACGTTGAGCCGGCAATCGCGTTCATGCTGGGCACGACGCTGGCCCTGCTCTTCAATTTCAGATCAGTGGGTGAACAGAGCGCGGCTATTGATCGGCATGCGAAAGCTGCGCTGTCTATGTGTGCCATTCTCTGCTCGGCCGGAGTGTTCACGGGGATACTGAAAGGCAGCGGCATGCTCGCCGCCATGGCGAACGCGTCCATCGCACACATACCGCCAGCGTTCGCACCGCATATTCCGGTCGTGCTCGGCCTGGTCGCCATGCCGTTGAGTCTGCTGTTCGATCCTGACTCTTTTTACTTCGGAATTCTCCCTGT
>Ga0265342_10002411_pt1 | contig 16181 bp, 11 predicted proteins | sample 4CB327metaG_FD_203125 | JGI IMG/M metagenome (GOLD analysis project Ga0265342, IMG submission 203125) | Rhizosphere microbial communities from Carex aquatilis grown in University of Washington, Seatle, WA, United States - 4-CB3-27 metaG | ecosystem: Host-associated > Plants > Roots >...
TGGAGTACGTCGAGGGGCGGACGCTCTACGAAGTCATCCGCCAGGACATACCGCTGCCCGACGCGCGCATTGTCGACATCCTGTCGCAGGTGCTGGCCGCGGTCGGCGTCGCGCACGACATGGGCGTGGTGCACCGCGACCTCAAGCCCGAGAACATCATGATCATCCGCGGCACCAGCGACGAGGGCGAGCACGCCGAGCTGGTCAAGGTGCTCGACTTCGGCATCGCCAGCCTGGGCACGGTCGCGCGCGACGCTGCCGGCTCGTACGCCGAAGGTCCCCGCATGACCAAGCGCGGGCTGCTCGTCGGCACACCCGAGTACATGGCGCCCGAACAGGCGGGCGGCGAGCGCGCGGATCGGCGCAGCGACCTCTACTCGCTGGGCGTCGTGCTGTACCAGATGATGACCGGGCGCCTCCCGTTCCGGGGCGACAGCCCGCTCACCGTCGCGGTCAAGCACATCACCGAGGCGCCGGAGCGGCCGTCGCAGATCGCAGCCGTCAACCCGAAGCTCGAAGCGGTCTGCATGCGCGCGCTCGGCAAGTCGCCCGAGGAGCGGTACGGGAGCGCGCGCGAGATGCGGTCGGCGCTGCGCGCGGCCATCAACCTGGCGCCCGGGCGATCCTCGGCGCCGCAGTCGGTGATCAGCGGCGCCGACTCGCCGTCGGGCGCGATCTTCGGAACGCTGGCCGACGGCGGCCGGCGACGGCACGCGTCGCTCGTGGTTGGGCTGGCGCTGGCGGCGCTGTTCGCCGCGGCGCTGGGCGCGCGCAGCTGGTGGGTGAAATCGCAGCGGGCGACCGCGATGTCGCCGGCGGCGGGGCAAGACCCGAATCGCACGCCGGGCCGCGCCGCGACCGATCCGCCGGCGGTGCTCGCCGCGCTGCCGCCGACGGCGAGCACGCAGACCGCCACGGCGCCGCGCGAAGTCCCGCTCCCAGCCGACGACAGCGACGACGCGCCCTCGCCGGCCCGGCGCAACAAGGCATCGCCCGCGCGCGATGCACGCGACAAGACGCGGCGCACGACGCGCGCGACGGCCGCGCAGCGCACCTCGGGCAAGGGTGCGGTTGCGTCACCGCCCGCGCCGGCCACGAAAGAACCGGCGGCGGCCGACGTCTCGACGAGCCTGAAGACGGCGCCAGCGAAGACCGTCACGGCGACCACACCGACGACCACGACCACGCCGATCACGCCGGCGCCGCTGGATCTCGGCCACGCCAGCGTCTCGATCGCGTCGATCACCAGCACGAGCGCCATCCCCAGCTCGAACATCCGCGCAGCGCTCAGCCGTGCGCCACTGGTGCGCTGCTATCGCGATGCGCTGCACGCCACGGGCGTCGCCGCCACGGGAACCGCCGTGTTGCACCTCAAGATCGACATCGCCGGCTACGTGACCAGCACCGACCTCGAGGGAGCGCAATTCCTACCGGGAGTCAAACCATGCGTCGAGAAGGCCACACGCGGCGCGCGCGTAAAGGACGTCGATACCGGAGAGGCGACCGCCGACATCACCCTCACCTTCGCGTGTCCGCCATGAAGAGGTACTGGTCCGCGATGGCGGTCGCACTTGCGATGGCGATCGTGAGCCTGGGGCTCTCCGGCTGCGCCACCAGCCCGCGCGAGGGGCTCGACGTCGCGCAGCTGCCCGAGGCGGTGCGGCCCGACTACGCCCTCTTCGCGCGGCGCTGCTCGAAGTGCCACTCGCTCGCGCGCCCGCTGGGCAGCGGCATCACCGACGACTCGGTCTGGATCGCCTACGTCGATCGCATGCGCCGGCAGCCCGGCAGCGGCATCTCGCCGCAGGACGCGGGGCCGATCCTGCGCTTTTTGCACTACTACTCGAGCGAGCAACGCCGCATCAAACGCGAGCACGACGAGGCGAACGGAGGACCGGCGGCGCCGGCCTACAGCGACGCCGCGAGCCCGCCGCTGAGTCAGACCGCCAGCCGAGCTCCGTCCACGCCCTGATGCGGCGAACGCTGCATACCGCGATCGCGGGATCGCCGCTGGGGCTGGCGGTCGCGACCATCGTCGTCGCGATCTTGATCGCGATCCTGGCCAGCACGCGCGCGAGCGCGATCGAGCGCAACTTCGCGGGATCGGCGCAGCTGGACTATTTCCTGGTGCCGGCCGAGCCGTCGACGCCCGCGCCGCGCACGACGTTCGACGGATTCACCGCCGAGGTCGCGCTGAAGCTCGCCGTCGACGTATCCGACCACCTGTCGGCCAACGTCAAGATGTGCCACGGCTGCCACGGCTTCGAGCTACCGATGGCGTACTTCGACTATCGCGTGCGCGACGAGCTCAACTTTCGCATCGGCCGGTTCAGCCCGAGCTTCGGCGCCTTCAACGTGCGCCACGATCCCGCGAACCACGCCACGAGCAGCAAGCCGCTGCCCTATGACATGGGGCGGATGCTGCGCATGAACGAGTGGAACCTGGGCGTGATTCCGAGCCCGTTCCCCGACAATGGCATCGAGATCGGCGGCACGCACTGGTTCGGCGATCGCGTGCAGATGGACTACGCGGCCTATGCGGTCGGGGGATTCAAGGCCGACGAGGGCTCGCCCGACATCGAGTGGCAGCATTCGACGTCGGCGTACGGACAGCTCCAGGACAACAACGGCCGCCCCGCGGGGGGTGCGCGCTGGGTCCTGACCCTGAAGCTCGGCGACGCCAACGATTTGACCGCCGGCGGCAGCATCATGTACGGCACCTACGATCCCGCGAACCGCGTCTCGTACACCATCGCCGGCGCGGACCTGGCGGCGCGGCTCGGCCGCACGCAGATCCGCTTCGAGTACCTGGTTCGCCACCAGACTTTCCTGAGCGACGGCACGATGATGTTCAAGGAACCGATCGCGGCGGGCGAGATCCAGGCCTTCGACAAGCACGGCGCCTATCTGGAGATCGAACGCGCGATAAGCGACGCCGTGACGCTGGTGGCGCGCGCAGACGGGCTCTACCGCGTCGGCAACGAGCCGGTATCGAACCCGCTGCCGACGCGCGCCGCGATCTTTCGTTACACCGGCGGCGCGACGCTGGCCGTGATCCCGGGGTGGCGCGTGAAGGCATCGGCGGAGCTGTGGGCATTTTCGGACAATCCGCCCATACACCAGGATCTCGAGTTGGCGATGCACCTGGCGTTGGTGGGGACGTTCTAGGGACCGGCCGGCTCGCGGGGCGCGTGTTCGTGTTCAGCACGCGGAGCGCCAATCGCGGCACGCGCACGCTCACCCAGCACGAGCACGAACACGCTCTCGCCCACGCTAGCCGCTCCCGCCCCTCTCCAGGATCATTTGCCTCATCACCAACTTCACCGGCGGCGCCGCCTCCGCTCCGCGCGCGATCGCGCCGAGGCGCACCGCCAACGCGTCGAGCTCATTGCCGTCAAAGCACGCGCGCGCGTACGGGTCGTGCCGCCAGGTCTCGATGTTCAGCGCGTGCAGCCGGGCCATGCGCGCCGCCGGCAACGATAGCGGCGCCAGCAGATCGAGCTCCGCCTTCCATCCGCTGCGCGCCGGGATCGACAGCTTCGCGCCGATGCGCAGGCGCTGGCCATACGCCGCCTGCATCTCTTCGACCAGCTGGTAGTAACGTGTGAAGGCCGCGTGGTCGCAGCTCATGTCGGCCGACTCCTCCAGCGCCAGCACGGCGCCGTCCGCCGCAGCCTCGGCCCATGCCGCGAGCGCCGCCTCGGGGTCGCGCAGGTGGGTGAGCAAGAAGCGGCTGTAGAGGAATTCCGGCGGCTCGCCCGGGAAGGGCACCGACGTGACTTCGTGGACGCGGTAGGCGACGCCGGGCGGCGCGGTGATCTCGGCGCGCGCCACGTGCTCGGGCGACCGATCCAGGCCCAGCGTCGCCACCGGGGCGAGCAGCGCGTGCACCAGGCGCGTCGACCACCCGGGACCGCAGCCGAGATCGACGGCGCAGCGCGGGCGCAGGTAACCGAGCAGGCGCAGCAAGCGCGCCGAGCTCGGCTCGAACGCGGCCGCCAGCAGCGCCAGGCGGTCTGCGGCCACGGCGGTGTCGCCAAAGGTGTAGTGCTCGCCGGGCGGACCGACGACCACGGACGTAGCGCTCGGTTGCGACGAAGGGGACTCTTGGTTCGGGCTGGGCGGGCTCATGGCTCCCTTTGCGGTGCCACCCGGTGGCGCCCTGCTTCCCTGATCCAACGAAAAAAGGCGCCGCGGGAGGGGCGCCTTTCGAGGTGGGTGGAGATGCGTCGGTTCTGGGTCAGGTCCTCGGGCGCCCGATCGTAGACACGCTAAAGCGCCAATACCAGCGAGTGCTGGCCACGCAGCTGGAAACGGAGCGCGACGCGATGTGACCGAACGAACGCACGATGTCCGACGAGACTAGCGCCCGCGTGTGACGCGGTCAATCCGCATCGCGGTATCATCGCCAGGGATGAGAACGGTCCGAGGTGGGTCAAGGGATCAACCGTGAGGCTGCGGGATCGATTCGTCCGGCGTCAGGAAGCTACGGAATCGGGATCGGCGTCGGCGGCACGTTCTCGGGCTGCACGCACGACGACAGGTCGAAGAACATGAACTCCAGCGCTTTTTCCTGCGCCGACATGGTCAGGTTCGGCGAGCAGAGGCTGGGGAAGCCGGGCGCGCCCGGCGCCGACGAGCCGCCGCCCGTGCCGACGTGCACGTCGGTGAACACCACGCGGCCGCACTGACTCGCGGTCGGCGCCTCGACCGGCGTGTTGAACGTCAGGTACTCCGTCTGCGACGGCGAGATGTCGGTGCGGTAGATCCAGCGCTGCGACGACGCGAGCACCGTGTCGACCGAGTGCTGCACGCCGTTGAGCACGATCTGGCCGCGCGTGGTGGTGGCTTGCACGACTTGCAGCCAGTCGGCGAGCGCCGCGCCCTTGGGGAAGGTGTCGTCGATGTTCGTGGTCAGCGGGCTCGGCGGATCGTTGGTGTCGACCGACTGCAGCCAGTTGGCGGTGTCGGGCCACGGCGGCAGGCCGTCCGAGATCCAGATCGAGTTGAGGTGCTCGTCGAAGATGCGGCCGCCGTTGTCGGCGTAACGACGGATGTTGGCCATCATCGGCGGAGTCTTCGCATTCGACAGCTGCGACCCTTCGCACTGCAGGATCAAGATGTCGTACCCGGCGAGCTTCGTGTAACTGGGATAGAGATTCGCATAGGCGTCGGCGAACATCGCGCCCGTCGACGCCAGTCGATCGGAGCCCTGGTTGCTCGCGCTGCCGGCGCCGCCGACGTACATGTGAATGCGGCCGGTTCCCGAATCGGGCGTGAACTCCGAGTCGGCGACGCCGATCTTGCGCATCAGGCAGTCGAGCGCGTCCGAGTGACCGGTCGCGAGCGCGATCTTCGGCAAGTGCCCCTCGGTCTGATTGGCCGGCAGGCGCAGCAATGAGTGATCGGCGTCGGCGACCGGGTTGTCCTGGCACGCGGCCACCGCCGGGATCGCGACCTGGCGACGCCACTTGCCGATCTGGATCACCAGCGGGATGTTCGAACCGACCGGCGCGTTGTCGAGCGTGAAGTGCCCGGTCGCATCGGTCAGCGCCGACGCGATCGGCGATCCCGTGGCTGTGCCGTTGCACTGGTCGCAGGTGACGCCGTCGGTGATGGGCGCGAGATCGGCGTTGGGCACGTAGACGATCACGTTGTAAAGCGGCGTGCGGCCGCCGGGATCGTAGACCGTGCCGCTGAGCGTGGTCTTCTCGCCGTTGGGGCAGGCGTGCTGCACGCACGCGCCCTGGGTGCAGCTGGTCTGCTGGCACTGAAGGTTCTGGCAACCCCCGGGGTTCACGCCGCCGTCGGGACGCACGCCGGTGCCGCCCACGCCGCCCGATCGCGCCCCCGTACCGCTGTTGCCCGCGGTTCCGTTGTTGCCCTGGCCCGGTGCCTTGATACCCGCGCAGCCGCCGAGCGCAACCACCACCGCCAAAATCGTCGGAATCCTTCTCATCGCAGTATTCCAGCTTGGAGGTGTCCCTCGGCGGGCCCGGCGGCTCACCCCGGGGCCGGTCGCACCGTCGGTGAATCCTCCGCTCAGCGCGCGGTCGGCGTGACGGGATCCCAGTTGTCCTTGCCGCCGAGCACGCGCCGCGTCTCGTACGTGGCCGCCTCGGCCGCGGTCAACCTCTTGGTGTGCGGGTCACGCTGGCCCGCGTGCGCGCCAGCACCGGTCGAGTTGAACTCGGCATAGAACACCGACTCCATGTAGTCGGTCTCGCCCGGGTGCCACTCGCGCCAGCCGGCCGCTTCGATGTGCGGCCCCATCTCCGTGTTCAGGAAGACCACGCTCGCCATCGAGCGCCAGGGCCGTCCCAGCCAGACGTGCTCGACGCCGGGCTCTGCCGTCAGCCTGCAATGGTCGAACACGAACAGGGACTGCTCCTCGTCGTCCTGCTTGCCGTGCGCGGTGATGTACCCGATCACGTGCGGCGTGCTGTGGATCTCACACTTCTCGAACACCGCCAGGCTGTTGCCGAAGATGAAGTCGACGTTGCCCTCGATGTAGCAGCCTTCGAAATATTGCCGCGTGGGCGTGCAGGTCGCGGCGTCGTGCCCCGGCGGCGTGCAGTCGGAGCTGCCGGCGTAGAGCGTGTCCTGATTCCCGAGCAGCCGCACGTTGCGGAAGACGGCGCGGTCGCCCGCCACCAGCAGGGCCAGCGCCTGCGACCCCTTGGGCAGCTGCGGGTGCGTGCGGTTGAAGTCGTTGGCGAAGGTGAGATTCTCCGCGCGGAAGTCGCGGCCGGTGACCCGCACGGTCGCGGACTTGAACGTGCTGCCGCTGATGCCGGCGCTGTTGTCGGAGACGATCACGACCTTGCTGGCGTCGCTGTAGCCGCTGCGCAGCGTGATGTTGGGCTTGTCGATGAGCAGCATCTCGCGATAGACGCCCGGCCCGATCGAGATCACCGCGCCGCCGGTCGCGGGCGCGACGTCGATCGCGCGCTGGATCGAGTAGTAGTCGCCGTTGCCCGACGCCGCGACGTAGTAGGTGCGATCGACCGGCGGCACCTTGATCACGGCCGCCGGCGCGGTCGAGGCGTCGATGAACGGCACGAAGCGCGTGGAGCAATCGATCGGCGTGCCTGGCCTGGCGCCGCGCTCGCTCGAGGTCACGTCGCTGCCGTTCGGCACCAGGTTCCCGCTGCGCGGGCCGATGGTGATCTCGGCGTGCGCGGCGCGCAGGTCGCGTGTCGGTCCGACGACGCTGACGTTGTCGAGCGTGACGCCGATGCGATTCTTCTCGTCGAAGCCGAGAAAAGCCAGCCCGCCCGGCGTCACGCTGCGCACGTCGCGCAGCACGATGTCGCGATACACCGGGATCTTGTCGCCGGCGAAGTTGGTGTAGCGCGTGTCGAGCAGGATCGGGTTGCCGACGTTGCGCAGGCAGACGTTCTCGTAAAGCACGCTCTGCACCACGCCGCCGCGGCTGCGATCGGACTTGATGCGCAGGCCCTGGTCGGTGCCGTCGAGCGTGAGGTCGGCGACCTTGACGCCGCTGACGCCGCCGACGGTCTCGCTGCCGATCGACATGCCGTGGCCGGCGTAGAAGTGGTTGTGCGCGATGGTGACGTGCTCGACCGGCCCGAGCGGCCCGGCCTTGATCGCGACGTTGTCATCACCGGTGTCGATCGACGAGTAGGCGATCGTGATGTTGCGCGACGAGATGGGATTGATGCCGTCGGTGTTGCGCGCGGTCCTGGGCGTCTTGATCTTGACGCTCCACGCGGTGAAGCCGTCGCTGCTCTCGACGCCCACGTGCAGGTTGGCGGCGTTGCGCAGCGTGATGCGATAGAGCGTGAAGCCGTTCGACTCGCGCACGTTCACCAGGCGCGGGCAGGCCTGGAACTGGTCGCGCACCTTGGCGTCGCGCGCGAGGTCCCACCAAGTTTCCTTGTATGTGTTGCCGGCGGCGAGCAGCACGGCGCCGCCGCGGCCGTCGATCGCGCCGTCGCCCATGATGCCGGCGCCGGGCGCGTGCTCGGCGAGGATCAACGGCTGGCAGCGGCCGCGCTTATCGGCAACGGTGCCGCAGCTGCCGGGCGTGACGTCGTAGTCGCGCGGGTTGCGCGACGCGAACAGCGCGACGCCCGCGTCGACGATCAGCGTGACGCCGGCGCGCAGCTGGAGCGGCGCGGTCAGAAAGACGTTCTTGTCGCCGTCGGCGCGCAGCTCCACGGCGTGGGCCGCGGCGGCGGCGCCCGCGTCGGCGGCGGCGGCGCTGGCGCAGGCGCAGTGGTCGATCGCTTCTTGAATCCGCTTCGTGTCGAGCGTCGTCTCGGCGGCGTCGGGCAGCGCGCCGCCGACAGTCGCGAGGTGCGCCGTGAGCGTCGCGCAAACCGCGGGTAGCCGCGGCTCCTTGACGTCGCGGCTGTCCTGCGCGCGCGCGACGCGCGGCGCGCCGAGAGCGATCAACCAGCAGGCGAGACCGACCGAAGAAACTCCGAGCCGCCGGATGGCGACGTGGGGGCGACACATGGCTATGGTTGTGTCACAACCACGTTGTCGAAGGTAGCCTCTGCGCTCTGGGTCGCGACGCCGACGAAGCCGCTGGCAACCGCCGTCCCCGCCGTGAGCGTGCCGAGCGCCGTTCCGTCCAGCGAGGCGCTGAGCAGCCCGGCGCCATCGACGCTGATTTGCGCGTTGTATTGCGTGCCCACCGTGACCGTTACCGGAAACAGCGCGCTGCCGCTGCTGACAGTCTGACCGCTGCGCACCTGGAGCTGCGCGCCCATTCCGGGCATCAGCGCCAGGCAATAGGCCTCGTTGGCGGTCGTGTAGCGCACGCAAGCAAGCGCAACGGTCGGGCTCGACGATCCATTCGCCGTGACCTTGACCTGCACCGACAACGTGGTCGGCCCGCTCCACGGCGCGCCGGCCGCGCCGCTGGAGTAGTTCGCGCGGAATGTGGAGCTGAGCGCGTGATTCTGCGCCAGCGCTTGCGTCCCGTCGGTCACGATCGCCCAATCGCCGCTGCTTCCGCCGAGACGCGTCCAGGTCGGAGGTTGCGCGCCAACCGTGTAAGATTCGAAGTTGTCACAGTAGATGCCCGGGGGGCATCCGCTCGCGCCGCCCACGCCGGTCATGCCGCCCGCGCCATTGCTGTCGGCGCCCGCGCCGTCGGCGTCATTGCCACCGTCGGCGATCGCGCCGCCCATGCCGGCGATCGTGCCGCCCATCCCCTTCCCCCCGACGCCTGGCGCGCCTCCCGTCCCGCTCCCGCCGGTACCGGTGCGGCCGCCTGCAGCGCTCCCGCCCGCGCCGAGCGCCCCGCCCGTCCCGCTGCCGCCCGCGCCTGTCTTGCCGCCGACGCCGCTGCCGCCCGCGCCCGTCTGCCCACCCATCGCCGCGCCGCCCAAACCGGAACCACCATTTCCGGTTTGTCCCGCGAGACCGTCGTTGCCCCCCGCGCCGGTTTGAAAGCCGTCGCGGTTGAAAGCATCAGGACCGACGCAGCTGACCACGACCGTGGCGAGCGCGAGCGCCACGGCCCCGGCGATCCATCTCGGTGATGACGAGCGAGAGACCTCGGACGACATCGAACCCCCAGTTGTTTGTTTAGCACCCGTCGCGGCCTCGTATTCGTCCTCGCTTCTTTCCTCGGATTCGAGGACGAGGACGGGACAGACGATTCCGGTGCCTTGCTGAAGGTGTCTGTGGCCACAAACAACGGCTCACCATCACTCAATCGTGCACGCACCGCGCGGCGACGGTGTAGGTGAACGAGCGAGCGCGCCCCAGACTCAGACGTCGGTGACCGGCGAGCGCTCGACCGGCGAGCCGGCCGACTGAGATCCCCGCTTGATCGACGCGGCGAGCGCCTTGCTGGATTCCGTGCCCAGCAACGACGGCAACATCGCCTCGGGAGCTGGCAAACCAACGCGCGCCTTCGATTTCATCCGCAGTACGCGCGCCGCGCTCTCCTCGACGCGCGCGCGGAGCTCGACGCGCGATTCCGCCGCGTGCACCAGCGCTTCGAACGCCGCGCGCTGGCGCTCGCGCGGCTCGCGGATCAGCAAGTGGTCGGCGCCGGCGGCGATCGAATTCACCGCGATCTCGTCGATTGGATAGCGATCGGCGACCGCCTTCATGCCGAGATCGTCGGACACGATCACGCCGGCGAAGCCGAGCTCGCCGCGTAACAGGTCGGTCAAGATCCGGCGCGACAGCGTGGCCGGCCAGTTGCGATCGAGCGCGGGGTAAATCACGTGCGCGGTCATGATCGAATCGATACCGGCGCGCGCCGCGGCCGCGAACGGCGCGAGCTCGACGGCGCGCAGGCGCTCCTCGTCGTGCGCGACCACCGGCAACGTGAAGTGCGAATCGGCGTGCGTGTCACCGTGCCCGGGGAAGTGCTTGCCGGATCCCACGAGCCCTGCCGACGTCAGCCCCCGCCAGAACGCGAGCGCGTGCGTCGCCGCCGCGTCGGGCGTCGTGCCGAACGCACGGTTGCCGATCACCGGATTCGCGGGGTTGGTGTGCACGTCCAGCACCGGCGCGAAGTCCCAGCCGATCCCCAGCGCCGCGAGCTCGCCGCCGAGGGCGCGGCCCACGCGCTCCGTCAGCGCGGGATCGCCGGTGCTGCCGACCGAGAGCATGTCGGGCCACTCGGTCAGCGGCGTGCGCAACCGCTGAACGAGCCCGCCCTCTTGATCGACGGCGACGATCAGCGGCGCGTCGGGCGGCGCCGCGCGCCGAAGCGCTCCGACCAGAGCCGCCACCTGCGCGGGGCTGGCGATGTTGGGACGAAACAGCATCACGCTGCCGACCTCGCCGTCGGCGATCCAGCGCAGCAGATAGTCGGGTGCTTCGGTGCCGTCGAAGCCGGCCGAGATGAGCTGCCCACACGCGCGCGCCAGTGACGGTGACGTCATCGCACCATCATAGAACCGGCCGCGCGGCGATCCAGCGCGAATCGGGTCGGGCCCTGACGGGTCGGCCCCCGCCGGACCGACGCGCCCGGATCGGCCGGAGGAATCGCACGTGTGCGATCGGGAGGACGGGCGACGGGCAACGACGACGGGCAACGACGACGGGCAACCCCAGCCGCGGATCGCTGGTCGAACGACCGCAAATCGAGCCCGACAACCCGGCGCAAAACCGACTTTCAAACCGCTCGGGGCTGATATAAGTTGCGAACCCTTTTAGCCGACGGCCCATCGCCCGACCGACTCTCGTCTCCATGATCAAGATCAAGCGTATCGACCATGTCGCCATTGCCGTCGGCGACCGCGACGCCGCTGGCGCGCGCCTGCAAAGTCTGTTCGATCTGGTCGAGGAGTCGCGCGAGCACGTCGCCGATCAGCGCGCCGACGTGCTGTTCCTCGGCTGCGCGCCGGGCGCGGGCGCGGCGGCCGCGACCTCGATCGAGCTGGTCGCGCCGGCGGCCGCGACGCCGGGCCAGGCGTCCAACGCCGGCCTGCAACGGTTCCTAGACAAGCGCGGGCCCGGGCTGCACCACGTCTGCTTCGAGGTCGAGGATCTCGAAGGGGCGCTGGCCAGCCTGAAGGCCGCCGGGGTGCCGCTGATCGACGAGGTACCGCGCGCCGGCGCCCGCGGCCACCGCGTGGCGTTCCTGCATCCGGCCGCGACCGGCGGCGTGCTGTTCGAGCTGTGCGCCGCTGGACATTCCTCATGACCTCACGTTCAAAGATCTGGTTGGGTCAGGTCGTCGCCGTCGCGCTCGCGAGCGCGCTGGCGCCGGCGCGCATCGCCTTCGCCCAGTACGGTGGCATGCCCGGGCAGCCGGGAGGCGGAATGCCTCAGGCGCCGGCGGGCCAGGAGCCGAAAGAAGAAGGCCCCGCCGAGGCCGCGCCCGAAGACGAAGGGCGCCCGAGCGATCTCGAGCCGCTGGGCGGCTACGCCGAGCAGAGCAAGAAGAAGATGCAGATCTTCGAGATCGACGGCTACCTGCGCATGCGCAGCGACTACCTTTACAACTTCAATCTCGGCCAGGGCTACACGACGATGCAGCAGCCGGTTCCGTCGTTCATCACGACAGCCGGCGCCAACCCGAACCCCGCCAACGGTTTGCCTCCGTTTCCCGTACCGCTCAACTGCCCCGCGCCCACCTCGGTCGGCACCAAACCGCCTCCGTGCGGCACCAAGGGCCTGGGCAGCGCGAACCTGCGCCTGCGCCTGGAGCCGACGCTGAACGTGACCGACCAGGTGCGCGTGCACGCGCAGTTCGACGTCCTCGACAACACGATCATGGGCTCGACGCCCGACTCGCTGATCGGCAACAACCGCAAGCCGCAGGACAGCCTGCCGGGCGCGGCGCCGGCGGCGCTGCTGTACCAGACGCAGGATCCGCCCGAGATTGGCCAGAACGGCTACACGTCCAGCATCCGCGCCAAGCGCGCGTGGGGCGAGATCGACAGTGAATTCGGCTCCCTGCGCTTCGGCCGCATGCCCTGGCACTTTGGCCGCGGCATCGCCTACAACGATGGGAGCTGCCCCGACTGCGATCTCGGTACGACGGTGGATCGGCTGATGGCGCTGACCCAGCTCTACGGCCACCAGTTCGCGCTGGCGTGGGACTTCGGCGCGCAGGGGCTGACGTCGCAGCAGCTGAACATCGGATTCAACGATCCGGGCGGCTACCCGATCGATCTGTCCCAGGACGACGACGTCGTGCAGTTCATGGCGGCGGTCACGCGCATCGACTCGCCGGTGGTGCTGCGCGAGCGCATCGACCGCGGCGACATGGTGGTGAACTACGGGCTGCAGCTGGTCTACCGCAGCCAGCAGGACACTGTGGCGCAACCGACGCCGACCCAGACCGCGAATGCTGCCTCCGCCAACGCACCGACGGCGCCGACGCGCGAGCAGGTTGCGCCGATGCTGGCGCCGGTCGGGGCGCACCTGGTGATGCCGGACCTCTGGTTCAAGCTGTACTTCCGCGCGCTGACCATCGAGTTCGAGGGCACCGGCGTGTTCGGCAAGATCGACAACCCCGGGCCGCTGTCGGCGACGCCGAACAGCTCGCTGACGTTGCGGCAGCTCGGCTGGGTGGTCGCGTCGGATCTGCGTCTTTACCGCGATTCGTTCTTCGTCGGCTTCGAGACCGGCGGCGCCACCGGCGATCAGGCAGAGGATCGGACGCAGTACCTCAACTACCGGTACCGGTTCGTTCAGCAACCGCCGGGCGATCACGCCATCAACGACTTCAAGTTCTCGCCCGAGTACCACGTCGATGAGATCTTCTTCCGCCACATCCTGGGCACGGTGACGAACGCGATCTATTTCAAGCCGCAGATCGCGTACTGGTTCGATCTGCAGCAGACCCGCCAGCTGGGGCTGACCGGCGCGGTGATCTACAGCATGGCCCAGGTGCCGGTGTCGACGCCCGGGAACGCGCTGTCCTACGGCATCGAGATGAACCTGGGCGTGAACTACCGCAACAGCGGCGATGGGTTCTACGCCGGCATCGTCTGGGCGGTGTACTGGCCCTTCGCCGCGCTCGACCGCCCGGAGGACATTTGGCTCGGCGACGCGCAGAGCCCCAGCGCCGCGCAGATGTTGCGCGCGTTCTTCGGGATTCGTTTCTAGTCCGTTTCCTTTTGGTCGATTTCTGGTAGCCCGTATCCGGGACCCGCACGGCGGTCGGTTCGCGCACGGAAGCGGTTTCCAATCGGCCGCATTTTGGGCAATCTCCCCTCAGGGGGAGCGTGATGATCGATCTCTGGAAGCCGGCCATGGATCGTGGTTTTCGGAGGGCCGGCGACGAGACCTACGTCGGGCGGCTGGGGGAAGCCCCTTGCACGATCGCCGTGGTGCCCGTGATCTACGGCTACCTGGGCGTGCTGGTGACCGCGAAGATCGTGTCGCCGCTGCGGGGCACGCTGTTCTGGCGGCGCGGCCGGGTCGCGAGCTCGACGTTCTCGGGCGGCGTCGCACCCGCGGCCGACGACCCCACGTTCGCCGCCGACTACCGCGTGCTCAGCGACGGTCCCAAGTGGTCGCTCTCCGAGGCCACCTGCCACTTCGTGCGCGCGCTGCACATCGAGTACCTGCAAGCGCAGCCGCCGGCGCTGTCGATCCTCCAGATGGCGGAGGTGCCGCCCGACGACGCGACGCTGGCGCGGCTCGATGCGCTCATCGCGACGTTGAGCCGCATCCGCCGCTGACGCATCGGGCGGCGGACGCGGGCGACGCGGCTCACTGGATCCCAGTGGCCGTCGTCACCGCTACCGATCCCGGCGGGAAGTAGTAGAACGCCGGCGGCGGGGGATCGCAGGCTGGCTTGGTCCAAAGGAAACCGTTGCTGTCGAACACCGTGGCGTTGGCGGCCTTGAACTCCAGCGCCTGGCTGGCGACGATCGAGCCGCACGTGTTGACCCGCACGTTGCTGAAGACGTCGCTGATGGTGTTGGCGTTGTCGGCCGGAACGGGCAGCCACTCCAGCACGCCCCCGTGAATCGTCCAGGGCTTGTTCGGATGGTCGGTGCCGAGGAACCCGATTCCCACGACGCGTCCGGTGTCGGCCATCGCGTCCACGTCCGAGGGAACCGGGCCACCCATCGGCGAGGCGTGAGCATTCGGCGCCGCCGTGGTCGGCACCGACCAGAACGTGGGCGCGGAGCCGCTGCCGACACCGGCGGCCACGCCGGTGATCGCGATGGCGTCGGCCTCGCCCGGGCCGAGCAATGCCACGGGCGGCCGCCCCACGATCGGGCTCCAGCGCAGCGCGACCTCGGCGCTGTCCGGTCCCTGCAGCCCATAGCCGACGATCTCGCCGAAATCGTTGATGTCCATCGCGACGGCGCTGAACCAGTTCTGCGGAGTGATGTCTACCAATCCCTCGGTGGGCGACCACCGAAACGCATGGAGCGCCGAGTCCCAGAACGGGACCACCGGCGGCGCCAGGAAGCTGCCGACCACCACGTTGGCGTCGTTGATCGCGTTCGGCCGTGCGTGCGCGTGGTTGGGCGCGCGGATCTCTGTTGGCAGCATGCAGTCGGTCGTGGTGCAGTCGGCTGGCAGCGGGCGGATCCAGACGAACGCGCGATCGTTCGCCTGGCCGATGACCGAGCCCGCGTTGTTGAGCGCGCCGCCGGCCGCCACCGCCGACGACAGATCGGCGGGCAGCGGAAGGATCGCCGTGAGGGCGCCGTTGCTCCAGGTGACGATGTTGCCGTTCCAGGCACCGCCGATCACGCCGTTGTCGTTGATGCCTCCGGGCAGGAACGGCAGGGTGGTGAAGGTGTAGTCCGGCGGCGGCGGTGCCGGCAGCGTCCCGACGATGGTGGGGGGCGGCGGCGGCGGGGGCGACGAGATGGGTCCCGTGCCGATGGGCCGCGAGGTCGCGACGGCGGTGGTCGACACCACCCCGGCGGCGACCATCAGCTCGCTTTGCCAGGCACCGAGAGCGGAGTCAGCCCGCGCGTCGTTGGACGGAGGCGCGCCGCAGCCGGCGAGCCCGACGCCGGCGAGCGCGAGCGTGACGAGATTGAGTGATGACCGTCGGCGGAGCGTGGTCGAAGGCAGAGGCGTTGACAGCATCGAGATCTCCTTGGTTGAGACCTCGCTGTCTACGCAACTCGCGGACCAGAGATTGCGCCTCGCCGGAGCGAGCAGATCCGCCCCGATCGCGGCGAGAGAGTGCGCCCGCGCGCCGGCTGTCACATGGGACGCGTCCCATGGTCACACCCCGGGGGACGAGGACGGCGACAAGGACGGGGCGCGGTCGCTGTCCGGACCGCCGGCCGTCGCGCCCTCAGTGCGTTTTGTCCTTGGTCTTCTTGCCGACGCCCTGGGCCTTCTCGCCGTCGGTGTAGCCCTTGAACGTCTTCAGGCGCTCCTCGGCGTCGCGGCGCGACTCGGCGTCCTCGGACTTGCCGTACTCGAGGTACTTCTCGAACGCCTCTTTCGCCTCCTGGGTCTTCTTGTCCTGCGAGTAGAGGATGCCGAGGTCGTAGTACGCGCGCGCGTGCTTGGGGTCGCGCGCGATCGCCTGCTTGTACTCGTCGATCGCCTCGTCGGTGTTGCGCTGGCGGCGGAACACCGTCGCCAGGCTGAAGTGGTACTCCGCCTCCTCGGGCCGCAACGCGATCGCCTTGCGAAAGGCGGCGATCGCCCCGTCCATGTCGCCCGACTTCTCCTTGGAGACGCCCAGGCTGTTCCAGGCGTTGGGATCCTCGGGCTTGAGCTCGGTGGCCTTGGTCAGGTGCTCG
>Ga0265342_10002412_pt1 | contig 16179 bp, 10 predicted proteins | sample 4CB327metaG_FD_203125 | JGI IMG/M metagenome (GOLD analysis project Ga0265342, IMG submission 203125) | Rhizosphere microbial communities from Carex aquatilis grown in University of Washington, Seatle, WA, United States - 4-CB3-27 metaG | ecosystem: Host-associated > Plants > Roots >...
GCCGACGACAGCGTCGTCGGCGCGGCCTTTCCGGCCGAGGCGTCCGCCTTATCGAAGCGGGATTCATCGGTCTGTGGCAACCTAGGCGTTTAGTCTCTCGCATGCGTTAATACAGTCGTTAAATCTGTACCGAAGCCGCTCGTGACGGTGTCGCACGGGCACGGCAACGCGGAAGCCTTGGCGCATTTCGGCTCCAGGTGCTCGGCCATGTCAGCCGGTTGCCACCTCGCGGAAAGGCGCCCGGCTCAGCTCATTGCCGGCGGTGGTGACCTTCTGCAGCAGGCGCACAAGTTCCGTTGCTTCCTTCTTGGTCAGGCCGCGCAGCATGATCTGCTGAGCCTGTTCAACCACCGGGGTCACACCGCGTAGGGTTTTTTCTCCCGAAGGAGTCATCGTCAATTCGCGCGCACGCCGGTCGCGGCTGCTTTCATGGCGCGCGATCAGGCCTTTCTGCGCCAGCCGGTCGACCACCCCGGTGATGGTGGTGCGGTCATAGGCAATCACGCCGGCGAGTGTCACCTGATCGATCCGGGGGTGCGCGCTGACGGCGACGAGCGCCGCGTACTGCACCGGCGTCAGGTCGAAGCCTGCCTCCTCCATCTGGGCCAAAAACACCGCCACGGCAATCTGCTGAAACCGGCGTGCGAGATGGCCGGGCATGTCCTCGTGTGCGGTGTTTTTCATAGCGACCTCCCATCGTCTCTTGACGTATACTGATCTTCAGCATACTGATCAATCCCCCCTCGCGTACCGGCGCGGATCTCAAAAGCGTTCAAGAGCCAGAGACGATCATGCAGTTTCACCTCAATGGATTTCACCCCGGCGACCCCGCGATCTTCGATCCGTCGGAGCGGTATCCGGCCGCGGGGGCCCAAGGACCGGTTCCCGGCGACGTCGATGTCCTGATTGTCGGCTCGGGACCGGCGGGGCTGACGCTGGCGGCGCAATTATCCGCATTTCCCGACATTAAGACCTGCATCGTCGAGCAGAAACCGGGGCCGATGCTGCGCGGCCAGGCCGACGGCATCGCCTGCCGCACCATGGAGATGTTTCACGCCTTCGGTTTCAGCGAACGCGTGCTCAAGGAAGCCTGCTGGATCAATGAAACCACGTTCTGGCGGCCGGACGAAAAACTGCCCGGGAACATCGTCCGCAGCGGCTTCGTCAAGGACGTCGAGGAGGGATTGTCGGAGTTCCCGCACGTGGTGCTCAACCAGGCGCGGGTGCATGACTTCTATCTCGACCTGATGCGCAAATCGGCGGCGAAGCTCGAACCGCATTACGCGCGGCGCGTCGTCGCCGTTCAGCGCGCAGCGGATGGCAATGACGACGAGGCGCGGCGCGTGACCGTTACGCTCGAGCGGCTCGACGCCCCCCATGAGGGGCAGACCGAGACGATCCGCGCCCGCTTCGTGGTCGGCTGCGACGGCGCGCGCAGCACCGTGCGCACCTCGATCGGGCGCGAGCTTCATGGGGAATCCGCCAATCACGCCTGGGGCGTCATGGATGCGCTGGCGGTCACCGATTTCCCGGACATCCGCTGCAAGTCGTTGATCCAGTCCGACAGCGAAGGCAGCATCATCATTATTCCGCGGGAGGGCGGCTATCTGGTTCGCCTCTACGTCGAACTGACCAAGCTCGACATCGGCGAAAGAGTCGCCAACCGCCACATCACCGTCGAAGAACTCATCGCCAAGGCGCAGCTGATTTTCACTCCGTATCGGTTCGAGGTGAAGGAGATTCCGTGGTGGTCGGTCTATGACATCGGCCAGCGGCTGACGGACAAGTTCGACGATGTTCCGGACGACGCGATCGCGACGCGGCTGCCGAGCGTGTTCATTGCGGGCGATGCCTGCCACACCCACAGCCCCAAGGCAGGCCAGGGCATGAACGTCTCGATGCAGGATGCTTTCAACCTCGGATGGAAGCTGGCCTTCGTCCTGCACGAACGGTGCGCGCCATCGCTGCTGCACACCTACTCCGCGGAACGCCGCGCCATCGCCAAGGAATTGATCGAGTTCGATCGCGAATGGGCCGCGATCATTGCCTCAACCCACGACAGCGAAGGCGCCGACCCAGAGCAGACCCAAAATTATTTTGTGCAGCACGGGCGCTATACCGCGGGAACCGCGACGCATTACACGCCGTCGACGTTGACCGGCGAGAGCACGTACCAGCATCTCGCCAAGGGCCTTGTCATCGGCAAGCGCTTTCATTCCGCGCCGGTGATCCGTCTCGCCGACGCCAAGCCGATCGAGCTCGGCCACGTCGCCAAAGCGGATGGACGGTTTCGGATTTTTGCCTTTGCCGGAGCGGGCGATCCCACCGCCTCCAATTCCGCCATCCATCAATTGTGCGATTATCTCGCCGACGAGCCGGACTCACCCGTGCGACGATATACGCGGCCCGCCGAGGATATCGATGCGGTGATCGACGTCCGCGCGGTGTTTCAGCAGGCGCATCGCGACCTCGCCATCGCGGCGATGCCTTCGCTTCTGCTGCCCCGCAAGGGACGCTACGGCCTTCTCGACTACGAGAAAATGTTCTGCCCCGACGTCAAAAGCGGCAGCGACATCTTTGCATTGCGTGGCATCGATCGCGACGCGGGCTGCATGGTTGTGGTGCGGCCGGATCAATATATCGCGCAGGTGCTACCGCTCGATGCTTATCGGGAACTCGCGGCGTATTTTGACGGGTTCATGGTGGCGCAAGCGGGGCTGTAGGCGCGCTTACCAACGGAGCACGTAGGGCGGGTTAGCCACCCAACTCGGCTGTCGCCGACTGGGCAATTTGATTGCCGATGTCGGGTAAACCCGACATCGGTGGCGTAGCCCGCCGCTCAGCTGGAGACGGCGGATGACGCGATGCTAATCCGCCCTACTGACCACTGGCGTTCGACGTCCACGGATTCATGGCGGCAAGGGACGCTGTAGCGCGCTCGCCGAGGCGAGATAGCGCGACAGAGCACAGGTTGACGTTGAAATTGCGCATCATGTTCCATGGGGGCCTCAATGGTGGGGCGGGTTAGCGAGGCCATTGAGGGCGCCTGCGAACACCATTTCAAAGAGCAGCAAGGCCAGCCCTGCCATGGTGTTGGCTTTCAGCACGCGCCAGGATAAACAATCGATGGTGGATGGGGTCATGGTCTGCTGTCGCATTTTTTGTTTGCTCGCGGCGATGCTGCTGCCGCTGATCGCAGGCATTCCAAGCGCCCAGGCGCAGCCGGCCCCTGCGGGTGACGACTACACCGCCCGCATCCAGCCGATCTTCGACAACCGCTGCGTCGCCTGCCACAGCTGCTACAACGCCCCCTGCCAACTGAACCTGCAGAACTATTCGGGCCTGACGCGCGGCGCCACCCGGCTCAACGTCTATGATGGCTCCCGACCCAAGAGCGTCGCGCCGACCCGTCTCGACATCGATGGTCGCAGCGTCTCCGACTGGCGCGCCAAGGGCTTCTTCGATGTGGTCGGCAACGCTGACCCTGCCCATACGCTACTGATGCAGTTCGTCAATCTCAGGGCCGGGCATTCGATTCTGCAGCCGAAAAAGCCGGTCGGCGAAAGCAATTTCTGCCCGGCCGACAGCGACAATGGCGCGCTGGTCGCGCGGAACATGCCGGAGCTCGGCATGCCCTACGGGCTGCCGCCGCTGGCGCAAACAGAGATTTCGGCGCTGACCGCATGGATCGCAGGCGGCGCGCCGGGTCCCTCGGCCGCGAGCCTCGCGGCCCGCCGTGCAGCGCCGCCTGAACTCGAGGCCCAAGTGCGTTCTTGGGAAGCCTTCTTCAACGGCAGCACGCTGCGCGAGAAGCTGGTCGCGCGATATCTGTACGAGCATCTGTTCCTCGCGCATCTCCACTTCACCTCCGAGACGACGTCCGCGCCGCAGACATTCTTTCGCCTGGTGCGCTCGCGCACGCCGTGCGCGGCTGATGTCGATGAGATCGCAACGCGGCGGCCGAACGACGACCCGGGCCCCGGCCCGTTCCAGTATTGCCTGCGCCGGATCGACGCCACCATCGTCGACAAGACCCACATCCCCTATGGTCTCTCCCCGGAGAAACTCGAGCGCATCCGTCAAACATTCCTCGCGCCGGCATGGGAGGTGAAGACACTGCCCGGCTACCGCGACGACGTTGCCGGCAACCCGTTCGTCACGTTCGCCGACATCCCGGTGCGGGCGCGCTACCAGTTTCTGCTCGACGACGCCGAGTACGAAATCAAGACCTTCGTCAAAGGCCCGGTCTGCAACGGCAGCATGGCGGTCAACGCGATCCAGGAGCAGTTCTTCGTCCTGTTCCTGCGACCCGACGCCGACGGCATGGTGGTGTCGGCCGAGCATGCGCGCAAGGCGCAGGACCTGCTGGTGCTGCCGGGGGTGTGGGGCAGCGACGTGCAGATCGGCGACGACCTGCCGTTCCTGCGGAAACTCATCGTGCAGCGCGAGGCTTATCGCAAACTGCGGGCCGACAACGCGCGCGCGCTGCGTCCGGCCGGCTATACGCTTGATGACATCTGGAACGGCGACGGCCACAACCCGAATGCCCTGCTCACGGTGTTTCGGCACTTCGACAACGCCATCGTCACCCAGGGCGCGGTGGGCGATCTGTCCAAGACACTGTTCGTCCTCGACTACCCGCTGCTCGAGCGGCTGGTCTACAATCTCGTCGTCAACTACGACGTGTTCGGCAATGTTGGCCACCAATCGCTGACGCGCCTCTACATGGATTTCATTCGCATGGAGGCGGAGGAGTTGTTCCTCGACTTTCTGCCACCGTCGCAACGCGCGGGCTTGCGGAAATCGTGGTACGGCGGCCTGCTCACCGACCTCAAACTCCGCTTCGTCTTTCCGCTCGTCGACAGATCGGCGCCAACCGGCGTGCGCTACCGCAACGAGGCCAACGCCAAAGCGGAATTCGTCGAACAAGTGAACGACACTCTCGCCCCAGCGGTGCGGGGCGAGCCCGATGCGCTGAATTGGAAGACGTTGCCGTTGCCGAAGGACGTGGGGCGAGGCGCCGAGCTCACCGCTGCCGAGCGGGCGCTGCGCCGGATCGCTTCGGTCAAGGCGTTGGATGCGACGCCGTTTGCGCGCTTTCTTCCCGATTTCGCGCTGGTGCTGGTGCCCGCCGCGCATGGCGCGCGGCTCTACAGCATCGTCCACAACCGCGAGCACACCAACGTTTCGTGGATGTTGCGAGAAGACGAGCGGCTCGCCCCGCAGGAAGACACGCTCACCGTCCGGGCCGGCGCTCTCGGCGCTTACCCCAACATGTTCTTCGTGGTGTCGGACACCGACATCGACACGTTTGCCGATGCCGTGACACGCCTGACATCCGCGGCCGACTACGAACATCTGGTGGACCGCTTCGGCGTGCGGCGCTCGAACGAAACGTTCTGGTCGGTGTTCGACGCGATCAACGCCGCCCACCTCGCCGGCGATCCGGTCCGCGCCGGCATCCTGGATCTCACGCGCTATGCGCTCGATGAGAAATAGCAAAAAATGAGACGATGCAGGTTCGGTGGTCGCGGATCGATTTAGTAAGGGGTAGCAGTGCACTTAATGCGCCGTTTCAACACGAGTGATTGAGTGCACTGTCACCTTAACCCGGCTTGTTCGCATTGCATGAGCGTTGCAGGCGAAACGCAGGCTGGCGATCAGACCGCCGCAAACGTTGCGGAATGCGTCTTGGTGCCCCGCACGGCAAGAAAGCCGAGCCCACACAGGCCGAGGATCAGCATGCTCCATGTCGCGGGCAGCGGCGTCGGCGCCGGGGTCAGCGAAAAGACGTCGCTTCCAATATTGTTGGTGGCCTCCTCCTGATAGAATCCGGAGTTGAGAAAGATATCGACGCTTTGTCCCGACGCGAGATTAAAGGCAAGGCCGTGGTCATCGACGAACAGCGGGCCGGCGGGGAAAACGAACTCGTCGCCGCCGAGGAACGACGACAGTCCGGTGATTTTGCTACCGCCGACGGTGCCGGTCATCGCGGTCACCTTATCGACACCTGCGGTGGCGGTGGTCATTGCCGTGATCGTGCCGCTGCCCACGAACGGAAGGTCCGTGCCCGTCAGCGTCCAATCAAAGGTCACGGTTGCTGCGCTGGCGGGCGCCAGCGTAGCGAGCGGGAAAACGCCGCCAATGAGCAGAGCAGCAATTCTCAAAAACTTCATGTCCAGTACTCCTCGAAACCGATCTGCGCCTCGCTCCGACACCGCAAGCCCTTGCCGTGTCCGGATACCGCGCGGCGCATAGAACTGTGGTTCCGTGTCAGTCCGGTGTCAGTCGGGTGACACCGCTTTGAATGGACGCTGGGGCTGCGATGAATTTTGGTGACTGTGCTTCGCTTATCACCTCCTCAAAGTTGCGTTGGGAGGCGTCTTGCGGATTTTGGCGGCACGCGCTTATGCAATCGCGCGACGTCGATTGACGACACAATGACGACTAACGCGCGCCTCGGTGTGGGTCTCCGAAAATCGACCAGCCCATTCTTTTTGTCAGTTCGTCGAGTGCCAATCGTCCGAGCTGAGAATTGCCGTTCGCATCAAGTCCCGGCGACCAGACGGCAATGGATGCCTTGCCCGGCACGATCGCGAGAATTCCGCCGCCGACACCGCTCTTTCCCGGCAAGCCCACCCGATAGGCAAATTCGCCTGAACCATTGTAGTGCCCGCACGTCAACATCAGCGCATTGATGCGCCGTGCCCGTTCGGGCTGAACGATCGTGAGACCGGTCGCAGGATTGCGGCCGAGATGCGCCAGAAAGCGGCCCGCCTTCGCCAGCTGGCGGCACGACATGGCGATGGCACAATGATGGAAATAAACCCCGAGTACGTGCTCGACCGGATGATCGAGCACGCCGAATGATTTCATGTAGTTCGCAAGCGCGACGTTGCGAAATCCGGTGCGCTGCTCCGAGGCCGCAACCGCCTCGTCGATCGTGATCGAGGAATCCTCGGTGACGAACTGAACAAAGCGCAGAATTTCGCCCAGCATCTCCCGCGGCTTATGTCCGGACAGGATCACATCGGTGACGGCGATCGCGCCGGCATTGATGAAGGGATTGCGCGGAATGCCGCGTTCGAATTCGAGCTGGACGATGGAATCGAAGGCGCTGCCGGACGGCTCGCGCCCGACCCGCTGCCACAAACGGTCGCCGACCCTGCCCAAGGCGAGCGTGAGCGTAAACACCTTCGAGATGCTTTGGATGGAGAACAGCGTATCCGCGTCACCCGCTGCCGCGACGTGACCGTCCGCGTCAATGACAACCAGGCCAAAGGCCTTGAGGTCGACCCGCGCCAATTCGGGAATATAGGTCGCGACATTGCCGCGATCGGTACGGCTCGTCATCGCCTCGGCGAGGTCGTGGACAACAGCGTCGAGGTTCGGCGGCATCGATTGCTTTGATCCTCGGCTTCACCATCAACGCTTTTGATTTTGCAACACGCTGCTACCGATCTGTCAACAGCCGGCCCTCCGATGCGGTTTTGATTTAGAGCTGTACTGACGCGTTGGCGCAGTGCATCGGGCGAATTGCGCGATCAAGCAGGAACGTACGTCAACCTGATCGTGTCCTCGCCCATGGGATCGCTGGCCACAAGACGGAGCGGCGGCCGGGGGCCAGCGAAGAATGGCGTGCCGTGACCGAGCACGAAGGGGCGGAAGTAGAGTCGATGCTCATCGATAAGACCAAGGTCGGTCAGGCTTCGCGCCAGGTCTGGTCCGGCGACGTCAATCTCTCCGACGAGCCGAGCCTTCAGCTCGCGCAGCACGGTCCCGACGTTATTCTGAACCAGCGTGGCGTTGCGGCCGACTGACGTCAACGCGCGCGACACGACCCACTTCGGTTGGCCTCGCCACGCCGCCGCGAAGTCGCGTTCCTGCGCGCTCCAGCCGGGCAGGTCTTCGTCCCAATAACGCATGATCTCGTACGTGCGGCGACCATACACACTGCCGGCCAGGTCGCGCACGTGCTCCACGAAGTGACGAAAGAGCGCGGGGCCCGGCCGCATTTCCGTGTGGTCGACGTAGCCGTCCAGGGACTGCGATAATCCGAAGACGAGCTTCGCCATGCGGTAAAATCTCCATCCCGGTTCTGCAGCATAGCGCGTAGGGCGGGTTAGTCGAAGGCGTAACCCGCCGTTTGACGATGGCGGATTACGCGATGCTAAACCGCCCTACGGGCTAATGACGTGCGATACGACGCTCCATCTCGTCGTTGATGTCGCGTGCCTCACACAGTGTCAGATGCATCCGCATCAATTTGCGCGATCGGTCCGCAAACAACCCCGCAATGCTAAATCCAAATGACGGACCGAAAGACATAGAGACACCCGACCCAACTCCTATCCACGAAAGAAACAGGTACGCCAACGGATGCCGGATCGGACCACGAGCCGACGCGAGCAACTTGTAAGGCCAAGCCTCTACTTCTACTTGAGCGTACGCCTGCCAAGTTCGCTCAAGTCGCTCTGCGAGCTGCACGTCAGACAAGCTTGCAAGATCGTGCCTGAAATTCAGCGAGAGCGACATTGTGAACAGGTTGCAAGGGCGCGGTTGAGGTTGTCACCCATGTCTCAGGTAAGATCTGTCACCTGTGTATCCGGGCTGGACATGCGATTCATTGGTAGCGGAGGAGGGATTCGAACCCCCGACACACGGATTATGATTCCGTTGCTCTAACCAACTGAGCTACTCCGCCGCCGATGGGGCCGGCGCTTGAGGCCGGCGGCCCGGGGTTCTCCGGACGGCGCGAGGATATAAGGAGTGGGCCGAAGGGGTGTCAAGGCAACGCCGCGGGTGGAGTGACTGGCGGCCGGAATGGCCGCAGGCACGCTCGGCGCCGGTCCGGCGGCCACCCCTGCCCTGCCCGCACGCGATTGAAATGGCTCGGCTATTTGCAATCCATGGACGTCGACGTGCGCCCGGCCGGATCAACCCATGCCGCGCCTCGACCGTCAAACCGACGCAGGCCGCAGCCCCAATTGCCCGGCGATCAAGCGATCGAACCAGCGCGCCGGCAAATATGCGGCGAACAAATCCTGCAGCGGGGTCGGGCTGACCTGATAGCGCGCCTTGGGATGCGGATCGGTGAGCGCGCGGTGGATGGCGGCGCCCAGCACCTCGGGCTTGAGACCCTCGCTGCCCAGCTTGAACATCGCATCGCGCAGGCGGCCGAACGGCGGCCCATAGGGCGTGCGCGCGAGCCCTGAGACATCCTCTGCTTCGGCCTTGCCCCAGATGTCGGTGACGACGGACCCGGGCGCGACCACGATGACGTCGATGCCGAACAGCAGCAACTCGCGGCGGAGACTCGCCGAGATTCCCTCAATGGCGAATTTCGACGCGTGATAGGCGCCGAGGAACGGATAGGCCATGCGCCCGCCGACCGAGGAGATCATCACGATGCGGCCCTTGTCGCCGCGCCGCGCCGGATCGGTGCCGAGCAGCGGCGCAAATGCTTGCGTGACGATGATCTGGCCGATCACGTTGACCTCCAGCTGGCGGCGCAGATCGGCGATCGGCAGCAGCAGCATCGGCCCGGGCACGGAGATGCCGGCATTGTTGACGAGACCGTCGAGGGTGGCGTCGCCGAGCGCGGTGGCGACGGTTTTCGCGGCGGCCGCGACCGCGGTTTCATCGGTGACGTCGAACAGCAGCGGCGTGAAGTTCGCGCCGAATTCGGCCTTGAGGCGATCGGCGTCGGCTTGTTTGCGCACGCTGCCGAACACGCGGAAGCCGCGGTCGATGAGGACCTTGGCGGCGCCCCAGCCAATCCCGGTGGAGGCTCCGGTGACGACGACGGTTTTCATGGCGAGGCTCCCATCATTCGAATGCAGCTAGACTCATCAGACGCCGGACGTCTCGCGACCGCGGTTCGAACTTGCGACCGCGGTCGGTTTCGCTTCGCTCTACCCACCCAACGACACTGTGGCCACGCGCGCGGTGCGTGGTCTCCCTCTCCCCGCGTGCGGGGCGAGGTAAACAACACTTGTACGGGCGTCCGGGGCGGTGGGTTTCGCTTCGCTCTACCCACCCTACGATGCTCCTGATGACAATTCGTAGGATGGGTAGAGCGAAGCGAAACCCGTCATTCGCCCCGGTGCGGGTTCCCTATTCCGCCGCGATCGCGGTCACGCCGGGGTGGCCGAACTCGTCGATGACTTCGACTGCGGCCGGCCGGGCCGGTTCATCCTGCCTGACCCGGAACCACAGCGCGTAGAGCGCCGGCACCACGACGAGCGTGAGCACGGTCGCGACGAACAGGCCGCCGGTGATCGTCGTCGCCATCGGCCCCCAGAACACGTTGGTGGTCAGCGGGATCATGCCGAGGATGGCGGCGAACGCCGTGAGCGCCACCGGCCGCGCGCGGCGCACGGTGGCGTCGATCACCGCCTGGTAGCGCGGGTGACCGGCGGCGATATCGCGGTCGATCTGGTCGACCAGGATCACGGTGTTGCGCATGATCATGCCGGCGAGCGCGATCAGGCCCAACAGCGCGACGAAGCCGAACGGCCGGTTGGTGAACAGCAAGGCCCCGGTCGCGCCGATCAGGCCGAGCGGCGCGGTCGCGAACACCAAGGCGAGCCGCGAGAAGCTCTGCAGCTGGATCATCAGGAGCCCGAGCATCACCACCGCCATGACCGGAAACACCGCGGCGAGTGCGCCGTTGGCCTTGGCGCTTTCCTCGATCGAGCCGCCGGTCTCGATGCGATAGCCGTAGGGCAACGCATCTTGAATCGATTGCAGCTTGGGCAGCACTTCGTTGGTGACGTCGGGCGCCTGGACGTTGTCGACGATGTCGCCGCGCACGGTGAGCACGACATCGCGGTTGCGGCGCCACAGGATCGGCTCTTCATAGTCGTAGTTGATGCGCGCGACCTGCGACAGCGGCACGGCGACGCCGTTGCGGGTGGTGATGGTCAGTCCCGACAGGCGTTCGAGGTCGAGGCGCTCGGCCGGAACCGCGCGCGCGACCACATCGACATGCTCGATGCCGTCGCGGAACTGGGTGATCTTGTAGCCGGTCAGCAGGGTCTGGAGATTTTGCGCCACGTCCTGCGGAGTGAGGCCGAGCGCACGGGCACGGTCCTGGTCGACATCGAGGCGGATCGACTTCACCTGTTCGCCCCAGTTCAGATGCGGGTCGACAATTTTCGGATTGGCCGCCATCACCTTGCGGACATCCTCGGCGATCGCGCGCAGCTTCATCGGATCGGGCCCGACGACGCGGAACTGCACCGGGAATCCGACCGGCGGACCGAAGGTGAAACGATCGACGCGGGCGCGCGCCTGCGGCAGCGCGCCGTCGGCGAGGATTTTGTCGAGCCGGGCCTTGACGCGCTCGCGGGCGTTGATGTCCTTGGTGACGATCACGATCTGGGCGAAGTTCGGGTTCGGCAGCACCGGGTTGAGCCCGAGCCAGAACCGCGGCGAACCCTGGCCGACATAGGTGGTCGCGGTGACGATATCGGTGTCGCCGGCGAGATATTTTTCCGCCTGCTTGGCGGTCGCATCGGTGACGCCGATGGCGGTGCCTTCCGGCAGCCGCATCTCGAAGAACAATTCGGTGCGGGTCGAGGTCGGGAAGAATTGCTGCTGCACCAGGCCGAAGCTCAGCACCGAGCCGACGAACATCAGCACGGTAACGAACACCACGGTGCGGCGCCAGCGCAGCGAGAATTCGATCACGCGGCGGAGCGCGCGATAAATCCTGGTGTCGTAGACCGCGTCGGGATTGCCGTGCACGCCGGGCTTGGTGAGATTCGGCAGCAGCTTGAGCCCGAGATAAGGCGTGAACACCACGGCGACGATCCAGGACGCGAGCAGCGCGAGACCGACGACCCAGAAAATGCCGCCGGCGTATTCGCCCGAACTCGATTTGGCAAAGCCCACGGGGAGAAATCCGGCCGCCGTCACCAGGGTGCCGGTGAGCATCGGGAACGCGGTCGAGGTCCAGGCAAAAGTCGCGGCGCGGGCACGATCCCAGCCCTGCTCCATCTTCACCACCATCATTTCAATGGCGATGATGGCGTCGTCGACCAGCAGGCCGAGCGCGATGATCAGTGCGCCGAGCGTGATGCGGTGCAGGTCGATGCCGGCGGAATACATCACAGAGAACACGATCGCCAGCACCAGCGGCACCGACAGCGCCACCACGATTCCGGTGCGCCAGCCGAGCGAGAGAAAGCTCACCAGCAGCACAATGCCGAGCGCTTCGAGAAAGGTCTCGACGAATTCCGACACCGACTGCTCGACGATGTGCGGCTGATCGGCGATTTGCGTGACCTCGATGCCGACCGGCAGCGATGCGGTGATCCCCGCCATCGCCTTGGTCAGGTCGGTACCGAGGGTGACGATATTGGCGCCGTCCTGCATCGACACGCCGAGCCCGATTGCGGGCTTGCCGTCCTCGCGCACCAGAAACTGCGGCGGATCCTCGTAGCCGCGCTTGACGGTGGCGATATCGCCGAGCCGGACCAGGCTGCCATTGGCGGCGACCGGCACCGCGGCGATGGCGTCGACGCCGGTGAAGCCGCCGGTCACCCGCATGTTGATGCGGTCGGCGGAGGTGTCGATCGAGCCGCCCGACACCACCGCGTTCTGCTTCGCGACACTGTCGAAGATCTGCTGCGGCGTGATGCCGAGCGTCGCCAGCTTGGTGTGGCTGAACTCGATGAAGATCTTTTCCGGCTGGTCGCCGATGATGTCGACCTTGTTGACGTTGGGCACCCGCAGCAGGCTCTGGCGGATGGTCTCGGCGCGGGTCTTGAGCTCGGCGAGGTTGAGCCCGTCGGCGCTCAGCATGTAGAGCGCGGAATAGACGTCGCCGTATTCGTCGTTGAAATACGGCCCGTTGATGCCGCTCGGCAGATCGCCGCTGATGTCGGCGACCTTCTTGCGCACCTGGTACCAGAGTTCCTTGACCTTGGCCGGCGGCGTGCGATCGGTGAGCAGCACCTGGATGAACGACACGCCGGGCTGCGAATAGCTTTCCACCCGGTCGAGATAGGGCAGCTCCTGCAGCTTCTTTTCAATCTTGTCGGCGACCTGCATCTGCATGTCGCTCGCGGTCGCGCCCGGCCACGACACGTTGACGATCATCGCCTTGATGGTGAACGACGGATCCTCGGCACGGCCGAGATTGAAATAGGAATAGGTGCCGGCGGCGCCCAGTAGCAGGATCATGAACAGCACCAGCGCCTGATGCGTGATCGCCCATTCGGAGAGATTGAAGCGCTTCATGGTTCACCGGTCCATCGCTTGCCGTCGATCACTTGCGGCCCATCATTTGCATTTGCGGCGTGTCGCTTGCAGTCCGTCGCCCGCAAAACAACGCCGCGAAAAAAGCCGGGTGGGGCGTCGATCGAAGGGGGGCGATGACCCCCCACCCGCAACCCTCTCCAAGGGGATAGAGAGGGAATTCCTGTGTGGCCGAACCTGCGGGTCAAACGAACATGCCGCGGGGTCATGGCCTGTCGCGCTCACGGCGCGTCAATGGTGCGGACCTTCAGGCCCGGATTCAATTTCTGCACGCCGAGCGTGACCACGGTGTCGCCGGTGCTGATGCCCGAGGTGACGATGGCGGCATCCTCGGTGAACGACGACACCGTCACCGGCCGCAGCTCCAGCGCATGGGCATTGTCGACGAGATAGACCGAAGGGCCGGCGCCGCGATTGATGATGGCGGCGAGCGGCAGCTTGGCGACTTGGGCATTGGCCGCGTGCGCGAGCGTCACCGTCGCGGTCATGCCGAGCACCACCGCATCGTCGCGATCCTCGATGGTGAACTTGGCAGCGTAGGTTCTGGTCGAGGGATCGGCCTGCGGCGACAATTCGCGCAAGCGCGCCTGATAGGCCTTGCCGGGATCCGACCACAGCCGCACCGTCGCCTGCGCGCGCCGCGCCTCGGCGAGCCAGGTCTCCGGAAGCGCCACCACCGCTTCCTTTTCGCCGCGATGGGCGAGCCGCACCACCGCCTGTCCGAGCGCGACCACCTGGCCGGGCTCGGCCATGGTGGCGGTGATGACGCCATCGGCGTCGGCCTTGAGATCGGCATAGTCGAGCTGATTGCGCGCGAGGTCGAGCGAACGCCGCGCGCGCTCGATGCGGCCTTCGGCTTCGTCCTTGGCCGCGGTCTTGCGATCGAAATCGGCGAGCGAGGCGTAACCGCGCGACTTCAGGGAATTGTAGCGATCGAAATCGGCGGTCGCCTGGGCAAGATTGGAGGTGGCGGCGGCAAGCTCGGCCTCGGCGCTGCGCGCCTGCAGGGTGAGATCGGCGGGATCGAGCTGCGCAATCACATCGCCGACATGCACGCGATCGCCGACATTGACGGTGCGCTGGGTGATCTTGCCGGCGACGCGGAAGCCGAGATCGGTTTCATAGCGCGCGCGCACGATGCCGACGAATTCGCGCGCGGCGTCTTCGTTGCCGAACGCGACGCGCTGCACCTGCACCGGACGCTCCGGCGGCGCATTCGCCGACACCGCCGGTTCCTGGCACGCCGAGAGCAACGGCAGCAGTGCGAGCGCGGCGACGGCGGGAAAAGCGGCGAGCGAACGCGGGCGAGCGAACAAGGCAATGTCACCTCGCCATGCACGGCTCTCACCTCGCCCCACTTGCGGGGAGAGGTCGGCTTTCGAGTGAAACGAGAAAGTCGGGTGAGGGGGGCTCTCCACGCGCTCGAACCTGCCGATAGTCCCCCTCACCCGGATTCGTCGCTGCGCGTCGAATCCGACCTCTCCCCGTAAACGGGGAGAGGTGAAGGAAGCAGCGGCGCCGACGAAGCGGTGACGCAGGATGCTGGCGATGTCGTTCAAAAGTACGCGGAGCGGAGGGATGAATGACATAGCATATTACCTCACTTATTGTTGATTACTGACGAAAGTCGTAGATCGTCAGTCTTAAGGCGCAAAAATTCGTGGGGTGAGCGGGTCATCGGATCAACGCGGGGTGATGGCGCGGAGGAGGAAGGCGACCGACGCGCGGGCGTCGGCTTCGATGTCCTTGCGTTCCTGCAGGCCGTGCGCGAGCAGGATCGGATGGCAGTAGCCCACCATCGAATGCATGATCAGCTCGGCGGTCTTGCTCGGATCGACATCCTCGAATTCGCCGGACACGATGCCGTCGCGAATCAAAACCTCGACGATGGTGTGCATCACCTGCTTGTGCCGGCCGATGGTCTCCCAGGAGAGCTCCATCGCCACCAGCACGATGTCGTTGACGCGCTGCTCGGTGAGCAGATTTTCCTTGTGATACGCGAGAATCTCGAGGAACAGGCGTTCCAGCCGCCGCGCCGCCGGGCCCTTGGCGCGAGCCGCCGCCCAGGCATTCTCTTCCAGCTCGTTCAGACAGCGCTGGCAGATCGCCTCGACGATGGCGTTCTTGGACGGAAAGAAACGATAGACATTGGCCGGCGACATGCCGAGCTCGGAGGCGATGTCGGCGACCGCGGTCTTGGCATAGCCAAGCCGGCGAAACAGCACCTCGGCGGCGTCAATGATCCGCGCCCGCGTATCGTCCGGCTTGGTTTTGACCTGCGGGTTCATGGGCGCGCGCTTCACCTGGTTGGTCGCGATTTGACTACTGACGATTTCAGTAAATCGTCAGCGCAACGGAGTCAAGGACGGGGCTTTGGGGAAATAGCGCGGGGATGGGCGCGGCGAATCCGGGATGCATTTGACCAGAAAATCGCGGATTGGTTCAAGATGAAAATCAATCAATTCCTTCAAGCTATTGCAATAACACGATTTTATGGCATCCAGGATGTCATTTTTCGGCTCGCACAGTTAGTGACGCCTTCATTCCGGGACGGCGCGCAAGCGCCGGACCCGGAATCTCGAGCGGAGAAAACTGAATTTCCAATGCAAGCGGCGCGATGGATTCCGGGCTCCGGCCTTCGGCCGGCCCCGGAATGACGGGGAGAGAGACGGAATGACAAGCAAGTGCGAGCGCGTTGGAAAGGTCGCAGGCCTGCGGCGTCAGTCCTGCCACCGCGCCACCAACCGCCGTCATTCCGGGACGGCGCGCAGCGCCGGACCCGGAATCTCGCGCGGGGAAAACTGAACTTCCGACGCAAGCGGCGCGATGGATTCCGGGCTCCGGCCTTCGGCCGGCCCCGGAATGACGGGGAGAGAGAGACCGCAAAACAAGATCCGGTCGCGCCCGCCTCAG
>Ga0265342_10002414_pt1 | contig 16172 bp, 16 predicted proteins | sample 4CB327metaG_FD_203125 | JGI IMG/M metagenome (GOLD analysis project Ga0265342, IMG submission 203125) | Rhizosphere microbial communities from Carex aquatilis grown in University of Washington, Seatle, WA, United States - 4-CB3-27 metaG | ecosystem: Host-associated > Plants > Roots >...
GCAATTTCAGGGTAACCCGGTTAGTATTGCCGTAAATAACCAGGTTAATCCAATGATGACCACAGACGGCAGCGGCGGTACAATTATTACGTGGCAGGATAAGCACAACGGCAAATGCGAAATCTTCGCTCAAAGAATGAATATATCGGGCAATGCGATGTGGACTACCAACGGCGTTCCTATCTGCGTTCAGGACAGTAATTATTGTCCTGTCATTGTAAGCGATGGCAGCGGCGGCGCCATAATCGCGTGGCAGTCTTATCGCGGCAGCGTAACAGCCGACATTTACGCGCAGCGCGTTAATTCAAGCGGCGTAATTCAGTGGACGCTAAACGGGGTTCCGGTATCAGTTGTAGTTTTTGAACAGGATACTATTTCAATGATTGCAGACGGATTGGGCGGAGCTATTTTAACATGGCAGGATTATCGCAGTAATAACGGCTTTGCAGATATTTATGCACAGCGCGTAAATTCGAGCGGCGCTATGATTTGGACTGCAAACGGAGTTAATATTTGCAACCAGGCAGCCGCACAACTGGGGCCTAAACTTGTAAGCGACGGCAGCGGCGGAGCATTTATTACATGGTATGATAACCGCGCCGGAAATTTTGACATCTATACTCAGCGTATTGGTTCGGCCGGCGCCGTGCAATGGACAACTAACGGCGTTGCAACATGTACAATGGCGACAAATCAATTGAAGCCTGATATTTGCAGCGATGGAGCAAGCGGAGCAATAATTACATGGTATGATTACCGAAGCACAACAGATTTTAACATCTACGCACAAAGGATAGGTCCCGGCGGCGCTATCGTATGGGCGGTAGACGGCGTAGTTATGAATAACAATGTTGCATACGACCAGATTGACCCAAAGATTGTAAGCGATGGAATGGGCGGCGCAATTATATCATGGACCGATTTCAGAACAGGCACAACAGCCGATATTTATGCACAGCGTGTAAATTCTACCGGCGCTGTTCAGTGGACCGCGACCGGCGTAATTATATGCACATCTGCCGGCGACCAGATCAAATCACAAATCGTAAGCGATGGCAACAACGGAGCTTATATTACATGGGAAGATCACCGCAATGCAGGTAATTCTGATATTTATGCTCAGCGAATAGCGTCAAATGCGGCAATAAACTGGGCAGCAACCGGTTTTGCGATCTGTACTGCCGGGTTTGACCAATTAAGTCCAATGATAGTCAGCAATGGCAATCTTGGCGCAATAATTGTTTGGCAGGACTATCGCAGCGGAAATAATTTTGATGTTTATGAAGTGGGATTTAATACAACAGGAATGGTGGCAGTTGAGAATAACGGAACGACAATGCCAAATGAATTCACACTTTCACAGAATTATCCAAATCCGTTTAATCCCGCAACGGTTATAAACTACCAGATCCCCGAAGCAGGAAATGTAAAGTTAAGTATATACGACGATCTGGGACGGGAAGTGAACGTATTGGTAAACGGCGTGCAAAATGCCGGCGCTCATAAAATTGAATGGGATGCAAGCGCTTTTCCGAGCGGAGTATATTTCTACCGCATTGACGCAGGCGCTTTTGTATCGACTAAAAAAATGATTTTGATCAAATAAATCTTAAAACTATCATAAGTTATCCCGATTTTTTCGGGATAACTATATTAACAATACTATGGGAGATCTTAAAATGGGAAAATTTTTTTCACTGGAAGAAGCTAAATGGATCGGCGAACAGCTGGGAATTTACTGGGTAAAATACAGCCCTGAACAATTCAAAATGGGGCTTGAGGTTGAGCTTGAACATGGAATAGTTGACCCTTCAACAAATATTACGAACGACGACCTGATCATGACCGGAAAAATAGCTCTGGCTCATTTGAAAGAATTCCCGGACTACTATGACCGCCTGCAAAAAATGGAAAATGAAGCGGAAGCATTTTGGAATAACAAAGAAAACCAGCCAAAATCAAGCGAAAAGTAGGTTTCTCAATCAAAGGATGTAGTTCCTTTTTCATCCTTTTGTTTAATTGACTTAGGGGCTATCTATTTGTAGTTTAGCCTTACGAGTTTTGGAAATTTGTTTTAAAATATGACGGCAATGAATACTAAATTAATAAATTATAAGAGTTTTACAAAAAAATTGTTCTGGTTTTACGCCGGAATACTCATTGCGGCATTATTAACCCCTTCGGCAATTTTCTCGCAGCCGCAGGGAAATCCGGTAAGCATGGCCATAAATAACCAGATAAGTCCGGCAATGACCACAGACGGCAGCGGCGGCGCAATTATTACATGGCAGGATAAACACAGCGGCAAATACGAGATTTATGCTCAAAGAATGAATGCTGACGGCAATGCGTTATGGATGACCGATGGCATCGCTATATGTACACAGGATAGCAATTACTATCCTATAATAGTGAGCGATGGCACGGGCGGCGCGATTATTGCATGGCAGTCATATCGCGGCAGCGTTACAGCCGATATATATGCACAGAGAGTAAATTCAAGTGGAGTTGTACAATGGACGCTTAACGGCGTTCCGGTCTGCACATCTGTTTTTGAACAAGATACTATTTCAATGATCAGCGACGGTTTGGGCGGCGCTATCCTCACATGGCAGGATTACCGCAGCAATATAGGCTTTGCGGATATTTACGCACAGCGTGTGAATCCGAGCGGAGTTATGATTTGGACGGCTAATGGCGTTGCCATATGCAACCAGGCGGCTTCTCAGCGCGGGCCGAAAATTGTCAGCGATGGCAGCGGCGGGGCATTTGTCACATGGGCCGATAACCGCGCAGGCAATTACGATATTTATACTCAGCGAATAGGCTCAGCAGGCGCAGTGCAATGGACAACCAACGGAGTGGCAACCTGCACCATGGCTACCGACCAGTTAAAACCTGATATTTGCTCCGATGGGGCGGCAGGAGCTATAATTACATGGACCGACTACAGAAGCACAAATAATTTTGATATTTACGCGCAAAGAATAGGACCGGGCGGCGCTATTGTATGGACAGTCGACGGCGTTGTAATGAATAACAATGTAGCTTATGACCAGACAGATCCGAAGATCGTAAGCGATGGAATGGGCGGCGCGATCATTTCATGGACCGATTACAGAACCGGCACGACAGCCGATATTTACGCGCAGCGTGTTAATTCAACAGGCGCAGTGCAATGGACCGCGACAGGAATTATTATATGTACAGCTTCCGGCGACCAGATCAAATCTCAGCTTGTCAGCGACGGTAACAACGGCGCTTATATTACATGGGAAGACCATCGTAACGCCGGCAATTCCGATATTTACGCGCAGCGCATTGCTTCAAATGCAGCAATAAACTGGGCGGCTACAGGTTACGCGATTTGTACTGAAGTAAATGACCAGCAAAGCCCAAGGATAGTAAGCAACGGCAACCTGGGAGCAATAGTCGCCTGGCAGGATTACCGAAGCGGAAGCAATTTTGATATATATGAAATAGGTTTCAATACAACCGGAGTGATTGCAATAGAAAATAACGGTACGTTAACGCCAAATGAATATTCATTAGCGCAAAACTATCCGAATCCATTCAACCCGGTGACAGTTATTTCTTACCAGATTCCGCAGACAGGAAACGTGAAGTTAAGCGTTTATGATGCGATCGGCAGGGAAGTGAACGTATTGGTCAACCAAACACAGAGCGCAGGAAATCACATGATAGAGTGGGACGCAAGTTCTTACCCGAGCGGGGTGTATTTCTACAGACTGGATGCGGGAGCTTTCCAGTCCGATAAGAAAATGATATTAATAAAATAAGTATAGAGTAACTTTTTAACAAACGACCACTAAATCCAAGGGAAAAGATAATGACGATTTTCAAAAAAACAAGCGGACTTTTTACCAGCTTTCTGTTAGGCGGCGCGGTAGGCGGAGCTATAGCATTAATGTTTGCCCCTAAATCAGGGAAACATTTAAGAAATGACATTAGCAGGAAAACGAATGAACTGATAGAAGAAGGCAGAAACAAATCTTACGAAACGTGGAACGGAGCCAAAGAAAAAGCCGGGAATACAATTGACAGAGCTAATGATTTTTTTAATAACGGAGTCGAAAAGATCGCCGGTAAAACCAAAAAAGTAAAAGAACGTTTAGAATCCGATTTTAACGCGTTCAATGATGAAAGAAATTCCGGAGATATCCAAACTGATTCATTCAGGGAAAACGCTAACAGTCATATAATGTGAAAAATCCAATCTGTATAATAATGATTTTCTCCTATAATGTTGTCGCAAATGCAACATTAAGACGTCCAATTAGCAGACGCAGAGATAAGAAATTATCTCTGCGGCGCTAATCTTAATCAACGGGAATTACAAATTAAAAAGTTTTCAAAAAGGTGAAATATGTGGACAGTTATAATAATTTTATTAGTACTATGGTTGACCGGGCTGGTCAGCTCTTATTCAATGGGCGGATTTATTCATATACTTTTAGTCGTCGCGGTAATTTTACTTATCATCAGGCTTGTATCGGGCAGAAAAGCGGCTTTATGATGAGGAACGAGTCGGTCAAATCATCCGGCAAGTTAGACTTGCCCGGTTTCTTTACCCTCAACGATGATGAAATGGATTTTTTTTGCTTTATGGCGGCCGCGGGCTCATTAGTAATTTTATTATTAATTCTTATAATTTTTTAACGAATTGAATTCAACAAACAAAATATAATGGCAAAAGAAAATTCTTTCACAAGCGAAGCATATATCCACTATAGTTACTTTATAAACATAGCAAAAAAATATACGCAGAATCAGATGGATGCCGAGGACCTGGTGCAGGAAACGTATGCAAAGGCGTTCAAATTCTACGGTTCTTTCAAAGAAGGCAGCAATTGCAGGGCGTGGCTTTATACAATAATGAAAAATACTTTCTTCAGCTACTGCAGGAAGAACAAAAATATGACCGAAGTTCATGTTGAAGAATTTCCGGAAATACCCGACAATTGTAATGAGAGCATTCTTACAAGGGAAGAGATATTAAAATTTATGGATAAAATAAATGAAGAGTTTAAGAAAGTGATAGTTTTATTCCATCTTGAAGAATACTCTTTGAAAGAGATATCTCAACAGCTCAAGTGGCCAATTGGCACGGTAAAGAGCAGGCTTCACAGAGGCAGGATAGAATTTCGCGAAATTTTAAAACATGTTCATGTTAGCTAAAATTAAATATATGGGGTTTTTCTTTTCAGTCATAGCGATAGTGATTCTGGGAGTAGTATTTCTCGGAAACGACGAAAAGGATGCAAAGGACTCAAATGAAGCGTTGAAGGCAATTCAACAGGTTTCTACATCGGTCGGCAATGGCCAATACAGAATGTCTTTCGGATATATTGGCGATAAATCTCAGATCATAGATTTAATAAAGGGGAAAGCAAAGCTTAACACGATTTATTCCGGCAATTCAAATTTTACCGCAAGAATACTTTATTCTGACGGCTCATTACTGACAATGATTGCCGATGTAAACGGACCTTTTAATCAAAAGCAGGAGATCGATGTTCCTGAAACCGGCAATTACCTTCTGGATGTGAAAACTTCAGGCGAATGGTCCTTTTCAAGAGAATAAAAATATCCCTAATGGGAAAAACCATAGAGTTAAATAAAAACAGCAATTTGATGCAAAAACGGCCATTAATTGTTAAAATATCTCAATCAAAGGATGTAGTTCCCATTTCATCCCATTGACCGATTGTATTAATTTCAGTTTGTAGATAGTTTTGTTATACGAAATAATAAACACATTCATAAATCTTAGAGGAGAATAAAAAATTGAAAAAAATAAATACATTAGTTGCGATATTAATTATGTTATTTGCAGCAAACAGCTTAAGATCTCAAACATTTCCGGTCCCGAAACTTAGCATTCATGTTTATGGAGGATATACTTTAGGGCTTCCGGACCTAAAAGGAAACTTTCCTGCTGATATAGATGGTTTAAAAGACCCTACGCCTTATTTTACAAACAGCGGGTTCAACTTCGGAGTTGATGGCAAATATTTTCTTGACAAGAAAAGCACATTTGGCCTAATATTATCATTCATGTATACAGGGTTAAGCAGCGGCAATCTTACATTTAACAACGACCCGGTTTTAGGAACAGGCACTTATAAAACCGATATGAATATATTTACGATCGGCATTGGAGCGGAATACGATTTTGCTCCGAAAAGACCGGCTAATCCATTTGTAAATGCCCAGTTCACAACTAATATGTTCAGCGGAACAACTGATTTAACCTCCGACGTCGAAGGCGGTTCCTTCAGCGGAGATTTAAAGTCAGCTGTAAGGTTTGGAGCCCAGTTTGGAGCGGGAGTTGATGTGAAACTTAGCAAGAAGATTGGAGTAATTATTGGCGGCAGATACTGTTTCCAAAACTTATTTAACAAAGATTCAACTACAGCTTCAAGCGGTTCTTATGGTTTAAACGATATAGCAACTAGTACCCAGAAAGCAAGGAAGATTGCTTACCTGCAATTCTTTGCAGGCATAAGTTTCTATTTTCTGCAGCCAAAGCCAATTAAAAAATAGTTTTTATCAGTCCATACAAAGTTTCAAAGGGAGCCCAAAAGGCTCCCTTTTTTTTGTCCTAAACGCAGGCTGTAAAGAGGTAATGCCGGAGATTTTAGAAAATGCCCCTGAGATAAAAAGGCCTAAATGAAACGTTAATAATTATGTAGACTCATCCAGCAGGTGTAGTCCCTTTTTCATCCTATCGCACAATTGACATACCGGGTATCTCTGCGTAGCTTACATACAGTTAAACTTCATTCCGGCTCTCTCAATAAAAGGAGCAATTTATAGGGGAAAATTAAATGAAAGAAAAAAATATGAAATTTTCAATTTTTTCAATATTGATATTGTTGTTTCTCGCAGCTACCTCTTACGGACAATTAAAAGAACGCGATAACTTAATGGGTGGAACCCTGGGATTCTGGGCCAATAATAATTCGCCTACATTCGGATTCAATTATGAAAACCAGGTTACACAGGCGGGAATAGGAACTATCGGGGTAGGCGCATTGCTCAGGTATTCATCATTTGAAGGCAATGGCCTGGAAAGATTCTCTAATGTATTTGTAGGCGGCCAGGGAAACTATAATTTTAACCAGATAGCAAGCGGGAAATTCGTGCCGTTTATCGGTTTAGTATTAGGATTCTACTCATCTTCGCCCAACGGAAACACATTGAAACAAAACGGATTATGGGCCTGGGGGCAGGCCGGTATGAGGTACTTTTTTAGCCCGGCAGTTGCAGGCGTCGTAAGATTTGGACTTGGTAATTTCAACTTTAACGCATTAGAGCTAGGCATAGATTTTAAATTTTAACACAACAATATTTTAATATAAAGGAAATAGTAACGAATATGAGAACCAGATTGATTTTAAGCGCTATGGGATTGATAATGCTGACGGCAACCTTGTTATTCCAATTCTCCTCCTGTTCAAAAACGGCCAATGGAAACATGACCAAAGACCAGGCGGATCTTTTAGATACAAACAATAAAGCGGCATCATCTATTGACCAAAAGGATTATAAAGAATCCGATTCAGACCTTACAACGGTCGATTACAAAGAATTTTACGACCAGCTTGCTCCGCACGGGCAGTGGATACAGGTAAAGGCAGAAGTTCTGGGTATGAAGCCTAAAACAACTGCATCCACAAATACAGGAAAGAATAGTTTTTCAGTTTCAAGCCTGCTGGGCTTTAAAACAGCGTATGCATTAGCTGATGCAGATATGGGTATGGTATTCGTATGGAGTCCCTCGCCGGACTTAGACGTAACCATAGCCGCAGGAGAAACGCCTGAATACAGGCCTTACTCGCATGGACAGTGGGAAAATACAGACGCAGGATGGTACTTTAGGGCTTCAACGCCATATGAAGAAACAACTTCACATTATGGCAGGTGGGTAGATTCACCTGACCAGGGTTGGTTGTGGGTTCCGGGAAGAGTTTGGTCGCCTGCATGGGTAAACTGGAGACAGAATGACGATTATGTTTCATGGGCTCCGTTACCGCCTTCGGATTACTTAGACGATGGCAGCATGGACGATCCGCAGATCAGCGATGACGATTATATGATCTGTCACAGGAATCATTTCCTTGAACCGGATGTATATCAATACTGCGATCCTTATAATGATGACGGCGACAGGATATTAGTAAGCGGATTCTCCTTTACAGTTGGAGTGGTATTAGTAGATAACGTAGTAATAGACAGAGGTCCGGACGTAAACAATATTTATGGAATTTACGGAAGGAATGTTGATATGATAAATATTCATCATGTAAGAGAATTTGGAGATGTCAGGTATTCGGACAGGGATTACAATGTTTATTCGCCTGATTTCAGGAGATACAGAAACAGGGACAGAGAAGGATTTAAAAGAGAAGAGCCAAAGAACTTTAAGAATTACAGCGACATGAATGTAAGAAAGCCCCGTGAAATACCAAACAGAAGAGAAAATACCGGAACTCTCAGCGGTCAGAAAAATAACAGTATTGTTAATGGCGACCAGAATATGGGAAGAGTGAAAGGTAACCAAAATACGGGCAAAATAAAAGGCGATCAGAATACGGGCAATGTAAAAGGTAACCAAAATACCGGTAGAGTAAAAAATAACCAGAATACCGGCAAAGTAAAGGGCAACCAGAATACCGGTAAAGTAAAAGGGAACCAGAACACAGGCAAAGTAAAGGGTAACCAGAACACAGGCAAAGTAAAGGGTAACCAGAACACCGGTAAAGTAAAAGTCAACCAGAATACCGGAAGAGTAAAGGGCAACCAGAACACCGGTAAAGTAAAAGGGAACCAGAATACCGGCACGGTAAAAGGGAACCAGAATACCGGCAGAGTAAAAGGGAACCAGAATACCGGAACAACTAAGGGCAACCAGAATACCGGCAGGGTCAAAGGCAATACAAACACAGGCAACAAGCCAAATGGCAACAATAACAAGAAAAAGAAATAATGACCAGTCGTGAAGCAAAGAATATTTTCGAAAATAAAAGAAAAATAACAGAATTGATAAAAATAATCATAAAACAAAAAATTGCCGCTTTATTTATAGCGGCAATTATTGCCGGCGCAAGTCTTTACGGGTGCGGGAATTCTTCGGTTACTTCAACGCCGGCAAATAATGTGAGCTTTAGCACAATGAGTTCAACGGATTCAGTCGGCGATTCTCAAAGTATATTTGTACTGGATACAGTTAAGATACTGATAAAAGACATTAAGCTGGATTTAGCGTCAGCCTCTGAGGATTCATCTGACTTTAAAGTTGGGCCTTTTGTTATTTTTCTTAATTTGACTACTGGAATCAATACCATTAGCTCATCAATAATTCCTTCAGGCATATATGAAAAGATCAAGTTTGAAGTTCATAAATTAGAGGATTTAGAAGCTATACCTGATCCTGAGTTTGCGGATGTAAACGGCAGATATTCAGTTGTTGTTAAAGGCAAATATTTTGGAAATTATTTTGTTTATAAGTCGACAAAATCGGCTCATCAAATATTACATTTCCCGAACACTGTTCCTTTTGGTTCGGCTTCATTGACAAACATTACCATGATTGTTAAACCATATATCTGGTTTATAAGCAATGGAGTTTTTCTCGATCCAAGGATTCCCGCAAATTCAAACGATATTGATAATAACATAAAAGATAATATTAATCACAATTTCAAAGCTTTCAAAGATGACGATAGAAATGGTTTACCTGATTAATTAGTAACGATCTTCAAGAGGGCAGTTTTATACTGCCCTTTTCATTCAACTTGAAACTATTATCATTGTATATTCCGAATATTGCCGCTAAATAAAACTCAAAAAATTCCACATATCAGATTAAAACAGAAAACTATGACATCAGCAAAAAACTTAGGAATTTGGATGGATCATTCAAGCGCTCACTTGATGGAATTCACAACCAACCCAATTGAAACAAAGACAGTTGCATCAAAATTTACTCATAACGAAAAAGAAAGCAGCTTGAGCAAGAGTGAAAACCTGATGCACAATAAGGAGCAACATGAACAATCAGAGTATTACAGAAAACTAGGCGAAACCATTAAAAATTATGAAGAAGTAATTCTCTTTGGCCCTACTGATGCGAAAGTTGAGCTGTTTAACGTTTTAAAAAAGGATCACAGTTTCGCAAAAATAAAAATTGAGATCAAACAAACGGATAAAATGACAGAGAACCAACAACACGCCTTTGTCAAAGAATATTTTTCGAATGAGAAAAGACCGCTTATAGAATAGAATGCAAAGTTGCTTTGGTAACCGGCAGAAGTCCCGGAATGGGAAAAAACACATTATCAATCTGAAGCGCGATATATTATGAATGCCTTTTTACAGAATTGAAAAACGTAAAATTAACAAAGTCGGGAAATAAATTCAACAAAATATCAGACAATGAATCAATTAGGTTTGTATCCATTACAGTTCGAACCAATCTTTCAATACCGTCTGTGGGGTGGGCGGAGCCTTGAAAAGATCTTCCAAACAGCTCTTCCGGGCAACGGCCCGATCGGCGAAGCATGGCTTCTGAGCGACCGTGATGACCAGCCGAGCCGGGTGGCCAATGGAACGCTTAAAGGATTGACAATCAAACAACTAATTGACCGGTATGGAGCGCAACTGCTTGGAGAGCTTGCCGGGAGTTATAGCAGATTTCCTCTGCTGCTGAAGTTTCTGGATGCAAAAGAAATGCTTTCGGTTCAGGTACATCCATCAGACAGACAGTCAAATTATCTTCCTGCGGGCGAGCATGGAAAAACAGAAGCGTGGGTTGTACTGGAAGCGTCGCCCGAAAGCCGGATTTTTGCAGGCTTAATACCGGGAACATCAGCAGAAGATCTGCAGCAGGCGATCAGGAACGATAAAGTGGCGGACAAAATTTCACATTTCACACCAAAGCCCGGTGATGGAATCTTTATTCCGGCAGGGACTGTTCACACTCTTGGCGGCGGCGTTGTTGTATTCGAGGTCCAGCAGAACAGCGATGTTACTTTTCGCCTGTATGATTGGGGCCATGTAGACGCTAAAACAGGCAAGCCCAGAGATCTGCAGGTTCAGGAAGCGCTGGCGTGCATCAATTACGCGCAAGCAGCGGCGGGTCCGGTGGAACCGGTTGTGGAAGATGTAAAATCTGTACTTCGTGAAAGGCTCTTTCTTTGCGAACATTTTGTTTTATGGCGGCTTAGCGGTATGTCTCCGTTTATTGTTGGTTCCCTGGGAATGCCTCATGTGCTTGTATGTATTGCAGGAGAAGGACAGATAGAGTACGATGGATCAGCTTATCATGTGGGTAAAGGCGATGTATTTCTTTTACCGGCAGCGATCGGCGAATGTCTATTCCGGACTAAGGGACGCATTAGTTTGCTGGAAATATCAATGCCTGAAAAGAAAATAAACAAATGAAAAAACTTATAGTTTTTGATCTGGACGGCACGCTGGCCGAAAGTAAAGCGCCTCTGGATGGCGAAATGGCTGCTTTGCTGGGCTCTCTTTTGAATATTGTTAAAGTGGCGGTAATATCAGGCGGCGCCTGGCCGCAATTCGAAAAACAAGTTCTATCCAATCTTCCCCATGATGAACGCCTGAAGAATCTTTCTCTTCTCCCTACATGCGGAACAAAGTTTTACAAATATGATTCAGGATGGGAACTCTTATACTCAGAAGACTTTACAGTTGAAGAAAAAGAAAAAATAATCGATTCATTGAAAAAAGCGACTGCGTCATCTGATTTCAAAGCCGGGAAAACCTGGGGAGATGTAATTGAGGACAGGGGCAGCCAGATCACTTTCTCAGCTTTAGGCCAGCAAGCGCCAATCGATGAAAAGAAAAAATGGGATCCAGATTTTGCCAAGAGAAAAAAAATAAAAGCTGTCATGGATGAACTAGTCCCCGAGTTTTCAGTAAACCTGGGAGGCACGACTTCTGTTGATGTTACTAAGCATGGTATTGATAAAGCTTACGGCATCAGGAAACTACGCGACACGCTTGGCGTTGCCATTTCTGATATGATCTTTATAGGAGATGCCATTTTCCCCGGCGGGAACGATTATCCGGCCAAAGAAGCGGGAGCGCTTTCTATCATGGTCAAAGATATTGACGAGACCAAGCGCGTGATCGAAGCGATAACCGCTTGCCTGAATTGCTGAAAAAAAATTAATTTACTTATTGATAAAATGAATAGCGGTTATATACTTTCTGTAAACTGCGGATCATCCAGTCTCAAATTTGCTCTTTTCCGTTTTAGTCATGGATTGGAAATGGAATGGTCGGGACATATTGACAGGATTGGTTTTCCGAAAAGTCATTTCATAATACTCAACCGGGAGGGGCTGATACTGGCAGATGATAAAACCGGTCATAGCAACATTGAGGAAGCCGTAAATCGTTTAGCGAGGTGGCTGAAGTTGAACGCGAATAAATATCAATTAGAAGCTATTGGCTACAGAATAATACACGGGGGACTGGCGAACAGGGAACACAAAATGGCGAGCAAAGAGCTTATAAAGTCGCTGAAGTTGTTGATTCCTCTTGCCCCGAATCACCTGCCTGATGAATTAAAAACCATGAATATACTTTTTGAAGCATTTCCCAACGTCCCGCAAGTCGCCTGCTTTGATACCGTCTTTCATAAGGATATGCCTTTTTATGCCAGGCGCTTTTCTCTGCCGTTTGAACTGTCTAAAGAGGGAGTAATCAGGTATGGATTTCACGGGCTATCTTATGAATATGTTTTACGGAAACTGCGGCGCCTGGCGCCAAAGGAAGCGAAAGGAAAGGTTGTAATTGCGCATCTTGGAAACGGCGCAAGCATGGCAGCTGTCCGAAACGGGAAAAGCATTGATACCACTATGGGTTTAACCCCAACGGGTGGGCTGATAATGGGAACAAGATGCGGCGATCTGGATCCGGGAATTGCATTGTACCTTATGAAACAAAAAAAGGTATCTCCAAAAAAACTGGAAAAGTTATTTAATCATCAATCCGGTTTGAAAGGTATATCCGGCGTCAGCTCAGATATGATGGTTCTTCTGGACATGGAAACAACAAACCTTCGCGCTAGAGAAGCGATCACTATGTTTTGTTACCAGGCGCGGAAATTTGTAGGGTCGCTCTCTGTTTCATTAGAGGGAATAAATACTTTAGTTTTCACTGGCGGAATCGGCGAAAACGCCGCCACAATCCGCAGCCGCATATGCAAAGGATTACAGTTTTTAGGGATTGAAATAGATAAAAATAAAAATAACCGTCATCGGGAAATAATTTCAACAAAAAATAGCGCCGTTACAATAAGAGTAATAAAAACCAACGAAGAATTCATGATAGCTCAGCATTCTTATCATAAGATTTTATCGAAGCGCCGGAATATTTTAATTTAACAAACATATAGACTGCTATGGAAAACATTTCTCGGAAATCGCTCGAACAAATAAATTCATACTGGATGGCGGCAAATTATCTTGCAGTCGGCCAAATTTATCTGATGGATAACCCGCTTCTTAAAAAACCATTACAGCCTGAACATATTAAACCGCGCTTACTGGGCCACTGGGGAACTTCCCCCGGACTTAACCTTATTTATGTTCACTTGAACAGGCTGATCAGGCAGACCGGCGCGCAAATATTATACGTATGCGGGCCCGGCCACGGAGCGCCGGCTATTGTGGCTAATACATATCTGGAAGGAACATATTCCGAAACATATCCATTGATTAGTCAGAATGAAGAAGGTATGAAACGTCTCTTCCGGCAGTTTTCTACTCCCGGCGGGATACCGAGCCATGTTAGCCCTCACACGCCCGGTTCTATTAATGAAGGCGGCGAGCTTGGATATTCTTTAATACACGCGTTCGGAGCCGCATTTGACAATCCTGATCTTATTGTGGCTTGCGTTGTAGGCGACGGAGAAGCTGAGACATGTCCTTTAGAAGGAAGCTGGAAATCTCTTGCTTTCCTTAACCCTGTAAGAGACGGCGCTGTTTTGCCAATTCTGCACCTAAACGGTTATAAAATATCAGGCCCTACTGTGTTGGCAAGAAAAGACGATGAAGAATTGGAAAAACTTTTTGAAGGTTATGGCTACAAAGCATTTTTTGTAGAAGGCGATGATCCAATGAGCGTTCACAAAGACATGATTAGCGCGCTCGACCGGGCTTATGCAAGAATAAGACAATTGCAGGAAGCAGCCAGGACCAAAGAGAAAATAGAAATATCAGGCTGGCCTATCATCATTTTAAGGACTCTTAAAGGCTGGACCGGACCAAAAGAGTGGAACGGAGTTCCGATTGAGGGCACATTCAGGGCGCACCAGGTTCCGCTGACCGGCGTAAAGGAGAATCCCGATAAATTAAGAGCGCTTGAACAATGGATGCGCAGCTATCACCCGGAAAAACTTTTCGATGAGAACGGGAAACTAAATCCGGAGATAGCTGAAATGGCGCCTGAAGGCGGCAAACGAATGGGCAGCATCGCCTGCGCCAATGGCGGTCAATTATTACAGGATCTCATTTTACCTGATTTCAGGCAATACGCAATACGGGTGAATGAACCTGGCTGTGAAAGGAGCGAAGCCACCCGCAACCTGGGGAAATATTTACGGGATACTTTTAAGCTGAATGAAAATAACCGGAATTTTCGTCTCTTTTGTCCCGATGAAACCACGTCCAATCGCTTAGATTCAGTTTTTGAAGAAACCAACCGCTGCTTTATGGAGAAAATAATTCCAATTGACGATCATCTTTCACAAAATGGACGGGTGATGGAAACGCTCAGCGAACACCTTTGCCAGGGATGGCTTGAAGGCTATCTTCTTACCGGCAGGCACGGATTATTTCCCTGTTATGAAGCATTTGTTACTATTATAGATTCAATGCTCAATCAATATGCAAAATGGATAAAGACGTCTAATGAGTTACCCTGGCGTAAACCGGTTGCGTCTCTCAATTATCTGATCACATCCCATGCATGGAGACAGGACCATAATGGATACAGCCACCAGGGGCCGGGTTTCATTGACACCGTGGTGAACAAAAAAAGTTCCGTCATTCGTATTTATCTGCCGCCGGATTCAAACACGTTACTCTCGGTAATGGATCACTGTTTGCGAAGCAAAGATTATGTGAATTTAGTAATTGCCGGAAAACAGCCGGAACTTCAGTGGCTGGATATGGATGCGGCCATTGCTCACTGTGCCCAGGGCGCTTCTATATGGGAGTGGGCCGGCAACGCTGAAGGCAAAGACCCCGACGTAATATTAGCATGCGCAGGCGATGTGCCAACTCTTGAAACTGTCGCAGCTTCATGGCTGCTGCAGCGCCAACTTCCGGATTTGATTGTAAGAGTGGTCAATGTAGTGGACCTGATGTCGCTTTCTCCGCAGGCGTATCATCCGCACGGAATGAATGATGAAATTTTTGAAAGACTATTTACCGCTTCAACGCCTGTTATTTTTGCGTTCCATGGTTATGTGAGAATTATTCATGATCTTGTTCATGGCAGGCCGGACCCAGCGCGTTTTCATGTAAGGGGTTTTATGGAAGAAGGAACCACGACAACGCCTTTTGACATGGTAGTCTTAAACAATATCAGCCGGTTTCAACTGGCGGCAGAGGCGGTACGCAGGGTTGCCCGCGTTCACCAGGAGGCCGATGTTTTTATCTCATTTTGTGAAAATAAATTAAAAGAACATAAAAAGTTTATCTATGATTACCTGGATGATCCGCCCGAGATAAAAGACTGGACTTTTTCAAATATTTAATAAATCAGAACTGAAGAACTTTAATAACCAAAATACTGATTGATTAGCTTAATCATTAATTTAATTGCAGGCGCTATTACGGGGTTTATGGTTTCTGTGCCTCCTATGGGACCCATTGCCTTTGCAATAATCTCGAACGGATTTAAGAATGAAGTAAAAGAAGGCAAAGCTATTGCGCTTGGCGCCGCATTTATGGATTTCTTCTATTGTCTTCTGGCTTTTGGGGGGATCAATCTGTTTATCTCTTTTTTCCCGGACGCAGCCGCTGATTTTTACAATAAAAATGCTTATGTGATAGAAATTGCGCTTACTTTTGCCGGGTGCGCGGTTGTTATAATCTATGGTCTTAAGA
>Ga0265342_10002415_pt1 | contig 16170 bp, 14 predicted proteins | sample 4CB327metaG_FD_203125 | JGI IMG/M metagenome (GOLD analysis project Ga0265342, IMG submission 203125) | Rhizosphere microbial communities from Carex aquatilis grown in University of Washington, Seatle, WA, United States - 4-CB3-27 metaG | ecosystem: Host-associated > Plants > Roots >...
CGGGGACGTGCGACCCTCCCTGACCGCCGCGCTCGCGATTCCGTAGACGTCGGCACTGTCCGCGAGGCCGTGCTGATTCAGTCTCGCCTCGAATGCTTCAAGCAGCTCCGAAAGATCCGGGCCGTGCACTGGCACACTTCTCAACTCCTCGGACGAAACGCCTGCACCTCGAACGTCGGCAAGTGTTGAGGCTGCCGCCATGGAGAACCCGGGGAAGCTGGCAACTCTTTTGAGGTATGGCATCGCTCCTGATTCGAGCAGCCCGAAGGTAGCGCGGGCGATCACGGCTTCGGTCGCGAGCCGCGTCGCAGGAGAGAGCGAAAGACGACCAAGCTCGTTCTGGGCGAGATAGGCCACGAGCTGTGGCAGCGAAAAGCGATGCAGACCGAACGTGGCTCCTTTTGCGGTCGCGAGTCCACGGACAAAATCGTCGGCAGCATCGCGACTGTGTCCGACAACGAGCATCTGCGCCGACGGCGCAAATGCGGCTGCAAAGGCATGTGCGGCTTCGACACGCTCCCGCGACCATGCCGATCTAAAAAGTATCCTCTGCGGGGTGTCCGCCATGCCCGCCATACCGCCGCTCTCGCTTCCTTCTGTCCCGCTCACACCGACGACTATCGAAACATGAATGAATCAGGTTAGCCAGGCTGCCAGCTGAGCTCCATGCGGAGCCGTGATTGACATCCCATCCAAGGTGAGCCCGGCTCAAGCGAGGCGGCTATCGGAACTGGCGTAGCCCCCGGTCCCAACACCTGTTCACACGCCTTCAATCAACGTCGGTCAGGGACGTTCAGTAGTTCGACGCCCAGTCCCTTCTTTCCAGGCCACCCAAATTTTCCCGCGCGCGTCCACGACCAGCTCGGGAACGATGTTGTTCAACGGGTTCTGACCGGCGTTGAAGAGGCCGAACCTCGTGTCCCACGCCGTTCCGGTCCACCGCGCCACGCCGATCCGGACGCCGGCGCTCGTGTCGAGCCACGCCACCACTGGCGCGCCGTCAGGCGAAAGCGCGATCCGGGGAGCGCTCCACGCCGAGCTCGTCGTCAGGGCCGATGTCGCTTCCGGCCAGTTCAGCATGTTGCGGTCCCACCTGACGACGTGCAGGTCGGTGCTCTTCACCGCGACCCAGGGTGTTCCCGCCGCGTCGACCGCCGGGTAGGGCGTGTAGCCTGGGAGAAGCGTCTGACTCCGGACCCAATCAGTGCCGGTCCAGAACGACACGCCGGTCCCGACGCCGTTTCCCTCCGACCAGCCGAACAGGGGATTGCCTTGAGCGTCGAGAACGAGCTGCGGTCCGTCGAGAAGTTGCGAGAACCCCGCGCCTCCCATGAAGCCCATGCTCCCGTTCAGGCGATTCCACATGGTTCCGTCCCACCGCGTGGCGAAGGCGTCGTAGGTCGGGAAGCTCCCGGTTTGTTCTCGCCATGCGACCACCGGCCGATCGGACGGATCCACGCGCACCGACGGAAGTGTTGGATCCGTCGAAGGGCTATTGATCGCATCGAGCGGCGGAAATTGCGTGTTCCAGCCGGAGCCCGTCCAGGCGCCCACGTAGACCTTGAGAGGACCGCTGAATGCGGGCACCGATGCCGTCCACGCCATCACCGGCTGTCCCTTCGAATCGAGCGCGATGGAATACCCATTTCGAGCGGTGTCGACGTTCGCCGTCGGCGCGCCCATCGAGAGGTCCCACGCTGCGCTATCGAAGCGGGCAACCTGGACGTTGAAGACGCCGTTCCCGTTCACCGTATCTGACGTCACGTAGATGAGCACCGGCCGCCCGGCGGCATCGACCGCCAGTCGTGGAGGCATCTGCGTCGCCAGCGGGGGAAGGTTGATCCATGCCGGGACGGTCCACGTCCACGCTGGGTCTAGAGGTGCCAGCGCGTTCCCCGCGCGATCGGTGATCGTTGGGGCGACGGTCGCCACGAAATTCGCCGGCAAGACGAGCGATTTGGAATCACTGATCGTCACCATCAGCGAGGTCTGGTCGGACGCCAGCGCGACCGTGCTCGGCACGGCCGCGGTCCCAGCTGTGAGATTGACCGATGAGTTGCTGACGGTTGATGCGAGAACGGGCTCGGAGAACGTCACTTTGATGGGCGCTGCGACATCAACGGAGGCGCTACCTCGGGCTGGGATCACCTCTGTCACCTTGGGCGGCGTGTGGTCGACAGAGACGGTTACCGGCGCTGACGTGACGCCCTTTCCACCGATTGTCGCGGAGGCAGTGAGGACATAGTCGCCATCTGGCGCTGGCGTGGTGTCCCAGGTGAACTGAAACGGCGGACCCGAGAGCTCCTGCCACGCCACGTCGTTCCGAAGAAGCTGCACTCGGGTCGCGCTCCCCCCGGAAACCCGGACCTGGATCGTCACGTTCGCGTTCGCGAAGGTCATTGTCGCAGGCGCGACGATGGCGATCGAAGGGCTACCGCCTTCATCAATCGACCCGTCGTCACCGGTCGTAGAGCCGTCGCTGTTGGTGCCGCCGTCGCCACCATCATGACTCACAACCCTCGCGCGGGTGGGGCAACCCATGAGGAACATCGCGATGGCCCAGAGGCTCAAGTACCGCATCAAGCCACTCCTATGTCCTGGTCAGAGATTCAGGTCATTCGTCCGATTGTGGCCTGGAGTTGCGGCATAGGCGACGCGGCCACGCTCGGAGTCGAGTGTACCTCGCGCTCGGCCTCATGGCCGAGAGTCGATGAGCCTGCCCTGAACGGCGCACTGTGTCCTTCGCCCTTCGCCGCAACCCAGTCGTGCAGCGCCCGAATGTCTCGAGGGCGCGAACCGCCCCAACCTGAGCCCCAGCTCTCGCAGCGCGGCTCAGCAAACCCGATCGAAAGGAGACCACCATGGCCACTGAGAGCAACAAGAAGAAGGGCGTCCTGCACGTCTTCGGGATCGAGAAGCGCGACGATCGGAACGAGCCCGGCAAGACGTTCAACATCTGGACGCGGATCGGCACGGCGTTCGTCAACGACGACGACTCGATCAACCTCAAGCTCAGCTACGTCCCGATGGGACCGGACATCACCATCCAGGTCCGCAAGCCCGACGAGCGCGGCAAGAGCGCAGAGGAGCGCGCGGGAGATCAGGCCGCCGCGTGACGCATGGGCCGCGGCGGCGCGTGGCGGCTTGCGCCGCGCGCGCCGCGGCTCGATCGCCGCAACTCGCGGAGCCTTTGCCCGAGTGGATTCAGCGGACACACCAGAAAGGGACGACTCATGACGACATTTCTTCTTCGCTCGCTCCCCAGATCTCCCGGCTTCCGAATCGCTCTCGCGTTCTCGTGGTTGCTGCTGCTCGCCGGTGCCGCGCACGCGGGCGCGGGCTTGCCGTGGGAGAGCCAGCTGGACAAAATCTCGAACTCCCTCAGCGGGCCCGTCGCCAAGGCGATCGGGCTGATCGCGATGGTCCTCTGCGGGATCGGCATCGGTCTCAGCGAGGGTGGCGGAGGCGCGCGCAAGCTGCTGATTATCGGGCTCGGCCTTTCGATCGCTTTCAGCGCGCGGACGTTCTGGCTCTCGTTCTTCGGATCGAGCGGCGGCTTCATCCTCTGAGGCGTCGATGACCGACGACGACGGCTACGCATGGCCAGTCCACCGCGCGCTCACCGAGCCTACATTGCTCGCCGGGGTGCCGCGGAAGCTGGCCATCTTCCTCTGGATCACGACCGCGGCGCTGGTCTTCAACCTGAACCAGTACTGGTTCCTCGCGATCGGCCTCGGGCTCCACATCGCGGCCGCGTACCTCACGCGCAAGGATCCCGACTTCTTCCCTGTCCTGTTTCGGGCGCTCAACGGTCAGAACCGGCTCGAGCCCTGAGGGCATGAAGATGTTCTCACTCAAGGGATATCGCGAGCCCACCCACCGGCTCCCCGACTGGCTGCCTTGGTACGGCCTCGTTGCGCCCGGCGTGGTCTTACAGAAGAACGAGGTCCTCCAGAAGACGATCGCCTTCCGAGGGCCCGATCTCATGGCGTCGGGTCGCCCCGAGCTCACGGCGACGGTCTTTCGCCTCAACAACGCCCTCAAGCGCTTGTCGAGCGGCTGGGCGATCTTCGTCGAGGCGCAGCGATTAGAGACGGACAACTACCCCCCTTCGACATGGCCGCATCCAGCCGCCTGGATTGTCGACTACGAGCGCCGCCACAACTTTCGGGGCGGCACCCACCTTGAGAGCAGTTACTACCTGACCTTCGCCTGGCAGCTCCCGACGCTCGCCGAGCACCGCGCGGCGCGCCTCTTCTCCGGAGCCGGCCAGCGTCACAATGGCCGCGGGCTCTCCACGGTCGCCGAGGACGGCCACGACGATCGCCGCGACCTCGCGATCTTCGACAAGACCGTGCGGGAGATCCTCGACATCATGGCGGCGGTGTTCGTCGAGGTGCGGGAGCTCACCGACGACGAGACGCTCACCTATCTCCACAGCACGATCTCGACCAACCGCCACGCCGTGCGCATGCCGGAGGTACCGGCCTACCTCGACGCGCTTCTGCCCGACCAGGCGTTCACGCCGGGCGACATCCCGATGCTGGGGCGCCACTACGTCCCCGCATGCACCATCACCGGCTTCCCCGGGTCGACGGTGCCGGGGATCCTGGACCAGCTGAATCATCTCGGGATCGAGTACCGCTGGTCCACGCGCTACATCTTCCTGAGCAAGGAGGAGGCCCAGCGCGAGTTCGAGAAGGCGCGACGCCGCTTCTGGCAGGGGCGCAAGAGTCTCCTCAGCTTGCTCAAGGAGACCGTCACTAAGGAGGAGTCCGCGCTGGTCGACAACGCGTCCGCCGGCAAGGCCGGCGACGTCGATCGGGCGCTCGAGGAGCTCGGCAACGACGACGTCAGCTATGGCTATCTGACGTCGACGATTGTGGTCTGGGACCGCGACATCGACCTCGCGCGCAGAAAGAGCCAGGTCGTGCGTCAGGTGATCCAGCAGAACGGGTTCGTCGTGCGCGACGAGTCCCTCAACGCGCAGGAAGCGTGGCTAGGCACGCTGCCCGGCCACCTTTGGGCGAACGTCCGCCGCCCGCCCGTGAGCACGACGACCCTCGCGCACCTGATGCCCCTATCATCGGTGTGGGCCGGCGACGAGGAGAACGAGCACCTGCGCGAGCGATCGGGCGTCGGAACAGCTCATCTCTATTGCTCGACCGCCGGCTCCACACCGTTCAGGTTGAACCTGGCGGTCCAAGACGTCGGCCACACCTTCATCGTCGGCCCGACCGGCGCGGGCAAGAGCACGCTCCTCGGCACGCTCGCGATCCAGTTCCTCCGCTACCCGAGCGCGCAGGTCATCGTGATCGACAAGGACAAGAGCGCCCGCGCGCTGACCCTCGCTGTAGAAGGCGTCATCTACGAGCCGGGGAACGAGAAGGCCGCCACATCCTTCCAACCGCTGCGCGACATCGACGATCCGGTCAAGCGCGTCTGGGCGTCGCAATTCGTTCTGCACCTGCTCGCCGAGCAGAATGTGAGCCCGTCTCCGGCGCTGAAGGAGTACATCGACAGCGCGCTGGCCAGCTTGGCCAGCAACCCGCGACGCGAGCACCGGACGATTTCGGGCCTGAGCTTCCTGCTCACGCCGGAGCTCAAGGCCGCTCTCTACCCGTACACGGTGCGTGGGAACTACGGCCAGATCTTCGACGCCGACCACGACTCCGTCGACTCCTCGTCCGCAGTCCAGATGTTCGAAATGGGCGACCTGATGCGCATGGGCGAGGAGGCGGTCGCGCCCGCGCTCGACTACATTTTCCACCGCATCGAGGCCCGCTTCGACGGCCGCCCAACCCTGCTGATCCTCGACGAGGCGTGGCTGTTCCTACGCCACCCGACGTTCATGAGCCGGTTGCAGAGCTGGCTCAAGACGCTGCGCAAGAAGAACGTCTACGTGGTGTTCGCGACCCAGGAGGTGGCCGACGCGGCGAACAGCCCGATCGCCCAGACGATCCTCCAGGCCTGCCCGACGAAGATCTACCTGCCCGACGAGCAGGCCCAGACGCCGGCGCTAGCGTCGGTTTATCGATCCTTTGGCCTGACAGACACCGAGATCTCGATCCTCGCCCGGGCGACGAAGAAGGCCGACTACTACTACAAGTCGGTGAAGGGCCAGCGCCTCTTCCGGCTCGATCTCGGGCCGGTGTCGCTCGCCTTCGTTGGCATGTCCAGCCCGGCCGACCAGCGCTTCCTCGACGAGCTGGAGCGAACCACGCCCCCAGCGGACCGCGCGCTCCAGATCCTCGCCCACCGGCAGCTCGATTGGGCCGTCCCCCTTCTGCAGCAGGCGCGCGCCACGCGCGCGGGTGGTCACCCGCTCATCTCGTAACCCGGAGTCACCATGTCCAATCGCCGTCGCACCGTTCTCGTCGTCATCCTGGCCGCTTCGCTGCTCGCTGCACAGGCCCGGCCCGCGCGCGCCGACCTGTTCGGCGGCGACGTCGCCGAACTGGCCGCGATCCTGAGCGAGCTGCTCAGCCAGGGACTCCAGCTCGCGAGTCAGCTCGAGCAGCTCCAGACGCAGATCCGCTACACGGAGCAGACGCTCCGGCAGCTCGATCCCACTTCCTTCAGCCGCCTCGTGAACACGTTCAACACCCTGCGCTGGAACTACCAGTCCCTCGCCGGCCAGGTGCAGACCATCAGCTTCACCGCGAACCACGTCCAGTCCGACTTCAACCGCCTTTTCCCGAAAGACAAGAACGCGTGGCGGGGCGTTCGTTCCTCGGACTTCGACGGCTACTACACGGGCTGGCAGACCGAGATCAGCAACTCGTCGCTCGTGGCCATGAGCGCGCAGACGCAGATCGATCTGCTCAAGAGGCAGAACGACGCGATGATGGACATCCTCCGCCAGTCCCAGGGCGCGAACGGGGAGCTCCGCCAGCTCCAGCTCATCAACCAGAGCCTCGCAAAGATCCACGACCGTCTCGGCACCGTCGTCGAGGTGCTGGCCACCGGCCAGCGCGTCACGGCCGCGTTGTCTGCGTCGGCGTCCGGCGAGAAGCTGATGATCCGAGAGAGCAAGCAGCGCCGTCTCGACGGCTACACCAACCGCGGACGGCCGTCCCGCGTCCTCAACAGGCTCCCCTGAGCCGGACGACGCCCGCATGGAATTCAACAGCCTTACGACGACGCTCACGACCTTCGTGTCGGCGTACTCCGCCGCTTACGACCGCGTCCAGCCGATAGCGCACAAGGTCCTCGGCTCGCTCGCGCTGATCGAGATCGCGCTCGTGGGGATGTACCTGGCCCTCGACGGCGGGCAGCAGGTATCCGCGCTGTTCGGCAAGTTCCTCAAGATCGCCGTCTGGACGTACATCACGACCAACTTCCACCAGCTCGTTCAGGCCTTCTCCCAGAGCCTGATCGGCGCCGGCCTCATCGCCGCCGGTCAGCCCGGCAACTTTCAGATCCTCCTCGATCCATCGAAGGTGGCGGGGATGGGCACCACCGCCACCGAGGGTCTGGTCAAAGCCCTCTCGAACATCGGCACGTTCGACTTCTTCGACGCGGTCGTCTTCGGCCTCATGTACATGGCCATCATGCTGACCTTCCTGCTGATGGCCGTGCAGATCTTCCTGGCCGTAGTGGAGTTCTATTTGATCTCCGCGCTGGCGGGCGTGCTCATCGGCTTCGGCGTCTCCCCACACTTCCGATTCCTGTCGGAGAAGGCGATCGGCGCCGTCGTCGCGTGTTCTATCAAGCTCATGGTCCTCGCCTTCGTCATGACGATGGTCCAACCGACGCTCGCCTCCGTCCGCTTCGTCGGCCCCGAGATCAAGTTCAACGAGCTCTGGGCGCTTCTGCTGACCAGCGGCACGATCATGCTGTTCGCTTGGACAGCTCCCAGCTTGGCCGCCTCGCTGCTCGCCGGTAGCCCCTCACTCGGCGCCGGCGGCGTCGCGCAGAACATGATGTCGGGCGCGATGATGGTGAGTGGCATAGGAGGTCTAGCGACTACCATCGCACGCGGCGGGGGAGCGCTCCTGGGCGCGGGAGTGCGCGGCGCAGGTGTCGTCGCGGGCGGTGCCACCGCCGGGATGGCTGGAGCCGGTGGGGGAGGCTACGCCGCGAGCGCGCTTGGTGCGGCCGGAGGAGCCGGACGCGCGGCTGCAGCCGGCGTCGGCAATCTCGCGAAGTCCCCGTTCGCGGGCCTTCGCGACCAATTCGGGCAGGGCTTCGACAAAGGCGCCAGCGCCGGAGTTCCCAACTCGACGGCTGCGCCGCCGTCGAGTTCAGGCGGCGAGGGCCGTGGGTCTGCAGCGCCAGGCGGATCCGCTGGCGGCCGTCCCGCCGCTTGGGCGGAACACGCCCGTAGGTCCCTCCTTTTCGGCGGCAATGCCATGCCGGCGCAGCAGAGCGCTCCGAGTCGAGAGCCCGAGGGTTAGTTAGCCGCTGGCTATCGAGGGGCGACCCCCGCGGCGCGAAATGACACCTGATCGAAGCCGACGCGACAGAAGTCAGCTTGTCGCCGCATCATCCCGGGCCCCTTCTCCTTAGCTACCGCAAGAGCTGTCGATTGGCAGGATCCGGAAAGTACGCGTGCGGGTTCTATTCCGAAACGAGAAGCGCGATCTGGTCGCGCGCGGCCAAGAGCGCTCCGTCGGCGTTGCCGAAGACGGTGAGGTGTACGCGCCCACCGTCGAGCTTGAGCGCGATCGTGCCGGCCGGGGTCTTGAGGCGCACGTCGCGCCAGACGGCCGGCGGCGGCGCCCCGGGCGCGACGAGTTGGTTGTCGATCATTAGGAGCGCGCTCGGCAGCCCGGCGCGCTCGAGGCCATCGAGGAGCGCGCACAGATCCGGTGCCGCGCGCACGGTGACGCTGTGGGTGAGGCCCATGCCGCGAGCATAGCCCGCCTTCCAGGCCGCAACTCGAGACGCCGGCGCCCGAGTGTGTTCGCAGGACCCGATGCTCACGCTCTTCAGAACGCAGGGCGCCAAGACGGTGCGAAAGTGGGCCCCGCAGGGGCTGCTCGAGACACCGTACAAGCGCGCTTCCCAGGAGTGGGACGACCGGATGGGGTCGGCGCTCGTGCAGGCGTTTCACTGGCGGCTGGCGTGCTTCGCGCTCGCCGCGGGGTTAGCGGTCCAGACGATCGGCATCATCTATCTCGGGTCACTGCCGAAGGCGGTCACGCACGTCGTGCAGGTCGATCGGTTGGGCGGCGCGCGGTACTTCGGGCCGGCGGCGACCGCCGGGTTCCGTCCCGGGCCCGAGTCGGTCAAGTACTACCTCCGGCAGTTCGTCCACCACACGCGCTCGCTGACCAGCGACGCCGAGGTGCTGAAGACCTGGTGGGTCGTGGCGTACAAGTTTGTCACGCCGGCGGCCAGCAGCGCACTTACCACCTACGTCCAGGCGAATAGCCCGTTCGCGCGCGCGCAAGAGCAGCGCGTGGGCGTCGAGTTCACGTACGTGATCCCGTTGTCTGCCGACACCTGGCAGGTGGACTGGCGCGAGGTCGTCTCGGACAAGGACGGGAACCCGGTCTCGACTGCGAACTGGCGCGCCACGCTGCGCGTCGCGGTGCGCGCGCTCGATCCCGACAAGGACGAGCAGATCGATGAGAACCCGCTCGGGATCTTCGTCGACGAATTCCATTGGACCCGCCTGCCATGACCCTCTTCACCACACCGCGAGGAAATCTCATGAAGCTCTCAGTCGTCCCCATTGCCTGCTTGCTCCTCGTTGCGATGGCCTGCGCGAGTCGGACGCCGCCGCCCCCGCGCTACGTCAAGGCCCAGTTCGTCGCGGAGACAACCAAGCCGCCCGCGGTGATCACTGTGCCCAAGCCGATGCCGTTGCCTGGGCAGCTCCGGCCGGTCCCCTCGCGGCAGTCAGGGCTTCGCCACGCGACGGCCGCCAAGCAGCCCGCCGCCGTGGTCCAGGAGGCGAACGCCAAGGCGACCTCGTCGCCGGATCCGGCCGGCTACTACAACGCGATCATGGTGTTCGACTACGCGCCTGGCGTCCTTTTCAGGATCTACACGGCGCCGCTTCGCTTCACGGCCATCCAACTCCAGCCCGGCGAGAAGGTGCTCGGCAAGGTGGTCATCGGCGACAACATCCGGTGGGCGGCCGCCCTTGGGAAGTCGCAGTCCGGGCAGGTCGAGCAGTTCATCGTCTACGTCAAGCCGACGCGCCCGGATCTCTCGACGACGATGACGATCAATACCGATCGGCGATCGTATTTCCTCGACCTCACGAGCTGGCCGAACGACTTCATGGTGGCGGTGGCGTGGCGCTACCCGCAGGACGAGGTCGCCCAGCTAGAGGCGGCCGCCGCGCAGCAGGATGCGACCGATAAGGCCACGACCGCGACGCTCGTGCGGCTCGACAGCGCCAACTTCGGCTACTCCATCAAGGTCGAGAAGGGCCGCCCGATTTGGGCGCCGCTGCAAGTCTTCGACGACGGCACGCGCACCTTCATCCGGTTCCCCGTCGCCATGCTGAAGCGCGAGGCGCCCGCGTTCTTCGTCCTCGACTCGACGAACCAAGTCCAGATCGTGAACGTCCGCGTGAAGAACGAGTACTACATCGTCGATCGGCTGTTCGAGCGCGCGGAGCTGCGGGTCGGGCAACAGGATCAGGAGATCGTTCGCATCTCGAGGGGCGAGTGATGTCGGCCGGCGGCGATCTCCCGCCGATGGAGGGCGACACGACGAGAAGCGAGCCGCCGCCAGGGGCGAACTCGCCGTCGCGCGTCGGCGCCGACATCGCGGTGGCGCGAACGGGCGCCCAACCGATCGAGCCGTCACAGTTCACGCACGAGAGCAAGCTGCCGCCGCTCCGGCTCCAGGATGCGAAGCCACGCCTTGCGAAGGGACCGACCGTCATCCTGCTGGGGGGCGTCGGCTCGGCCATCGCCCTCGCGACCGCGTTCGCCTTCTCGCCGTCTCCGCAGGCTCCGAAACCGGCGGAGGGGCGGTCTGACCAGCCGACGGTTAGTCAGGCCGTTCAGCTCCCGGACGTCATCCAGGATCCGCCGGCGGCGGCGACCGCGGACGGGGGGACCGATCCAGGGAGCTCTGGGCCGTTCCGCCGCGGCGGTGAGGGTCCGCGCCCGGGCGAGATCTCGTCAACCCAGGATGGCAGTCGTCGCGCGCGGCGCGACATGCTGCGGGAGGAGCGCGAGAAGGCGCTCGGCTCGTCGCTCTACGCCAACATCGACGACCCGTTCGCTGGCGAGCAGAGGCCCGTGGCGGCAGTCAGCTCCGGCCCGCAGGCGACGGCTGACGGTTCCGGCGCGGCACGCACTCCCGCGGCGTCGCCCGCGGGCGATCAGAACATGCAGGGCCGCAAGAACGAGTTCATGACGCAGACCGATCGCTCGGACGGCTATCTCCCGAATCAGATCGTCCGACCGCGCAGCCCCTACGAGGTCAAGGCAGGGACGATCATTCCCACCGTCTTGGTCACGGGAATCAACAGCGATCTCCCCGGCACGATTCTCGGGCAGGTGCGCGAGAACGTGTACGACACGGTCAGCGGGAACTACCTCCTCATCCCGCAGGGGTCGAAGGTGCTCGCCAGCTACGATTCGATGGTTTCGTACGGTCAGGAGCGCGTCCTCGTCTGCTGGCAGCGACTGATCCGACCGGACGGCACCTCGCTGTCGCTCGACTGCCAGCCGGGCGTCGACCTCAGCGGGTATGCGGGGTTTGCCGACACAGTCGACAACCATTGGTGGCGCGTGCTGACCGGCGTCGCGCTCGGCAGCGTGCTGGCCGCCGGCGTCGTCGTCCCCCAGGGCAACGTCAGCGGCTACGTCCCGACGATCGGCCAGGGCATGGCCGCGAACGCAGCCGGCGCGATCAATCAAGCCGGCCAGCAGATCACGAACCGCGCTCTCGGCATCCAGCCGACGATCAAGGTTCGGCCCGGCTTCAGTGTGAACGTCCTGGTCACCAAGGACCTCATCATCCCCCCCTACCGCTCAGGAGGAGTCACGCCATGAGTCAACGGCAACACCCGATCGATGGAGAGGACGGCGCTGCCCAGGCCGAGAACGTCACGGATCTGAGCGACCTTTTCAGGCCCCTATTCGACCCCGCCGAAGAGCCGCTTGTGCCGGTCGCGGCGAACGCCTTCGACTTCTTCGGGTTGGAGAAGGGGGAGACGGGTTCGCTCGAACGTGAGCAACCACGGGTGCCCCCGCCCCCTTGTCGGCGCCTCGCTCCGCTCAATCGGCGGGTCTACACGATGGACGAAGCCAACTCGATCGTGGAGGCGCTTCGCGCCCTCCCAGCGAAGGATCCATCGCAGAGGAGGCTCGACAAGCAGGCAGTGATTCGACACATCGTCGACGAGATCAAAGCCCTGCAAGAGCGTGGCTACGCGCTCGAGGAGGTCGCGAGCATTCTGACCGACAAGGGCGTCGAGCTGACCACTCCGACTCTGAAGAGCTATCTGCAGCGCGCGAGGCACGCGCGGAAGCGAGATCGGAAGGCACCCGGCCGCACGCTGCCGCTCTAGGTGGCGGTCTGCGAGCGCGGAAGGCACGTCCTCGGAGCCATACCTCAATGCGACTCTTCATCGCCGAAAAGCCGAGCCTCGCGCGAGCGATCGCGGACGCGCTGCCCGGTCCGCAAAAAAAGGGGGGTAACTTCATCGAGTGCGGGCGCGAGGAAGTGGTGGCGTGGTGCGCCGGGCACATCCTGGAGCTCGCCGAGCCGGAAGCGTACGCACCCGAGTTGAAGCGCTGGCGCCTCGACGAGCTCCCCATCGCGCCGGGCGAATGGCGCCTCGCCGTGACCGCTCCGGACCTGCTGCGCACGATCCGAGCGCTTCTGCCGAAGGCGAGCCGGGTCGTCCATGCGGGTGATCCCGATCGCGAGGGCCAACTCTTGGTCGACGAGGTGCTCGAGTTCCTGGGGTACAAGGGCCCCGTCGATCGTCTCCTCGTCTCCGATCTGAACCTCCCCGCGGTCCGGAAGGCGCTCGGCGAGATCCAGTCGAACGCGCGATACAGGGGCCTCTACGAATCGGCGCTCGCCCGCCAGCGCGCAGACTGGCTTTTCGGGATCAACCTGACCCGCCTCTACTCGCTTCTCGGCCGCGCCGGCAGCTACGAGGGAATCCTCTCCGTCGGTCGGGTGCAGACGCCGCTCCTCGGGCTCGTCGTCCGCCGCGACATCGAGATCGAGAAATTCAAGCCGGTCCCATACTTCGTCGTGCGCGCCGCCGTGCGCTCCGCGCTCGGGCCGTTCACATGTATTTGGCAGGCCCCGGAAGGGCTCACCGGGGTGGTGGACCAGGCCGGCCGCCTCGTCAGTCGCGCGCATGCGGTCCACATCCAGGCGAGAGTGGGCGGCAAGCCGGGATCGGTAACCACCGCGTCGCGTGACGAGAAATCCGAGCCGCCGCCACTGCCGTACTCGCTCGCCGAGCTGCAGGTCGATGCCGGAAGGCGGCTCGGTCGCGGGCCGAAGGAGACACTCGACATTTGTCAGGCCCTCTATGAGAAGCACCGACTTGTTACCTACCCTCGGTCCGACTGTTCGTACCTTCCCGAGGGCCAGCACGATCTGGCGATGGGGGTGCTGGCGGCCATCGCCACGAGCATCCCGGCGCTCGTGCCCGCCGCGAACCGAGCGGACCGTTCGCTTCGATCGCGAGCTTGGAACGATAAGAAGATCACCGCGCACCACGCCATCATCCCGACGACCGTCGCGATGCGGGGACGCGAGCTGTCGCTCGCTGAAAAAGGAGTCTACGAGCTCGTGGCGCGCCGGTACCTTGCGCAGTTCTACGCGCCGTTCCAGTACCACGAGACGACGCATATCATCGGGATCGAAGGAGAGCGATTCCGCGCGTCTGGCCGGCAGACGATCAGCGAGGGATGGCGCACCCTCATTGCGCCCGTATCGGCAGACGACAAGGAGGAAACCGCTGAAGCCGATTCCGGCGGGACGCTTCCCATGCTCGACCGCGGCCAGCCGATCAGTTGCGCCGAGGTCACGATCGCCGATCGCCTCACGACTGCTCCAAAGCGATTCACCGACGCGACGCTGATTCAGGCGATGACTGGAATTGCTCGGTACGTTCAGGATCCGAAGATCAGGCAGGTGCTCCGCGAGACGGACGGAATCGGCACCCCCGCGACCCAGGCCGCCATCATCCAGACCCTCTTCGATCGTCGCTTCATCGAAAAGCGCGGCCGGCAGGTCGTATCGACCGAGATCGGCCGCGCGCTCATCCAGATCCTGCCCGACGTCGCCACCCGACCCGACATGACCGCGCTGTGGGAGGCCGCGATGCGCCGGATCGCCAGCGGCCAGATGCCGCTGGGCCAGTTTCTCGCAGGCGTCCTCGAGCAGCTCCGCAAGCTGATCGAGTCCGGCCGCGCGAAAGGGGCCCTCGTGATGCCACCCCACAAGCCGACGCGCGACCGCCGCGATCGCCGACGAAAAGCGCACGACCGTGTGCGCCAGACAGAAAGGGCAGACCGACAGAGGGACCTCCATGAACCGACAAGCGCGCGCTAACGAGTCTTCTTACGACCTCGCTCCCGACGATTCTGAAATCGATGGGCAGGGTCAGCTGAGCCCGACGAGGAAGCTGATCATCGGTCTGCAAGATCAGATTGGCGCTCTCACTGACGCAATCCGTGCTCTGGAGCAGCGGGTTCCGTCGCGTGTCGTGTCGGTCGAGGAGGCAGCGCGCCATCTCTCGGTCAGCGTCCAGACCATCCGGCGCTGGTGCAAGTCGGGCGCCCTCCCATATGTTCGACGGGGACGAGAATTGCGAATCGATCTGAGTCAGATCCAGCCGAAGGACGGGCGCGAGATCCGCCGCCTCGCTGGTTAGGCCTTCAAGCCTCTATCGCCGTGGCTTCGCCCTTTCGATCCTCGGCTGACGCTACCGTTCCTTCCCTGCGCATCGCCTCGGCGTCGTAGTCGTGGCCCAATGGCAGGTCGTAGCGATCTCCAGCTGCTGTCAGGTTCGCGCGCGAGCAGTCCGATGCGCAAGTGCGCTGTACCGCCCAATGGAGGACTCCCTCAAGCGGATAGTACCGCTGCGTTCCCACGACTACGTCAGGGGTCGTACCAAGCGCGATGGCTTTGAGCCGCAATTCCATAAGACCGGCGACGACCGCGTTCGTGGAGATCACGCTGGGCGAATGCTCCTGTTCGACCGGCGCGGCAGCACCCGTGTTGAGGTAGCGGCGCGGGCCTCGCAGTTCAGGGCGCTCACGCGCCTCGCTTGCCTCCCGAACCGAGTAGACCCCCGCGCATTCGAAGCATGGGTGGCCCGGCCCGGCGGCGGCGACCTCACACTTACCCGATACCAGGTTGCCGCTGAGCGGCTCACCTCGTAGTTCGGTGCCGCCGTTCACGACAGGAATTAGGTGAGCGTACGAGAGATGGTCGAGAACCTGGCGCGCCCAGGGCGAATCAGCGGCATTGAGGATGATGTCGCAGTCGAGGAGATCGGGCAGGGTTGGCTGCTCCACGACGCTGCCGACTACCGCTCGGCATCGGAAATTCGGCGCAGTTGCTGATTCGCGCGCGACACGCCGTGCGACGAAAGCCTTGTAGGCACGGCGTAGAAGCTCCTTCTTCCGTGCGCCTTGCGATCGATTCGCGTTCACTTTGCCGAGACGGTCGAAGTCGACGACGATCATGTCGCCTATCCCCAGTCGGGCGAGGTGCTCTGCGAGAATTCCGCCGACGCCCCCCAAGCCGGTGATGCCGACACGCAGCTCTGCGAGCTTCTCTTGCCCCAGCTTCCCCCACAAGCGAACCGTAGTCTCATGCTCGGGACGGTGAGTCGCGGCCTTGTCCCGGGCCGCGAGGCCGTCGCTACAAGGCTGAATCCTCAGGCCAGGCCCGACAAAGCGAACTGCATTCACATTCCGAACGTCCCCACCGGCAGCCGCAAAACGCTTCATGCGGGCGTCGGCCGCAGTCTCGGGGAAGGAGAAGTGATACTCACGAGCCGACCAATGCCCTCGTCCTCCGACGATCGCCGCAACAAGCGGCGCATCGGCCAAGAGCGCCTGACCCAGGTAGTACAGGTCGCGACGATCGCTTCGGAGATCAGCGCCACTCGGCGATGGGACGCCGCTCGATAGCGGATGAGTGTGGATGAAGCACAGACCGGCCTTCAGAATATTTGCTCGGTCAACGGCCCGGCTCTTGTACGACGTACTGAAG
>Ga0265342_10002418_pt1 | contig 16161 bp, 13 predicted proteins | sample 4CB327metaG_FD_203125 | JGI IMG/M metagenome (GOLD analysis project Ga0265342, IMG submission 203125) | Rhizosphere microbial communities from Carex aquatilis grown in University of Washington, Seatle, WA, United States - 4-CB3-27 metaG | ecosystem: Host-associated > Plants > Roots >...
TTATGTAATCAATAATAGCGCCGGGGTATTTTTTTCTAAGCGAGTTGCATGCCGGGATCGTTAATGCAGTATCGCCAATAGCGTGAAGCCGGATTATCAGGATTCTCTCCGGCGGGGCAGGCTTATCCCATTTTTTAAATGTAAAATTTTCCTGTTCCATCAAGCCAGCTTCAATTGTTTATATACCTGCGGTATGCTTTCGGTGTGATGGCTGAGTATAATTGTCGTTTTGTTCAGGCGGTCCTTTTCAAGCCCGCTCCACAGCTCCTGCTCCAGCTCTTTTTCAAGCATTGCGTTTGCTTCATCAAGAATTAATATCGCGGGATCGAAAGCCAGAGCTCTTGCAATCGCGATCCGCGCCCGCTGCCCGCCGCTTAGCGTAATTCCGCGCTCGCCTATAATTGTTTCCGCGCCGCCGGGCAGACTGTTTATAAATTCATCGAGACGGGTTATTCTTAATACTTCGTTAAACCGCTCGTCGCTAACACGTTTTTCGGAGAACAGAATATTTGCTTTTATTGTATCATGGAACAATACCGGTTCCTGCGCGGCAAAACCAATCTGGCGCCTGAGTTCATAAACATTGTAAGCGCTGATTTGTTTTTCGTCTATTAATACAGCGCCGCTTTTACTGTCATAAAACCTCATTAGCAGATTCGCAATAGTTGATTTTCCGCATCCCGAGGGGCCTGTTATCAGGAGCCATTGGCCGGGCTCGACGATGAAAGATAAATCGTTTAACACAGTTGTTTTTTCGTCATATCCAAACGTAACGTTTTTGAATTCAATCTTTCCGCTTACAGCCTTTGCTTCTTTTTTATCAGTATCCGGCTCTGCGGCTTCCGCAGGCCCGCCGCTGAGAAGCTCTATTATCCTGTTTGTGGCGCCGCTGATAACCTGGTAGTTTAGGTAAACCCTGCCCGCCGCAACAAACGCCATCGTCACCGAGTACGCGTAAAAATAGAACGCTACAATACTTCCCATCGACCACCCGGCCGAAAAAGTCTGCGAAGTGCCGGCATAAAAAACGCCGACTATCAATATTGAAAGAAGAAGCTGGATAGAATGGGATGTGCGCGAATGAAGCTTCGAGGCTTCAATTTCATCGTTGGACGCTTCGCCGATCCTCTCTGAATATTTCCCCAGCTTGATCTTTTCGAGAACGAATGATTTAATCTCTCTTATTCCGAACAGCGTTTCTTCCATGTATGCGTTGGCGTCGGAGTGTTTTTGCTGGCTGCTTGATGAATACTGCCTGATTTTCCTGCTGAATAAAAGTATTAAAGGTACAATTAGTATTATCAGCGCAAGAACGATCAATGTTGCAGCCCAGTTTATAAACAGCATTACTATCAGGCATCCCGCTATAAATAAAACGTTCTGGAATACCGGCGCGACAAGATTTATAAAGAACGGCTGCATCTTTCCGATATCTTCGGTTGCCCTTGAAGAAAGCTCGCCTATCTGATTCGAGCCGTAAAAAGACATTTCTTTGTAAAGCAGCGAGCTGTAAAATTCCGTTCTCAGCCGGTTCCTTAACATAAATCCAAGCTCCTGCATGAGCACGTAGTTGTAATAGCCAAGCGCGGCTGAAACTACAAAGACCAAAACAAGAATTAATGCAAACAACCCCACATTAAAGCTGTACACTGAGCCCGCGCTGAACTTATCTACCATAAGCTTTAGCAGCCACGGGTAAAGCAGGTTTGATAAGGTCACGAAAGCCAAGCAGAACAAAGCCGCTGTAAGCTTAAGTTTCCACTCCCGAATGTATTTCCACAGGTATCTTAGCAAAATCAGATCTATTGTTAGTTACAATTATAGCGAATATTCAACGGCTTTCAAAGTAAATTTAATGTATACTCCGGGTTCATAGTCGCCAAATTGAATTTTATTTTTACCAATTATTTCATTACTTGTGGTCAAACGGCCGCCGCAAATGACAGATAATTTAAAGTATGATGTAACGGAATTCCACAATGAAATTGCATCAGGTTATGATGAAGTTGTCGGCGTCAGCATTCCCGCCCGGTTGATAAGAAACTTCTTCTACCAAAGAATTCTAAACGCCGTCAAACCCGGCATGCATTTGCTTGAGATCGGATGCGGAACAGGTATTGACGCCGTATACCTGGCAAAAAACGGAATAAAAATTACTTCAACCGATATATCGCCGGAGATGATAAAGATAACCTCCCAAAAAGCCGTGAATGAAAATTTAACAGAATTTATTACAACTGAAATACTGGATGCGGATAATTTAGATAAACTTGATGGAAATTTGTTTGACGGAATTATTTCAAATTTCAACGCGATGAACTATGTAAAAGATATGAATAAGTTTGCCCTGAACGCTCATAAAATACTGAAGCCTGGGGCAAAGGTTTTTTTTGTTATGCTGAATAAAGTATGTTTATGGGAATTTTATTACTATCTTTTAAAGTTCAGGCCTGTAACCGCTTATGAAAGACTGACAGCGAGGGAGAAATATTTTAAGACCCGGATGCAACTGTATTTCCCGCGGAGTGTTAAGAAAATTTTTTCTGAATATTTCATAACAAACAGCGTTCGGGGCTTCGGTTTTCTTTACCCGCCGGACGGACTGGCTGCATTCCAGGAAAGACATATGAAATTCTTTAACAGTATTCAGGGATTAGAGAATTTTCTGTGTTCAAAATACCCGTTCTATAATTTCTGCGACCACTACCTCATAGAAATGACAAAGGAATAAAATATTCACAGATGGATAAGCTCAAACAAAAAATAAGAAAACTGCTGAGCCAGATCCGCTTCAGAATTAAAACCGCGGAATATATGCGCGTTACTTATACACACCCGCGCTCGGTTGTTCTTATTACCACGCGGCTTGGCGGAAAAGATAATGTAATGCCTGTTGACTGGCACATTCCGCTCTCGCTCAATCCAAAGCTTTACGCAATCGCCATTGAGGCGAAAAATTACTCATGCTCTATTATAAACGAAACAGGCGAGTTTGCCGTGAACTTTATGCCTGCAAAATTTGAAAAAGAAATAGTGGCGTGCGGCAATATTTCAGGCAGGGGAAATGATAAGTTCGGGTTGCTAAAACTAAATAAAGCGGAAGCAAAAAAAATTAATGCGCCTGTGATAATGGATGCTTACGGGTACCTGGAATGCAAAGTAATTGAAACTCACCCCGAAGGCGATCATACGCTTTTTGTTGCAAAAGTTTTATACGAAAAGCTGGACAAGGATCCTGAAAAGCTTCAGGTATACCACATTTCAAGGTTATAAATATCCGTATAAAATAAATTCAAAGGTAAAGGTATGGCGCTTAAACCAAAGAAACATTGATTTTTAACAAACCTAGAAGCTTTTATTTACTTGTTTTTGTCCTGTTGACGCTCAATTTACTCTTTTTTCTGCCGCTGGTAATAAAGCTCCCTGATTTTTTGATGGACGATTTTATGCTTTTCAGCATAATCGATAAGAATCCCGCGGGCTTTATCCTTACAAATCCCGGAGAGATCGTTCACATGATAGTGCGCCCGCTAACGTTTTTTTCCCTTTGGTTTGACCATGTTATACTGAATTTATCATCCTTCCAGATGAAGCTTGAAACGCTTTCACTGCAACTGGCTTTTGCAGCCGTGTTTTGTTTCTTCGCATATGACCTGCTTGACTATCTGAAAGTAAAAGTGAATGCGTATAAACTGAGCTTTGTTGCGCTTATACTTACCACGCATACAATTTGCACATGGTGGATATTGTGGGTTGCGCTTAGAAATGAGATACTGATGCTGCTGTTTTATGCGCTGGCGCTTTATTCAGTTCTCCTTTTCCTGAAATCCAATAAGAGTTATTTCCTGTCCCTTTCGCTTCTGTTTTATATATTTTCATTTTTATCAAAACAGCAATCGCTTCATTTCCCGTTGCTCGTAATTGCCACACTGTTGTTTTTTAGGGATAATTTTTCAGCGGAACAGAGAAGAAAACTGGCTTATTTTACTGCGGCGGGCGTTTTGCTTATGTTAACTTACTTTGTAATAAATTTCATGTACTACAGCGACACTTCGCTGCTTCAGTATTCCGGGATATGGAAAAAACCGCTTTCGGCTGTTTCAGCTATAGGTTTAGCCCTTGCCCCGCTTGAAACCGATAAGATATATAACTATTTGCTTGGCGCCAAAATGGCTGCCGTTGCAATCTTTGTTATTCTTTCCGCAGGGGCTGTATTCATATTTATAAAAAATGTTCGAGCAAGAAAGACATTGGCTTTTTTGGTAATAATTTTTGCAATAAGCTTTTTCCCCGTTCTCTCGGCGGAAATTTCGGTTAGACTTATTACACTGCAGGTTTTTATGATTTATCTGGCGCTCGCTTACATTGTTCAAAAAATTAAGCTTAAAGATTATTTTGTTTACCCGGCGCTCGCCGTTCTTCTAATTCTTAATGTCCGGGCATCTATAACAGAATTCAACGGGGAGCGGACATTGAACGATAAAAGAAAAGAGTGCGTTGTTAAGCTCGACGAATTTATCAGGACAAATAATCTTCGCGGGGAGAATACAATTTTGCTGGCATCGCCGTTTGGGCTGTTCGCTCCATATCAGTATTATTATTACAAGTTTAATACTTTTGGGAAAGATTCTCTTACAACATCGCCGTTTGGTTATACATTTTACTTCAAGAATTTTTATACTGACGAAATAAACAACCCCGGCGAAACAGTATTCAATGCGCTGTCGCCTGACTCTTTAATTTCTATTCTGACCACAAAAGACTATGTTGCGTTGTTCAAAGCGGATGATCTTAAAGGCTTTAAGATTATCCATGAAGAAAGAAGCGGTTTAAGGGGCTATAATAAAATCGATTTTATGCTGCCGGATGAATATAAGAACTTTGATAAGATTTATTATGACGGTAAAAATTGGATGAGATTAAAGTAATTTAACTTCCGTAGGGGCGTTTGAGAAGTAGTTTCCCGTTATGTCAGGTGTTTTTCGCCTGACATGTCAGACGAAATCTGACAAAGAATGATTGAACCTTCGGTTCAAAATAATTTAGGTTTCTGTAGGGGCGTTCGAAAGAACGCCCTCTAAGATGTCATTCCCGCCCCGTGTCAAGCACGGGGTAAACTCCGGCGGGAATCTTGGTTTGATTCATAGTATGGTATTTTCAATGGTGACTGTTGAGAGCATATTTTTCTTTGATGCATTTTCCTCTTTACGCACTTATTTTTATCCAGTAAAAAGGCGACAAATCTTTTTCAAGCGATTTCCTTTTCACCCTGCTAGTTAAACTATCCGGATCATAAATTATTTCCGGGTTGTACATATCAAACTCGCTTAGTAAATGATGATAAATATGTTCCGCCATTGCCGGCATTCCCATTTGTTTATAATGCTCTAAGGTTCTTTGCCGGGCGCCTTCAACATCGGTTTTGCTGTAAAGTGCGTTATCTATTAAATGAATTTCTCCGCCAGCGTTTAACATTCTACATAACTTGTTTATCAGAACTTCAGAATCTTTAAAATACATTAACACCCCTGCAAGAATAATTATATCAAATTTCATTTCATTTATTTTCGAATCAAATATATCCGCGTAAACGAGTGCAAGGTTTGCTCTGTTGTTAAAAACCCGCGCCGCCTGCTCTAATTCATGTTGGTTTATATCAACCCCGAAAACCGAAACGCCGCTGATTCCCGATAATTTATTTGCCAGCCATCCATTGCCGCAGCCAAGATCAAGAATATTGAACTCCTTATTCTTTTTCGCCAGATACTCAATCAACTTTTCAGATGAGTTCTTTCTAATGCTCCATTCTTTGTAATTCCGGTGATTTTTTTCAATTTCCGGCAGATTCCGAACGGTTTGATCGCCATAAACTCTGCCCTCAAGCGTTCGCATTTTCAGATACATATCTTCAAAAGAATCAGATTGCTTCGGTGTGTTTATATAATACACTCCGTTTTTGAGTTTTTCGGAATTCTCAATTTTAAATTTTTCAACAGGTCCCATACTTAAAATTAAGTATAAAAATTAGCATATAAACGCATAATACCCAGTAGTGTAAGAATTTTGAAATTTATTTTAAAACTTTAATACATCAAATTCATATACAGAAACTATAAAACTATGATATTATTATTAAATCCCAAAAGCGCGGATTACAGCTTCCGTCCGCCGGTGGCTCTGCTCTATTTAGGCTCGCTGCTTGAAGGCAAATACGACTATGAAATAATAGACCAGAACATGGATAAAAATGTTCTGGAAACGCTTATTAACAAAGTCAAAGAAACAGGAGCTAAGCATCTGGGTATCACGGTTATGCCCGGGCCGCAAATGATTCACGCCATCCCCATCTCAAAAGAGCTGAAACGCATATATCCGCATCTTAATATTATCTGGGGCGGCTACTTCCCTACATTTCATCCCAACACGGTCTTATCGGCTGAATATGTAGATTTTGCTTTCCGCGGAAATGTTGAAACCTCGTTTCTTGATTTTATTGATATACTTGAACACAAACCCGGAGCGAAACAATTTAAAGATATCGCCGGGTTATGCTATAAAGAAAACGGGAAGATAATTCAAAACCCGATAGCTGAAACCACCGACCCGGATACGATTCCGTTGCTGCCGTATTATAAGCTTGACATGGATAAATACCTGCGCCCGGGTAAATCACATCTTGGCCCCAGGACAATGAATTATCTATCCAGCATAGGCTGCCCGTTTACATGCGGATTCTGCGCTATTGCGGGATTGCATAAAGGACTCTGGCTTGGGAAAGACCCCGAGCTTGTTTACAGGGATATCAAATATCTGAAAGAAAAATATAATATTGGCGCGCTTGAGTTCCACGATGATAATTTCTTTGTATCCGAAAAACGCGCTTATGCGATAGCTGAACATTTAAAAGAGTTTAAATTAAAATGGTGGGGCGAAGCAAGGCCGGATACAACAATGAAATATTCAGATGAAACGCTGCAAATGCTTGCTGACTCAGGATTGAAGATGGTTTATTTCGGCGCCGAATCAAGCTCCGAAGAAATGCTGAAGCTGATGAACAAAGGCGGCACGCAAACTCCGCAGACAGTGCTTGACCTCGCTGCGCGGTTTAAAAAATTCGGCATTGTCCCTGAGTTTTCTTTCATACTCGGAGCCCCCTCGGAACACGTTGATGAAGATATAGAGCGCGATATTAATTTCATCCGCAAAATAAAAACTATAAACCCGCTGGCTGAAATTATTTTATATATCTATTCGCCGGTGAATTTCGAGGATTCCGAGATGTCGCTGGCCTCAAAGATGAAAGGCTTCGATTATCCCAAAACTCTGGATGAGTGGCTCTCGCCGCGCTGGAAGAATTTTGACATAAGAAAATACGCGCAAACGCCATGGCTGAAGCCGCATCACATAAAAAAAATTAAGAACTTTGAGCGCGCTCTTAATGCACGCTACCCAACGCTGACCGATACAAAAATGCGCGGATGGAAAAGAACGCTTCTGGAAGTGATGGGTTCATGGCGTTATGGCCTTTCTATCTATGCCGCGCCGTACGAGATAAGGCTTGCGCAAAAGCTGTTAAAGTACCGCCAGCCCGAAACCGAAGGCTTCGCCTTCGAAGGGTAATAAAAATTGCGAGTCCGCCTGAATCAGGAAAAGAGTTTACTTCAACCCCCTCTCCGTTCGGGAGAGGGGGAAGCCCGCCCTTGGCGGGCGGGGGTGAGGTGAAAACAAAAATGGCCCCTAGTAGTCTTAAGATTTTCAGGTTAGTTTTTTTGTAGGAACAAACTCAAATGCTCAAACCATGAAAACAAAAACATATCTTCTCTTATTTTTAATAACATTGTTTTTATCATCATGCACCACCGTCTATATTCCTCCCGAAGTGAATACGCCTATTTTTAAAGATGAACATACATTTTCCGGCGGACTTTCATATAGCCTCTGCGGAACCAATGTGAACGCAGGCTATTCATTTACCAAACATATTGCCGCCATAACAAGCGCTTCGTTTCTGAACACAAAGAACAGCGATAACGAAGATTTCCAGAAATACGGCGAAGTCGGGATAGGTTATTACAGCTGTAATAAATATGAAAGAGAAACCGGGGTCAGTTATGAAATTTTCGGCGGATTTGGCCTTGCGAACGCCAGGTCAAAAGACGTTAAATTTAATCTTACCGAAGAAGGGCGCTACTATAGAATATTTATTCAGCCTGATTTTACTTTCTCGTTCGGCTGGATCGATCTTGATGCTGCAATTAAATTCAGCTCTATAAAATTTACTTCATATCAATTGAGCGGGAGGCTGAACGCAACCGGCTCGCCTTCTGCGTTCGGGTGGGAACCTGTGTTTACTATGCGCATTGGTTCGCCTTACTTTAAGATTAAGTACCAGCTGGGCATTTCAGAAATGTTCGAATCAAGTTCGCCCGATTTCGGAAAACAGATGCTGATAAATTCTATCGGAGCGGTTGTCCAGTTTTAATGAATTTTAAAGCATATCTAAATACAATCAGTTCCACCGCGCACGCGCTCCCCATTGTAATTTTATATATTACAGAAGGCTGCAATTTAAAATGCATAACCTGTTCATACAGAGACGCAATTCCGGGCGAGCTTACGTTTGAAGAAATTAAAAAGCTTGCTGCCGATCTGAATTCTCTCGGACTCCGCCACATTGTTTATTCCGGCGGCGAACCGCTGTTAAGGCGCGACTTTACCGATATCTGCGACACCTTCGCTTCACTTGGCGTAAAACAATCTATACTCACAAACGGCCTTCTTCTCGAAAAACGCGTCAGAGATATTTATAAATATTTCTGCGAAATAATTGTATCGATCGATGGCGCAGATGCGGCCACCCATAACAGGATAAGAGGCTTAAATTCATTTGACCAGATTCTAAAAGGCATTCAAACCGCCGTATCTTTGCCGAACCGTGGTCAGATATCAATCCGTTCGGTTGTGCAAAAAAGTAATTTCCGGCAGATTAAAGAAATTGTAAAACTTGCCAAATCGCTTGGAGTAAACCGTGTTTCATTTCTTTCTGCTGATGTTGCCTCCGACGCTTTCGGGCGCGATACGCGCGGCGCAGTTTCCGGCACCGAAAGTATTTTGCTCGATGAAAACGAAGTCAAAGAGTTCAAAGAAATTGTTACAGGAATGTTCACTGAGTTTGCGGAAGATTTTTCAAGCGGGTTTATATCAGAATCGCCCGCCAAGGTACTCCGCTTAGTGGATTACTTTGAAGCATGCCTCGGCAAGTCTGATTATCCTATAAACACATGCAATGCGCCGAACGTATCGGCGGTAATTACTTCAACCGGCGATGTGCATCCATGCTATTTTTTACCATCATACGGAAATATCAGGAAAACCTCGCTCAGGGAATTGATAAACAGCGCATCTATTAAGGATACCAGGGTGAAGGTAAAAAATTATGAACTCGAAAGATGCAAAACCTGCGTTTGCACGCTTAAAGTAACTTCAAAATCTGCGTTATATGATAAATTTTAATTTTATGTCATTCAAGTGTAGGCGGGAATCTTGGTTTTTAAGCGCAGTTAGCTATCTTTGTACCCGGTTTACTAAATTGCCGTTGTTTGCGTTATCACCAACAACCATTTGTTTTGATTTATCTGCATGAAGCTTAACCTCATACTTCGCATTTGTCTCGTAGCCGCTCTCATTATATTTTCTTTATACTCCATTCTTAAAATTCCAAAATTAACGTACGGCTTTGCGGCATATTACACTTCATCAAGAATGGTTCTTGAGGGCGAACAGCTTGCCAAACAGTATGACTTTGATTATTTCAATTCAAAGATAAAAGAGTACGGCTTTAATAATATTCAGGATATGCCCAACAACCTGCCGAGCAATGTTTTTGTTATGCTTCCTCTTGCGTGGATGGAACCCGGCGCTGCAAAAATTACATGGGGTATTTTATCAATTTTGTTTTTGGGAGCCTCAGTTTTGCTTTTGCTGAAATCATTTGATATAAAGCCCTCGTCTGTTCTGGGATTAATTTTTATGATATTCTCCCTGCTCTTTTATCCCGTTTACCATAATATTGCGCTCGGGCAGATCTACCTTTTGCTTCTGTTTCTGTTTTCGTTATCCATGTATTTTATAAAGCAAAAAAAATACGACTCATCTTCCATCTTCCCTGCGCTAACGGTTGTATTTAAGGGTTATGGTTTCTTATTGCCAATATGGTTTCTTGTCCGGAAAAAATCCAAAGCGTTTTTCATTTGCACAGGCGCCGTTGTTCTGATGATTCTCATAAGCGTTCCGGTTTTGGGATTTGAATCATGGCGCGTTTTCGCCGGAGTTATCAAACCGTATTTGCTGCAAAATGACGCCTCTTCAATGACCGTTTACCAAACCGTAAGCGGATTTCTGAAACACATGTTTGTATTTGACGAAAAATGGAACCCGTTTCCTATAACCGGTTTACCCCATGATACAGTTTTCATTTTTTCCGCTTTGATAAGTCTCTGCATCATTTATTTCTTTTTCAAAAGCGCATATAAGGCTGATGATGACACTCATTCAGTTCTGATCTCTTACGCGTTAATATTAGGCGTTTCCGTTATAACCGCGCCGCTGGCTGAGGATTACCATTACGTGCTGTTTCTTCCGTTAATTTTCGTACTTGGTAAAAACTTATTTACCGGAGGCATTGATAAATTAACAATCCCGCAGATCATATTTATATCCGCAATAGTCCTGATGGCATTGCCGCTTGACCTTAGATTTTTCTATTTAGAAAAACCGCCGCTTGTTTTGCTCGCATACTTCAGGCTTTATGCGGGTATAGCGCTGCTGCTACTAGGCGCCTTTGAAATTAAGAGTCGCACTCTCCTTTTTGCATTGCATAGCGAATAAAAACCGGGAATTTTTGTACGTTAATTAAGATCAATCCTTTAATGCTGTATATTATTGAGGCTTAAAACATGGTTAAAACGCTTTTTTCCTCCGGATTACAAATTTCCATCCTCATTCTATTATTTTTCTCTCACTTATCATTTTCTCAAAGCCCTTTTACGCTTGGCGTAAAAGGCGGGTTTAACTTCAACGAAAATATCATTTCTGGCGAAAGCATAGCTAATCACTCTACAGGCTTTAATAGAATTGGTTTAGATTTTGGCATAACGTCATCGCTGCATGTATATAAAGACTTCATGCTTTTGGCGGATGCTATTTACATTGTGCGCAGCACGAATTATGATCTTAGCTGGGCTGTACCCAGTTCACATATAGCTTTTGCTGATTATATTTCTGTAGATGCCCTTCCCGCTGTTAAATTTAATAATCAGTTTGCTTCGCTATATTTATTCCTTGGCCCGCGCCTCGAGACTTTGCTGAATTATGACAAAACAATTTTTATCGGCAGCGGCGTTGACGATAAACCGGATATGAATATAATCACATTCGGGTTTGTCGCAGGTATTGGAATCGAAAAACAAGTTTCGAAACACAGTGTGTTAAACTTTGAACTAAGGTACGGCAGGGATTTGACAAGCAGCGGCAAGACGCCTACATTTGTTAGCAATGACCGTGATTACTACAAAAACAGTTCATTTGATTTTCTGGTCGGATTGAGTTTCAATCTTGGAAGAGATAAAAAATAGTTTTACGTTATGTCAGGTCTTCCTGACCTGAGCACGCCGTTAGGCGGACAGGAATCCGAAGGATTCGATATTTAAATGTTTTATTTAGACTTCGTCAGACGTGTCAGGCCTGACATAACCATTAACTTCTATTAAAATGAAATTACTAATTGCGTTCATCATTTTATCGCTAACCTTAAACAATATTTGTTATTCCCAGGTTTTTGCCGGATATGGATTTAAAGCCGGCATGGTATCAGCATATCACGTAATGATTACAAACACTCATGAGAGTAACTCCAATATTTCCAGGATTGGATTTAATGCAGGTTTGTTTGGAGAGTTTTATAAAATAAAGACATTCTCTTTAAACTTTGAAATTGATTTCATTCAGAAAGGAGGCGATAATGGAGGTAACGATTACTCAACATTAAACTTGATATCGGTTCCACTATCAGCAAAGTTTACTCTTGATATTATTAAGGACAGGTCCGGTTTTTATTTTCTTTTGGGTCCAAGAGTTGATATCCTATTGAGTAAAAAAGAGAGTTTGCATTTGCCGGGAGAGTATTTACATGTAAATCCCGTGAATTTTGGAATATCTGTTTCAATGGGAACGGAAATCAGAATCTCAAAGAAAAACTCACTTCTATTTGAGGCAGGATTTTCACCGGATTTAACCACTTATCCGGCTCAATTTGGGAATCTTTTAACTACATACAATATAAGAAATATATCTTTTGAATTTAAAACCGGATTAAAGTTTAACCAGTTGTGAAATTAACAACCATGTCCTGTAACTTACGCCTATTTATCGTTGATGAAATGTGTATGTGCAATTAGTGGTTCGACCCGATAGGGGTCGTATGTTTGTAGACAGTTATTCTATAAACGTTCGACTCCGTAGGAGTCGTACATAATTTTTATTCCCCCCTTTTCTCTTTTAAAGGGGGGATGAGTTTTAAGCCTTTTTGAAGTATTACAATTGAAAGTAAGGTGTAGCTTTGAAAATAATTTGGATGGGGGTTTGTTTTTCACGTCCTGTCAGGTCTTCGTGACCTGACAGCCCACAGTTAGCCAGGACTGAAATCCGAAGGATTTGAATTTCAATGTTTATTTGTCAGACTGCGCCTGCCTGCTGCAGGCAGGTCTGACACGTCAGGTGAAAAACACCTGACATGACTATAAATCACTGCCCGTCTCCCTTTTTAACCCCCTGAATTTTCGGTGTTTTTTATGGTTCCTATCGGTTATTTTGCGCCGTGGGAATGAAAAAATTCATACGCAAAATATATTTTCTTCTGTATTACAATCTTTTTCTTAAGCGGAAAAACACAGAAACCGCCTTTGAAAGAATTGGCGCGTTCAAATTTACCGTGCCTCCAACTGTTTTTAATCCCGTTGAATATTACTCCAGCGAAGTGTTCGCGAACTTTATTGAAACGCTGGACTTATCCGGTAAGAATATTTTAGATATGGGCTGCGGTTCGGGAATTGTAAGCGTGTTTGCCGCTTCCAAAGGCGCTAAATGTTTTGCAATCGATATCAATCCCATGAGCGCAAAAGCAGCTGCGCAAAATGCATTAGTTAACGGGTTCAGCAAAAACGTTGAAGCCATCGAAAACGATCTGTTCGATAGCCTCCCTCCCGGCTTTCAAAAAAAATATGATTTTATTTTCTTTAACCCGCCGTATTTTAAAGGTATCCCCAAAAATAATTTTGAGCGCGGATTTAAAGGCGGAGAAAATTATGAAGTCATTAAAACTTTTATTAAGGATTCTAAAAATTTTCTTGCACTGGATGGGATAATATACTTCATTGTTTCAACCGATATGGATCTGGGTCAGCTTGAAGGCATGTTCAGGGAACGCGGATTTGAATTTATTATTAACGAAAAAATCGAAAAATTGTTTGAAACGTTTTATATAACTAAATCGTTTCTGATTAAAGCAGTTGAAACTAATTGATGAAGGGGATTAAAGTTACCTAAAAATGCCGGGACCGCGTATATTTCTGTTCCTTTCTATATTTATTGGCGCTCAAGCTTTTGTTTATCTTCAGTTTGTCAAATACCTGAAATCAACTAAGTTCTACAAACCTTCCGTACGGTGGTGGGCAGCCGCTCCGTTTTTAATTATTAATGTGCCGTTTGCTGTGATCGCGCTTGTTTACGGGGGACACTTTGATCCGCCAAACTGGTTCAGGACCTTTGGCCTCAACCCGTTTTATATCTGGGTTGGCGCGACTTTTGTTATTATCCAATGGCTGCTGATCGGGAAAATTCTTAAGCTTCCGTTTCAGATACCTATCTGGATCATGAAAATCTTCAAGCCGATGAGAGAGAAGATAAATCGATTCAGCCAGAGAAAGACTGTTCAGAAAGTAGATCTTTCCAGAAGGCAGTTTGTTAAATACGCGACGTTTGCGGTTTCAACTTATGCGTTTGCGGGAGCTACATACGGAGTATTAAAACGCGACTCTTACCAGATAGATTATAAAGATATAAAGATCGAAAACATACCCGACGGACTTAAAGGGCTTACCATAACTTTGTTCAGCGATATTCACGCAGGGCAGTATATGAACGAGCATGATATGCGCGAGTATGCAGATGCGGTAAACGACCTCCGCTCTGATCTGATTATTATTCCCGGTGATTTTGTAAACTCGCTCAGCGAAGATGCGAAACCTGTCGCGGCGGCATTCCGCGATCTGCATGCGAAGTACGGCGTTTACGGCTCGCTTGGCAATCATGATTATTTCCAGAATCCCGATATGGTTGCAGATATATTGAACAGCGAAAGTCCCATACAGGTGCTGCGCAATAAGCACATGAAAATAAATATTAAAGGCTCTGACCTATATATCCTCGGGCTTGAAGACACGAGAAGCTCAGGGGCATCAATGAATGATGTTGTTCTGAATTATTTTGACGATCTGGCTGCATCGCTTAATCAAAATGAAGCGTCGTATAAAAACTCCACCAAGATTTTACTTTGCCACAAGCCATATGGCTTTGATGACATTGCCCAAAGAAACGTTGACCTTGTGCTCTCGGGCCATACTCACGGCGGACAGGTTGTTCCGTTTAAATTCGAACAGATAAATGTTTCATTCGCCTCGCTTGTCAGCAAATACATTGAAGGTCTTTACAAAATTGGCAAATCAAACATGTACGTTTCGCGCGGCATCGGCTGCGTGGGTTTGCCTATCCGCATAAATTGCCCCCCAGAAGTTACCAAGATTACACTGGTGTAAATATATAGTTTATCCCCGCGAATGCGGGGATCTTTTAGCCCTGACATTATGGTAAGCGCTAACAACCAAATGATATTTCTGTAGAGGCGGGTCCGTGTTTCCGTCCAAAACATATTGTATATTTCTATAGCAGTCCCAAACTAGAGCTTGGGACTGCAATTCTTCGTCCCCTCCTGACAGGACTATGATTTTTTGCATGTGAGAATTAGATATTCCGTCTCCCCCTAACAGGGGGAGATACAGAGGGGGTGTTGATATTCAACCTACCCCGCGCGCCTGCCTGTATTTTACCGGGATATTATTAGTAATTAGTCTTTAGTCATTTGTAATTACTAAACATTTTTTTCTCAACTTCATAAAACTTAAAAGCTTAATACTGAGCGTTTAATTTCGCCATGCGCCTCAAATTTTAATATTTTCATGTCTTAACCGCACCCGGAATCTGAAACAAACGCGAAAATATTTCTTTGTGCATATTGAATTATTATTCTATTTTAGTATGAATGAAAATGAAGAATTATAAAAAATACATCAATATTTCGCTAATTTTACTCATTTTTGGGCTTTTTACTGCTGCATCACACGCTCAAAATGTTTCTGAAAAATTACTGGTTAATTTCCCGGATGGCGATATTCCGAATTCCTATTATGTGAAATATGATAAATTGACGGGCGCTTATGCTTATTCCAAAGTTGATACTACAAACAGCGGCGCAAGGCTTATAACCGCCAAAGGCACATCCGCTCAATATTACGGAATTAATGTGGTTAATACTTTTTTCGATAGATCGGGAAATGTTTATTGCGCGGCTTATAATTATTCAGGTAAAGATTCCACTACTACTTATTATCTTTTAAAGAACGACGAACAGGTTTTCACCTGCGAAGGATTAACAGATAACTGGATTGAACGAAACGGGACTCTGTATTTCAAGATGAGGGAAAACCATAAAGAATATTTTTCAATGCTTGACCTCTCTTCGGGCGCTATCACAAAAGGCAAAGCTTACGATACGATTTTCTATATGTATTACCTCCCCGATAACCCTGAGGTGGAAGGCGACCCGCCGCCGTACCCGGGATTTACTCCCGGCGGGAAATATTATTACGGCGCTATACTCGATGGAAAAAGATTTATTGTAATCGACGGCGTTGAACAAAAAGCGTACTCCGATATCGATTCTTACAACACTGCTTTTGATAAGAACGGAACTCTGGTTTATGTTGCAACCGATGAAGGAAGCTTAAATGATTATGACCACCCTGTAAATGAATTTATTGTGCAGGGAGA
>Ga0265342_10002420_pt1 | contig 16142 bp, 14 predicted proteins | sample 4CB327metaG_FD_203125 | JGI IMG/M metagenome (GOLD analysis project Ga0265342, IMG submission 203125) | Rhizosphere microbial communities from Carex aquatilis grown in University of Washington, Seatle, WA, United States - 4-CB3-27 metaG | ecosystem: Host-associated > Plants > Roots >...
GAACGGAACTGTCGACTGCATCGCACCGTGACTGCCAGGCAATTCCCCACCAAGCCCGTCAGAAATCCGGCAATTCCCGGTCCACGCGAGCGCTCACGCCCCAAGCACGCGCCGGTAGGTTGCCTCGTAGCGATCCACGGCTGGGGATAGGCGAAATCGCGTGACGGCAAGGTGGCGGGCCGCGTGGGACATGCGTTGGCGCAAAACCTCGTCGGTCAGCAGGCGGCGCGCGTGGGTGGTCATGCTGGCCACGTCGCCGGCCGCGGCCAGAAAGCCGGTCTCGCCATCGACCACGACCTCGGCCACGCCGCCCACGTCGGTTGCAACTACGGGAACACCGCAGGCCATGGCTTCCAGCGCCGCCAGGCCAAAACTTTCGGTCTGGCTGGGCAGCAGGAAGAGGTCGCTCTGCTGTAGGAGCGCGACCAGATCGCCGCTCTCGCCTAGGAAGCGAACGTGATCGCGTAGACCAAGCGACGCCACCAGATCCTCGATGCGCGCCCGCTCGGGCCCTTCGCCCACGAGGTCGAGGCGCGACGGGATCTCGGCGCGCACGGCTGCAAAAATCCGCACGACATCCTCGACGCGTTTAAGCGGGCGGAAGTTGGAAACGTGGGTGAGCACGCGCAGTCGATGGGCAAGACCCGCTGAGGCGGCCCGCGCGGCAGCGTCGTCACGAGGGCGAAAACTCTCCGTGTCCACGAAGTTGGGGATGACATCGATGGCCACGTCGCGGGAGAGGCCAAGTTCCTGGTGGGCGGCCTCGGCCAGCCAACGCGAGGGCGTAGTGATGGCGTCGCTGCTGCGCACGACGAATTGGATCAGCGGCTGAAATCTGGGATCCGAGCCGACCAGGGAAACGTCCGTGCCGTGCAAGGTGGTCACGAGCTTGGGCGAGGAAGTCCCAAGCACCTGCCGTGCCAGAAATGCGCTGACCGCATGCGGGACCGCGTAATGCAGATGAAACAGGTCCAGTTTTTCGGCCTGGGCGACTTCGATCATCTTCGCGGCAAGGGCCAAGGCGTAGGAGCGCTCGGCCAGCAGCGGATAGTCGAGGGCTTCGACCTCGTGGTAGGTGACGTTGGGGCACGCGAGATCTAGCCGGACGGGTGGCTTGTCGCTGAGAAAGCACACGCGATGTCCGCGGCGGCCGAGCGCCATGCCGATTTCCGTGGCCACGACCCCGCTTCCACCGAAGGTGGAAAAGCAGGCTATCCCTATGCGCAAGCTCGACCGCGAACCCGTCATGGCTGTAAATCCTGAACCTCGGTCGCGAAGGGGCCGCTGGCTTGTAGCTTCTCGAACGCCAGACGCTTGAGTTCCACGATGCCGTGGCGCCCGGCCAGCGAGGGCCAGCTGTAATATCGCTCCTGGGGCACGCCCTCGGGGACAAGCGCCAGTTCCAACCGGCGCAGGCGGCGCAAGGTCGTCTCGTCGCGCTCGACCAGGGTGCGCGCGTAGCGGGCGATCAAGCGCTCAAGCCCATGCGCCACACCGGCGCGCACGCGCCGGGCCGGGCGCTGCAGATGCGCATCCGCGGCTGCAACCGAGGCAGCGATCTTGTCCAGCGCGGGCACGATCTGGCTTTCGACCAGTGCACGCAATTGCGTGGGATCCGGCGCGCCCTCGGGCAACTTCACCGCCAAGCGCGCGCGCAGCTGATCCTTCGACAGCGACAGATCCGCGGACGCCAGCCCAAGCTGGCCTAGCCACCTGCGCGCGCGGGCATCCACGCAGCGAAAGCGCGCGCGTGGGACGAGCAAGGGCGGGGCCAGGCCGAAGTGCGCGTACAGCGGTCCAAGCTGGGCGAAGTAGTTGATCTCGCCCGGCCCGCCCACGTAGGCTAGGGTCGGCAGCAAGATGTCCTGAACCATGGGCCGCAGCAGCGCCGAGGTGGAAAAGCGCAGCGGCTCGGCCGCAAGCGTTCGCAGGAGGTCTTCGTGGCGCACACTCTCCGCGCTGCCCGCCAAGGCCCAGGAAACCTCCCCGGTACTGGCAACCTTGCGCTGGATGCGAAAGCGCGGTCCAGTTGCGCTGCCGCGATGGAAGAAGACGAGCGAGCCTCGTTCGCGAACCGCCACTTGTTCCTTGAACCCAGCCGCGGTCAGGGCATCCCGGCGAGCGTGCAAGGATGCCTCGAGGCTCTCGCAATTCTCGATGCAGGTCCGGTAGACAGGCGCGGCCAACTCCGCCACGCGGGCATCGCGAGGATTGAAGATCAGCAAGCCCTCCTCGGCGAAGACCGCGGCCATCACCTGTGCAAAGGCGCCCGCCATCGAGCGACCGGACTGGTAGTGTGCGCGCAGGAGCCCCAGTGTCTCCTCGGCGGCCGGCCCGGGTTCGAGAGCCTCGGCCAGCCCATCCAGCAACTCGCTGACCTGGGCAGGGAGCGTACGATAGGCGACCGAGGCGCGGTCGCCGCCGCCTGCATCACCGCCCCCATCGCCACCCCCGTCGCGCAAAACCAGACGAACTGGCTCGCCATTTCGGCCGGCGACCGTGCACGAACTGACTTCGGCAAAATCGTGATCCTCGGTTTGCAGCCAGAAAAGCGGCACGCAGCGAACGCCAGACTCGGCCTCGATGGCGCGCGCCACTGCGATGGCCGAGGCTGCCTTGTAGAAGGCGTACAGCGGTCCGAGAAAAAGACCGATCTGCTGCCCGGTGACGACCACCGCGGTCTTGCCCGCCGCCAGCGCATCCAGGTTGGCCTGGCGGGCCGCGCTCGTCGGCAGACTGGCCTGCTGCTCGCGCAGAACCTGCAGCAGGGCCGGCAGCGTGGTGCGCTCCGCGGCAAGGCGCGCGCGGGCGATGCGCTCGGCCGGGTCGCGGAAGCGAGGCGCGAAGAACGCATGTGCAGCAGGCTCGCCTGCGAGGTAGGAATTGGAGAATGCGCGACCCACTGTTGGCGTTCAGTATACTCGGCGGAACTTGTCCGCGCCGGAAGAGCCTCGCTTTGCTTCTACCGGTGGTCACCCTGCTCATGTCCGTCAACTCCATCGACGCCAACGCCAGCCCTCCCCCACCGCAGCCGAGCGCGGCCGAGATCCAGCTCGCCCTGCGCAAGCTCGGCGTGGCGGGCAGCGTGCTCTATGTGGCGGCCCATCCCGACGACGAAAACACGAACCTGCTCGCCTACCTGTCCAAGGAAATGCTCGTGCGCACGGCTTACCTCTCGCTCACGCGCGGAGATGGCGGGCAGAACCTGATCGGTGCCGAGCAAGGCACGGACCTTGGCGTGATCCGCACGCAGGAGTTGCTGGCGGCGCGGCGGCTCGACGGGGCCGAGCAGTTTTTCACGCGAGCGCGCGACTTCGGCTACTCGAAAAATCCCGAGGAGACGCTGAAGATCTGGGGCAAGGACGCCGTGCTGGCCGACGTGGTCCAGGTCATTCGCCGGTTTCGCCCCGATGTCATCGTCACGCGATTTTCGCCCGAGTTCTCCGACACGCACGGGCACCACACCGCCTCGGCGCAGCTTGCGCTTGAGGCCTTTCACGCGGCGGCGGACGAGAATTTTCACCCCGAACAGCTAACCGCCGACGTGCATCCGTGGCAGGCACGCAGAATTTTCTGGAACCGCTCGTCGTGGAGTCTCCAACCCGACGACGATCTGTCGGACTTTCTCAAGATGGACGTCAACGCCTACAATCCTCTGCTCGGCATCTCTTGCGGCGAGCTGGCGGCCGACAGTCGCAGCATGCACAAAAGCCAAGGCTTCGGCGTCGCGCGCGCGCGCGGGCCGATTGTCGAATACTTCAAGCTGCTCGACGAGGCCGAGCCGTCATCGCTGTTCGAGAATTCGGTGCTTGAGGGGCTCGACTTTTCGTGGACTCGATTCAAAAGTCCGCCCACGCTCAAACGCCTGATCGCGCGCGCCCAGCACGACTTCGTCCCAGCCGCCCCGTACAAGATCATCCCGATCCTGTTGCAGATCGACCAAGCCTTGGATGCCGTGGCCGATGCCGGCTGGCGCGCGAAGAAGAAGGCCGAGAGCCGCGACTTGATCCTGGCGTGCGCCGGGCTCTTCAGCGAAGCGACCGCGGCCGACTTTCGTGTCGTGCCGGGAACTTCCATCGAAATCACGGCAACCGCCCTCAACCGCTCGCCGGCCAAGTTCAACCTGCGCGACGTGCGCTTGTCGGGAGGCGAAATCGCCGACCTGCCCGGAGCCGCCGAGGTTCATGTGGCCAAACCGCTCGGCACCGTCGAGGTTAAGAGGACCTTGCGCGTTTCTCCCGATCTTCCCCCAAGCACGCCCTACTGGCTGGCCTCGCCCCCCGAGGCGGGCGTATTTCGCGTGCAGGATGCGACCCTTATCGGTTTGCCCGAAGCCCCGTCGCCCCTGCGAGTAGACTTCGTTTTCGAAATCGACGGCCACACATTGACCGTCCCGCGGCCCATTACCTTCAAGTGGACCGACCCCGTGGCCGGCGAGCGCACCCGGCCCCTGGAAGTCGCCCCCATGGTTTCGGTGCAGCCGTCGACTGCGGTGCTCATGTTCCCGCGCGGCGACGCACGCACCCTGACGGTACGACTGGCCGCCGGAGTACCCGCAGTGGCCGGCACCTTGCGCCTCGAAACGCCGGCGGGCTGGTCGGCGACGCCGCCCTCGCTGCCCTTCAAACTTGCGAGCAAGGACCAGGCCACCGAATTCGCCTTCCGCGTTCAGCCGCCCGCGATGAATGGCCAGCAAAGCGCGGCGACCGGCGCCCTGCGCGTGGTGGCCGACGTCGACAACCTTCACTTCTCCCAAAGTGTCAGTCACATCGAACACGCCCACATCCCCATTCAAACAGTGCTCGGCCGCGCCGAGGTCCGTCTGGTTTCGTTGCCCATCGAGCGACACGGGACCAAGATCGGATACATCCCAGGTCCCGGCGACGAGGTCCCAGCGGCGCTCCGGCAGATCGGCTACGAGGTCACGCTGATCGGCGATGAGCTGCTGGCCAATTTGCCGGCCGGCGGCTCTGCGTTTTCTCGCTACGACGCCATTGTCATCGGCGTCCGCGCCTACAACACCAGCGAGAAGCTACGCCTGGCGCAGCCTGCGCTCATGGCCTACGTGCAAGCAGGCGGGACGGTGGTCGCGCAATACAACACCAACAACCGGCTTGCCCCGCTGACGACACCCATCGGGCCCTTTCCCTTCGAGGTTGGCCGCGAGCGCGTGACGGATGAGGACGCCGTCGTCGAATTCCTTCTGCCCGATCACCACATCCTGAACGCCCCCAACCGGATCACCGAACGCGATTTTGCCGGTTGGATCCAAGAGCGCGGGCTTTACTTCGCCTCGACTTGGGATCCGCGCTACCAAGCCGTGCTCAGCATGAGCGACCCCGGCGAATCCCCGCTCTCCGGCGGGATCCTGTACGCACGCCATGGCAAGGGCGTCTTCATCTACACGGGCCTCGCCTTCTTCCGCCAGCTGCCAGCCGGCGTTCCGGGCGCGTTCCGCCTGTTCGCGAATCTCCTGGCCGCGGGGCAAGGGCCCAATGCCCGATGAGACGCCGGCACCGTTTCTAAGTTGGACGACACTTTATCTTGTCGTCGGTATTGCGCTCGCCCTGGAAATCGCGGCGTTCGCGGCCTTGACGTGGATCTACCGGTGAGCGCGCTCGACTGGGCGGTTCTACTTGGAACCCTCGCCGCCATCGTCGGCTATGGAATCTGGAGGGCGCGCGGCCAGCAAGACATGGCCCGCTACTTGCGCGGCGGCAATCAGGACAAGTGGCACACCATCGGCCTGTCCGTCATGGCCACACAAGCCAGCGCCGTCACTTTCCTGTCCACGCCCGGGCAGGCCTATCAAGACGGCATGCGCTTCATCCAATTCTACTTTGGGTTGCCGCTGGCCATGATTGCACTGTCGATCGTTTTTCTTCCTCGCTATTTCAACCTGCGCGTTTTCACGGCCTACGAATTTCTGGAAAGCCGCTTCGATCTCAAGACCCGCCAATTGGCGGCTTTTCTGTTCTTGCTTCAGCGCGGGCTCTCCGCCGGCATCACCATCTACGCGCCGGCCATCATCGTGTCGTCCGTGCTCGGCTGGTCGCTGCGGCTGACTTGCCTGTGCATCGGCGGCGTCGTGATTGCGTACACTGTGATGGGCGGCGCGCGCGCTGTCAGCCAGACGCAAAAGCAGCAGATGGTCGTCATGCTGGGCGGAATGGTGGTCGCGTTTTTCGTCATTGTCGCACGTTTGCCGCCCGAGGTCTCCTTCGGCAACGCCCTTCACATCGCGGGAGTCCTGGGCAGGCTGAACGCCGTGGACCTTTCCTTCGACCCGCGCTCTCGCTACACGCTGTGGTCGGGCCTGCTCGGCGGCTTCTTCCTGGCCATGGCCTATTTCGGCACCGACCAGTCGCAGGTGCAGCGCTACCTGGGCGCTCGCTCCATTGCCGAAAGCCGACTCGGCCTTCTATTCAACGGCTTGGTCAAGATCCCCATGCAGTCCCTGATTCTGTTCGTGGGCGTGATGGTGTTCGTCTTCTACCAATTCAATGCGCCGCCGATCTTCTTCAATCAGTCCGAACTTGCGCGCGCGAAGCAAACCTCATTTGCCGAAAAGCTGGAAGCCCTTGAACGCGCCCACACCACTGTCTTCGAGTACAAACAATCGGAGATCTGGCGGCTCGCTCGCGCCCTCGACCAGCACGAGGCCGCAGCGATTGCCGACAGCGAACAGCGCGTGCGGGCCGCCGAAATCGCCTCGACGACCATTCGCGAGCAAGCCAAACGAACCATCGTGGAAGCACTGCCCGACGCCAACACCAAGGACGCCGACTACATCTTCTTGACCTTCGTCATGCGCAATTTGCCGCGCGGGGTTGTGGGCCTATTGCTGGTGGTTATCTTCTGCGCCGCCATGTCGGCCGTGGCCGGCGAACTGTCCGCCCTGGCGTCAACCACCGTCGTGGACTTCTACAAGCGCAGCTGGCGCAAGGACGCTTCCGACGCCCACTATGTCCGGGCTGCGAAGTGGTTCACTGCCGGCTGGGGCATACTCGCGGTCCTGTTCGCGACCTTCGCCTCGCTGCTCGACAATCTGATCCAGGCCGTGAACATCCTCGGCTCTCTTTTCTACGGAACCATTTTGGGCATGTTCCTGGTCGCCTTTTCCCGCCGCCGGATTCGCGGGACTGCGGTGTTTCTTGCTGCCATCGCCGCCGAGGCCATCGTCGTCGGCGTGTTCCTAGGCACGCACGTCAGCTTCCTTTGGTACAACGTCATCGGCTGCGGGGCCGTGTTTGTGTTCTCCGGAGCGCTTCAGAAAGTGCTGCCGCTTGGGCAGCGCTCCTAATCACATTCGAACTAGCCCGTGAACATTCACGTCCCTAGCGGCTCCAACAGAACGAGACGTGAACTCACAGACGTGCCAGATTGGTGTCGTGCAACAGCTCTTTGATCGCTGCGTCAGCGGCGAGGGGCAGGCCTGGCGTGATTTGCACCGGACCTACCATCCGGTGGCGTACCGGTTTCTTGCCCGCATGGGTGTGACCGGGGCCGACTTGGACGATGCTTGCCAGGAGGTCTTCGTGCAGGTGTTCCGCTACCTGGCGCGGTTCGAGCACCGGTCTGATTTCCAGACTTGGCTGTACAAGCTGTGCCTGAGCCAATCGGGTCGCGTGCGCCGCCGGCGCAAACTACAGCAGGCCCTTGCCTGGGTGCTTGGCCAGGGAAGCTCGGCCCGCACCGCCGGTCAGGAGTGGAGCAACGAGATGACCGGGGAGCGCGTGCGACAGGCCTTGGAGCGCATGAAACCCATGCACCGCCAGGTATTCGTGCTGTTTGAACTCGAGGGCGTGGACGGCGCGGACATCGCGCGGGTCTTGGACTGCCCGGCGACCACGGTCCGGAGACGGTTGCACTACGCGCGGCTGGAATTCGAGCAATTGCTCGGCATCGGCCCAGCCGGAAAGCGAAGGTCCCCATGAGCACGCCGGACACCAACTGGCCAGCTCCGATGAAGACCGAGCCAAGCGCAGCCGGATCGGCCTTGCGCCAGTACGAACGAGAGACCACCGAATCCCCGAACGAAGCGGCTGCCTACAGTCGCACCTTGGCGCGGCTCGATCGACCAGGCTCGCGCCAACGCAGGTGGGTAGCGATTGGCACGACAGCGCTGGTCGTCCCTGCGATCCTTTGGCTGGTGTGGCGCCCTACCCCGCCCGTCACGAACCCGGCCAACACGCAGTCCCTTCCGGTTGCAAGTGCCTCTGCAAGTTCGCCTCCGCGGGCAACGCCGGTCGCACCTTCTGTCCAGCTAGGACGAGTCGCCATCGGGCTGCCCACGGGAACGATCCATTTGGATGGTGGAATCACGGCGGTGCTGGCTGTCGACACATCGGCCACCGCGCGCTTTCAAGAAGGCACGCTCGACATCACGCTCAGCAGCGGCACCATCGAGTTGCACGTTCCGCCGCGCGAAATCGGGCAAGCCGTATTGGTGACGGCGGGCGGGTATCGATTTACCGTGGTGGGGACAGTCCTGACCGTGTCGCACGGGCCGGGTCGTCTCGGGCTCACGGTCGGCGAGGGGCTGGTGGCGGTGTCGAACGAGGGCAGCCACTTGGCCACGGTGGCTGCGGGCGAAGCCTGGTCGCTCGACTTGCCATCGCCGGCTGCGCGCAAGTTCGCGCCGCGGATTACACGGCGTACGTCGGCGAAGGACTGCGCGCGCTTCGCAGCGGACACGCGGATGCACGAGCGCCTTTTGTGCTACCGCGAGCGCGCCCGGGGCCGAAGCCCCGACGCTGAGCGCGCACAGTACGAACTGGCGCGCCTTCTGCGCGACGGCCCCGGCGATCTGACGGCGGCGCTGTCTGCCTTCGAGTTGCAACGTTCCCGCTTCCCACGCGGCGACCTCAAAATCGAGGCCGACCGGGCCATCATCGAGCTATTGCAACGTCTCGGCCGGCACGCCGAAGCACTGGCGGAAACCCAGATGTTTCTCGACGAGAACCCGGATGCCGAGCATCGCGCCGAGATTCGCCTCATCCGTGGGGACATCTACCGCGCCTTGCTTCGCGACCCGATGAGCGCAGAGCGCGAATACGACGAGGGAGCAAGAGCGGACGGGCGGACTGGAGACGACAGTCGCTTTCTGCGCGCCCTTTGCTTGGAAGCCCTAGGGCGGCTGGACGAAGCGCTCCTGGCCTACAAGGACTACCTCGCGCAAGCCGGGACCGCGCACGCGCGAGAGGCGAAGCGGCACCTGGAACAGGTCACTCGGTGAACAATTCCGCCCGCAGCGGCTCTGATAGTGATGGACGTTCCGCAACAACAGGGAGGACCCCATGACTGCAAGAATCCTATTGCCCGTTGTCTTCAGCGCCTTGTTCGCAGTGCCCGGAGCCGCCATGGCCGGGAAGTTCACCAAACAAGCTCTCGACATGAACGTTGTGCCCGTTCCGGTTCACCGGCAATTGGCACCGAAAGTGAGCACGGAAACAGCTCCCCGCCTGACCCTGCAAGAGTTCCTGGGACTGAAACAGGCCCGCATCCAGCAACTCAGCGACAAACAAGTCATCTATTTGCGCCACATCATTCAACTCTCGGAGCCTGACGATCCGCAGTTGCCCGACTACCATTTCCGGCTGGGGGAATTGTTCGCCGAGAAGTATCGATACTTCAATAACCTCGCCCGCAGCCTCGACGAGCCCATTTTCCGCGCCGAACACGGCGAGGCAAGATAACGAGAAGACTCATTTCATTTCTATTGGCTTGGCCGCATCCGCGCAGCCGAGCCACGGCGCGCTTGACGCTTGCAGCGTGATGTGTTGGGATCGTTCGCAAAGAGAAGTGTGTGCATGGATCCCAATCGGCCGGAAGCAGAAAATCCATATGCGCCGCCGAGGAGCGACGTCAACGTAGAAACGCAGGTGCCCACCGTTGTGGGCGAGTTGGCGGAGCGCGGTACCCGCTTCTTTTCGTCGATGGTCGACGGGCTGATCGCCCTTGTGGTGGTTGCTCCAGCCTTCATTGTAGGAATGCAAACCGGTGTGTTTCGTACAGGTGGGACAACCGCTCTCTATCGTACGTTTGCGACCGGCACGATGGGCGCGGTGTCGGGAATAGCGTGGCTGGGGGTTCTGCTGCTCCAAGCCTACCTGGTCACCACCACCGGCCAGTCCATTGCCAAGAGATGGTTCAGGATCAAGATCGTCAAGGTGGATGGTTCGCCCGTCAATTTCGTGTCGGGTGTTCTTCTGCGCATCGCCGGCACCAAGGTGATCAATCTTCTCGGGGCCAGCAAGATCAAGGTCGCCTGAACCGCCGCTTGGACAACGGGCCTACTCCCGCTCTTTGTCGGGCGTCTCGCTCAAGTCGGCGGTAGTCAGCGCGGCTGATCCGAATTTGTCGTGGATGCGGTCGAGCGCGGCGTTGAGACGGCCGGCGCGTCGGTCGGAATCGAAAAGCGACAATTGCCCGTTGTGGGAAAGCAACGACTGCGCGGAAACGCCTGTGAGCCTGACCTTTCGCGACAGGTGCTCTGCCCGCAGAAGCGCGCTGGCCGCGCGATAGAGCGTCTGGCCGTCGTCGGTCGGTTCGGCAAGCGTCGTCCGGCGGGTGAGCAGCGTGAAATCCGCCAACTTCACCTTGAGCTGCACGACCGCGGTCTTGCGGCCGGCCAGGCGCAAACGACGGGCGACGCGCAAGGCTTGAGCATGCACATGCGGCAGCAGTGCCTCGACGCCGGACACGTCCTCATCGAAAGTGTCCTCGGCGCCGATGCTTTTCGCTTCGCGGTCGGGCACCACCTTGCGCGGATCGATCCCGCACGAAAGTTCCCACAGATCGCGCCCGGCGGAAACATGCCGGTCGAGCCAGTCGGGATCGGCAGCCGCGATGTCGCCCACGGTGCGCAGGCCGAGCTTGGCCAGCACAGCCTCGGTTTTCGGACCCACGCCCCACAGACGCGCGACAGGCAGTGGGGCGAGAAACGCGCGCGCCTCGCCGGGCGCAACTTCCAACTGTCCATTCGGCTTGACCACGTCGGAGGCGATCTTGGCCACGAACTTCACCGAAGCGATGCCGGCCGACGAAGGAAGTCCCACTTCGACCGCAATACGTGCGCGTAGCTCGGCGGCGATCTTGGCCGGACCGCCGAACAACTTGCGCGAAGCAGTCACGTCGAGGAACGCCTCGTCGAGCGACAGTGGCTCGATGAGCGGTGTGACCGTGCTCAGGATGGCGAAGACCGCGTCGCTGGCCTCTTCGTAGGCGCCCATGCGCGGAGGGACGACGATGGCCGCAGGCGCCTTGCGCACGGCAACCGCCATGGGCATGGCCGAACGCACGCCGAAAGGCCTGACTTCATAGGATGCCGCCAGGACAACCCCGCGGCGCGGGTGGCCGCCCACAATGACGGGTTTACCGCGCAGGTCGGGAAAGTCGCGCTGCTCGACCGACGCATAGAAGGCGTCCATGTCCAGGTGGATGATGGCGGTCGGGGTCACGCCCTTAAACGGTAGGTCTTGCCCGACGGGATTTCAATCCCGTCGCTGGTCCGAGAGAGGGATTACTCCGTGGCGGGAACGCCGTTTTGGTCGCAGGAGTAGAACGAATCGTAGTCGCCAACCACCGATAGACCCATGCCCTTGGTGTTGTTCTGCCACGCACAGGTGGGCATGCAGCAGTCCTGCATGGTCGTGATGCCGTAGCCGGACTTGAACGAGGAATCCGCGGCGGCCTGGGATGGCGTCGTGACGGCGGGATTGACCGCGGGCAGGTTTTGCGGCGCCAGCTTGCAGCCCGTGACCTGCGTCAGGTGCGTTGGGCATTCGACGCGCTTGGCGTAGATCTGCCAATTGATGTGATAGTAGCTATTCGAGTTGTTCGATTGCGTGCAAGAACGAATGGATTCGCTGGTCACGGTGGTCGCGCTCGACTGGAATTTGCCGCATGCCGTGGCCACGTTGGCCTGGCAAGTCGCCGACGACAGGGTTGCCGTGGTGGCCTGGTTGTTGGTGCCCTTGCAGCCAGCAATCTGGGTCGCGGCGTTCACCCCGCCCGAGCCCGGCTCGCCGTCCTGCGGAAACTGGGTATAGAGGTATTTGCCCGAATTGCTTTTCATTGAAGCATTCGGATCGCACGCATTGAAGGCACCGAAGCCGCCCGCGCCCATGAACACGTCGAAGTTCTTGCCACCTCCGGCCGAGGTATTGAACGCTTGAACCACAAGCGGTGGCGGAATGGGAATGGCCGAAGCGCCGTTGCCACCGACTTGCGCCACGTTTTCGGGCAGGCTGAAAACCAATTGGTAGCACTGGCAACAACTGATTGCGACATTGCCATCGATGCCACCTGAATCCAAATCGTGGCCAACCACCGCGTAGTTCAGCCCCGCGTATCCGTCATCCAGCGCCGCCTGGGCCATTTCGTCGGAAAAGAGCATGAAGCGCGGACAAAGGAAATTGATGCGCGCGCCTTGCTTGGTGCCTTCGCAGGCATTCTGCCCTTGTGTGCAATTGCCGCCGCCAGGGGAAGTCGCCGAACCAGTTTGGCACCCCGGAATGAAGAACTGGTTGATCATCTGATTGGGCGGACCGAGCGCGTAGGTGACAGGTGATGGTCCGGTGTCCGCGGGCGCGTCCACGGCAGCGTCGACAGGCGCGGAGCCGCCGGCTCCGGACGTTCCCCCCGACGAAAACGCGCCGCCCGAGCCACTTGCACCGCCGTTTGTGGAACCACCGTTTTGGAGAACAGTTTTTGTGGTGCCGCCGGTTGACGAGCCACCGTTTGCGCCCGAGGAGCCACCCGTCGCGATGACTCCGCCTGAATCCGCAGAGCCACCGCTGGCCGACGCCCCACCACTCTTCGATGAATCCGCGGAGCCACCGCTGGACGACGTGCCGCCTGTTCCAGTCTGGGTAGACGTTTGGGTCCCGGTATCGGTATTCGAAGACATGCGAGCATTTGCACACGCGCCCGCACCGGTCGCCAGCGACAGCGCGCTGGCAGCCAAGACCAGCCGCAGGCAAGTGCCAAGCGAGACAGGCACGCGCCCGGGGCTTGGTTCGGACCTGGCCAGGAGACGCGGAATATCAGGACCACAAACTTCGGTCATCCCGTAAAGGTATCCAGAACTTCGCCGCTTGGAAAGGGGGACTTGCTACAAGCGCTTGCCGGCCGCGGATTCCAGGGTCTTCTCGACGCTGGCCAAGAGATCCTTGTTGCCGTCCTGCTGACAGGTCGCGAGGCGGCGCTCGAAGTCGCGGCGCTGGCGGGGTCTGCAGCCCCCGGACCGCCATTTGGCCACCCGCGGCGCCCGCAGCCAGCGGAGACTTGGAACATCGCAAAAAATGACGGATCCTTTTCGGCGTAGAATATTCGTTCGACTGACGGAGAAGAGGGAGAAGAGAACATGCCCAGTGTCCTGATTGAGATTCGTCGAGCGATTAGCGCCGACGAGGAAATGGCGATCATCGAAGCGGTGCACTCGTCCTTGCGTGAGGCTTTCAAGATCCCGCCGGGGGATCGAAACGTACGACTCCTGGTCCATCAGCCGCACCGATTTGCTTGCCCTCCGAACCTTGCCAAGCCCGAGCTGTTCACCTTGATAGGCATTGATGGGTTCCTGGGTAGATCGCTCGATGCCAAGCGAGCCCTTTACGCCGGGATTGTTGAGAAGCTTGCGAAGCTAGGTATAGCCAAGGACCATGTAATCATCGTTCTGAGGGAAATCCCCACCGAGAATTGGGGCATACGTAGCGGTCTGGCCGCCTGCGATCTGGACCTTGGATTCAAGATCAGTGTGTAGGCCGCAGTCCAACAAGCCGTTGAAGCTGTCGATCGGCCGCAGACGGCCGCCCACCGCTTAACGGCAAGGCGTTGCCAGACTTTTTCATGAAGCCGCCCACCAAGCTGCATGTCTAACACCATAGGCAGGATCCAACACCACCTCCAGAAGAGAATAGACCGTGAAGGACAATCAGGCACACACCACCACGAAAATGGACTCCATCGAAAAGGTACGGATCGGCGGCATCGATCAGTGGATTTCGCTGCGAGCGCAGGACACGCGGAACCCACCACTCCTCTTCTTGCATGGTGGTCCTGGCACAGCGCAGATATCCTTCTCTAGGAAGTCCCAACGGCGGCTCGAGAAGGACTACCTGGTAGTGAACTGGGATCAACGGGGCGCGGGCCGATCGTATCAGCGCAAACTTGCCAAGACCGACATGACCATTTCCCGATTCGTGGCGGACTGTGAGGAATTGACCGAGTACTTGCTGCAGAGATTCGGGCAAGAGAGGATCTTCCTCGTCGGGCACTCCTGGGGAAGCATCGTAGGTATCAAGGTCGCCGCAAAGCGGCCTGAACTGCTCTGGTCGTACATCGGCATCGGCCAAGTGATCGACATGAAGCGTGGAGAGGAAGTCTCATACACCTTCACTTTGGACGAAGCGAGACGCCGAAACAACCAGAGGGCAATCCGGCAACTCGAGACCATCGGGCTTCCTCCCTACAAGAGCCTGAAAGACGCCGGCGTTCAAAGAAACTGGCTCTCCAAATTCAATGGATCGACGTTCAAGGGTTCCATTATCGGAAAGATCCTGGCCAACGTCGCACTACGAGATCTCCGCGTCGGCGATGCAGTACGATTCGTCCAAGGCGCGATCTTCTCGCTTACCTGTCTCGAAGACGAGCAGATGGCCGTGAATATCGCGCATGAGATCAGCGAGCTGAAAATGCCGGTGTATTTCTGTACGGGGCGGCGTGACTACCAGGTGCCCTTCCAGCTCGTGGTTGAATTCTGCGATAAGCTTGCCGCGCCAACCAAGCAGATCGTCTGGTTTGAGCAGTCTGCGCACTTACCAAATTTCGAAGAACCAGCCGCATTCTGCGAGTTTTTGTCACGGATCAAGGCAGCGAATTTCCGGCCAAGCGTGGACGCCTAGCTCTAAGATCCCTTGCCCGGTTCGTACCGAGTGAACTGGCTAACCAAGCCGTTGCAACGCTCGAAGCCGCCGCAGGGACATTGGTGTAACATCAGCGAATCGCTCGTGCGGCGGGTTCGCCGCTTAACGGCAAGGCGTTGGACGCCACCACCTTCATCACAGCCTGATGTCCACAATTCTCGTCGTTGATTACGATCCAAGCTGGCCCAGGGTATTCGCAGGGCTTCGCGATGCGATCTGGCGTGTCGTGGACGACATCGCCATTTCCATCGAGCACGTTGGCAGTACATCGGTTCCAGGTCTGGCGGCGAAACCGGTTGTCGACATTGATGTCGTGGTACGTGCAAACCAAGTAACGAGTGGCATCGCCCGGTTGGCGAGGCTTGGCTACCTCCACGTAGGGGATCGCGGAATTCCTCAACGAGAGGCCTTCGAGTCGCCAGCATTGTCCGCACGGCACCATCTCTATCTCTGTCCCGAGAGGAGCCCGGCCCTTGCCAACCATTTGGCCATCCGGAACTACTACTTCGTGACGTAGGCTTCGAAGACGAGGCTCTTGCGGAAATCGAGCGAATGAACCGTCGGCGGTAAGCGCGGTCGAACAGTGGTTGTGACTCTCGACAAGTCCGCGTTGACTAGGCCCGGGCTCCAGAACTGTTCCTACTGCGAAAAAGGCAATATCTGCGTGAGCTTGGCACTTTCGCCGCCGAACTTGATGGGCAGGTCGATCAAGCCCTTGACGTTGAAGGGTGGGGCGCTGAGGTCGATCAGGTGGTGCTTGCCGACCTCGATGTCACTGTTGTCCCCGCCGTGATCATTGGTAAGTATCACCCATTTGTACTTGCCCTTCTTCAAGTTGTTCTTGATGAACTTGCTGATCAGGCTATTGGGCAGATGCTGAAGAACATCCTTACACAGAAGCAGATCTGCGACCGGGAGGCTGTCCGTCACATCGCCAACCATGAACGACACGCCACCCTTCTCGTACTTCTCTTTCACGTAGTCGATGACTTCGGTCGAAATGTCCACGCCAAGGTAACGCGCATGGTTCCAGTCGGTCGCCGAGGAGAACTCCCAGTCGCCGCAGCCCGCGTCGACCACCGATTTTACATGGTGCTTCTTGATGAAGTCCTCGATGTAGGAGCGGTAATCTCGGGTGATGTCCAGGGTAGACCCCGTTCCGCTCGTGCCTCTGCCCTCGGGATCCTTGGCCCATTCACCCCGGATGTAGATCCG
>Ga0265342_10002425_pt1 | contig 16111 bp, 15 predicted proteins | sample 4CB327metaG_FD_203125 | JGI IMG/M metagenome (GOLD analysis project Ga0265342, IMG submission 203125) | Rhizosphere microbial communities from Carex aquatilis grown in University of Washington, Seatle, WA, United States - 4-CB3-27 metaG | ecosystem: Host-associated > Plants > Roots >...
GCGTGGGCCACCTGGGCACCGTATGCAGCCACCGTGCAGAAGGCGGCGAGCGAGACATAGCGAACGAAGAGTCGATTGCGCGTCATGTTGATTCCTTGTCCCTCTGTGGAAGTCCCAGATTTCCTTACTGTCCTGGCTCAGTCGGAGTGGTTTCAGGCCCTGCACCTTCACCAGGAGGTGTGGTCGTGGGCGCTGGTGAAGCGCCTTCTCCCGTGCCAGGCTCGGCCTCGCCCTCTTTGGGCTCCGGCGCGCCCTCGGGAGCTCCGGTCCGACCGCACTTGTTGGCCAGCTTGTAGCGGTAGTATCCGAGCTCGTCGCGCCAATACTCGCCAGTGAACGGCCAAAACTGGTGCTCGTCATCGACATTGATCGTGACGATGTCCTTGGCCTTGCGGTCGCGAGTCTTCTGTTGTTCGGCGCGCAGATCCTCTTCTTCCTGCCTCTTTTCGCCGTCGAGAATCTCGTACTTGATCTTGGTCACGCGAACGGTGAGCGCGGCGAACTCGCCGACCAAACGCTCGATGCGCTTGCGCGCCATTTCACCGGCCTCGTTGACCATGAGGGCGCGGTTCACACCGAGGTCGGAGAAGATGTTGTTGGCGACGGCTGTCGACTTCCAGGCTGCGTCGGTCTTTTCGTGCGCGGCCATCTCCTTGTCGAGCTCGCGCACGTATTCGAAGCGCTTGGCCAAGCTGCGGTCGGTGAGCACAGCGCGCGCCGCACGCTCGACGACGGGCTTCATGCCCGAACGCCCCATGCGGATCTTGACCGCGGCATCGAAGAACTGGGCGTTGTCCGTGTTCTTCTTGAGAAGGTCGTCGAGGCCCTTCCTGATGTCCGGCACGCTCTCGTCGAATTCCGCCATGGCGTCGCTCGCGCGATCGAACAGGCAGTTGTAGAAATAGATGGTGGCCTTGACGGTGAGCGCCTCGGCGGCGGACTCGGGCTTGATGAAGTACTCGAAGAATGGCGCGCGCAACGTGTGAATGTTACCCAGGGCCTTCGAATACCCGGCCTGCTTGAGCATGAAGTTCGCCCAGGACGACTCGAACAAGCTGTTCGGCCAGTCATAGGAATCGGGCGACACGCGGTCGAAGTACTTGGTCGCCAGAAGGAACTGACCGGTCGAGTAGAAAACGCGAGCAAGCGACAGGTTGGCCAGATCCTGGAACGGACGAACCTTGGGATCCGAGCTTTCCTCGGCGACCCGCAAGACCTCCTTGAAGGACTCCACCGCGGGCTTCGCGTCGTACTCGCGAACGTGCGTCGCGCCTTCGAACAGCTTGGCCTGAACGTAGAAGGGGCTCTTGGGGTTCACATTGTTGAAAAGCTCGACCGCTTCCTTGAACTTGTTCTTGGTGTAGAAATACTTGCCGAGCAGGAAGTAGAGCTCGTCACGTACGGCCGAAAGCTGAGGGTTCTCAAGCTCGGTTCGGTCATACTTGCCGATCTTCTCCAGAACGCCGGCAGAGTCCGGTACGTCTCGCGTAAGCGCGGCCAACCACTGCAAGGTCTCGTTGTAGTGCGGGTGCGCTGCGCCTTTCTGCACGATGCGGTCGAAATAGCTGATCGCGGCGGAATAGAAATGCAGCTTGTAGAGGGTCTTCCCCATCTTGAACTCGGCGTCCTGCTTGCTGCCTTCGTCGCCATTGGGATCTTCGATGGTCTTGTTGTATTCGATCGAGGCCATGTAGTAGCTGTTGCTGGCGTAGAACTTGTCACCGCGGTCGATCGACTCAGCCCCGCCTCCGCCCGTCAATGGCGCAGCCGCTGCCCCGGATTTGCTCTTCGGACCCCCGGACAGGGTGTCTGTCGCCGGAGTGCTCTGCTTTTTCTTCTTCTTTTGCGCATTGGCATCAGGCGCGACTGCCATGGTGAATGCGAACACGAGGAACAGAGCGCAACCCTTTTCACGGCTCATAGATGGACCTCACAAGTGGCGCCCGCCCGGGGAAGTTTGGACGGGCAAATGATGAAATGGCCTGCAATTCGAGTATCGTTTCGCCTACCTCAACACACAATCGGGAATCATAAGAGGCGGGCGCTCACGCACGGCATACCCGACCTGTTTTCGGGAAAGCAGCACATGATCGTCGCTGATAGGCTAGAAAATCGAGCCATCCTAGGCAGGGCGATCTGCTGTGTCAAGCGAGAACCATCCAGCGCTGAGCGCTCTAACACCGCGGATCCGCGAAGCAAAACGAGAGCGCCGGGAACTACGATTCCCTGTTGACATGATGCTTTGCCTCGCTAAGATGACCGTCCTTGGCGCCTAGCCGTACTTGAATATGTTCGCGGCCCAACCGGACAGAAGGAGTCCTTTGATGAGCCAGAATCTGTGTGCCAAAACCCACAAGTCACGACCAGCTCTGCTGCGACTATCTCTTGTAGGCACGTTCGTCCTGGTAGCGTTAGCGCTCTTTGGCAACACGGGTTGCGAGGACAAAGCCATCGGGCGTCGTTGTGATGTTTTCGCTGATGCTGGCAATACCCAGGGCGTCTACAACTCGGAAGCGCTCGAATGCCCTAGCCGAATCTGCCTCAAGCCGGTGGTTCAAACGGGAGCATCCATGCCGGATCCGCCTACCCAGGCCTACTGCTCCGCCAGCTGCTCCCAGGACAGCGACTGCGACGGACAGTTACGGGATCCGAGCAACCACCTCGACTATCGCTGCCAAAAAGGTTTCTCCTGCGGCATCGCCTTCGTCAAGGGCAAGATCTGCTGCCAGAAGCTCTGTCTGTGCAAGGACTTCCTGCCCCAGGCCGGTGCGACGACTCCGATCGCCTGCCAGGGAGCTGGCGCTGCTACCTGCCAAACCAGTGCCAACTAGACTGGGTCGCTGGCTCCCCACTAGTTCGTGAGCAGAGGGGCCTTCCCTCATGGCAGATCGCGTGCTCACCAAGAAACAAGCCCTCGGCATGCGAGCTGAGCAGCTGGCGGCCGACTACCTGGAGCAGCGCGGGTATGGAATCGTCGCGCGTAACTGGCGCCGGCCCGAAGGGGAGCTCGACTTGGTGGTAAGCGCGGAAGGGCTTTGTGTCTTCGTCGAGGTTCGCTCGCGCACTGGCAGCGAGCGCGGCCACGCGCTCGAAACCGTCGACGCACGAAAACGCGCGCGGGTGCTTCGCGCCGCACGCCTGTACATCGAGGAAGAACGCCCCCAGGCAGCGGTCTTTCGCTTCGACGTCGTCGGGATCACCTTTGCCCTCGACGACGGCCCGCCGGAGCTCGTGCACATCGAGGACGCGTTTCGAGTGGGAGGTTGATTGCAACAGGCCCCCTCGAAGGGCCGCCCATCAGGCCGCCTAGCAGCTAGAGGCTAACGGGCCGCGTGGACTAGGCCGAGGGAGCGGCGTCAGGCGAGGCCGCTTCTGCGGGTGCCGCGGCCACGTTGGCCACCACCTGCGTTCGCTCGCTCTTGATGCGAGCAGCCTTACCTTGCAGCTTGCGCAAGTAGTTAAGGCGCGCACGACGAACTCGGCCTCGCTGTACCACCTCGATCCGCTCGATGCGGCTCGAGTGCAGGGGGAAGACGCGCTCCACGCCAACCCCATAGGAAATCTTGCGCACGGTGAACGATGCCAGCGAGGTTCCGCTACGGCGGTCGATGACCACGCCTTCGAAGATCTGGACGCGCTCTTTGTCGCCTTCCTTGATGAGCGTGTGCACCCTGACGCTGTCGCCAGGACGGAAATTCGGGATGTTGTCCCGGCGGAACGAGTTTTCGATTTCTCGGATCAGGGGATGAGTGCTCATGATGCTCACGCGACTCTTGGGTAAGGGGCGTATTTACTACGCGGAACGGGGCACATAGTCAATATGCACCGGCAAGATCGGTCATCTTTGCGGAGCGAGCCTCTTCCGCCGTTTCGTGGAGACGCCTGAAAGCAGAGCTTGCTCGTCCTCTGACAGCGGATGACGCACCAGTAGGTCAGGCCTGCGCGCTTGGGTCCGTCGCAGGGATTCGAGCCTGCGCCAGACAGCCACCTGAGCGTGATTGCCAGATAGTAGAACCTCGGGGACGCTCAGCCCACGGAACTCCGGTGGCCGGGTCCACTGCGGATACTCGAGACGCCCGGCCGAGAAAGACTCGTCGACCACGGAATCCTCGCACCCGAGAACACCGGGAATCAGGCGTGAAACGGCCTCGACAATCACGATGGCCGCGACCTCCCCGCCAGCGAGCACGTAGTCTCCAATGCTGATGACCTCGTCGGCAAACAACTCGGAGATCCGCTCATCCACCCCTTCGTAGCGTCCGCAAATCAACATCAGCCGCTTGCGCCCGGCCAGTTCCCGGGCGAGACTTTGATCGAACAATCGCCCGGCGGGCGATAGCAGCACGCGGTGAGCGCGGCCCCGGGCTGCCTCGACCTCTTCAATCGCGCCTGCCACGGGTTCCGGACGCAGGATCATTCCCGGGCCGCCGCCGTAGGAAGAATCATCGACCTGGCGATGGCGGCCGCTGGCAAAATCGCGCGGGTTGGTGCAGGCGACGCGAACGATGCCGCTGTCGATGGCCTTGCCCACCAGGCTGGTGCGCAAGAACGAAGCAAAAATCTCAGGAAACAGCGACAGCAGCTCCACGTCAAGGAGAGGGGACGACAGAGGGGCAGCCGCAGGCTTACGCATGGGGATCGATGAGCAGGCGACGAGCTGCACGGTCGAATTGAAGGAGAAATTCGGGCACCACGGGCAAAAGATGCTCGCTGCCGTCGTCTCCAGCGATGGTCATCACGTCCTGAGCCCCATTCCAGAATGTGCCCGTGACCCGGCCGATGCGTTGACCGTCGGCCCCAAAAGCCTCGCAACCCACGAGGTCCTCCACATAGAACTCAGTGTCGTCGAGCGTTCCCATGGCCGCGCGTGGCAGATGGAGCTCTTGGCCGGCCAGCGCCGCAGCAGCTTCGCGTGAGTCGATTCCCTCAAAACGTACGAGAAAGCCCACGTGCACGGGCCGACATGCCACCAGGTTGGCCTCGGTGAATTCCAGACCGCGCGCCAGACGGACCCGCGCCGGCGGGACCAGGCCGACACCCTCAAGGACCCCACCATTGAATGGAAGGAGCGGAATCTCTCCCGACGTTCCGTGCGGACGCCGCAGGACTCCGAAGGGCAACCACTCCGATTCCATGCGAACACCTGCAAGGCCACTTCCGGCCTTGCCCTTGGCTAGTCCTCGAGGATTTCGAGGATCGCCCGACGCTTCATTTTGGCCGAGGCGGCGGAAAGCACGGTCCGGAGGGCTTTCGCGGTCCGGCCCTGGCGGCCAATCACGCGGCCCAGATCCGATTCAGCAACCTTGAGCTCGAACACGGTTGCATCGGGCTCGTCCACCTCTTCGACCACGACCTCATCTGGGTGCTCCACCAACGCACGCGCCAGATAAAGCACGAGCTCGCGCAAGGCCGGGGCCTTGTCAGCCGGTGCAGCGGAGGGGGACGGATCGCCCTCAGTCACTGATTCACGCCTTGGCAGGAGCGGCTTCGGCGGAACGCCGAGCCTTCTTGATTAGCTGGCCGACGGTCTCGCTGGGCACGGCGCCGCAGGAGAGCCAGTGATCCAACCTCGCCAGGTCCAACTTGACGGCGGGCGGGTCTTGCCTGGGGTCGTAGATCCCAATTTGCTCGATAAGCCGGCCGTCGCGCGGACTTCGTTCATCGGCGGCAACAACACGGTAGTGAGGAGACTTCTTGCCTCCGCAGCGGGTGAGTCTGAGAGTGACGGCCATGATCTAGATTCCTTGTGAGCTCGTCGTGAGCCAGCGGGTGAGAGTGATTATAACGCAGCTAATTGTCAAGGCGAAGGTGCTTCTTTCTAGATCATACGAATAATATGGGGCTCCCATAACGACGTCCCCTTGCGCTATCTTCAAGCGTCATATAGGCGTCCCGCGCAGCCTTTCGACATGGACGCCAAGTTATGGGATTTTTCCGCCGCCAATGCACAAACTTTCTCCAAAACTATCTTCGTATGGGGTCCTGATGGCGAGCTTCATCGTCTCGCGCGGCGCCGGGGCGGGCGCGCCTGACGAACGACGTGCGGTCGTGTTCTATACCGCTGAAGCGCATGGGACCCTGGAACCCTGCGGCTGCACCAGCGACCCGCTGGGTGATTTCGCGCGCGTGACAGCCCTGGTTAGGGCAGCCGCTGGCCGCACCGACCACTCCCGGGCGGCCCTGCTGGTGGATGCCGGCAGCTTGGGCTATCCGCCTGAAGCAACATCCGACAAGAAACAGCCAGGGGCCGAGCTGCGCGCGGAATTCCTGGCCCGTGAGATTGAGAAGCTCCCTTTTGGGGGGTGCGCCCTTGGCGACAGCGATTTGGCACGTGGACCGGCCGGCGTAACGCCCAAACGCCTGGCCGTGAATTTGCCACAAGCGCCATTTGTCGAACCGTCACGCATCGCTGAAGTGGGGTCGATCAGGATTGGCGTGCTCGGCATCATCGATCCGGAGGTAGCAACGGTAGCCGGACTGTCTGCGGAGGAGCCAAGCAGTGCTGCACGCCGAGAAGTCGCCCGACTGCGGGCATCCGGCGCCGAGGTGATCGTTCTTCTTGCTCCGGTCGAGCGGCAACTGGCACGGAATCTCGCCCGCAGCTCGGGCGCCGACTTCGTGATCGTGGGCAAGAAAGTCGGCCAGGGCATGGCCAGGGCCGAGCGCGTGGGCCCAGCCTACGTGGTCGCCCCGGCCGAGGAATTGCAGCGGCTGGGCCGCCTGGATATCGTCCTGCGCGGAAAGGGATCTCGCTTGGCTGAAGAGCCCCTGGTCGACGCTGGGGGCGCAGCCCAGGCGAAAGATCGGCGGGCCGAGCTCGACCAGCTACTGGAGCGCATGGACGCCGACATCGCGCGCTGGCAGAAGGATACCAGCTCGGATCAGGCGTTCGTGGCGACGAAACTGAGTGAACGAGACGAGCTTCGCGCCGAGCGTTCACGCATCGGCGATGGCAAGTGGCATGCCCCGAGCACGGGCTCGTACTTCACGAATTCCCTCATACCCATTCGGCGCACGCTGCCGCGCGATCCGGCTCTGTCGGCCAGTATGCACAAGCTCGATCGCGCCATCGGCGCCGCGAATCTTCGCGTGGCCGAGCCACCCGTGGTCGCCGAGCCCGGTCGTGCCTTCTACGTGGGCGACGAGAAGTGCGTGTCGTGCCATAAGCCCGCCGCCAGGTTTTGGAAGCGCACCGTTCACGCCCAGGCGTGGAAGACCCTGGTGGAGGTCGGCAAAGAAGCCCACGAAGACTGCGTGAATTGCCACGTCACCGGCTACGGCGAGGTGGGCGGCACCAGCCTGGGCTACACCAAGGGGCTAAGGGACATTCAGTGCGAGGTTTGCCATGGGCCGGGCTCGATCCACGTGGAGAAGCGCGGCAAAGAGTCGCCCTTCGCCGGGCGCCTCAAGACCCCCGAATCGATCTGCGTGCGCTGCCACAACGAGAAGCACTCGGACACCTTCCAGTACCAGGCCTACCTTCGCGACGTGATTGGCCCTGGGCATGGGGAAGACGCGCGCGACGCGCTCGGAGCCGGACCGACCGGCAAGTCCTTGCGCCGGGCGGCCCAGGTGCGGGCGCGCGCCCATTCGGCTCAACGCGAGCGATAGCGTTCACGCCCACCCGCTGGTAGATCTAGCCTGATGCTGGATGTATCCATCGAACGCCTGGTGCGCGGCGGACAGGTCGACGAAAGCCGAGCCGCGCGCACGGTCTGGCTGTGGGACGAGATTCGCCGCCTCAAGGCCGACAAGCGCGCCTTCGTGCCCGCCCACAACTACCAGGTTCCCGAGGTTCAGGCCATCGCCGATACCGTCGGTGATTCGTTCGAGCTGGCGGTGCGCGCGCGCGACATCGATGCCCGCATCGTCGTCTTCTGCGGCGTGCGCTTCATGGCCGAGGGCTGCTATACGCTTGCGCCGCACGTGCCGGTCTTTCTACCCAGTCAGCGCGCGCTGTGCTCGCTGGCCGAAGTGGATGTGGACGAGCTCGAAGAGCGCCAGGACTTCTTGCGCAGCCTCGGCCGCAAGTTCGTCACCATGACCTACGTGAATACCTACGCAGACGTGAAGGCCCTGTCCGACGCTTGCTGCACCAGCTCGAACGCCGTGAGAATCGCCGAGCGACTGGGCGCGCCCGACATCCTGTTCGTACCCGATCAGAACCTTGCGTACCAGGTCGCCATCAAAACCAAGCGCATGTACCTGCCCCCGCCCGACCCGCACACCTTCCATCCCAAGGAATACCTGGAACGCATCGAGCCGCTGCTGCGCGACGGCGAGAGGCAGGGCCTGGTTGGCTGTGTGTTCGCCTGGGAAGGCGCGTGCCACGTGCACCACAACATGACCGTCGCGGACATCGCGAAGATCCGCCGCGAAGATCCGGCGGCGGTGGTCATCGTCCACGGCGAAGTGAAGCCCGAGCTCCAGCGGGCCGCCGACGAGGTCATGTCCACCTCGCAGATGGCCAAATACGTCGAGGCCCATCCCGAGAAGACCCGCCTGGCCATCCTGACCGAGTGCGGACTGGTGGTGCGCCTGGAGCTGGAGTACCCGGAAAAGCAGTTCTACAAACCCTGCCGCCTGTGTGAGCACATGAAGGCCATCGATCTGGAGAACGTCTACCTCACTCTACGCGACGAACCCGCCGAGTGCCGCGTGACCGTTCCCGAGGACGTTCGCGCCGGCGCTGCCCGCTCCATGCAACGCATGATCGAATTGGCGTCCTAGCTGCTGAATTCACCACAGAGGCACAGAGAGCACAGAGGTTGCGGAGGAAGAAAGGGTTCGGATCCTAGCCCGCATCATTCACCACCATTGGACCACCCGCGAACATCTGCAAGCAGACTGACCGCTGTCCACGGAAGAGTGGCGGGCTAGGTCGATTGTAATGGAAACCCTGGGAGGGTTTCCAAACCTTCCCGCGACGCTTCGCTGCCGGCAAAGCCGGCAGGCTCCGCACGCGTTTGCCTAGCCCGCGCAAACATCGACTTAGCGCAGCCAGTTAACTATGCGGGCTAGCTCCGGGAATACCTTCCCCTCCGCCCTCTGCGTCCTCCGTGTCTCTGTGGTTAATCTCAGGGAAAATAGAACACCTCACGATCGCCGTAGCTCGCCACGAGGCTGTCGATGTATTTCTGGATGTAGTCGCGCCGGGACACCACCGCCCTGATCTCTGCCTTAGTCAGGATCTCGTAGTTGCCCTCTGAGGCCCGCGCCAAGATCGCGGACAGGGTCTCCTCCGAAATGCGATCCAGCGCCTGGTACAGCCGCCGCGAAAAGCGCTGGCCGCGCGCGAGAGCGGATCGGGTCTTCTCGCTACCCTGAGGCTCGATGAAGAACGACAACGTGTTATCCATGAAGAGCAGGCGCAAGCCGTCCTCGTTGGTCAGCATGTTGCCGCCGCTGTAGCGGTCGGGGTTGGAGATGAGAAAATCGAACACCAGAAGGTCGGAAAGCTGGGCTGCAAGGCCATGCTTGTCGTCGGGAATAGCTTGTCCCTGCGTGAGCCACCGCGTGCTCTGCGCGATGCCTTCGGGGGTGTCGAGCCCCGAATCCTTGATCACGGGAACCCAGTACATCATGACGCCTGCGGTGTTGCCGCGGGGATCGAAGACCGTCTCGGCGCGGATGCGCGGAAGCATGGGCAGGGTTTCGGGGTGCAAGTGCAGGAACATGTCATCGCGGGACACCATCCTGGGCGTGGCCGGCGGGACCGCACCAAGCCCGAGCAGTCGATTGATCCGGTAGGCCGCAACCTCCTTGCGTGGAATGGTTTGCAGGTTGGTCTGCGCGGGCTTGAAAGCGGCCCGCGACCCATCGGCGAAATCGACCCGAAAGGACAGCGACGATCCACCCTTGTTGAATTTCATGCGCACGATGGGCTGGCTGCGAAGACGCCCTATCAGGAAGTCGTCCTCCATGCCCATGAAGGTTCCGTTGGTTCCCCGCTCAATGTCCGGGTTGGGGGGCAAAGGCAAGTCCAGCTCGCCAGCGAGCGAGCCCTCGATCGGGTTCGGGATTGGATTCGGGATCCGCGTCTCCCGCGACATCGGCGTCGCACGGGCGCTTGGGGCTTCTCTCCGGGCGAAGGACAAGCGGACTACGCCGCGGACCAGTAGAACCGCACCCGTCAGGGCCGAGGCCAAGACCAGGCACTCAGCAAAGAGGTAGCGCCGCATCCGCATGGCGAAATTCTATGCCTCGCGGACCTAGCCCGCACTATTCACGACGATTTGGTCTCCGGGCGGGGAACCAACTACGGCGTGCCAGCGGCATTCGCGGCGGCAAGAGCGCTATCGAGTTGGGCGCGACCGACGCCGCCCACGAAGACACGCGCGATCCGTCCATCACGCCCGATGACAACGATGTGTGGGATCGAGAACACGCCATAGAGCCCACCCACACCCTTATCGTCGCTCACCACCGGATAGGGAAAGGGCCTGCTCGCAAGAAAGGCGCGCAGCTCGCCTGGCGAAATCACCGGCCCATCCGAATCGATGGCGATGAACTCCGCGCCGCGCGGATGCCACTCGCCGTAGAGCTCGTGCAGCGTGGGCAGCATGGCCAGGCACGGCGGACACCAGGTAGCCCAAAAATCGATGAGAACCACGCGCCCGCGCAGGTCGGAGAGCTTGACGCTGCCGGGTTGGCCATCGACGCGGGCGAGCGTGAAATCCGGGGCCTTGTCCGAGCGGCCAAGGGGCCTCAATAGCTCGTAGTGGCGCGCACTCCACACCGTCCCCAGGACGAGCGCGAGCGCGGGGATAGCAAGCACGGTGAGGCCAGCCATGCGGCTGCGCCTGGGCACGGCCAAAGACATGGAATCGCCCCCGCGACGCACAAGAAGCAACGATAGCACGACAAGTCCCGCCACCCAGCCCCACGCCACCACGCGCACGACCTGGCTGGCCGCCGTCGGCACGTAGCCAAGGAGCGCTTCCGTATCGAGGAGGCGGAGCGGGCTCCACACGCAGAAGTACGGCACGTAGCAGGCGGCCCCGAGCTCGAGGGCAAGTGACGGATCCCTTCGTCCACGGCCAGCGAAGATGGTGATGACCAGCGCTGCAACCAGAGTCACGAACGCAGCGGTGCGCAGCTCTGCAGCCACCACGCCCATGGTCTGGGTCACCCCCCCGGTCAGAGAAATCCGCGAAAACGACAGTACTGCCCGCACCAACTCTGGCAGCCGGAAGGCCACGATGGACACGAACACCAGATAGAACGCATCGCGAACCGCGCCGCGTTTGCGATCGAGGACGCCGCCGAGGCCAATGTTGGGCGCAAGCAAAAGAAGGCCAATCCGGACGTACAAGGCCGGCTCGACGACGCTCTGCCTTCCCCGCTCAGCCTCCACCGGACTTGTCTCGCGTTTGCAGCAGCTTCTTGGCCGCGGCGGCAAGGGCGCCGGGAATGTTCCTGGAGCGCGCAACCGCCTTCAGGTCGTCAGGGCGGAGAAAACTGAGCAAGCGCAGCGACGAGCCCAGCGGGCACTTGGGATTGTTCACCAGCGCCTGTTTGACCGCGTAGTCCTTGGTGTGCTCACGGTTGTTGGCGATGAAGCGGATCACGTCGTCGCAGATCGCGCGATTCCCGGCCGCAGCGACGATCTCGCCATCGCTGATCGCGGGCGAACGAACCACCGACATGGCGACCAGTCGATTGGAGTCGCGAATCAGAACCGACCGGCAGTAGGCGTTGCCGATGGTGGCCAGACGAATCTTCTCGAAGATCTTCAGCTCGTCGAACTTGATGAACGAGCCGCTGAGCTTCCGCTGGGCTGCCTCTGGTTCGGCCTCGTCGGCGGCGCCGCGCTGGTCTGCGTGGAGGCCAGCCTCGGCCAAGTTCGCGGCATCGGCATGGGTCAATATGGCCGCGAAGGCTTCGTCGGCCGCCGAGGGCGCGGCGGCATTGGGGTCGGCCATGATGGCGCTCGCCATGTCGGCAAACGCGGGAATCCCGTCCAAATGTATGCCGTTGCGCGCGCAGAGCTCCAGCGCGCGGCTGACCGACGACATGCGGGAGTGCTTGTTGAAATAGAGTGCCTCGACCAGCGCCGGACAACGGAGCAGGCGCACCTCGTTCTGGAAGATGAGGTCAAGACTGCCTTCATCCAGGCGTTTGCCGAGCAGCACGAAGGTTTCGTCGGAGGTAGCCTGGTTGAAAAGGATCTTCTCGATGGCCTGACGCCGCGAGGTCGGCAGACGCTCGGCAAAGAAGTGCAGGACCTGCACCGGCAATGGGTCGGCGAGTGGGCCGAGGACGATCTTGTCGGGAAGATTGGCGGGCGCGCTCTCGGCAGCGCCTTTCACCGCCGGGTCGACGTCGAACGAAAGCTGGTACACCGCAATCAAGAATTCCGCGGGACGCATGGGCGCCATCCCGCGCACCGCCATCAGCTTGGCGGGTGAAGCACCGGCGACCAGTGCGGCCACTGCCTTGGGCAAGGCCGGCCCGTCGAGGGGCCCGAATTTCATGCTTTCCACGGCAACTTCCTTGTTCCGAGCGGGCTCGGTTCGACCATGCGTGCCTGAGGGTCTCTAGCCACGGTTCCGCTCGTAGAGGAGCTTGAGCCCGCGCAGGGTCAGAAGCTCATCGTATTCCTCGATGGTGGACGACTCGCGCGCCACCAAGGCGCCCAGCCCGCCGGTGGCCACGACCTTGGGTGCGTAGGCCACTTCGGCGCGAATGCGGTTCACCAGCGCATCGATCATGCCAGCGTAGCCGAACACCAGGCCCGACTGGATGCTGGCCACGGTATTGGTTCCCACCACGGCCTTGGGCCGCGCAATTTCGACCCGTGGCAGCTTGGCGGTTGCGCGATAGAGAGCATCCGCGGAGATGAGCAGGCCGGGCGTGATGACCCCGCCGGCGTATTCGCCACGTCCGGTGACCACATCCAGCGTCGTGGCCGTGCCAAAGTCGACCACGATGGCGCCTTGGGGCCAGCGCGCGTAGGCCGCCACCGCGTTCACGATGCGATCCGCTCCTAGGTCACGGGGATTTTCGTACAACACCGGCATACCGGTCTTCATCCCCGGCCCCACCACGAGTGGCGTCAGTTTGAAATACCGGGCGAACAACCGCTCCATGGGCAACGTCGCCGGCGGAACCACCGACGAGATGATCGCCGCGTCGACCTGCCTCAGACTTAGACCCTCGAGCTCGAAGAGCCCGCGAAACGTGGCCGCGTGCTCGTCCGCCGTGCGTTCGCTGCGGGTCTCGATGCGCCAGTCGAAACGCAAGGCATCGCCGTCGAAGAGCCCGAACGCTGTGTGGGTATTGCCGATGTCTACTACGAGGAGCATGGAGCCTTAAAGATAGTACAGGATCGGGCGTGATTGGAGGGGCGACCATTGCCACATTCTCCGCGGCCGCACGTCGTGCTATGGGATGGGGCCAGATGAGGCAACGATGAGGGGGCAACGCTGATGGGGCAACGATGGGTGTGAAACGCGATCAGCCAAACAGCAGCACGGTCAGCGGCGCGCCGGTCATCTCGGCCACTCCCCCGCGCTGGCGCCCGCGCTTTCCGGCCGGGATCGGCATTCTTCTCGGTCTTTCGTGTGTCCTTTTCGCGGGCTTCTGGCTGCTCGACGTCGCCTATTTCGGTCGCCGTACCCCCGCGGCAGCGCATCTTGGCGCCTGGCGGCTGCTCGTAGATCTCGACGCCGAAACGCTGCAGAACGCCCTTGGCAGCCTGGCCCAGGTGGTGGTGGCCGTACTCGGCATCGCCATCACCGTGGTGTCCATCGTGGTTCAACTGGCGGCCACGCGCTACACCCCACGCATCGCCGAGATGTTCTTCCGCGACAAGAAGAACCTGGCCATCATGGGCTTCTTCGTCGTGGCCTGCATCAACGCAGTATGGATCAGCATCGTGGTCACCACCGGCTTCGTGCCGCGCGCGACGGTGGCCATGACCACGGTGGTGGTCACCGCCAGCCTGCTCCTGCTCATTCCCTACTTCGCCTACGTATTCGCTTTTCTCGATCCCGAAAAGGTCATCGCGCGCATCGGCCATCAGGTGCTCGACGCGGTGCTAGCCCGTGGAGTGGCTCGCCGCGATCGCGACGATCTCGATCTGCGCCAGGCCAGCTGCGTGGCAGGGCTCGAGCACCTGTCCGACATCGCCGTGAACACCGTGGCACAGAAGGACAAGATCATCGCCACCGGCGCGGTGACGGCTCTGCGTGAGTTCGCGGTCAAGTTCCTCAAGGTCAAGGGCGACCTGCCAACGGAATGGTTCACGCTCGGGGCGCGCATCCATGGCAACCCCGACTTCATCTCCCTGGCATCGGATTCCCTGCGCACCCTCGAGCTCAAGAAAGTGTGGGTCGAGTGGAAGGTCCTGCACCACTTCCGCAGCGTGTTTTCCGAAGCCCTCGACCACCTGCCCGAGCTGGCCCACGTGGTGGCCATCGAAACCCGCTATATCGCAGAAGAGGCCCTCAAGCGCGGCGACCGGGAAGTTCTCGTGCTTACCATTCGTCACTTCAACACCTACTTGCGCAGCGCCATCAATCAGCGAGACGTGCGCGCCTGCTACAACATCTTTCACCAGTATCGTCTGCTCGCCGAGCACATGATGCGCAAGGGTCACGACTGCCCCTCACCCGCCTCGCTGCGCTCGGCGACCTCTTCCCGCTTCGCGGTCGCTACGCGGGGCGAGGTGGTTTCAGGCCATTTCAGCGACCTGGTGCTGGAGAGCGGCCGATGTCTCGCCTACTACGGCCAGACCGCACACAAGGCAGATTTGGGTTTCGTCACCGAGACCGCTGCCCACGACCTGGCAGTTCTTTGCGAACGCGCCTACCTACACGATATCGCCTGCCATGACTCACTGCTTGGCATCTTTCTCGATGTGGACAAAGAGCCGGAAAACCCTGCCCAGGAGCGAGCCCTGCGCGGGGTCCGCAAGGCTCAGGTCAAGCTGGCGGCCTTCTACCTGGCCAAGGGCGCCCTTGCCCACGCCGATCGCATCTGTGCCGACCTGCGCAGCGAAAAGCCAGAGCGCATGGCATCCATCCGCGCCGAGCTCGTGGCCGTGAACGAGAAGGAGTTCTGGGAGGTCACGGACCGTGGCGTCAATTTTGATTTCCTGCCCCCTCCTCTCAAGGAAAAGCTCGACGAGCTCTTTGCACGCGTTGCTTTGAGGTAAACTCGGCTCTATCGAGCGCGACGTCATGACATCGACCCCTGTTGGCATCACACCCGAAGAAAGCTCGGACGAGCTTAGCGCCGTAAGCCAGCGGCTGGAGTACACGTTCAACCCAGATAGCCCTCGCATCTTGGTGGTCGATGACGAGCGCGTGATTCGCGAGATTCTCTCGGACTTCCTCGGTCTCGAAGGCTACGTGGTGCGCACCGTCGAGGACGGCGTGCAGGCCCTGGAAGAGCTACAGAAGCGCAGCTACAACCTGGTCATCTCCGACCTCAAGATGCCCAAGATGAACGGGCTCGACCTGATCGAAAAGATCACCGAGCTCGGAATCCCGGTGCTGACCGTGATCATGACCGGGTTCGGAACCGTGGAAACCGCCATCGAGGCCATGAAGCACGGGGCGTACGATTACATTCTCAAGCCCTTCAAGGTCGAGGAGGTCATCCACATCGTCAAGCGCGGCCTGGACCGGCAGCGCCTGCAGCACGAGAACCTCCGCCTCAAAGACGCGCTTTCCATCTACAAGATCAGCGAAGCCATAGCGACCTCGCTGTCGGTGGAGAAGGTGCTCGACCTGGTGCTCGAAGCCGTGCTCGACGCGGTGGACGCCGACATCGTCAATCTGATGCTCGAACGTCCCGGCGACGCGCGCAACGCGGGTGACCTTCCCGGGACTTTCGTCGAGCACGCTCGCAAGGTTTCGCCGCGCCTGGAATCGCACGAGCCAGCCCCGCCGCTGAACTTCAACGAAGTGCTGCCGCTTCTGCAAGAAGACAAGCCGCTCTTGGTGCACGGTTCGCGCGCCTTCCGCTTTCTCTCGGGCCCGCCCGAAAAGCGCTTGGTGAGCTTTTGCTCCATCCCGCTCAAGCTCAAGGGCCGCACCATCGGCATGCTGAACGCCTACAGCTACACCAAGGGCGCCAAGTTCAGCGAGGGCCAGCGCAAGAT
>Ga0265342_10002428_pt1 | contig 16105 bp, 15 predicted proteins | sample 4CB327metaG_FD_203125 | JGI IMG/M metagenome (GOLD analysis project Ga0265342, IMG submission 203125) | Rhizosphere microbial communities from Carex aquatilis grown in University of Washington, Seatle, WA, United States - 4-CB3-27 metaG | ecosystem: Host-associated > Plants > Roots >...
TAGCCATAGGCGTCACAAATCAAAGAACGTAAAAGGTCAGCTGCGTCCCGGGCGCACAAAGCACGGCCGGGGACCCGGAGGCAACCCCACCATTTGTCGCCGATCGAGTGGCTTTGGAGCTGCTATCGCCGATCGCGAATGGTGCCATCGTCAATGCAGAAGGCCGAGACCGATTACGCCGACAAGGATCAGATAAACCGCGACAATGATGTTCAGCAGGCGCGGAATGATGAGAATGAGGATGCCGGCGAGCAGCGCCACGATCGGCTGAATGTGAGCGACGGTAATCGTGGACATCGAGATTTCCTCCGGTGCAACCGAGCTAACGTCAACGACGCCAGCTTGGTTCCATGCGGCGCGGATAATCCGGTGACCGGCTATCCCTCGATTTTGGAAAAGTCGGCAACCGCGCGGGTGGCTTCGCGGATCAGGTTGAGCAACTTCAATCGGTTCGCACGCAGCGGCGGTTCGTCGACATTGACGGTGACCTTGTCGAAGAATGCATCGACGTGGGGGCGCAGTTTCGCTATCGCGCTCATGGCGACGGCAAACTCCTCGCGTTCGATCGCCGCGTTCGCCTCGCTCTTGGCGACGTCGATGGTGCGCGCCAATTCCCACTCCTCGGCTTGGCGATAGAGCTGCGGATCCGGATCGCCGGAATAGGTGACACCGTCCTTTTTCTCTTCGATGCGAATGATGTTGGCAGCGCGCTTGGTGCCGGCGAGCAGGTTCTTGCCATCCTCGCTGTCCAGAAACTTGCCGAGCGCCTCGACGCGACGGACGACGAGCAGCAAATCGTCTTGGCCTTCCAAGGCAAAAACGGCATCGACGAGATCGTGGCGCGCGCCCTGCTCGCGAAGCTGAACCTTCAGCCGATCGGCCAAGAAAGCCAGAAGGCTTGTTGCCAGCGACGCGCCGTCAAGGCTGACGTCTCCGAGACCGCGCAATTGATTCTGCCGGTGGGCCGCCAGAATCGGCAGCAATCGCAGGCGAATGGCGTTATCTAAAACAATGCGGACGATACCCAGAGCCGCTCGCCGCAATGCATAGGGATCTTTCGATCCCGTCGGCTTTTCATCGATCACCCAGAACCCGACCAGGGTGTCGATCTTGTCGGCGAGCCCGACCGCGATCGAGACCGGATCGGCCGGCACCAGGTCGTCGGGACCTCGCGGCTTGTAATGATCCTCGCAGGCGTGCGCGATTGCTTCGTCCTCGCCTTGGGCCTCGGCGTAATATTTGCCCATCAAGCCCTGAAGATCCGGAAACTCGCCGACGACCTCGGTGACCAAATCGGCCTTGGCGAGACGGGCGGCGCGCTTGGCCTTGTCAACATCGGCATTCACCAGCGGCGCCAGTTCGGCCGCCAGGCGTTCGATCCGCTCGATGCGGTCCCATTGTGTCCCGAGCTTTTCGTGGAACACGATTTCCTTGAACTTCGGCAGCCGCTGTTCGAGCGGCGTCTTCAGGTCGCTTTCGTAGAAAAATTTGGCGTCCGAGAGACGGGCGCGGATGACGCGCTCATTGCCGGCAATGATCACTTTGCCGCCGTCCGCGGCCTCGGTATTGGCAACGAGGATAAACCGATTGACGAGGCGGGCGCTCGCGGCGTCGCGCAGAACGAAGCATTTCTGATTGTTTCTGATGGTGGTGCGGATCACCTCGGGCGGAATCGCAAGGAATGCCTGATCGAATGATCCCATCAGCGCGACCGGCCATTCGACGAGCCCCGCCACCTCTTCCAACAATGCCTTGTCCTCGACCAGTTCATAGCCCTGGGCGAAAGCGAGGTTCTTGGCATCGGTCAGAATTAATTCCCGCCGTCGCTCGGCGTCGAGCACCACCTTCGCCTTTTCGAGTTGCTTGACGTAGTCGTCGAAATGCCTGACCCGGAAAGATTGCGGCGCCAGGAAGCGATGACCGTGCGTGCTGTCGCCGGCCTTGATCCCGTCGACCGACATCGGAACGATATCGGGGTCTTCGGTTTCCGGACCAAAGGTGGCGACGATCCCGTGCAAGGGCCGCACCCAGGTGAGCCGGCCCGATCCCCACCGCATCGACTTCGGCCAGGGGAAGGTTCGAATGACAATCGGCAACAGATCCGCGAGCACATCGATCGCGGCGCGGCCCGGGCGTTCGATCAGCGCGACGTAGAAGTCGCCTTTTTTGGAATCCTTTTCGACCTTGGCCTGCGCAATCGACGCCAGCCCGGCAGCCTTGAGAAAGCCTTGGATGGCACCGTCGGGCGCGCCCACGCGCGGCCCTTTCTTTTCTTCCTTGAGATCCGGTTGTCGCGCCGGAATCCCCTGCACCACGAGTGCAAGCCGGCGCGGGGTGACAAAGGCCTTGGCGCCCTCATAGACCAGTCCGGCCTCGATCAGGCGGTCGGTCACCAGCTTCTTGAGATCATCCGCCGCACGGCTCTGCATGCGGGCGGGAATTTCTTCCGAAAACAATTCAAACAAAAGATCAGGCATCGGTTTTCGCCCTTATGCCACCCGCAGGTCACAGGCAGCTTCGGCTATGGGGTTCGTCCGGCGATATTCGGCATCCGCGTTTGCGTCGTGCTCATGCCGCCCCTCCGCCATCGGTTCGCAACCACGCTTCGCCGCAGGCCTTGGCCAGTTCACGCACCCGTAGAATGTAGCTTTGCCGCTCGGTGACGGAAATGACCCCGCGGGCATCGAGCAAGTTGAACACGTGACTCGCCTTGATGCATTGGTCATAGGCGGGCAACGACATCCGATGCCGGCTCTTTTCGTCATTCGCCCAGCCATCGGCGAGGTACTTTCGACAAGCCGCCTCGGCCATCCGAAATTGCTCGAACAGCATCTCGACATCGGAGAATTCGAAATTGTGGCGCGAGTATTCCTGTTCGGCCTGCAAGAAGACGTCACCGTAAGTGACTTTGCGGTCGCCGTCGCGCCCGTTGAAGTTGAGATCGAACACCCGGTCGACGCCCTGCACGTACATGGCAAGCCGTTCGAGGCCATAAGTGATTTCGCCCGCGACGGGAGCGCACTCAAAACCCGCGACCTGCTGGAAATAAGTGAACTGCGAAACCTCCATGCCGTCGCACCAGCATTCCCAGCCGAGCCCCCAGGCCCCGAGCGTGGGACTTTCCCAATCGTCCTCGACGAACCGCAAATCGTGAATGGCCGGGTCTATCCCGATTGCATAGAGCGACTCGAGATAGAGATCCTGGATATCGGCGGGCGACGGCTTCAGGATGACCTGGAATTGATAATAGTGCTGCAGACGATTCGGATTTTCGCCGTAACGCCCGTCCTTCGGACGGCGGGAGGGCTGCACGAAGGCGGCGTTCCAGTGTCGCGGTCCGAGCGCCCGCAGCGTCGTGGCGGGATGAAAGGTGCCGGCGCCGACCTCCATGTCGTAAGGCTGTAGGATCACGCAGCCGTATTCGGCCCAATAACGCTGCAAAGCCAGGATCAGGCCCTGGAACGAGCGCTGGGGGCGCATGGAATCAGACAGGTTGGCGGCCATTGCACCGAGGATATCGCTTTGGGACGAATGGGCGCGGACCCTATCGGCGGGTCCCCATAGGGTCAAGGAGCGGCAGCGGGACGCGGTTCGCGTCGCCCAACTCGACCATCGCGCCGGGCGAAAACGGCTCCTGCCCCCGCAAAAATTCAGTCATGTCCAAAAAGCAGGTCGGGGAGCACCCTCGCGGCAGGAACGCGCGGCCGCGACACCGGCTTCCGGTATAGGCGGATTGAGGCCCTGGCGGCCGGAAGCAACAGCGGCTTCCAGCAAGCGTGAAAGGCCGGGCCCGAACTTGCCTGCCCGGTCCTTTGCCCGCTCAGTCGAGCCGGTAGATGCCCGTGCGCGGATCGCGCTTGAGTGTCGGCAAGCCATCGCGATCAAACCGGTCGGACGGCCGCGCAGTCTTGCGCGGATGCAATTCCGCGTTCACGCGCTGCCACTCGTGCTGCACGAACTTCGCCAGCGCGGCGGCGCCGACCGCTCCGAGCGCCCAGATGACCAGCGGCGGTATTGCGATAGGCGGCATCACGCCCTCCTCCGTTGCTTTCGTAACCTTGGCTTTCGTAACCTTGACCACATCGTTGCGTTGTCGCAAGCGACAATTCCGCGAGAGAGATACTCGTTCCCGGGGATGAACACGCGTTCCTCTCTCCTGCAGCGATCCTCTACAATCCGAACCTTGCCCAGATCGCGCGCGCTTCAACAGTCGACACGATCTCCTCGGCAAGGCCGGAATAACTCCAGAACTCTCCCATTCTGCTCGCGACGCTGCCGCTTGTGATACCCTGGGCCCGTCGACCGAACCATCCGCGTTCGGACGTCACGAGCGGCATCAGGACGTCTTTGCCGAAGCGCTCGCGCAGCACCGAGCGAAGATCACCGATGCGGTCGACAAGACCGTATTCCAGTGCCCTGCGACCATCCCAATACTCGCCGGAAAACAAGGTTTTTTCTGGGCCCGCAAGCTTGGCGCCGCGGCTCCCCTTGACCAGCGCGATGAAACTCTCGTGAATTTGTTGTTGAATTCCTTTGAGACGTTCGACGTCCTCGGGATTCTCCGGCAGGAATGGGTCGAGCGAAGACTTGTGGTCGCCGGCGGTATAGATCCGCCGTTCAACACCCAGTTTCTTGATCGCTTCCTGAAAGCCGAACGAGGCGCCGATCACGCCGATCGAACCAACGATCGATGACGGGTCGCAAACGATCTCGTCAGCGGCGCAGGCGATCATGTAGCCCCCCGAAGCCGCGACGTCTTCGACGAAGCCGATCACGGGGATGCCCTTATCCGCCGCGAGCTGCCGGATGCGCTGGAAAATGAAGTGCGACTGCACGGCGGATCCGCCCGGCGAATTGATGGCGAGGGCAACCGCGCGCGCCTGGCGATGTCCGAACGCGCGATCAAGGGCCCGTGCAATCCCCGCCAGGGTCAATCCGGGCCGCAGCGGCGTTGAAAAGCCGATCACGCCGGTAAGCCTCACCACCGGCACCACCGGGATATCCCCCCGCCAACGCTTCGGCAGCAGCGGTGACATCAGGCTCCCGGCCCGTGCCATCAGTTGCTGGAGATGCTCGGTCATTTTGGGATCAGTCATCGGCGTGCCCTAAATTTCTGAAATTTTAACACTAACCAGGCCCTATCGGGGGATGCGGCCCGCCTCAAAAGGAGGTGGAATGCTTTTTGCTTACTCCAGGTTGCCGGAGAGCGGGGCAACATTCAGGTGGGCCAATGACGATAAAGCTTATTCTTCTCATGTGGGTTGTCGGCACGATCGCGATCAGCTCCCATATTCCCCGCGCCGCCACCAAAGCCGCCAATACGGCCGAAAGCTGACACCGGGTGGAGAGTTATCTAGTTCGACTTGGAGGATAAAACAGCACCAACAATGGTGCTCAGGCGCGCAACACTCCAAATTGATTTGCACAAGTCGATAGCAACGCTGCCCCATGGTTAGGCGAACAGCGGTCGCACTGCTCCACGTAGGTGACGCCAAGTCGGCGTTTCAGGCCGCAGTATCCAGGCACAAGGTGCCTGCTTGCCGCAGAACGGCTTCAGCTTCGAGCGTCGGTCGGCCGTCAACGCCGTTGAGCAAAAGCCCGGGACACAGCTTGATCGGCGCGCGGCTCGCCTTGACCGCCTGGGCAAGAATGCGGATCGCCGGGGCGCCGGGCTTGGAATAGATGGGCAGAACCGCAATCGCACCAAAACCAGGGCCCAGGGCCTGCAGAACCTCTGCGATACCGGCCGCCTGGAAGATCAGCGTTAGCGTGCCGCCGACGCGCAGCAGCCGCCCGGCGGTCTTGACCCAGGCATCCAGCATATCCGGCGTACCGGCATGAGCCCTGCGGCGGCGGGGTTCGGGCGAAACATGTTGCCGCGACGGATCATTGAACGGCGGGTTCATCAGCACATGATCCACGGACCCTGACGCCAATCCGGCCATCGCGTCCGGTGCAGCGACATCGGCAATTACCGCGCGCACCCGTTCGGCCAGACTGTTTCGAGCGGCATTTTGGGTCGCCAGTGCAACCAGATCCGAATCAATCTCAAGGAGGGTGACCGACAGGCGCTCAACGCGGGTGGCAAGTGCAAGCCCGGCGGCGCCAACGCCGGCGCCCAGATCGACCGCATGCTCGCCCGCTCGCGCAGGGGTCGCCGCCGCCAACAGGACGGCATCGTGGCCGACCCGATGACCGGCCTGCGGCTGCAAGATCCTCAGCCTGCCGCCCAGGATCGCATCGTCGCTAACATCGCAGTTCGGCCGCTCAGGGGACATCAGGACGCAATTCGTTGCCAAGTCCCGCATCCTCCATTAACCGGCGCGCCGCGCCGAGGTAGTCGTCGGCGACCAGCACGCGACGGGGCAAGATTCCGAGCGAGCCTTCCAGCACGCTCATGTTCTGATCGAGGACGAGATGCGGTATGTCGGCGCCGTCGAGCAGCGCCTCGATCGCTGAAACCAGGACGGTGTCGTTGGTCCGAACAAGTTCACGCAATGCGCTGACCCCCTTGTTATAAAGCCCGACTTTCGGCCATGTTCCACCGCGAACGGCAGCGCCCACGGGCCTTGCCGCATCACCATAGCGTTTCTATGCTCTTTCGTCCCCATGCCGGAGAGCCCCCCTTGGCCGTCGTCATTCCCTTCGAGACCCACGAACGCCCGTCGATCGACCATCTCGTCGATCTCGTGACCAGTGATATGGAGCGGGTCAACGCCACTATTCTGACGCGGACAGGATCGGAAGTGACGATGATTCCGGAAGTCGCCAATCACCTCATCAGTTCGGGCGGCAAGCGGCTGCGCCCGATGCTGACGTTGGCGATGGCAAGGCTCGCGGGCTACGACGGCGCCGGTCACATCAAGCTGGCGGCCGCGGTCGAGTTCATGCACACCGCCACGCTGCTGCATGACGACGTCGTGGATGAGAGCGACATGCGGCGCGGGAAGCTGGCGGCGCGGATGCTGTGGGGCAATGAGGCCAGCGTTCTGGTCGGCGATTTTCTCCTCGGCCAGGCATTCAAGATGATGGTCGAGGTCGGATCATTGCGTGCGCTGGAGATCCTATCGTCCGCCGCGGCGGTCATCGCAGAGGGCGAAGTGATGCAGCTTGCCGCCGCCAAGAACACCGCAACGACCGAGGACGAGTATCTGGCGGTAATCCGGGCAAAAACGGCGGAACTGTTCGCGGCGGCCTGCGAGGTGGGTCCGGTGTTGGCGCAACAGCCGAAGGCCGAACAGGCTGCATGCCGTTCGTTCGGCATGAATCTCGGCGTTGCCTTCCAACTTGTCGACGACGCCCTCGACTACGGCGGCAAAGCCGCCAAACTCGGCAAGAACGTCGGCGATGATTTTCGCGAGGGCAAGATCACGCTGCCGGTGGTGCTCGCCTTCCGCCGCGGGTCCGACAGCGAACGCGAATTTTGGCGGCGGACGCTGGAGCGTGGGGAAGCAACCGACGCCGATATCGAGCAGGCGGTGGCGCTGATGACCAAACATCGCGCCCTCGAGGATACGGTCATCCGCGCGCGCCATTACGGCGCCATGGCGAGGGACGCGCTGGCGCTGTATCCGAGTTCGACGATGAAACAGGCGCTGGAAGAAACTGTGGAATTCTGCATCGCCCGATCGCACTGAATTCATGATCGCTGTCTGCATTAAGGGGGCGCCGGAGGAGACCCGTCTAGCCAAAGACGGTTGCACGCACCCACCAGTCTGGATGCGCCCGCGCCAAGGTGCGGGCGCCTGCCTCGGCCGCGCGCTGCGAGCCAAACACCCCAAAACACGCCGAGCCGGAGCCCGACATGCGGGCGAGCCGGCAGCCGGGCAGCGCCCGCAGCGCGGCGGCCACATCAGCGATGCGGGGCTCAGTGGCGATTGCGGGGAGTTCAAGATCGTTGCCGTGTGCCGCCATCAGCGCCAGCAAGGCCTCCGGCCGCATGACGCCGAGCGCCGGGAGTGGTTCAACATCGCGCCGGTCGCCGGGCCTCAAACCAAGTGCTTCGAAAACCCCGCGTGTCGCCACGGGAACGCCGGGGTGCACCAGCACCGCGGGCAGTTTCGGCAGTTCGAGCGGTTCGGACAGGATCTCGCCGATGCCGCGCATGACGCGCGGTCGCGGATCGAGGCAAACCGGGACGTCGGCGCCAGTCACGCGGGCGGCCTCGCGCAGACGGGGATCGCCGAGGTCGATGTCATTGAGACGCGCGAGCAGACGCAAGGCCGCAGCCGCGTCGGCCGATCCGCCGCCGAGACCGGCCCCGGCCGGAAGCTGCTTGGCGAGAGAAAACTTACCGAGTGCGAGCCCGTCCACACGCGCCGCCAAGGCGCGCGCCGCCTTCAAAACCAGATTATCGGCAAGCGCGCCGGTCGCCGACGCGGCGGGGCCGTGGACCTGCAACGACAGTTCGCCGGCACGCAACGTCAGCCGGTCGCCGACCCGCGCAAACACCACGACACTTTCAAGTTCATGGTAGCCATCGGCGCGCTTGCCAAGGATCTGAAGGGTCAGATTGACTTTGGCGGGCGCCCGCTCAGCGAGCAAATCCGGCACGATGGATGCCAGAACTCAGCCGCCGTCGCCGGGCTTCTTCGGTTTGTCGGCATCCGCGGAGGACGAGGTTTCCTCCACCAGACCGACTTTGAGCTTCTGCTCGATCTTTTCCAGCTCCGGGTGCTCGGGCTTGAGATCGCGGGCATGCGCCCATTGGAACCGCGCTTCCAGCCTGCGGCCAACCTTCCAGTAGACGTCGCCGAGATGATCGTTGATGGTCGGATCCATCGGCTTGAGTTCGACGGCGCGCTCAAGCTGCTTGACCGCCTCGTCGTAATTCCCCATGCGCTCGTAGGCCCAGCCGAGGGAGTCGACGATATAGCCATCGTCAGGACGTTGCTCGACCGAGCGCTTTATCATGCGCACGCCTTCGTCGATGTGGATGCCCTGATCAACCCAGGAATAGCCGAGATAGTTCAGGACATGCGGCTGGTCGGGGAATAGTTCGAGGGCTTTCTGGAGATCGGCCTCGGACTTTGGCCAGTCCTTGGCGCGCTCGTAACAAATGCCGCGGAAATAGAACACGGTCCAGTTGGCGCGATCGGGCTTGGGGATGAGCGCAATCGCTTTGCTGTAAACGTCCGCGCACTCGGCATATTGCTTGCGATCACGCAGGATGTTGCCGAGCGCCAGGATGGCTTCCATGTCGTCCGGGCGGTTTGAGATCAGTTTTTCCAGTTGCTTCTTGGCGTCTTCGGTCCGCTCCAGCGAATCGAGATCAAGCGCGAGTTGGATGTCGGCGTTGCGCTTCAACACCGAATCTTCGGGAATGCGCTCGTAGACCTTGATGGCGGCCTGCGGATTTTTCATCGCCTCGTGCAGATCGGCTATCGAGAGCAGCGCCAGCGCGTGTTGCGGCTCAAGATGGATCGCGAGCTGCAAATAAGCCAGGCCTCGATTGGCGAGGCTGAGTTCCTCTTCGCGACGGCCAAGCGCTGCGCCCAGTCCGTAGAGCACCTCGGCCGCACCCGACTGCACGGTTTCGACGAGCATCGGCAGCGCTTCACCCTTCTTCAGGCGGTCCGTCGCCTGCATGATCAAGGGGTGATGCGGAAGCGACTGGTTGAAAGTTTCGTAGATCTTGAGCGCGTCCGGCTTACCGACATTGCGCGAGGTCCATCGACCATAGGCTTCCGCGACGCGCAGAGCCGTCGGATCGAGCTTGTAGGCGGCCTCGAAGCGCTTGCCGGCCTCCTTTTTGTTGCCCGCGAGATCGAGGATCAGGCCGGCGTGCAGATCCTTGAAGATCGCGTACCAATCCGGACCGGTCAGCCGATCAATCGTATCGATTGCGCCGCGCACGTCGTTCATGCCGGCGAGCGTCCAGGCGGTCAGCAGGGTTCCGGTCAAATCGGTGATCGGTCCGCGCATCGACTGAGAGAACTGGGTCCGGGCAACCGCATATTGCTTCAGCTTGAGCGCGCGCACGCCGAGCACGAGGTGGGCGTTGCGATTGTTCTTATCCACCGCGATGAGCCGGTCGGCGAGCTTGACCGCTTCCTCGACGTCGCCGCCGGCAAGCTCGGCATAGAATGCGAGTTCGAGCAGATCGGGATTCTTCTGATCCGTCTTCAGCGCGGCGCGATAATAGGCTGCCGCGGCGGCGGCATCCCGGACCACGTTGGCTTGCCGGGCGGCGAGATAATTCCCCGACGGCGAGGTATGGGTCAGCTCCTGCTGCGTCGGCGCTTGCGCCTGGGCAGCGAATGCAGCCGGGAATGTCACCGCAGCAGAGGCAAGGACAACGCCCGCCACCCACCGGACCATGGTCAGAACGCTCACGGCTGGCTGATCTCCATCATCGATCGGGTTGATTGATCGCGTCTCGGCACCCTGGTGCCGAGACCATCTCTCAGAATGACCGTTTTGCGACGCCCCCGCAAGGACGGCCGGCGTCCTCACCCGGTTCGATCGGTGTGATACGACCGTTTCTGCGCCATGAGGTGATCTCTGGATATGGCGGTATCGTGACCAGCCATAAGTGGCGGAATCTTGCCGATCGGCGATTGATCCGACCGGATCGCTGCAACTTCTTCACATGTTCGGGTAATTGGGGCCGCCGCCGCCTTCCGGCGCGACCCAGGTAATGTTGTTGTTAGGGTCTTTTATGTCGCAGGTCTTGCAGTGCACGCAGTTCTGCGCGTTGATCACAAACCTGAGATCACTCCCCTCACCCACCCATTCGTAAACGCCGGCGGGACAATAGCGAGCAGACGGCCCGCCATAGAGGTCGTGCTCGGAGGATTTCTGCAGGTCCATCCGGGCGACCTTGAGATGAACCGGCTGGTCTTCCTCGTGATTGGTGTTCGACAGAAAAACCGACGAGAGACGATCGAAGGTGAGCTTGCCGTCTGGTTTGGGATAGGCGATCGGCGTGCATTCGGCGGCGGGCCGCAAGCAACGGCTGTCGGGTTTGCCGTGACCGAGCGTTCCAAGCAGCGAGAAGCCCAGGGAGTTCGCCCACATGTCAAGGCCGCCGAGGCCGATGCCGATGAAGGTCCCGAACTTCGACCAAAGCGGCTTGGCGTTTCGAACGCGCCACAGGTCGCGGCCGATCTCGGACGAACGCCAGCCCAGTTCGTAATCCGTTAGTTCGTCGTTGCTCCTCCCGGCGCCGATCGCCGCCGCGACATTCTCAGCGGCGAACATTCCAGACAGAATTGCGTTGTGCGTTCCCTTGATGCGCGGCACGTTCACAAAACCGGCGGCGCAGCCGATCAGAGCACCGCCCGGAAATGCCAGCTTGGGGACCGACTGCCAACCGCCCTCGGTGATGGCGCGTGCTCCGTACGACAGACGTTTGCCGCCTGCAAATGTCTCGCGCACCAGCGGATGGGTCTTGAAGCGCTGAAACTCTTCGAACGGTGCGAGATAGGGATTGTCGTAGTTGAGGTGGAGGACGAAGCCGACCGAAACCAGGTTGTCGTCGAAATGATAGAGAAATGATCCGCCGCCGGTGCGATTGTCGAGCGGCCATCCGAACGAGTGCTGGATCAAGCCGGATTGGAACCGGTCAGGCGCGACCTGCCACAGCTCCTTGAGTCCGATGCCGAACTTCGGAGGCTGGCGATCATTGTCGAGGCCGTAGCGCGCGATCAGTTGTTTGGAGAGTTGGCCGCGGGCGCCTTCGCCGAACAAGGTATATTTACCGCGCAACTCCATGCCGCGGGTGAAATTCTCTTTGGGCTTCCCGTCCTTGCCGACGCCCATGTCGCCGGTCGCGATGCCGACGACTTCGCCATGGGTGCCGAACAGAACTTCGGCAGCCGCGAAGCCGGGATAGATTTCAATGCCGAGGGCTTCGGCCTTTTGCGCGAGCCAGCGGCAGACGCTGCCGAGCGAGACGATGAAATTTCCGTGGTTGCCCATCAGCGGCGGCAGCAAGACATTCGGCAGTTTCAGGCCGCCGTTGGCCGACAGCCAATAAAAACGATCTTCGCTGACTTTGGTCTTGATCGGGCTGTCTTCGTCGCGCCAGCCAGGCAGCAAGCGATCAAACCCGATCGGATCGACGACTGCTCCGGACAGAATGTGAGCGCCGACCTCGGAGCCCTTTTCGACAACGACCACCGTGAGATCGGGCGCCAGTTGCTTGAGGCGGATGGCGGCCGCAAGCCCGGCCGGGCCGGCTCCCACCACGACCACGTCGAACTCCATTGCCTCGCGCTCAGGCAATTCGCTACCCGTCATCGTCTTCTCCGATCCGGCAGCACGACGTCGCGCCGCCGGGTGCTCAATGGGCCCGACCGGATTATCTTTTTCACGTTTGTCCGAGCGCGGCAATCGGCGAAGCTTGAAGCGCATGCGGACGCAAATGCAGGCTCCGCCATTGCTGACGACGTCCGGAACTTCGAATTTACCGTCGTCCCGGTTCTGCTAAGGTCGCGCCCGGCATGACCCCCGATCCCCGCAAAGCCGCCCGCGACCTGCTCGCCTTCTACCTCGAGGCCGGCGTCGATACGCCGCTCGGCGAAGATGCGATTGATCGTTTCGCCGATCCATCGACCGCGGGGCCTGCTGCTACAGCGGAGACGGGTGGCACAACCTCGCGTGCGCCGCTCGACAGGACGGTGCGTCCATCACACGCCGCGGCGGGCATCATGCGCGCCGCCGACGCCGGCGCTGCTCCCGCCGCACCGGACGCCGCGACGATCGAGGCGCGCGAAGCGGCCAGGAGCGCAGCGACGCTGGAAGACTTGCGGGCGATCCTTGAGCGGTTCGACGGCTGCGCCTTGAAAACGACGGCTACCCAGCTGGTATTCGCGGACGGCAATCCGCAGGCGCGGCTGATGTTCGTCGGCGAAGCGCCCGGACGCGACGAAGATATCGAAGGCCTGCCGTTCGTCGGCCGGTCCGGCAAGCTGCTCAATCGCATGATCGCCGCCATCGGGCTCGACCGGACCAAAGTCTACATCGCGAACATCGTGCCATGGCGTCCACCGGGAAACCGGACGCCGACGCCGCAGGAAAGTCAGATCTGCCTGCCGTTCATCCTGCGGCAGATCGAGCTTGCTAATCCCGATATTCTCGTGAGCCTTGGCGGTCCCTCGGCGCAGACGCTGCTCGGGATCAAGGATGGCATCAGGAAGGCACGCGGACGCTGGCACAGTTTTGACACCGGCACGCGCAAGATTCGGGCGATCGCGACGTTCCATCCGGCCTACCTGCTGCGCTCGCCGCTGGAAAAGCGCCTGGCGTGGCGCGATTTCCTGGCCATCAAGCATGCACTCGCAACAGATCCCGCATAAATGGCCGCTGCTTAACCGGGATCCATCCCTTTCGACTTGATCACCGCGCCGCCGGCCGGACTTTTGAGCAGCTCGATGAGCTTAGCCACAGCCTGCTGGTTTGCCGATTGCGGGGACACCGCCGCGGCAAACACGATGTATGACTGCAATTCCTGTGGCAGCGGCCCGACAAGCTCTGCGCCCGGCACCGACAGAATGTTGGGCGTGACAATAATCCCGAGTTCCACCTCCCCTTGCGCCACCATCTCGGAAACCGATTCCGTCATCGGCTGTGTCGTCTTCGACTTCAGCGCATCAGCAATTCCGAGACGATCAAAGACGCGATCGAGATGGCGGGTGCTCGCGCCCTCCTTGAGATAGGTGATTGATTTGGCCGCCAGCAGTGTTTGTTTGAATGCTTCGACCGTGCTGATGTCGGGTTTGGGAGCCCCCCTACGCACCGCCACACCGATGCCGGCCCTCATGACGTCGGCGCGCGTCGCGGCGATCAGCTTGCCCGCCTTGATCAATTCGTCGATCTGAAAATCCACCAGTACCGCCAGGTCAAACAATTCCCCGGATTCGATTCTCCGCTTCATCACGGCCGCCACGTCCGAAACCACAACCGGCTTGTAGCCGGTTGCTTGTTCAAATTGCGCGCCGATATCGGCGATCACCATTTTGGTAACACGCGAACCAAAGATCTTGAGTTCAGCGCCGCTGGCGTTGCCACCGAGCGCAAGGCCGAACGCGATGGCCGTGACAACAATCCGCTGCAGCTGCATCGCCTCCTCCTCGGAACACTATTGTGACGTAATGCCGTTGACCTCGATGAAGCTTCTCCAGTTCTTGATCTCGGTCTGAAGACGCGCTTCCAGCACAGCTGCCGGGGCAAAATCCGGCGTGATGTCGAGAACTGCCAGCCGCTCACGAACGGCGGCGGACGCCATCGCGTGTTCGATTGCCTTCTGCAACTTGGCTTTCACGGCGTCGGGCAGGCCCTTCGGCGCAAAGACTCCAAACCAAAAGCGAAGGTCGACATCGGCGTGGGTCACTCCGACCTCGGTGAGCGTCGGTACCTGCGGCAGCGCCGGCGAACGATCCCGTCCGGTGACCGCGAGCGCCTTGATCATATTGCTTTCAACAAACGGCTTCGCCACCTGGGTGGATGCCATGATGATGTCGACCTGCCCCTTGATCATGTCATTCATCGCCGGCCCGCCGCCGCGATAGGGGACGCTGATTGCGTCGATCTTCGCGCCGTCGCGTACGACCTCCCACACCAGTTGGGCAACCGATCCCGCTCCGGCTGAAGCGTAGTCCAGCTTTTTCGCCGATGAACGTGAGAGCGCAATCAGCTCCTGGACGTTGTTCACCAGCACCCGGCTCGACACGCACAGGGCGAGCGGCGAATGCGCGACCATGGCAATCGCATCCAACTGCGTCGTCGGATCGAACGGCGGCGTCTGATCCTTGAAGGCGGGCCGGATCGCGAGCGCGTTCTCGGCCATCAGCAAAGAATAACCATCGGGGTTGGCCGCCGCGACCGATTTCCAGCCTAGCAATCCGCTGGCGCCCGGGACGTTCTCGACGAACACGGACTGCCCAAGTTCGCTACTGAGCGCGCCGGTCAATAGACGGGCCAAGGTATCGGTCGCACCGCCGGGCGCGAAACCAACAACGAGGCGAATTGGACGGTTGGGAAAATCGACGTCGGTCTGCGCCATTGCAACCGCCGGGGCACAGAAAAAAAAGCCTGCGAACAACACCGATAGCAATCGACGCATCAGATTCCTCCCGCCGCTTGCTCGGCTTTTTGTCCGCAGCGCGTGGCCGCGTGCTTGCGTTGCCTGCGCGGAATTGTGACGCGCACTCGGGATGAGGTCCACAACAATTCGCCGGGCGGCGCGTGTCCCGCGCACGCATGCCGACGTTCACCCGCCCGTCATTCAGATGGTGAAAACAATGTGCCTGCCGAACAGCAACCGGCTCGCGGGGACGACTTTGAAGTTCGCGCTAGCCCGGCAACGCGAACTTGATGGCAAACAGGATGGCTAGTACGACGACCGCCGGTTTCGCCTGATCGAACTTGCCTGCCAGGACTTTCGCTGAAGCATAAGTGATGAATCCGAGCCCAATGCCGGTTGCGATCGAATAGGTCAACGGCATCGCCACCGCCGCGATCACCGCCGGTGCATATTCGGTGATATCGTCCCACGACATCTCCGCGAGCCCCTGCGTCATGACGCAGGCGACATAGAGCAGCGCCGCGGCCGAAGCGTAGGCCGGCACCATCCCGGCGAGCGGAGCAAAGAACAGTGCCAACAGAAAGAACAACGCCACGAATACCGCGGTCAGACCGGTGCGGCCGCCGGCGGAAACCCCGGCCGCACTTTCGATATAGCTTGTGGTGGTGGAGGTACCGATCAGAGCTCCGAACATCGCGGCAAAACTGTCTGCCGTCAGCGCCTGTTTCATGCGCGGCAGATTGCCGTCCCGATCGAGTAGTCCGGCCCGATGGGCCACGCCGATCAAAGTCCCAGCATTGTCGAACAGGTCGATAAACAGAAAGCTGAACACCACCGTGAGAAACGTTGCGTCGGCGATGCGGGAAAAATCCAGCTTAAAAAGGGTCGGCGCGATCGACGGCGGTGGAGCGACCACACCGGCATAGGTCACGAGCCCCGGATAAAGCCCGATTGCGGTGACCGCAAGTATCCCGATGTGAGTCGCACCGACGACACGGCGCGCGTTCAACGCAACGATCAGAACAAATCCGAGAAGGCACAGGATCGCCGCAGGATCGCGCAAGTCGCCGAGCGTCA